>Ga0208717_1000454_pt1 | contig 13986 bp, 14 predicted proteins | sample NGESurF53shallow_FD_184489 | JGI IMG/M metagenome (GOLD analysis project Ga0208717, IMG submission 184489) | Arctic peat soil microbial communities from Barrow, Alaska - NGEE Surface sample F53-3 shallow (SPAdes) | ecosystem: Environmental > Terrestrial > Soil > Wetlands > Peat ... | reverse complement strand
GTAGATCCCGGCCGAGGTGGGCCAGTACTCGCGGAACATCGGCTCCGCGGCGGCGATCCCGGCGCTCACCCCGGCCGTCATCGGGTAACCGTCCCGGGCGTATCCGATCGCGTACTGCATCACGTCACGCAGCCGCATCCGGCCGTGCCGCCGGAGCAGCAGCATCCAGGTGCCGAAGGCCGCCGGAACGCAGGCGGGGAGCAGGCCGTTGCCCGGGACCAGGTCGAGGTCCAGGGCGCCGAACGCGTCCAGCGTGGCGCTGCCCGGCGCGGGTCCCTGGCCGTCCAGCACGAAGACGCCCGTGCGTGACGGACCAGCGCCTGAGGGACCCGGGCCTGAAGGACCGCTGCTCCCGGCGTCGTAGCCGATGATCGGGGCCTCCCCGCCCAGCCCGTTCATGTGCGGCTCCACCACCTGCAGGACCAGGCCCGCGGCGACGGCCGCGTCGAACGCGGTGCCGCCCGCCTCGAGCACCGCCATCCCGGACGCGGTGGCCAGCCAGTGAGTCGACGCGACCATGCCCAAGGTGCCCGCGAGCTGCGGCCGGGTCGTAAACGAGGAACCCTGCGGCAGCATCAGCACTCCTGACGGCGTGGCCCGGCGTGGCCGGGGACGGGACGGGTATTCAGCTGCCATAATCGCCCGGCGCCAGGACGCGGGCAACCGCGGGCCGGCCAACGATCCGGCTCAACCCGCAACCCGCACACCGCATGCTGCGTCGTAAGAGTCAGGACACCCCAGGGGCACAGCCAGCGGCCCCGCCACGACAAGGAAATCGCCGATGAGATCATCCGCCCGCGCCGCCCGGCGAATCAGCGCCACAGCCGCCCTGCTGTGCACCGGAGCCCTCGCGGCGGCCTGCGGATCGACCAGCAGCAACAACTCCGCCGGAGGCCAGTCGTCCACGGCCGCCTCGGCGGCGGCCTCCGCGGCCTCGACGCCGCCGGGCTCCCCGTCCAGCGCGGCGGCCACCACCCCGACGGCCCCGCCCAGCACGCCCTCGGCACCCGCGTGCTCAACGGCCGATTTGTCCGCGACCGTGAACACCAGCCCAGGCGGCGCGGCCGCCGGCAGCACCTACTATCCGCTGAATCTCACCAACACGTCTAAGAGCTCGTGCTACCTGTACGGCTACCCGGGCGTCTCCTTCGTGACCGCGCCGTCCGGCAGCCTGATCGGCCAGCCTGCCTCCCGCAACCCGGCCGTCGCGCCGAGCACGGTCATCCTGTCGCCGGGTGGGACCGCGCACGTGACCGTCCAGGTCGTCGACGCCATGAACTACAGCAAGTCCGCCTGCAAGCCGGTCACCGCACACTGGCTCAAGGTTTTCCCGCCCGGCCAGTTCACCGCGCTGTACGTCAAGTTCTCCGCAACGACCTGCTCCGTGCAGCTCCCCGCCAAGCTCGGCAGCCCGCTCAGCGTCACCACGGTGAAGGGCGGTGAAGGCCAGCCCGGCCAGGGACTGTGAACTCTGGCCCCCCCGCCCGCCGGCGGAGCTGGCCCGGTAGCGTCGGGGTCATGGATGACCTTCCTCCCCGGGTCCGCGCGGTCTGCGCTCTCGACGTCGCCGAGGCCCGCGAGTACAGCGGACGCCACGAGTACGACGGCAAGATCCAGGACCTGTCCCCCGCCGGGGTACGGGAAGGCCTGGCCAGGCTGGCCGAGACCGCGGCCTCGGGTGACCGGCTCGATGATCCGCACGACGAGTCCCACCTGGCCGCGTTCGAGCGGCGGGCCCAGGTCGCCTACGGCGAAGCAGAGCTGCACCGCCGTAACCCGCTGGTCCATCTCGCCGAGATGGACCTGGCCTGCTACGACCGTGAATACGCGCCTGCGGAGGAGCGGGAGCGGGCCAAGATGCAGCACCTGGCCCTCTGGCCGCAGGCGGTCGACGCGGCCCTGGCCTCGCTGGACCAGGTGAGTGCCCCGGTTGCCAGCGCACTGATCTCCGGCCTCCGGGGGCTGGCGGCGGGCATCCCCCCGACCGCGCCGCCGGACGTGGCCGCGAGGGCCATCTCCGCGCACGCCAGCCTCGTCACGCACGTCGAGATGGCGATCACGGAAGGGGACCCCGATCCCGCGCTGGGCGCGGCCGGGCTGCGCGGCCTGATGAGTTCCTCCGAGGACATCGACGTCGATCTCGGCCTGCTGGCCGGGCGGGCCGACGCCGAACGGGACCGGCTGATGAACCGGCTGGCCGAGGACTGCGCCCGGATCGACGCCAGCCGGCCGCCGCTGGAGCTGTGCCGGGACCTGGTCCGGGACCACCCGGGCCCGGACGGGGTCATCGACGCGGCCCAGCGCGGCACCGAGGAGGCGATCGCGTTCACCCGCGAGCGGAACCTGATGCCCTACCACGACGGCGTCTGCCTGGTCGGGCCCGCGCCGGAGTCGCGGCGCTGGGCCATGGCCATGATCTCCACGAACGCGCCCGGCGAGCCGGAGGGGCCGTCCTGGTTCTACGTGACCCCGCCTGACCCCGGGTGGCCGCCACGGGAGCAGGAGGAGTGGCTGGAGGTGTTCAGCGGCACCACGCTGCCCGGCATCGTCGTGCACGAGGTCGCGCCGGGGCACTTCTCGCACGGCCGCGCGCTGCGCCGGGTGGCCGGCCCGGTGCGCCGGACCCTGCACTCAGCCGCGTTCCTGGAGGGCTGGGCGCATTACGCCGAGGAGTTGTGCGTAGAGGAAGGATTCCGCAGCGACGATCCCCGCTTCGCGGTCGGGGTCTGGCTGGAAGCCCTGGTCCGGGTGACCCGGCTGGCCTGCGCGATCGGCGTGCACACCGCGGGCATGAGCGTCGAGGAAGGGGCCCGCCGGTTCGAGGCGGACACGCACCTGGCCGGCCCCGCGGCCCTGTCCGAGGCCCGGCGGGCCACGTTCGACCCGACGTACGGGCGCTACACGTGGGGCAAGCTCGAGATCATGGACCTGCGGGAGCAGGCCCGCAAGCAGTGGGGCAACGGCTTCACGCTGCTGCGCTTCCACACCGCCCTGATGGAGCTCGGCTCCCCGCCGCTCGGCCTGCTCGGCACAGCCCTCGACCGCGGCTGACGCTGCGCCGGGTCACGCCGCTGCCCGGCTGGTGCGCACGGGACACCTGGGGCCAATGGGACGTTTCCGGGCGCCCCAGGATTCGTGATCTAACGAACGCAAGTTGGGGCCGGCGAGATGGCTGAGGCTGGAGAGGTGGCTGGGGTGGGAGTGGGTGGCCTTCGTCCGGGCCGGGGCTGATCCGCCGCCACAGGAGTTCCCGGCTCGCGGCGGCAGACGTGGATCCCGCCGCGGCGGACGTTGATCCGGCGGCAAGGGACGTTGATCCGCGGCCGGGGTTGCCCGGGGCCGGCGGCTGCGCAATTATTTGACTATGTCAACGACTTCCTTGCCTCCGTCAGCTAACTCAGGCACCGGGGCGGTCCGCGACGGGCGGGTCCGGGCGGTGCGCGAGTTCAACCGCGTCTACACGAGCATGATCGGCCTGCTGCACGGCGGCTACCTGGACACGCCCTATTCGCTCACCGAGGCCCGGGTGCTCTTCGAGCTGGCCCAGGCCAGAGAGACCGAGCGCGGTGAGAGCGAGATCAGCGCGCTGCGCCGCTCGGTCGACATCGACGCCGGGTACCTGAGCCGGATCCTGGCCCGGTTCGAGGCGGACGGCCTGGTCACCCGGCGGCGCTCGGATACCGACGCCCGCCGCCGGGTAATCAGGCTGACCAGCGCCGGCGAGCATGCCTTCGACGGCCTGGACCGGCGTTCCGCGGCGCAGATCGGCGGGCTGCTCGACCAGCTCACCGAGGCTGAGCAGCAGCGGCTGACCGCGGCGATGGCCACCATCCGGGAGATCACCGGGCCGCGGGGCCGGCCGGCGGCGGTGGTCCTGCGCTCCCCGCGGCCGGGCGATCTCGGCTGGGTGGTGCAGCGCAACGGCGCCATCTACGCCCAGGAGTATGGCTGGGACGCCAGTTATGAGGCGCTCGTCGCCCGGATCGTCGCGGACTACGCCGGACGCGCCGATCCGCGCGAAGCCGGCTGGATCGCCGAAGTAGACGGCGCGCCGGCCGGCTGCGTGTTCTGCATGCGCAAGGACGACCGCACCGCCCAGCTGCGGCTGCTGCTGGTCGAGCCGGGCGCCCGCGGCCTGGGCATCGGCGAGCGACTGGTCGCCGAGTGCCTGGCCTTCGCCCGCCGGGCGGGCTACCCGGAGATCGTGCTGTGGACCAACGACATCCTCGTCGCGGCGCGCCGCATCTATCAGCGGTTCGGGTTCGAGCTGGTGGATTCGGACCCGCATCACGGCTTCGGCCATGACCTGGTCGGGCAGAACTGGCGGCTGAGCCTGGACTGACGCCCGCGCGCGGCCGCCCCCGCCGGCCTTCAGTCCGCCAGGTCGCCGGGGACCACCAGCCCGGTCTCGTAGGCCAGGATCACCGCCTGCACCCGGTCGCGCAGACCCAGCTTGGCCAGCAGGTGCCCGATGTGGGTCTTGACCGTTGCTTCCCCAACGAACAGCTCGCGGGCGATCTCGGCGTTGCTACGGCCTCGCGCGAGAAGGAGCAGGATGTCGTTTTCCCGGGCGGTCAGGGAGGCTAGCCGGGAGGGGGCGGGCACCGCCGCGGCCGGGCGGCGGGCGAAGGCCTCGATGAGCAGCCGGGTCACCGAGGGGGCGAGCAGCCCGTTGCCCGCCGCCGCGGCCCGGACTGCGGCGATCAGGTCAGCCCGCGGGGCGTCCTTGAGCAGGAATCCGCTCGCCCCGGACCGCAGTGCCTCGTAGACGTAGTCGTCAAGATCAAAGGTGGTGAGCATGACCACCCTGGGGCCCGCGTCCGGGCCGCCCTGGGTGATCAGCCGGGTCGCCTCCAGCCCGTCCATCCCCGGCATCCGGATGTCCATCAGCACCACGTCCGGGCGGTGGGCCGCCACCGCGGCCACCGCGTCGGCGCCGTTGGCCGCCTCGCCCACCACGCTGATGCCCTCGGCCGCGTCGAGGATCACGCAGAACCCCGCGCGGACCAGTTCCTGGTCGTCAGCCACCAGGACCCGAATGGTGGACGGGGGGCCTGCCGTGCCCATCGCGCTCCCCGTGTTCACTGGACCGGCAGCCGGGCGGTGACCGCGAACCCCCCGGCGCCGGTGGGGCCCATCGAGAGACTGCCGCCGCAGGAGGCGACCCGTTCCGCGATACCGGCCAGGCCGAACCCGCCCGACCGGCCCGGCATCTCCCGGTCCCCGGCCGGGGTCCCGTGCCGGGCGCTCGCGGGCACCGGCTTAGCGAGCACGGGGGTGCGGTTCACCAGCCCATTTCCTGTCCCGTTCACGACCGGGACGGTACCCGGTTCGCGCGGGGTGTCGGTCACGCTCACCGTGACGAAGCCGGGCTCGTAGCACAGGGTGACCGCGGCCTCGGCCGCGTGGGCGTGCCGGACCGTGTTGGTGAGTGCCTCCTGGATGATCCGGTACGCGGTCAGATCGACGCTCGGGGCCAGCGGGCCCGGCGTGCCCCGCACGGTCAGGTCCACCGCCAGCCCGGCTCCGCGCACCTGGTCGAGCGCGTCCCCCAGGTCAGCAAGTGACACCGACGGTGCCGTCTCCAGCTGGTCGGCCGGCCCGCGCAGCACCCCGAGCAGCCGCCGCAGCTCGGTCAGGGCCTGACGGGCGGTGGCCGCGATGACCTCCACGGACTGCTGGGCCTCGGCGGGCCGCCCGGGCAGCAGGGAGGAGGCCGCCTCCGCCTGCACGGCCATCAGGCTGACGTGGTGGGCCACCACGTCGTGCAGCTCACGCGCAATCCTGGTGCGCTCCGCCGCAGCGGCCCGCGCGGCCTCGTCGTCGCGTTCCGCCTCCGCCCGGACGACACGGTTTTCCACCTCCTGGATGTAGGCGCGCCGGGTCCGGACGAGCACGGCCGCCAGCCACGCGGCCAGGGTGGTCAGGCCCGACACGAAGGCGTCGTAGGGCTGGGTATGCCCGGGCGCCACCTGGGACTGGATGGAGCCGATCACGGTCAGGACGATGACCACCCGGCGGACCGGGGGGCGGCAGTAGACCATCGCGGTGTAGAACGCGATCGTGTTGGCTAGCGGGATAGGGGCGTAGCCAAAAGCGAGCTGGTCATACAGGATGCGCGGGATCCCGGCCACGATCAGCACCGCGAGGGGCCACCGGCGGCGCCATGCCAGCGGCACGGCCTGGGCGACGACCAGCACCAGCGCGGCCCAGAACGGGTGCATCCGCGAGTGGTAGGGCAGCACCGAGCCGACGTTGACGACGACCAGTGCCAGCGCCAGGGCGAGGTCCTGGGCCTGCGGCGGGAGCGCAACAGCCCGGGCCATCAGCCTCTTCACGTCCTGATCGTATGGTCCAGGGGTCCGGGGGGGCATCCTCCCGGCGGCGGAGCCCGGCGGCTCCCTCACTCTGTGGAGAACGGCGCATGCCGACACCCTGGCTCCGCCGCGCTGCGGAGCGCGGGAAATGGACCCGGGGACCGATGCCGGCCGGGCAGCCGGCGGGACACGATGCCGTCATGGAGCAGAACTCGCTCACGGGAAGCGCACTCCCGGCCTGTCCGGACCTAGCCAGCCCGGGCACCGCACCAGAAGCGGCCGGCCAGCCGGCCCGCATCCGCCGCACGCCCCCGCTGGGTGTCGTCGCCGTCGCCGTCCTGGCGTTCGCGGTCGAGATGGCCGTGAGCGCCCGGTACGGCTATCACCGCGACGAGCTGTACTTCCTGGAAGCAGGACGCCATCCCGCCTTCGGGTACGTGGACCAGCCGCCGCTCACCCCGCTGGCCGCCCGGCTGGCCTCGGTACTGTTCGCCAACTCCCTGACCGGCTTGCGGGTGCTGCCCGCGCTGGGGCTGAGTGCCATGGTGCTGCTCACCGCGGGCATGAGCCGCATCCTCGGCGCGGGGCGCGCCGGGCAGGTGCTCGCCGCGGTCTGCGTGGCCGGCTGCGCGGAGTTCCTGGGGGCTATGCACCTGATGAGCACGACCACGCCCGACTTCGTGGCCTGGGCCGTGCTGCTGTACCTGGTCCTCCGGCTGCTGGACAGCGGGAACCCCCGCTGGTGGCTGGCCATGGGCCTGTGCACCGGGATAGCCGCCGAGGCCAAGTGGACGATCTGGTTCCTGGCCGCCGCGCTACTGGCCGGGTTCGCGGTCACGCCGCAGCGGCGGCTGCTGCGCAGCCGCTACCTTCTCCTGGGCGGGGCGATCGCGGTGGCGCTCGCCGCTCCCGACCTCGTCTGGCAGGCCGCCCACGGCTGGCCGAACCTGGAGGTGTTCCGCGGGCTGCAGACCGCCGCCGGGCACAACCGGGCGGTCTACTGGCCAGCGCAGCTGCTGTTCACCGGGGTCGCCCTCACCCCGATCTGGGTGGCCGGGCTGGTCTGGTGCCTGCGCAGCGAACCCGCGCGCCCCTTCCGGCCAGCCGCGATCGCGACCGTGCTGACGATCGTGGTGCAGTTCATCCTGGGCGGCAAGCCGTACTACTCCGGGGGTGCCTACACGTTCCTGCTCGCGGCCGGCTCGGTGCCCGCCGCACGGTGGCTGTTCCCCGGGAGCGGAACGGCCGGGCGCTCGTGGCGGCTGGCCCCGCTGATCGCCGGGGCCGTCGCGACCCTGGTGGCCGTGCCTATCGCCATCCCGGTGCTGCCCGCCGCCATCCTGCGCACGGTGCCGTTGCAGAACATCAACTACGACCTGGCCGAGACGATCGAGTGGCCCCGGGAGGTCCAGCTGATCGCCCGCCAGTATGACGCGCTGCCCGCCGCGCAGCGGGCCCGGACCGCGCTGCTGACCGGCAACTACGGTGAGGCGGGGGCGATCGACCGCTACGGCCCCGGCCTGGGTCTCCCCCAGGCGTACAGCGGCCACAACAACTTCTGGCTGTGGGGTCCGCCGCCCGCCGCGGACCACTCCGCGATCGTGATCGGCCTGGACCCGTCTTTCCTGCGCCGCGAGTTCCGCGACGTCCGCCAGATCGCCACGTTCTACAACGGCCTGGGCGTCTCCGACGATGAGCAGGGCTCGACGGTTTACCTGGCCACCGGGCTGAGGGAATCGTGGGCCCGGGCCTGGCCGGCGTTCCGCAACTATTCCTGACCCTGAGACACAGGTCCGCTGCCACCCCCGCGGGCCCCGCGGGGGTGGCAGCGCGACTAGCATCGTCATTGCGCTTCAGACGCGAGGACAAGGATGATGCCGGGAACCGATCTGCTGCCCGAGGCGGGCAGCCCAGCACAGGCCCCCCCGGGGCGGGGCAGGCCCGGGCGTGCGCCTGCCGGGCGGGCAGCCCGCGCGGCCGCCGCTGCGTGCCTGGTCGTGCTGGCCGCCGCTGGCCTCACCGGCTGCTACGCGAAGGCCAGCGCCGCCCCGTCGGTCGAGTTGTCGACTGGCGTGGTGCCGCAGCCCTCGGTTCCCGGTGAGACCACCGCCTACCTGGTCATCCGGAACAACAGCGGCCCGGACCGGCTGCTGCGCGTCCGCACGAGCCTGGGCGGCCGGGTCACCTTCCGGGCGCCCGTGGGACACGGCAGCCTGACCATGCACACGATCCCGGCGGTCAGCATCCCGGGGCATAACGTCATCCGGCTGGTGCCCAACAGCGTGCACCTGCTGATCACCGGGGCCAGGCCGATGCGCGGCGTCAAAGAGATCACCCTGACGCTCACCTTCGCCCACGCGGGGGCCATCTCGGTGATCGCCCAGGTCACCAACCCGGAGACCGGCGGCAGCAGCTACTTCCTGAACTCCTGAACTAGCGTCCCACCGGGAGAGGAACCCGCCGGATGCTCTGCCGCCGAAAGCAGTGGCTGTATCACATCGCGACCGCGCCAGACTGGGAGCAGGCTCAGCGGGACGGCCAGTACACGACGTCTACCCGCGGCCGGTCGCTCAGCGAGGAGGGTTTCATCCACGCGAGCACCGGGGCCCAGGTCCTCCCGGTCGCGAACGCCCTGTACCTGGACGAGCAGCAGGATCTGGTCCTGCTGCTCCTGGACACCGGTCGCATCGGGGCCGAGATCCGCTACGAGCCGGTGCCAGGCTGGGCGGATCCTTTCCCGCACATCTACGGGCCGCTGGAGGTCACGGCGGTGGCCCAGGCCGTGCCGCTCGAGCGTGATGCCCGCGGGGGCTTCCGCTGGCCGGCCGGGCTGGACCGCCCGTGACGGGCCCGGACCCCGATGGCCTCCCTGCGGACGGCCAGCCTGCGGACGGCCAGCCGGTGCTCTACGTGATCGCCTGCGCCGCGCCGCCCGCCGCCGGGGTGGGCCAGCTGGTCACCCTCGCCCAGCGGCGCGGCTGGGACGTGTGCGTGCTGACCACCCCGTCGGGCCTGCGGTTCACCAACGTCGCGGCCCTGGAACAGCAGACCGGGCATCCGGTCCGCAGCGAATACAAGAACCCGGGCGAGCCTGACGTGCTGCCCGGCCCGGACGCGGTGATCGTCGCGCCGGCCACGGTGAACACCGTCAACAAGTGGGCGGCGGGGATCTGTGACACGCTCGCGCTCGGCATCCTCGTCGAGGCGATCGGGAAACGGCTGCCCATCGTGGCCCTGCCGTCCACCAACCAGGCGCACGCCGCGCACCCCGCGTTCGGCGAGAACATCATCAAGCTGCGCTCGTGGGGCGTCTCGGTCCTGTTCGGCCCGGACATCCAGCTGCTGCCCGAGCCGGGAGCCGGCGGCAGTGACCTGGTCATGTTCCCCTGGTCCGCAACCCTCGACGCCCTGGACGCCCGGATCGCCCAGGCCACCGGAGACTGAGCGTCCCCGGGCCCGGGCGGGACACGACCGTCAATCCGGTCGTGCCGGGCACGGGTATTTGCGGCCGACCACTTCGCGACATATCGTGTGGGCCGGAGGGTGGCCAGCGATGCGGAGGATCACGTGGTGATGCACGGCGACGTTCGGCCCAGCGACGCGGACCGGGATGCGGCTGCCTACGGCGGCCCCTGGCTGGCTACCGAGACGCAGCGCGGGGGCTGGCCGTCCAGCACGGAGCAGGCCCGCCAGGGATGGGCCCGCCTGCGCCGCCGCTTTCTGCTGTCCCTGACCGTGGTCACGGTGGGCGGCGCCGCCCTTGTGGCCCTGCTGATCACCCTGGCCCTGTTCCACGGCGGGTGGCTGGGTGTCGCGCTCGTCGTGTTGCTGGCTGTCGGGGGACTCGGCCTGGCCGCCGCCGCGGGCCTCGTCTGGATGGCCCGGCGGATGTGGCGCCGGGGAGCCTGGCTGGAAGCCCTGCCCCTGCTGGCCGGGCAGCCGTGGCTCAGCCGGGTGGTGTGGGCCGGGCGCCTGATCTGGACGGGTCACTCGCTCTGGCGGCTCCGCGCCCGCCTGCGCCCCGCGACCCGGCCCTAGAGGCGCATTATCGGGCGGAAATCCTCTAGGTGAGCCCGGTGATCGCATCGCCGATGAGCTTGGCTCCGATGACCAGGCACAGGATAGACATGATCACCGCGTTGTTGCGGCCCATCCAGTCCTTCAGCCTGGCGAGCGTGGCCTCGGACCGTTCGCCCATCGCGAGGTAGATCACGACCGGCACGCCGACCCCGATGCTGCCGATCAGCGCGAAGACCAGGTAACTGATGGCCTGCTGAACCCCGGAGATGCCGGTCTGCGCGATGACCGCGGCCCCGGCCACTGCCAGCAACAGGTTCTTCGGGTTCGCTCCGGCCAGGACCGCGGCGAATCCGAGTGCGGTCAGCGGCCGCACGTCGTCGATCCGGCCCATCCACTTCGGCATCGGTGCCTCGTCGCCGTCCCGCGGGCGGCCGCGGAATTGACGCAGGGCCACCAGCAGCAGCAGGACACCGAGGACGACCTTGACCCAGCTGACCCAGGTGGCCGGCCCTCCCGCCTGGCTCGCACCCGCCGGGTTCGCGAGCACCAGGACGAGAGCCCCGACGATGGCCAGGCCGAGCAGCCAGCCGGCCAGGAACGCCGGGCCGTTGGTCTTGGCCCTGGGGGTGGTGAGTATGAGCACGACCGCGATGATGGGCAGAGGGCTGACGGCGATCCCGATCGCCAGCGCCAGCGATCCGCCGATGGCCTGGCCCATCACCCCTCCTGGCCGGGCATGGCGGACGGGGCCGGGCGTACCGCGTTCACCGCATCCTGGACCGAGGGGTAGTACTCCGGTGCGCCGCCGGGCTGATCCGCGAGCGCGAGCATGTCCCTGACCTGCCCTACGTCGCGGGCCACGACGAGGGGTACCTGCTGGCGTCCCAGGTCGGCGGTCAGCTGGGTGAGCATCCGGGCGGCGGTCACGTCGATGAAGGGCATGGTCTCGCAGTCTAGGACGATCGCAGCGGCATGGTCTGTGGCGGCGTGCTGAAGAGTGGTGCGGACGTGGTCGGCGTTGGCGAAGAACAGCCCGGATTCACCCGCAGCACTGTGACGCCGGGCACGGCCTGATCCTCGTGGTGACCGCCGGTATCGGCCCACCGGCCATCGCTGCCGGGCACCTGTCCCAGTACGGCGATGTGCGGGCGAGACACCCGGTAGAGCAGGAGCAGCAGGGAGTCAGCGATCCCGATGAACAGGCCGGGCAGCGTGTCGAACACGAGGACGCCGAGAAGCGCGGCTAGCGCGGCGATGAAATCAGCCCGCGCGGCCAGCCCGTAGATCTGGCCGAGCCGGGACGTGTAGGTCCGGTACAAGTCGCGCAGCGATGCGATGTCGACCAGTTCGATCAGCGCGGCGATGACGACCGCGCCCAGCGTGGCCTCGGGGAGATCCTCGAACAGGCCGGTCAGGAACAGCAGCGTCAGGATGGTCAGGGCCGCGACGAACAGCCCGGATACCTGGGTGCGGGCCCCGGCCGAGCCGTTGACCGCAGTCTTGGACAGTGACCCGTTGACGACCATGCCGCTGGACAGGCCCGCGGCCAGATTGGCTGTACCCAGGCCGATCAGCTCCCGGTTGGGGCTGATCTCGTACCCATTCCGGGCGGCGTAAGTCTTCGCCGCTGGGATTGCCGCCACAAGCTCGGGTTAGCCGTGTCCGGGCAATCGCCGGCCAGGAACGAAAACGCGTCGTTATCCCAGACCACCCGGCCGCTGGCGTCCTTGACCACGCACGGGTCCAGCGAGCCGATGAGCCCCCGGTCAGCGTCCGCGAAATCCGCGCGGTCTTCAAACGGCAGGTCACTCATCCGGGCTCCTCGCCTGCGGGGCAGCCAGCCATCACTGCGGCGGGCGGAGACAGCCGCTCACCGATGCCGCCGCCCCGGCCGGCGCATCACCCGAGGGCTACCGCAGCGAAGTCCTATGACCTACCCCCATCGTCGGGTTAGCCCTCGCTTGGCGCTTCACCCTCGACGGGTGACGATTCTGGACAGAAAGGTCTCTCTCGGCAGCTGACCGTTCAGGCCCGGGCGGCAGCCCGCAGCGGAACGACGAGGTAGCGGAAGTCCGGCCGCTCCTGGTCAGTGCCCGGGTCGCCGGCTGGGGACACCCGGGTGATCAGCGCGGGCTTGGCCGGGCTGGTGAACTCGATCCTGAGCAGCCCGGGATCGGCCGGCCCGGCGCTGCCCGGTTCCTCCCCGGACCCGGCGACGCCGCCGTCCGCGTCGCCGGCGTGCGGCCGGGGCTGGCCCGGCACCGCCGCGGCAGCGAGGCCGTCGAGCAGGTAGTGCGGGTTGAACGCGATCACGGGCTCCTCACCGAGGAAATCGGCGGGAACCGTCTCGACCGCGCGCGCCCGGCCCTCGGTCTGCGCCTCGATCAGGACCCGGCCAGGGCCAAACGTGAGCCGGACAGGGCTGGCCCGGTCGGCGACCAGGGAGACCCGGCGGACCGCCTCGGTGAACGGCCCGGCCGGCACGTCCGCGCGGCAGCCGAACTCGGTCGGGAAGCGGGACCGGTACCGGATGAACTCGCCACCGATCAGCCGCGTGGTCAGCTGCCGGCCGCCGACCGCGAAGCTGATCATCCCCTCGGCGGGCCGGGGCTCGTCCGCCGGTTTCGCGGCGGGCGCCCCGGGACCGAACGCAACCGAGACCGGCACCCCCGGGGTCATCGCCCGCGCGGCGTCCGCCAGCGTCCGCGCCGGGACCAGGGCAACCGCGCGCAATCCCGGCTGGACTGGCTCCCACGGCATATCCCGCACCGCCAGGCGGTAGCGGTCAGTAGCGGCCAACGTCAAGGTCGCGCCGTCGATGTCCAGGCAGACCCCGGTGAGCATGGGCAGGGTGTCGTCCCGGCTCGCCGCCGCCACGACCTGGCTGATGGCGGCGCCCAGGACGCCGCCATCCACGGTGCCGGCCAGCGGCGGCGGCGCGGGCAGCTCCGGGTACTCCTCGGCCGGGAGCGCGACCAGGGAGAATTCCGCGCTGCCGCAGGTCAGATTCACCGCGTCGGCGTCCGTGGCAATCTCGACGGCCAGCGCCGGCAGGCTACGGGTGATCTCGGCGAGCAACCGGCCCGGGACGATCACGGTGCCGGGTTCGCCGACCTCGGCCTCGACCTGCGCGGTCGCGGAGACCTCGTAGTCGAAGCAGGACAGGGTGAGGCTGGTCCCCGCCTCCAGGCGCAGGCCGGACAGCACCGGGACCACCGGCCGGGTGGGCAGGGCCCGGGCCACCCAGCCCAGCGCCTCAGCCAGCACGTCCCGATCGACCCTGATTTTCATCTCGCGCCTTCCGCCACCATCGTCACGAGGGCGTTCCCGCCCGGGCGGCCCCCGGGCTGCCGGGGTACCCGCCAGTTCGATACTGGCACGGCACACCGACAATCCGGGCCCGTCCGGGCGGGCAGGGGTGCGCGTCAATTTTGTAGGTGAGCAAGATTGCTGAGCGGGTCCGGCTGGTCAGGCGGCTGGCGTCTGGTTGTGCGGCGGGAGCCAGATGCGGTCTTCGGGCCTGCTGGCCTGCTGGCAGCGCAGCGTGGTGATGGCGTCCGCGCCGACGGCAGTCCAGTGCATGCCTGGGAGTTTGAGGCGCTGGCCGATGACCGACTTGCACCCGGATTCAACGACACCGGAGCCGACG
>Ga0208717_1000453_pt1 | contig 13991 bp, 14 predicted proteins | sample NGESurF53shallow_FD_184489 | JGI IMG/M metagenome (GOLD analysis project Ga0208717, IMG submission 184489) | Arctic peat soil microbial communities from Barrow, Alaska - NGEE Surface sample F53-3 shallow (SPAdes) | ecosystem: Environmental > Terrestrial > Soil > Wetlands > Peat ... | reverse complement strand
ACCCAGGTCAACGGCGCCGTAGAGCGAAAAGTCCCGCGGCTGCTGCATATCTCTATCCTGCCGCATGCCAGCCATGCCTTGACCGCCCTGCCAGCCTCGTAACCATGTAGCACTTAATATGCTACCGTAGTCCTGTGAGTGATACAAGCCAGAGCCAGCCGACCGGGCGCCAGATCCGGCGGCACGAGCCCCGGCGGCACCAGCCCATCCACCGCATCGGCATCCGTGAGCTGCGCCAGCACGCCAGCGTCTACGTGGACCTCGTGGAGAAAGGGGAGACGGTGGACATCACCAATCGGGGACGGCTCGTGGCCCGCCTCGTGCCGGCCCGGGAGGTGGAGAGCCAGCTGGAACGGCTGATCGCTGCCGGGATCCTCCGGCCCGCCGAGGATCCCGGCAGCCTGCTGGACATCGAGCCCGCGCCGCCCGTACCGGAGGGCCAGCCAACGGCCAGCGAGATCCTGCTCCAGATGCGGGAGGAGGAGGGGTATTGATCTACCTGGACTCGTCCGCTCTGGTGAAGCTGGCCGTCACCGAGCCAGAGTCGCCTGGCCTGCGCAGCTGGCTCGCCGCGCAGCCGAACCTGGTCAGGGTGGCCAGCACCCTGATCCGGGTCGAAGTCCCGCGGGCGGTCTGGCGCGCGGAACCTTCCGCTCTGCCCGAGAGCTACCTGGTCATCCGGCGCACCACGGAGATTGAGGTCACCGACGAGGTGCTCAGCAAGGCGGCCGGCGTCAGGCCGGCGACGCTGCACACGATCGGCGCCATACATCTGGCCTCGGCCCTGGTGCTGCGGCGGGAACTCACGACCTTCGTCTCTTATGACAAGAGCCTCCTCGCGGCCGCGAGAGAGGCCGGGCTGCCGACCGCCAGCCCGGCCTGACCGCCGCCCGTGCTGGCAGTGACGCTCCCGGGAAGGCGGTAACCCCCCGGACGCCGGTAACCCCCGGGAACGCGGGCCGAGATCGCGGGAACACCGCGTCTAGAACGCCGCGCCTAGAAGGCCGGCGCCTCGGAGTACACGCCCCACTCCTGGCGCAGCGCATCGCAGATCTCGCCCAGGGTCGCCTCAGCCCGGGCTGCGGCCAGCATGGGCGGGATCATGTTCTCGCCGGACCGGGCTGCCGCCAGCATGGCGCCAAGGGCGGAGTCGACGGTTTCCTGGTCGCGGCCAGCCCGGCGGCGGCCCAGCTCCGCGGCCTGATCCCGCTCGACCTCATGGCTGACCCGGAGGATCTCGACCGGCGAGCCGACCGTGCCGGTGTGGCAGTTCACCCCGACGACCTTCTTCTCGCCCTTCTCCACCTTCTGCTGGTAGACGAACGCCGCCTCGGCGATCTCCGACATGAACCAGCCATCCTCGATGCCGCGGAGGATCCCGCCGGTCATCGACCCGTCGGGGCTCATCGCCTTGATCCGCGCGAAGGTCTCCTCGGCCTCGGCTTCCAGCCGGTCCGTCAGCGCCTCCAGATACCAGGAGCCGCCCAGCGGGTCGGCGACGCTGGCCACCCCGGTCTCTTCCATGATCACCTGCTGGGTCCGCACCGCGATTTCCGCGGCGCGCTCGCTCGGCAGGGCCAGCACCTCGTCCAGGGCGTTGGTGTGCAGCGAGTTGGTCCCGCCGAGGACGGCGGCCAGCGCCTCGATGGCGGTGCGCACCACGTTGTTGTCCGGCTGCTGTGCGGTGAGCGACACCCCCGCGGTCTGGGTGTGGAAGCGCAGCCACTGAGCCCGCGGCGAGGTCGCCCCGTATGTGTCGCGCAGCCACCGGGCCCAGATCCGCCGGGCCGCGCGGAACTTGGCGATCTCCTCGAAAAAGTCGATGTGCGCGTCGAAGAAGAACGACAGCCCGGGGGCGAACGTGTTGATGTCCAGCCCGCGGGACAGCCCGAGTTCCACGTACCCGAATCCGTCGGCCAGGGTGAAGGCGAGCTCCTGCGCGGCCGTGCTGCCGGCTTCGCGGATGTGGTAGCCGGACACCGACAGCGGTTTGTAGGCCGGGATCTCTTTCGCGCAGAACTCCATCAGGTCGCCGATCAGGCGCAGATGCGGCTCCGGCGGGAAGAGCCACTCCTTCTGCGCGATGTACTCCTTGAAGATGTCCGTCTGCAGCGTCCCGTCCAGCGCGCTCAGGTCGGCGCCCTGCCGCTGGGCGGCGGCCAGGTACATGCAGAAGACCGGAACCGCCGGGCCGCTGATCGTCATCGAGGTGGTCACGTCAGCCAGCGGGATCCCGGCGAACAGCGTGTCCATGTCCGCGGCGGAGTCGATCGCCACCCCGCAGTGGCCGACCTCGCCGAGCGAGCGCGGATCGTCGGAGTCCCGGCCCATCAGGGTGGGCATGTCGAAGGCCACGGACAGGCCGGTGCCGCCCGCGCCCAGCAGCATCTTGTACCGCTCGTTGGTCTGCCGGGCGTTGCCGAACCCGGAGAACTGGCGGATCGTCCAGGCCCGGCCGCGGTACCCGGACGGGTAGAGGCCCCGGGTGAACGGGTACTCCCCCGGCCAGCCGATCCGGTCGAAGTCCGGCCCGGCCGCCCCCTCGGGCGGTCCGTACACGGGGTCCAGGTCGAGGCCGGACAGGGTGGTGAAGTCGGCCGCACGGATCCTGGAGTCAGCGAACCGGCGCTGCCACCGCTCCCGGCCCGCCTCCACCGACCCCTCTGGGGCCGGCCCGGCGCCCGCCGCCCCGGCCTCCGACTGACGCAAAGCTGCGTGCGTGTTCATGCCGTTCCCCTCCGACAGGCGCCCTGGTTCCGGAAAATACTAGGACGTCCTACTATCTTTCCCTAACTCTACCCCCTCATCGTCAGGATCATCCTTCGGCCGGCCCTCCCGGCGTCCCCGACAGCGGCCCCGCGGGTGTCCGCCCAAGTCACCAGGCGCCGAAGCCGTGAACCTGCTCCCACCTCTGCAACTGGTAAGGGGCGAGCTCCGCGGCACTCGCCCCCATTTCATGCCGCCATTGAAGCGCCGCATCGAGCATCGACAGGTAGTACCGGCCCTGGTAGTCCCAGCCGAGCAGGCTCCCGGCCAGCCGGGCACCGCCATAGGTGGCCAGTCCTCCCGCGGGAAGCACCAATTCCGCGAGCTCCCGGGTGAAGCCCTCAGGATCGGCCATGGCACGCTGATACAGGTCCGCCTCGAGCAGGCCGTAGGCGGCCGGATCCACCGAGCGTGAATCCAGCTGCGACTGGCCGAACGCGATGATCCTGGGCAGCTCATGAGCGAGCGAAGACGAACTTTCCCGGTTCTTGCCGGAGCCGAAAATTCCCACATGCCAACCTTCACAATCCGGGCCCAGAGAATGCCGCGACGCAACTCCTGTGGAGCGCGGCTGATCGCAGGTGGGACGCGCCAGCCTCAGACGCGGTTGCCACGACCGGCACACCCGTCCCACGAGGCGCGCCGCGTGGGACGGACCGCCGCCGCACCTGAGTGCGCGCTGAAAATCTGCCTAAATCCATCCCAACCGCCGGGCACCGAGCGCCGTCTCACATAGCGCAAGGGCATTGCGGGGGCACGTCCTTGCGGTCCGGGTCCGCGCCGCCGCGACGAAGGTGTGGTAAATCTGTGCGATCCCTAGCCGTCAGCAGGCCGGCAGGCACCTCTACCGGGGAGGCCCTGACGTTGTCCGGGCCGTGGAGCATGCCGGCGGGAACCACCACCCGAGGGGGTTCCGTGGACAGGCTGCGCACCGGCGACCGTGCCGCAGCCGAGGAACTTTTCAACACGTGCTACCCGCGCCTCGCGGGCTGGGTTCGCCGGCTCGTCGATGACGACGACACGGCGCACGAGATCGCGGCCGAGGCGTTCGCCCGCCTGCTCGGCCGGTGGTCCCGGCTGGACAACCCGCAGAGCTACCTCTACATGATCGCCACGAACCTGGTCCGTGATCACTGGCGGAAGACCGGCCGGGAACGCAAGGCGCTGCAGGCCGTCCACGCGGGGGCGCCAGCCGACCCCTCCTACCAGCCCGCCCAGGATGTCCATGTGAGAGAGCTGTTGCAGACCCTGCCGGACCGGCTGCGCAGCCCGTTCCTGCTGCACTACTACGCGGGCTTCCCGGTCCGGGACGTGGCCGCGCTGCTCGGCCGCCCGGAGGGGACCATCAAGGCTGACCTGTTCCATGCCCGGGCCCGGCTGCGCGCGGCCCTGGGGGAGACCGATGACTGACCCCCGCGATGACCTGGACACCTGGATGAACGCCCAGGTGCGGCCGCTGCCCCCGCCACCGGGGACGTTCGAGCTGATCAGGAAGCGTGCCCGGCGCCGCAAGATGACCCGGGCGGCGGCCGCCGCCGCGGGCGCGGCCGCGGTGATCGCGGTCATCGCGACGGTGCCGCGGCTGGTCATCACCCAGCTCAACGTCAGCCCGGGCCCGGCGGCCAGCGGCAACGCCGCCGGGAACACGTCCTCGGCCGGCCGGCACCACCATCACCAGGCATCCGCTGCGCCGCCGGCGCTCCCGTCGCCTTCGGCGCCCGCCACGGCGCCGCCGGCCGCCCCGCCGAACTTCCAGCCCAGCTCCGTGACCTTCGTGAATCTCGAAACCGGGTTCGCCCTCGGCCAGGCCGGCACCCCCGGCCAGTGCGGCCCGCCCCGTAAGTACATCTGCACCTCCATCGCGGGTACCGGGGATCACGGCGGCACCTGGCACGGGGTGCCGGCCCCGATCACCGGCGCCCCCTCGGGGCCGGCCGGGGTCAGCCAGGTCCGCTTCTACAGCACCAGCGACGGCTGGGCGTTCGGCCCGCAGCTCTGGGCCACCCACGACGGCGGCCAGAGCTGGACGAGGATCAGGACCCACGGACTGCGGGTCACCGCGCTGGAGACCGCAGGCCAGCGGGTCTTCGCGGTGTGGGCGCAGTGCGCCGCCGGCGGCGCGGACTTCGCGGCCGACTGCACGTCCTCGGCCCTGTACGCGGCGTCCCCCGGCAGCGACCAGTGGGCCCCGGTGCCCGGGGCGGGCACCGGCTACAGCCTCAGCGGGGCCGCGAACTCCTCGGCGCTGGTCCTGACCGGCGGCCGCGGCTACTTGCTCGCGCCGGACGGCACCCTGCTCAGCGGGCCAGTCACCAGCGCGGGCGGCTGGCAGCCGGTGGCCGGTACCGCCTCCCCCGCCGCGGCTCCCTGCGCGCCGGGCGCCGCGCAGGCGGGCGGCCAGCCGTCCGGCGCCCTGCTGGCGGCCACGACCACCAGCCCCGCGGGGCTGGTGCTGGTCTGCGCCAGCGCCGCGGCAGGCGGCAGCCAGGCAAAGACCGTCTACACCTCGGCCGATGGCGGCAAGACCTGGCAGAACAAGGGAAGCGCACCAGCGGCGAGTACCGTGACCTCGGTCGCGGGCACCACCGCGGGCACGATCGTGCTGGCCACCACCGCCGGCCTGGAGATATCCACGGACGGCGGGGCATCCTGGACCGCGGCCCAGGGCTCGCTGCCGTCCGGCGGGTTCAGCTACGTCGGGATGACCGGCCCGCAGCAGGGCGTCGCGGTGCCCGTGGATGCCGCGCAGCACGCGGTGTGGTTCACCTTCGACGGCGGCCAGTCGTGGCAGGAGTCGGCCATCAGCTAAAACCCAAATTCAAGATCTTTCCGCAACGAAAACCGCCACCCGCCAGCCCTCCGCCCACGCGAAGGCCGTGTCGCGGCCCGCCCACGCCGGGGCCGCGGCCCTAGCTGGCCGGCGCCGGGGCACCCGTGAAGTCGCCTGCGGCCACCCGGAGTCCGCGGAGCAGGTCGAAGAGCTGCTCGCGTTGCACAGGGTCGAAACCGGCCAGGCCGAACTCGGCCCGCATCAGGTCCCCGGTGGCCTGGCTCACCACCTCGCGGCCTGGCCCGGTGATCTCAGCGAGCTTGCCGCGGCCGTCCTGCGGGTTGGGCCGCCGGACTACCAGGCCCTGCCGCTCCAGCCGGTCGATGGTGTTGGTGGCGCTCGTCGGGTGCACCATGAGCCGCTCGCCGATCACCCGCATCGGCAGCGCCCCCTGGCGGCTGAAACTGAGCAGGACCAGCGCCTCGTACCGGGCGAAGGTCAGCCCGTAGGGCCGGAGCACGGCGTCGAGTTCGGCCAGCAGGATCTGCTGCGCCCGCATGATGGAAGTCACCGCGGCCATGGCGTCGGAACGGCCGAATCGCTGTTCCCAGGTCTCGGCCGCCCGGGCGATCGGGTCGAAAGGCAGCTCCAGCGGCGTCGGCACAGGCACACGCTACCCGTGGGCCCGGTGGTTCCAGGAGGGTGAGCGGGATTCGATCAGGGTGATCAGGATTTGCCGGGCGGCCTCATGGTGTGGCTGGGGTCCCTCTCGCCGGGCGGGGCATGGCGTCCCGCGCCGCGCCTAGTCAGTAACAACTAGTTACCTAGCGTGACACTCGCGTACCCGCGAGTTATATTTCCTGCGGGGGCTCTCTGCCGGGGGCGCTGTGCGGGGGCACGGGGAGCGACGGGGGTGGCACGTGCGGTCCAGCTATGACACCACGGGGATGGCCCCTGTGCTCGCCGCGGGGGTCGGTGTCCGGCACGGCTGGACCTGGGTGCTCCGCGCGGCGAGCTTCCGGCTGGAGGTGCCCGACACCGGCCGTCCCGCGATCGGCATCGCCATCCCCCGGGAGGACGCCCGGACCGCCGTCATCGACCTGCTGGGCGGGCTGGCCCGGCCCGCCTACGGCGAGCTCCGGGTGCTCGGCCAGGACCTGACCACCGCGCAGGGCCGGGCCGCGGTACGCCGCTACGTCGGGATCGCCCGGCTGTCGGCACGGCCGCAGCCTGGCCGGCGGGTGCGCGGGCTGGTCAGCCACGCGGCCCGGGTGGCCAACCTGCCGGGACGGGACTGCGAGGTACTGGCGGCCGCGATCCTGGACCGCCTGGCCCTGACCCCGTGGGCGGACGTCCCGCTGCGCGCCGCGCCCGCGGTGATAGCCCGCCGGGCGAAGCTCGCCGCAGCGGCGGTGCACGAGCCCGAACTGCTGCTGATCGACAGCCTGCTCGACGGGCTCGGCCCGCGCGATACCGAGAGCATCGCGGCCAGCGTCCGTGACCTGGGCCGGGACACTGCGATCGTGGCTACCGGCCGTGACCCGGTGGCACTGGCCATGGCCTGCGGCGAGGTACTGACCCTCGCCGACGGGATCATCGTCCCCAATTTAAGTCCCGGGCCTCGCGGCACCCGCACCCGTACCCGTGTGGCTGGCGGCGGCGTGCAGCCCGGAACCCCGGTATCCGGCCGGCGCTAGCCTAGGCTGGACAAGGTGAACTGGAACTTGCTGGCCTGCGCGCTGGGGGGCCATGCCAGCTATGCGCCCACAGAGCCTGACATCCGGGCGCAGCTGCGGGCAGGGAGCCCGGCGGGTGAGGCATGGCAGTGCCTTCGCTGCGCGACGTTCGTGCCCGGGCCACCGGCTGCGTCGGGTCCCGCCGCCGCAGCGCCGCGGGTCCGCCGGGACGCGGAGCTCCGCAGCGCCCTGATCCTGCGCCTCTTCGCCGTGGAACGCTTTGTGCGCGGGATCATCTTCGCCTTCATCGCCTACGGCGTGTGGCGGTTCAAGTACTCGCGGAACACGATCGAGCACACTTTCAACCGTGAGTACCCGGAGATCCGGGACCTGCTCCACACGCTCGGCTACAACATCAACAGTTCCGGCGGGCTCGGCGGCCTGATCAGGCACACGTTCGCGCTGGATCAGCGCACCCTGACCTGGCTAGCCATCGGTGCGGCTGCCTATGCGGTGGTGGAGATCATCGAAGCCGTCGCCCTCTGGCTGCTGAAGCGCTGGGGCGAGTACTTCGCGCTGGTGGCCACCTGCGCCGGCATCCCCTATGAGATCTACGAGCTGGCGGCGAAGGTCACGGCGCTGCGCATGGCCGCCTTCGTCGTCAATGTGGCCCTGGTCTTGTACTTGGTGCTGAGCAAGCGGCTGCTGGGCGCCCGGGGCGGGAAGAAGGCCTACGACGCGCGGCTGCGCAGTGAATCCGTGCTGCAGGCGGCCGCCGACGCCGCGGCGGCCCGCGGCGGGCCCGGCGGCGTCCCCGCGCCCTTCATGCCGGTCCCGGACGGGACCGCGGCCGGGGGCACGGATTCAGTGCGGGATGGGGCTTCCTGATCCTCGCGGCCGGCCCGGTCAGGCACCGGCGATGAGCTCGTCGGCCGCCGTGTAGGGATCGAGCTGGCCGGCGGCGACCCGGCCGGCCAGGCCATCGATCCGCTCGTCCCCGGGCAGCCCGCCCATCTGGGCCCGCAGCTCGGTCAGCGCGATGGCGGAGATCTCCTCCCGGGCCCGGGCGCGGCGCCTTCTTTCGCCCTCACCCGAGCCGGCCAGCCAGGTCCCGTGCTCCACCAGCTTGCCGACCAGATCGTCGAGGCCCTCGCCGGTGGCCGCCGTGGTCGAGACGATCGGGGGCTTCCAGTCACCCTCGCCGTGCCGCGCCAGGGCGATCATCCCCCGCAGGTCCCGCACCGCCTCCTGGGCACCGGGCTTGTCGCTCTTGTTGACCACGAACACGTCGCCGATCTCGAGGATGCCCGCCTTGGCCGCCTGGATCGCGTCGCCCATTCCCGGGGCCACGATGACCATGGTCGAGTCGGCCATGCCCGCGATCTCCACTTCAGCCTGGCCCACCCCGACCGTCTCGATCAGGACCACGTCGAAACCGGCCGCGTCGAGCACCCGCACCGCCTGGGGGGTGGCCCCGGACAGGCCGCCCAGGTGCCCGCGGCTGGCCATGGACCGGATGAACACTCCCTGGTCCGTGGCGTGCTGCTGCATCCGGACCCGGTCCCCCAGCAGCGCTCCCCCGGTGAAGGGCGAGGTGGGGTCGATGGCCAGCACCGCGACCCGGAGTCCCTGCCCGCGGTACGCGGCCACCAGCGCTCCGGTGACCGTGGACTTGCCGACTCCGGGCGAGCCGGTGAGGCCCAGGACCCGGGCCTGGCCGGTCAGCGGGGCCAGCGCCTTCATCACTTCGCGCAGCTGCGGCGCGCCGTTCTCCACCAGCGACAGCAGCCGGCCCAGGGCCCGCGCGTCACCGTCGCGGGCCCGCTGGATGGCCGCCGCCGGGTCGGCACCACCGGCCCGGTCAGGACCACCGGCCGGGGCGGCACCACCCGCCCGGCCGGGGTCGGCGACCGGGGTGCGTACCTCAGCCACGCGCGGCCGAAGCGGGCACCTCGAACAGCAGCGCGCTGCCCTGGCCGCCGCCTCCGCACAGCGCGGCCGCGCCCAGCCCGCCACCGCGCCGCCCGAGCTCGTGCACCAGGTGCAGGGCGATCCGGGCACCGGAGGCCCCGATCGGGTGGCCCAGGGCGATGGCCCCGCCGTTCACGTTGACCTTCTCGTCTCCCACGCCGAGGTCCCGCATGGACTGGATGGCAACCGCCGCGAACGCCTCGTTGATCTCCAAAAGGTCCAGGTCGGTCACGCCCAGCCCGGCCTTGCCGAGCGCGCGCCGGATCGCGGCCGACGGCTGGGACTGCAGCGAGGTGTCCGGGCCGGCCACGACACCGTGCGCGCCGACCGTGGCCAGCACCGGCGCACCGTGCTCTGCGGCGGCCTCGGCCGACATCACCACCACGGCGCAGGCGCCGTCGGAGATCTGCGAGGAGGAGGCCGCCGTGATCGTGCCGTCGGCGGCGAACGCCGGCCGCAGCGCGCTCAGCCCCTGCGCGGTGGTGTCCGGGCGCACGCCTTCGTCCTGGTCGAACAGGACCGGCTCGCCGCGGTGCTGCGGCACCGGGACGCCGACGATCTCGCCGGCCAGCAGGCCGTCCTTGATGGCGGTCGCGGCGCGCTGATGGGACTGGGCCGAGAACTCGTCCTGCTCCGCCCGGCTGATCCCCAGCCTGGCATTGTGCCGGTCGGTGAGTTCACCCATAGGCGAATGGTCGAAGGCGTCGGTCAGGCCGTCCCGGGCCATCGCGTCGAGCAGTTCGATCGACCCGTACTTATGCCCGGCCCGGGATCCCGGAAGCAGGTGCGGCGCACCGGTCATGGATTCCATGCCGCCGGCCACCACCACGTCGAACTCGCCCGCCCGGATGAGCTGCGCGGCGAGCGCGATCGCGTCCAGCCCGGACAGGCACACTTTGTTGATGGTCATGGACGGCACCGACATCGGGATGCCCCCCGCGACCGCGGCCTGCCGGGTCGGGTTCTGCCCCGCCCCGGCCTGGAGCACCTGGCCCAGGATCACGTAATCCGCCTGGTCGCCGGTGAGGCCGGCCCGCTCCAGCGCCGCCTTGATCACGACCCCGCCCAGCTGAGCGGCCGTAAAGTCCTTCAGCGAGCCGAGCAACCGGCCGCTGGCCGTCCTCGCTCCCCCGGTGATCACTGCTTCCCGCATGCCGCATCCTCCGCCGCGCTGCCTGGCACCGGCCCGGGACGGCGGCGCCCACCCTGGCGATCGCGGCACCAGGGCCTCTGTCACGATACCCAGAGAAAGGTTCCCGCCCCAGGATGGAGGCCGCCTGTGCTGCTCCGGATCGATCACGTCGGCATCGCCTGCCGCAGCCTCGACGAGGCGATCGCCCGGTACGAATCCGCCTTCGCGCTGACCGTGACTAGCCGTGAAGAGAATCCCGAGCAGGGCATCCGCGAGGCGATGCTGCAGGTCGGGGAGGCCACGGGCGGTCCGACCTGGATCCAGCTGCTCGAGCCGCTGGGCCCGGATACCCCCGTGGGCAAGTTCATCGCCCGCCGCGGTGAGGGGATCCATCACGTGGGGTACGCAGTGGCCGATATCACGGCCGCGCTCGCCTCGATCGCGGCGACGGAGATCCGCCCGATCGACCAGCGCCCCCGGCACGGGTCCATGGGCGCATCGATCGCATTCCTGCACCCGGCCGATCTGGGCGGAGTGCTCACCGAATTGGTCGAGCCGGCAGCGAGCTGACCAGCCGCTCGCTGGGAAATATCCCGGTATGTGGCAGTATGAGGCAACGGTACGTTCCGCAGGTACCGTGGCAACCGGACCAGGTGACCGCCAATAAGGCAAAAAGCACCGTTCAGCGGCAAGAGGAAACGCGAAGCCGCCGCTAACGCCTAGCTGGTGCGGCTATGCTGCCAGGCATCGGGCGAGCGGCACACACTCCGCGCCTGCTGAGCTGGGGGCGGCCTGCTACGGCGTCCTCGGCCTGGGGAGCGGATCGCGAAGCCCTTTGCCCACCCCCGCATGTCCCCCTCGTCTACCCAGGATCAAGCCACATGCAGCCTGAAATCGACGCCCAGCTCAGCAACTTCTTCGAAGAAACCACTCCCCGCGAGTTCGCGCGGGTGATGCGCGGTTACGACCCGCATCAGGTCGACGAGTACTTTAAGCAACTTGACGGCGAGGTGCGTCAGCACCGCGAGCAGGTTCAGGCCCTGCAGCAGGAACTGTCCGACGCGCACCGGCAGATCCGGGAGCAGGAGCGGCCCACGTACGCCGGCCTGGGTTCCCGCATCGAGCAGCTGCTGCGGCTCGCCGAGGAGCAGGCTACCGAGATTGCTCAGGAGGCCCGGTCCGCCGCCAACGAGCTCAACGCGGCAGCCAAGGTGGATGCGGCCGAGCTCCGCGCGGCGGCCGAGAACGAGGCGGCCGAGCTGCGGGCCAACGCCAAGCGGGAGACCGACGAGTTGCGGGCGTCGGCGGAGCGCGAGGCCGACGCGATCAAGACGGGTGCCCGGCGTGAGGCGGACGAGCTGACGTCGACTACCGAGCGGGAAGTGCAGAAACTGCGGGCCACCGCCGACCACGAGGTCGCGGAGAAGCGGGCCTCGATCGAGCGGGACATCGCCAAGCTGCGGACCACCACCGAGCGGGAGGTGGCCCAGCTCAAGGCCTCCGCCAAGCGCGAGCGGGACGAGATCCTCACCACCTCCAAGCGCCAGGCGGACGAGATGCGCAGCCAGGCGCAGCGCATCCTGGAGGAGAGCGAGGCCCAGCGGGCGCAGGCCGAGGGCGAGTTCGAGATCCAGCTGGCGTCCCGCCGCGAGGAAGCGGAGCGTCAGGAGGCGGAGCGGCTGTCCGCAGCCCAGTCCGCCACCCAGAAGCTGGTCAGCGAGGCTGAGCAACGGGCCGCCACGGCCGAGCAGCGGGCCGCCAAGGCCAGCGCCCAGGCCGAGCAGACCCGCCGCGAAGCCGACCAGCACTCACGGCAGCTGGTCGGGAACGCGAAGAAGAACGCCGACCAGATCGTCGCCCAGGCGAAGTCCCAGGCCGAGCAGTTGCTGGCCGACACCAAGGCGGAGATCGAGCGGCACCGCGCCGGTGCGCAGCGCGAGGTCGACGAGCTGTCGAAGCAGAAGGAGAGCATCTCCACTCACCTGGCCCAGATCAGCCAGCTGCTCGGCACCCAGATGCCGGGCCTGGCCGACGCGCTCCAGCCCCGGCAGCAGGCCGTGGGCACCGGCGCCAAGGCGGTCGGCCCGGCGCCGAGCGCTCCGGCACCAGCCGCCTCGCCGCAGTCCGCTCCGGCGGCGCCTCCGCGCAACGGCGGCCCCGGCGCCGGTGCGCAGGCCCCGCAGGCCCCGCAGGCCACGACCCGGCAGGCGGCCCAGCCCACCCAGCAGGCCCGCACTCCGCAGGCGGCCCCGGCGAAGCAGCCGGTGTCGGCCAAGGGCAAGGCCAACGACGACGAGTGGTGGACCGAGTAGGACCCGCCGCGAGCGGGGCGTAACGCTCAGTACGAGCCAGGCGGTGGCCGGTGCGCAAGCACCGGCCACCGTTCTTCGTCTCAGCTCATCGCGGTCTGGCCGCCGTCGATGAGCAGCACCTGGCCGGTCATGTAGGAGGATGCCTCACTGGCCAGGAAGACCGCGGGGCCGGACATCTCCTCGGGGCGGGCCCACCGGCGCATCGGCACCGTCGCGACCGTGGCAGGACCGGCCGTCTCGTCTTCCCAGAGGTTGCGGTTCAGGTCGGTCGCGGTCCAGCCGGGGCACAGCGCGTTGACCCGGATGCCGTTCGCCGCCCACTCGACGGCCAGCGACTTAGTCAGCGAGATCAGGCCCGCCTTGGCCGCGCCATAAGGAGACAGGAAAGGCGCCGCGCTCACCCCGGCCACCGAGGCGACGTTGATGACTGAACCGCTGCCTCGTTCCACCAGGTGCGGGCCGACCGCGTGGCACACGTACATGGCCGAGTCGAGGTTCAGCCGGATCAGCTTGTCCCAGCCGGTCAGCCGGAGGTCGAGGAACGGCACCATGAAGCTGGACCCGCCCGCATTGTTCACCACGATGTCGACGTAGCCCAGCTCGTCAATCGCGCCTGCCACCGCGGCAGCCACCGACTCCTGGTCTGTCACGTCGGCGGGAATGACGAAGGCCTTCCGTCCCAGCGAGGTGACCTGTGCGGCAGTCTCGGACAACCCGTCCTCACTCCGGGCCACCAGGGCCACGTCGGCCCCGGCCCCGGCCAGGGCGACGGCGACCGTCTGCCCGATCCCCCGCGAGGCGCCAGTAATGAAAGCCTTCTTGCCTGTCAGGTCAAAGAGCGGCACGCTCAGTCCTTCCACTCGGTGGGTAGCGGCGCGGCGGCGGGGTTCACCCGGCGCACGATCTCGTTCAGCACGATACGGACGTAGGGCTCGCCCACCCACAGATGCTTGGCCCGGTCCACCGCGATCACCTCAGCCTGCGGCACCCGGGCGAACCGGGGCCGGGCCTCGTCCGGGCGCAGGTAGTCATCCAGCTCCGGGACCAGCACCAGCAGGGGCTTGCCCGCCGCGGCCCAGGCGTCCAGGTCCGCGTCGCCCGCCCGGTGCAGCGCGGGAGACAGCAGGATCGCTCCCTCAACGGCCATATCGGCGCCCCACTTCAGCGCCAGCTCGGTGCCGAACGACCAGCCCACCAGCCATGGCCGGGGCAGCCCGGCCGCGTCGGCCCAGCTGACAGCGGCGGCCACGTCGTACCGCTCGGTCTCACCGTCACCGAACTCGCCCTGGCTGCGGCCATGGTCCGACGACGCGCCCCGGGTGTTGAAGCGGAGCACCGCCAGGTCAGCGAGGGCAGGCAGCCGG
>Ga0208717_1000452_pt1 | contig 14010 bp, 12 predicted proteins | sample NGESurF53shallow_FD_184489 | JGI IMG/M metagenome (GOLD analysis project Ga0208717, IMG submission 184489) | Arctic peat soil microbial communities from Barrow, Alaska - NGEE Surface sample F53-3 shallow (SPAdes) | ecosystem: Environmental > Terrestrial > Soil > Wetlands > Peat ... | reverse complement strand
CCAGCCACCGCCGCTGCCGGGCGGGACCGCGCGGCAGCGACTGCGCCGTGCTCTCCCCCGGGCCGACCACGACCAGCCGGTACTTGAAGATCGGCTCGCTGACGATCGGCAGCTCGTGCTCGCCGGTCACGCCCGCGCCGAAGGCGACGTCGGCCAGCCGGTTGGCGATCAGCACCGCCTGCTCGCCGGAGGCCGCGACCCCGGTCGTGATCTCCACCGCCCCGGCGAACCGGCGGCGGAACGCCTCCATCAGCGGGCCGGCCACGAACTCGGCGAAGGTCGAGGTGGCGACGACGCGCAGCTGCTCGGGCGCGCCCTGGGCGGCGCGGACGGCGGCGTGCGCGTCGGCGCCGAGCATGACGATCTGCGACGCGATGCCGACCAGCCGGGTGCCGCCCGGGGTCAGCGTCATGCCCGCCTGGCTCCGGGTGATGAGCTGATCGCCGAGGTCCTGCCGGAGGGCGGTGATCGCCTGCGACACGGCCGACTCGCTGACGCTGAGCGCGCCCGCCGCCGCCCGGACCGACCCGAGCCGGGCGACCAGGACGAACGCGTTCAACTGCGTCAGCGTCATCGCACACTCCATTGCGAACATGAGCGCACCGGGAGGGCCAGCATGCATCTGCGTGCACTTAGAACGTAACGTACGACATCAGACGGGCCCGCGCACGGAACGCGCGATGCCCTCGCCCGGGAGGTGGGCTTGCAGGTCCCCGCGCAAGTCGAATACGAGAAGGCCTCCAGCGTGGAGCACGCTCTGGCGCTGCTGGCCAGGTACGCGCCGGGGGCGAGGGTCCTGGCGGGCGGCCACAGCCTGATACCGATGATGAAGCTGCGGCTCGCCCAGCCCGAGGTTCTCATAGACATCAACGGGATCCGCGGGCTGCGCTACATCGAACGGGTCGGCGGCGAGCTGCGCATCGGCGCGCTCGCGCGGCACGCCGACCTGCTGGCGGCGCCGCTGGCGGGCGAGCACTTCACGATCCTGCACGACGCCGAGCGGGTGATCGCGGACCCGGTCGTCAGGAACTGGGGCACCATCGGCGGGTCGCTCTGCCAGGCCGACCCGTCGGAGGACCTGTCGGCCGCGTTCGCCGCGCTCAAGGGCTCGATGGTCATCCACGGTCCCGACGGCAGGCGCGAGGTGTCCGCGCGGGCGTTTCACACCGGCCCGTACGAGACCGTCGTCGGCCCGGCCGAGATGCTGACCGAGATCAGGCTGCCGATCAGGCCCGACAGCGGCAGCGCGTACCTGAAGGTGGCCCGCCGGGCGGGCGACTGGCCGATCGGCGCCGCCGGGGCGGCCGTCTGGCTTGCGGGCGGCCTGATCACCGACGTGGGCATCGGCCTGACGGCGGTCGGCGCCGTTCACTTCGTCGCCGCCGAGGCCGAGGAGTTCCTGCGCGGCCGGCCGGCCGACGAGCAGACCCTGGCGCGGGCGGGCGAGATCGCGGCCGGGCACTGCCGGCCGGCCTCGGATCAGCGCGGCCCGGCCGAGTACAAGCGGCATCTGGTCCAGGAGCTCACCGCCCGCGTGCTCACGACCGCCGTCCGCCGGGCCGGGGAGCTGGCGTCGTGAAGGTCACCGTCACCGTCAACGGGACCGACTACACCCGGGTGGTCGAACCGCGGCTGCTGCTGATCCACTTCCTCCGCGACGAGCTGCGGCTGACCGGCTCGCACTGGGGCTGCGACACGTCCAACTGCGGCGCCTGCGTGGTCTGGCTGGACGAGACGCCGGTCAAGTCGTGCACGGTGCTCGCGGTGATGGCGGACGGGCGGCGGATCGCCACCGTCGAGGGCCTGGCCCGCGGCGGCGCGCTCGACCCGGTGCAGGAGGCGTTCGCCGCCTGCCACGGGCTGCAGTGCGGCTTCTGCACCCCCGGCATGCTGATGACCGCGCGCTGGCTGCTCGATCACAACCCGGACCCGACCGCCGACGAGATCCGCGAGGCGATCTCCGGCCAGGTCTGCCGCTGCACCGGGTACGAGAACATCGTCCGGTCGGTGCTGTGGGCGGCCAAGCACGACAACGCACCGGAAGGCGAGGGTGACCGGCATGGGCCACGCTTACGGGTCGCTCCCGCGCAAGGAGGACCCGCGGTTCATCAAGGGGCAGGGCACGTTCATCGATGACATCGCGCTGCCCGGCATGCTGCACGGCGCGATCTTGCGCAGCCCGCTCGCGCACGCCAGGATCGTCTCGGTCGACGCCACCGCCGCCCGCGGCCACCCGATGGTGGTGGCCGTGCTCACCGGCGCCGACCTGGCCGAGCGGGGCCTGGCGTGGATGCCGACGCTCTTCGGCGACCTCCAGTCGGTGCTCGCCACCGACAAGGTGCGGTTCCAGGGCCAGGAGGTCGCGTTCGTGGTGGCGACCGACCGGTACGCCGCCCGGGACGCGCTCGAGCTGATCGCCGTCGACTACGAGCCGCTGCCGCCGCTGATGGACGCCCTGACCGCGCTCGAGCCCGGCGCGCCGGCCGTCCGCGAGGACCTCCCGGGCGGCAACCGCGTCTTCGACTGGAGCGCCGGGGACAAGGCGGCGGCCGACGCGGCCTTCGCCGCCGCCGACGTGGTGGTCGAGTGCGACATGCTCTACCCGCGCTCGCACCCGGCCCCGCTCGAGACCTGCGGCGCGATCGCCGAGTACGACGCGACCAGCGGCAGGCTGACGCTGTGGTCGACCAGCCAGGCCCCGCACGCCCATCGCACGATGTACGCGGGCCTGACCGGGCTGCCCGAGCACAAGATCCGGATCGTCTCGCCCGACCTGGGCGGCGGCTTCGGGGCCAAGGTTCCGCTCTACCCGGGCTACGTGTGCGCGATCGCGGCCGCGATGGAGACCGGGCGGCCGGTGAAGTGGGTGGAGGACAGGTCCGAGAGCCTCATGTCGACCGCGTTCGCCCGCGACTACCACATGCACGGGGAGATCGCCGCGACCGCCGACGGCGAGATCCTCGGCCTGCGGGCGCGGGTGCTGGCCGATCACGGGGCGTTCAACGCGGCCGCGCAGCCGTCCAAGTTCCCGGCCGGCTTCTTTCACATCTTCACCGGCTCCTACCAGGTGCGGGCGGCCTACTGCGAGGTCACCGGCGTGTTCACCAACAAGGCGCCGGGCGGGGTCGCCTACTCGTGCTCGTTCCGCGTGACCGAGGCCGTCTACCTGGTCGAGCGGCTGACGGACATGCTCGCGGGCAGGCTCGGGATGGACCCGGCCGAGCTGCGGATGCGCAATCTGCTGCGGCCCGAGCAGTTCCCTTACACCAGCCCGACCGGCTGGCAGTACGACTCGGGCGAGTACCCGAGGGCGCTCCAGCTGGCGCTGGACATGGCGGGCTACGACAAGCTCCGCCGCGAGCAGGCCGAGCGGCGCGCCCGCGGCGAGTACATGGGGATCGGGCTGAGCTTCTTCACCGAGGCGGTCGGGGCCGGCCCGCGCAGCAAGATGGACATCCTCGGCCTGGGCATGGCCGACGGCGCCGACCTGCGGGTGCACCCGACCGGGAAGGCGGTGCTGTCCATCTCCGTGCAGTCCCAGGGCCAAGGCCACGAGACCACGTTCGCGCAGCTGGTCGCGCACGAGCTGGGCCTGTCGCCGGACGACGTGGAGGTCGTGCACGGCGACACCGACCGGACGCCGTACGGCCTCGGCACCTACGGGTCGCGATCCACCCCGGTGTCGGGCGCCGCCGCGGTCGTCGTCGCCAGGAAGGTCCGCGAGCGGGCCCGGCTGGTGGCGGCGGCCATGCTCGAGGTGTCGGCCGACGACCTGGACTGGCAGGACGGCAAGTGGCGGGTTCGGGGCGACCCCGACCAGGCCCTCGGCGTCGGCGAGATCGCGATGGCGGCGCACTCGTCGCTCGAGCTGCCGGCCGGGGTCGAGGGCCACCTGGACGCCTCGGCCGTGTACAACCCGCCCAACCTGACGTTTCCGTTCGGCGCCTACATCTGCGTCACCGACGTGGACCCGGGCACCGGCGAGGTCAAGGTCCGCCGGTTCATCGCGGTCGACGACTGCGGCGTCCGCATCAACCCGATGATCGTCGAGGGGCAGGTGCACCGCGGCCTGGCCGACGGCATCGGGATCGCCCTGATGCAGGTCATCTCGTTCGACGAGATCGGCAACTGCCTGGGCGGCTCCTTCATGGACTACCTGCTGCCGACGGCGCTCGAGTGCCCGTCGCCCGAACTCGGCGCGACGGTCACCCCGTCCCCGCATCATCCGATCGGCGCCAAGGGAATCGGCGAGTCGGCCACCGTCGGCTCCGTGCCCGCCGTGGTCAACTCGGTCGTGGACGCGCTCGCCCCGTTCGGCGTGGTGCACGCGGACATGCCCCTGACGCCAGCCAACGTGTGGCTCGCGATCCAGGGCCGCCCGCTCCGGACGGACCTGTCCGTCAGCTGATCCCCTCATCACTGAACGTGATACTTCCTGGCAGGCCTCTTCTGCAAGTCTTATGTAGTTGCGATAAGGTCGCATCTATGTCTTCAGATCTCCTGGCGGACGAGCCTCGGCTGGCGCAGGCGTTCCGCTTGCGGGATCTGGTTCCGCTGTCGGTGTCGAGCGTGGGCCCGATGTTCTCGGTGGCGGCGACCGGTGGCGTGATGGCGGCCCAGGCGGGCTGGTGGACGCTGCCCGCGGTCGCCCTCCTGGCGGTGCCGTTCATCATCTCCAGCTTCGTGTTCCGCCTGCTCAACCGGCACTTCCCGAGCTCCGGGGCGTCCTACCACTGGTCCGCGAGGATCATCGGGCGGACCGTGTCCCGCTATCAGGCGTGGATCTTGATCCTGGCCTACTTCCTGTCGATCCCGCCGATCGCCATCCCGGCCGGCGCGTACACGCTGGCCCTGGTCGCGCCCGGCTACAAGGCCCCGGCCATCGTGCAGCTGGCCGTGACCCTGTTCTGGATCGTGTTCGCGGCGGTGCCGCTGCTGCTCGGCGCCCGGCCCACGGCCCGCATCACCCAGGTGTTCTTCGCCGTCGAGATGGTTTCCCTGGCCGCCTTCGGCGTGGTCGGCGCGCTCAACTGGCACCGGCTGGCGGTGCCGGTCCACTTCGGCTCGCCGCCGATCGGGGGCATCCTGATCGTGGCGGTCGTCGCCGCGACCATCCTCGACGGCTGGGAGATCGACAGCTACGCGGCCGAGGAGTCCCGCAAGCCGCGCGACAGCCCCGGCATCGGCGGGATCATCGGCGCGTTCGGGGCGCTGCTGTTCTACGCGGTCCTGTTCCCGCTGATGCTGGGCGAGACCCCGCTGAGCTCGCTGGCGGGCTCGGTCGACCCGCTGGCGGTGTGGTCGCACCGGCTCGTGCCCGGCGCGCCCTGGCTGATGCTGGTCCCCATCCTGCTGTCGACCGCCGGCGGCCTGTGGCTCACGAGCTTCATCCTCACCCGGGCGCTGTTCGCGATGGGCCGCGAGCGGCTGATCCCGGCCGGCTTCGGCCGGCTCAACCGCCATCGCGTCCCGCACGTGGCCATCATCGTCACCCTCGCCTCGGCGCTGCTGGTCGTCGGCGTGCAGCTGTTCGTGTCGTCGCTGAGCTCGTTCTTCGACCTGGTGCTGTCGGCGGCCGGGTTCTTCCTGCTGGCCGAGTTCTTCCTCGACTCGCTGACCGGGGCGGTCTTCCTCACCTACGGGCACCGCAGGCTGCCCGACGTGCAGATCAACCCGCACAGCCACCGGCTGCTGCTGGCCGGGTCGCTGTTCTCCACCGTCGTCATGGGCGCGCTGCTGGTGGCTTTCTTCTTCTACGGGCCCAAGGCCATCGGCGGCGGGGTGGACGAGACGTTCGCCGTGCTGCTGGCGCTCGGCGCGGTCTTCGCGTGGCTGACCCGCAAGCGGGTGGCCCCCACGTTCGTGTTCGACGGGAACGCCATCGCCGACCCGCCGCGACGGCCGGCGGCGGTCCCGGCCTGCCCCAACTCCGACGCGGGCTAAAGCCCGAGAGCCTGACGCGCTCGGAGAGATGCTAGGCACGCTTGATACCAAGCGGTATCATTTTGCCATGGCCATGACGCTTCGACTTAGCGACGAACAGACCGAGGCCCTTCGGCGGAAAGCCGAGGCCGAGCATCGTTCGATGCAGCAGGTCGCGCAAGCCGCTATCGACGCTTACGTTCACCAGCCAACTCCGCTGCGCAGGCAGTCCGTCCCGGTCGACGAACTCGCGACGCTCTTCGGCGACCTCCCACCGGTGAACGCGATGGAATTCCGCGCCGAGCAAGACAGCTACGCCGACACAGAAGCACACTTCGACCCCTATGCCCGCGCCCGCGAGACCGGGGATGGCGAGTGACAACCCGCTACCTGCGCGGCCTTGGCGACACGAACATACTGATCTTCTTGGAACGACTGCCGGTCGATCAACTGCCGTCCGAGCTTGTCATCTCCGCAGTCAGCCTCGCCGAACTCTCGGCGGGAGCGCACTCGGCCGTCGATGCCGCCGAGCGCGCCCGGCGGATCACGCGCTTGCAGCGCGTGGAGGCTACCTTCAGCCCGCTGCCCTTCGACGTCGAAGCCGCCCGTCAGTATGGGATCATCGCCGCTGAGATCATCAGCATGGGCCGCAAGCCACGCGGACGCGTGGCAGACCTCATGATCGCCAGTGTCGCGGCCGCGAACAGGCTTCCTCTCTTCACCACCAACCCTGCGGACTTTTACGGACTCGAATCCGTGGTGACTGTCATCCCGGTACCCGTCCCGCTATAAGCCGCAGCGCGCGCTGGGCAGGGTGAGGGAGGTCGTCTAGGCCGATCCGTACGGTTGACCTCATCCGGTCTGGGCCGCTGAGGGGTGATCTCCTGTCACTCAGGAAACACCTAGCTCATGGAGCAACTCAACACCGGGAACAGGACCGGCCGGAGCGGCTCGCCGCACGGCTACCTCCCGATCGAGGAGCACGGCATCGTGGGCGACCTGCGCACGGTCGCCCTGATCGGCACCGATGGCACGGTCGACTGGTTCTGCCCCGCCCGTTTCGACGCCCCCAGCCTGTTCGGCGCCCTGCTCGACAAGGAGAAGGGCGGCTACTTCTCGCTCGCCGCCAGGACCAGCTACGCCAAGCCGAAGCAGCGCTACCTCCCCGACACCAACATCCTGCTCACCAGGTTCCAGGGCAGGGACGCGGTGGGCGAGGTGATCGACTTCATGGTCCCGGAGACCCGGGCCACCGGCCGGGCGCGCGACCTGCTGATCAGGCAGGCGCGCGCGGTCAAGGGCACGGCCAGATTCGAGGTCGCCTGCCATCCGGCGTTCGACTACGGCCGGATCGGCCATCGAGTCGAGATCGTGGCCGGCGTCGGCGCGGTCTTCACCTCGCCGCTCGGCCGGGTCGTGCTGCGGACCAACATCGGCCTCAAGATCGAGGAGAGCGGGGTCGCCGCCACGTTCACCCTCGAGGAGGGCGAGAGCGCCGACTTCCACCTGGAGTGGAACGGCGACGTCCACCCGATCGCCGACGGCGAGACCCGCAATCTGTTCAGCAAGACCCAGGACTTCTGGCGGAACTGGGTCGGCCAGTGCCGGTACACCGGCCGCTGGCGGGAGGTGGTCCAGCGCTCCGCCCTCGCGCTCAAGCTGCTCGTCTACCACCCGACCGGCGCGCTGATCGCGGCGCCGACCACCTCGCTGCCCGAGGAGCCCGGCGGCACCAGGAACTGGGACTACCGGTACGTGTGGCTGCGGGACGCCTCGTTCACCGTCTACAGCCTGATGCGGCTCGGCTTCCTCGAGGAGGCGGCCAGCTTCATGGACTGGCTGCAGCAGCGCTGCGAGACGGCCTCGGCCGAGCGCGACATCTCGATCATGTACACGGTCGACGGCCGCGATCACATCCTCGAGGAGACCCTCGACCACCTCGAGGGCTACAACGGCGCGCGGCCGGTCCGGATCGGCAACGGCGCGGCGGGCCAGCTCCAGATCGACGTCTACGGCGAGATCATGGACTCGGTGTACCTCTACAACAAGGAGGCGCCGATCTCCTGGGACCTGTGGATGGCGTTGTCCAAGCGCCTGGACTGGCTCGGCAACCACTGGACCGAGCCGGACGAGGGCATCTGGGAGATACGCGGCCCGCGGCAGCGGTTCACCTACTCGGCCCTGATGACCTGGGTGGCCTACGACCGGGCGGCGCGGCTTGCCCTCGACCGCGGGCTGCCCGCCCCGGTCGAGCGGTGGCGCGAGCTGGGCGCGCAGGCGTACCGCTTCGTCCAGGAGCAGTGCTGGGATCCCGGCCTGCAGAGCTACATGATGCACCCGGGCAGCCAGCTGCTCGACGCCTCGCTGCTGGTCATGCCGCGGGTCAAGTTCGCCGGCCCGACCGATCCGCGCTTCCTCGCCACCCTGGAGAAGATCAGCGGCGAGCTGGTCTCCGACAGCCTGGTCAACCGGTACGCCATCACCGGCCACGACGGCATCGCCGACGGCGAGGGCACCTTCAGCCTCTGCTCGTTCTGGTACGTCGAGGCCCTGACCCGGGCCGGCCGCGCGCACGAGGCCAGGGGCGTGTTCGAGAAGATGCTCACCTACAGCAACCACCTGGGCCTGTTCGCCGAGCAGATCGGCCACTCGGGCGAGGCGCTCGGCAACTTCCCCCAGGCCTTCACCCACCTGGCCCTGATCAGCGCCGCTGTCAACCTGAACAAGGCCCTGGACCGCCGCCAGGGGGGCTCGCAAAAACGATAGGACGCCGCAGGCCGGCCGGGGTAGCCTGCCCGCATGCCGCCCGCCGTCAAGCTCATCCGGTCGGCGACCCTGTCCGGGGCCGCCGAGTACGCCTACGCCGCCACCGCGCCCGCCCAGTCCCGGCTGATCTTCCTGGCCGGCGCGTGCCCGCTGAACGACGACGGGTCCACCGCGGCTGTCGGCGACTACCCGGGCCAGGCCGCCAAGGCGTTCGAGAACCTGCGCACCGCGCTGGCCGACGCGGGGGCGTCGGTGACCGACGTCATCAGCACCAGGGTCCTGGTCGCGTCCGCCCGGCAGGAGGATCTGGTGGCCGCCTGGGAGGTGGTCAGGGACTCGTTCGGCTCGCACGACGTTCCCAGCACCCTGCTCGGCGTCACCGTGCTCGGCTACCGGGACCAGCTGGTCGAGATCGAGGCCGTCGCCGCGGTGCTCGATTCCTGATCGGCCGGCAACGCTGTCACACCAGGCCGGTGTACTCCCAGACGTCGAAGACCGTGCCTCCCGAGCGCACCTTCGCCGCCAGCGTGTACCCGCTGGCGGAGGACAGTTGCAGGGCTATCGCGTAGTCCGTGCTCAGCGTCTGGTTGAAGCCGATCACGATCACCGTGTAGTAGTGCTGCCTGATCCGCTGCAGGTAGTACTGCGGACCGTTGCTGGCGGTGTCCGACCACTGCTGCCACGTCGTATTCGGCAGGTAGTACTGGAGAACGTCGGTGGTCTCGACCAGAAAGTGCCCGCCGTGGCTGGTCATCGGCCTGACGACCGTGACCAGCCCGGCCGCGTCGGGCCAGTCGATCATGGCGCGCGCCTGGGCCGTGCCCACCGCGGTGACCGGGAGCAGGGCGGCCAGCGCCGCCGCCAGCACGACCCGCCTGCGTGACAGCAGGCTCAGCAGGTAGCCGGCCGCGATCGCGGCGAACCAGGCACCGAAATCGACGTGCTTGTTCAGCGATGTCACGGTCTGGATGCGCGCCTGGTCGGCCGGCGCCAGCAGGGCCGAGAGCGCGAGCACGGCCAGCAGCAGCGCCTGCGGCCACCGGCGGCGCAGCGCGCCGACGACGGCCCCGGCCACGGCCGGGACCAGCACGACGGCGGTCCACGACCACGCCTGGGTGAACACCAGGGACGCTCCGTTGTCCCCGTCGACCCGCCCGGTCGTGGTGATGCGGATCCCGGTCAGATAGCCCGATCCGCCCAGCGCGAGCAGCACCGCGATGAGGGCCGCCGCGACCGCGGCCAGCAGGGCCGCGCGCCGCAGGGCGGTCTTCCAGCCGACGTCCGGCCACGAGCTGAGGATCGCGACGCCGAGCACGGTGGGGTCGTACAGGGCGGTCGCGTACTTGGTCGCGTTGGCCAGGGCGAGCAGAATCCCCGCCGCGACCATCCACCGCCACGTCTGCCCCCCGCTCCGGACCCCGGCCGCGCACCACGTCGCCGCAGCCAGCAGCAGCAGCGCGGCCGCGTCGTAGGTCGCAAACGAGCCCAGGTGCAGGGTGGGCGCGAGCACCGCGAACAGCGCGGCGGCGAAGAAGGCGGCCCGCTCGTCCGCCAGCAGCCGGTTCGCCGTGCACCAGACGAGGGACGTCACGCCGAGCATGAACATCAGCGACAGCAGCCGCGCCGCCGCCAGCCCGCCGAGGCTGTCGGCGATCGCGCCGATCGGCGGGTAGATGACCGGGGCGCCGGAAAAATAGGTCTGGTAGCCCGGAATCGGGGTCCCGTGCAGCCAGTGCGACCACTCGAGCTGCCCGGCCGACAGGTACAGCGCCTCGTCGCCGAACGCGGTGCTCGTCCGCACCATGCTGGCCGAGAGCGCGGCCTGGACGGCCAGCACCGCGAGCAGCGCCCACGGTATCCGGTCCGCCCCAGGTATTCGCACGTTCCCGAGGGTAGGCACGTCCGGACACCATGTCGGTGCATTTTGAACGTTCTTTCAGCTAACCCGCACCTAGCGCGGACCAGCGTGAAAACGGTCCGCCGACCGGGGATCCCCGGCCGGCGGACCGTTTTTGGGGTGTCGGCGGGCGACTTACTTCTTGTTCGTGAAGCCGGCGTCGACCGGGAGCGTCACCCCGGTGACATAGCGGGCTTCGTCGGAGACCAGCCACAGGATCGCGTTCGAGATGTCGACCGGCTCGACCATGTCGACCGGGAGCGCGTTTGCCATCGCGTTGGACAGCTGCGGGTCCTCGGCCAGGAACTCCGCCATGATGTCGTTGACGACCATGGGCGTGTTGACGCCGGTGGGATGCACGGTGTTGACCCGGATGCTGAACGGGGCCAGGGTGTTGGCGTAAGAGCGCATCAGCCCTACCACGCCGTGCTTGGCCGCGGTGTAGCCGAGGCCGCCGCGAGTCGGGCCGCCGATGCCGTTGATCCCGGCGGTGGAGCTGGTCAGCACGATCGCGCCTCCCCGGCCGCGCTCCTTCATCGACGGAATCGCGGTCTCCACGGTGTTGAACACGCCGGTGAGGTTGACGTCGATGACGTCCTGCCAGGCGCTGTGCAGCTCGGTACGTCCCATCGGGGCAATGCCGGCGTTCGCGAGCACGATGTCAACCGGGCCGATCTCGGCTACGCCGCGCTCAAACACCTGCTTGAGCTGCGTTTCGTCACGGACATCGGCCTGCGCGGTGAAGATACGCCGGTCGAGCGCCTCGACCTCCCTGGCAGTCTCGGCCAGATCCTCGGGGGTGGACATCGGGTAGGCCACGCTGCCGATCTGCCGGCAGATGTCCAGCGCGATAATGTCCGCGCCCTCCTCGGCGAGACGGATGGCGTGGCTGCGGCCCTGACCGCGCGCGGCGCCGGTGATGAAGGCGACCTTGCCTTCGAGCTTTCCCATGACCTTGCGTTCCTCTCGGTTCTGCATGGTCCCGGGGCGGGGCTCCGGGTATTGCGTCAGAAGGTGACGTAATACCCGGATGTTAATGTCATTGAATGTCATAAGCAAGGAGCCCTGCCTGCCGACGCTAGCGCGGTACCGTCCTGAAGGAACCAGCGAGCCCCGGCCGGACAGGGCGGGTATATGGAACTCAGTCTGCGTGCTCGCGTGCGTGACGGCGATCCGGACGCGTTCGGCATCCTCTTCAACAGCCACGCGCGAGCGGTCTACAACCTCGCCTACCGGCTGCGGGGCAACTGGCCCGAGGCCGAGGAGATCGTCTCGCTGACGTTTCTCGAGGCCTGGCGGCTGCGGGAGAAGGTCGACCCGGACGGTGAGTCGCTGCGGCCGTGGCTGACCGGCATCGCCCTGAACGTCACCAGGAACTTCGCTCGCGCCTCCCGTCGGCACGCGGCGGCGATGGCTCGGCTGCCGCCGCCGGACGCGGTGCCCGATTTCGCCGGCGAACTGGCCGGCCGCATCGACGACGCCGCTCGGCTGGCGGCCGTCCGCGCCGCGTTCGGCAGGCTGCGGGCCAGCGAGCAGGACGTGGTCGCGCTGTGCATCTGGTCGGGGCTGGACTACGCGGCGGCGGCGGAGGCGCTGGGGATCCCGGTCGGGACCGTCCGCTCCCGGCTTTCCCGGGCCCGGCGCAAGCTGCGGGCGCACGCGGGGGAACTCGGTCAGAGCGGCGAACAGGTAGAAGGTGGCCGCCAGGTGGCGGCCCGGCCAGCGCAGGGAGGCACCCGGTGAGCGACAACGAGATAAGCGATCTGGACCGGCTGACGCCGGCCGCGGACGCACGGGACCTGCCCGCCGGCCGGCGGCAGATCCTCAAGGAGCACCTCATGACCGAATTCAGGCTGGCCAAGCAGTCCTCGGCCCCGCCGCCTCCGCACCGTCGCCAGCGCCGGGGGCGGCCCGGGCCCGGACGCCGGCCGGTCCTCGCCTTCGCGGCCGGAGCCGGCGTCCTGGCGGCGGCGGCGGTGGCGGCGGCCGTCGTCCTCGTTCCCGGCCCGAAGGCCGGCGGCGGCCCGGCGGCCGTCGGCGGCCACGCGGCCGGCAGCGGCCAGGCGGCCGTCGGCAGCACCTCGCCGGGCGCCACGCTGCTGGCGAAGATCGCGGACGCGGCCGAACGGCAGCCCGCGCTGCAGCCGGGCGACAGCGGGTTCATGTACATCCGCAGCGAGGTGGCGTACACCACCGACACGATCTCCGGGGGGCATGAGACGTCCACCATGCAGAAGCCGCACGAGCGGCAGATCTGGCTGCCGGCGGCCAACATCTGCGCCGCGGGCTTCCTCATCGAGGACGGGACGCGCACCCCGCTAGGCGGCCCGTCTTCGGGATCCGGCACCGGATTCGCCGCCAGCCCCTCATCGTCACCGCAGGCGAGCGCCCCGCAGTCCAGGGGATGCGGGGAGGGCAGCGTGGGCGACGCCACCTACCGGCTGCTCCAGTCGCTGCCGACCGACCCGCACGCCCTGCTGCGGCTGATCTACGCGCAGACGAAGGGCGAGGGGCCGAGCCCGGACGCGGAGGCCTTCACCACGATCGGTGACCTGATGCGGGAGACGATCGTGCCGCCCAGGACCGCGGCGGCGCTGTACCGGGCGGCGGCCCTCATCCCGGGCGTGACCGTGGTCGGCCACGCGACCGACGCGGCAGGCCAGGCGGGCGCCGCGGTCGCCTGGACCGTCGGTCATGACCGGGACGAGTGGATCTTCAGCCCGGCCACCGGGCAGTTCCTGGGCGAGCGGGACTACAACATCGTGACCGGCGCGGTGACCGGCGAGAGCGCCGTGCTGCAGCGGGCCTTCACCGCCAAGGCGGGACAGCTTCCGTAGCGGTTCGATCACCCTGGACGGGCGGGCCCGGCGTCGACGACGCCGGGCCCGCCGTGCGGCGGTCAGCCCGGCCCCGCCTTGTAGCGGCTCGGCGGCACCCCCAGGGTGGCGGTGAAGTCCCTGGTCAGATGGGCCTGGTCGGCGTAGCCGAGGTCGGTCGCGAGCGCCGCCCAGTCCACCGAGGCGGGCCCGTCCGCCTCCACCCGCAGCGCCGCCTCGTGCAGCCGCGCGCGGCGCATCACCCACTTGGGCGAGACGCCGACGTAATCCGCGAACAGCCGCTGCAGCCTGCGCTCCGGCAGCCCCGACGCCTCGGCCAGCTGGGCCACCCGGCGCAGGGCCGGGTCGGCGGTGATCTGGCTCACCAGGTCCGCCGCCTGCCCGACGACGGGGTCGGCGGTCAGTCCCCGCCCGCGCAGCAGCCCGGCCGCCGCCGCGATCATCGCCTGGTCATCGGCGTCGGCCGCCATCGCCGCCGCGCACGCCTGGTCGGCCGCCGGTCCCAGGATGCCGGCCGCGGGCACCACCCGATCGTTCAACCGGGAGATCGGCTCGCAGTGATAGGGCCGGAAGCCGCCTGGCCTGAAC
>Ga0208717_1000449_pt1 | contig 14041 bp, 9 predicted proteins | sample NGESurF53shallow_FD_184489 | JGI IMG/M metagenome (GOLD analysis project Ga0208717, IMG submission 184489) | Arctic peat soil microbial communities from Barrow, Alaska - NGEE Surface sample F53-3 shallow (SPAdes) | ecosystem: Environmental > Terrestrial > Soil > Wetlands > Peat ... | reverse complement strand
GTGGCGGGGGACGCATCTGTGGCGGGGGACGCATCTGTGGCGGGGGACGCATCTGCGGCGGGGGACGATATTGCGGGGCGCTCTGGACCGGGGGACGGTATTGCGGCGCGGCGCTCGGACAGCGCTGATTGGGGGGACAGCCGCCCCAGGCCAACGCCGGCGCCGCCACCGACACCAGAGCCCAACAGCCCAGCGAATATCGCATCACCCCTCCTTAAGAAAGCGCGGCCGAAATCCACGGCCGACGCGCTCTTCGCCCGAATGCCTCTTGACGCATCCGTAGCCCAAGACATCGTTAGGGCGCATTCATTGGCGTTGGAAGATAGAGATTTGAGGAGTATCAATGAGAAATCGTGAGATGGATTGAGGCGGCGGGAGGGCGAATGAGGGGCGATCTGATTGTCGCGACGCGGATAAGGCGGCTGCGCGAAACCCGGGATCTCTCAAGGCGCGACGTCGCCGAGGCGCTGAAGGTGGATGTCACCGCCATTGCTGGATGGGAGGCGGGGAGGTTCCTGCCCCGCGTCGGCCATCGCGGGCCGCTGGCCGCTTTACTGGGCGTCGACTGCGCCGGGCTGTTCGAAGATGGGGCGCCGGGGGGCTGCGGCGCGTCGGCCACCCTCGTCGATACGATCGGCGAGCTTGAGCCCTTGCTGGTGCGGCTGGTCGCCGAGACGCGCCATTGCCTGCGGGCGCTGCGCATCGCCGCCCCGTATTCGACGCCGGCCCATGTTCAGCATACCTTCCGCACCGTCCTGTCAGGCCGCCTACTGGCCGGTGAAATCGAGGTTCATCGGGTCGAAATCTTCTACGAACTTCCCAGGCTCAAGGAGGTGCTGTCGAACATCATCCGCTACAACGGTCGCGGCTACCACGTGAAGAGCTATTGCGCCGGCTCGACCGAGGTCGTCCCCGGAATGGGCGGCTATTTCTTCGACGACGACGAATATCTGATCGGCGCCTATTGGACCGGCGTGCCGCCCCACGAGAGACCGGGGCTGCGGCTTTCCGGCGAGCCGTTCCGAACCTATTTCAACGAATACTGGAGCGAGATCTGGCGGCGCGGGACCTTGCTCAATATCCGCGGCAAACACGATCTGACCCTGGTGCGGGAATTGGCCCTGAAGATGGGCCTGGCGCCGAAGGATTGGCCGCGCTTCGTGAAAGAGGCCCGCGCGCTGGAAATCGGCGACGGCGCGCCGCCGCTGGTGTGATGGCGACCGATGCGCGCGTCCATTCGCCCTAGCCCGGCGGCCCCGATTCGCGCGCCACGGTCAGCGACCAGGGCGGCAGGGTCACGGGCGCGCCGGCCGGAAGGGTGAACCGTCTTGGCGGCAGATCGAGGGTCGGGTGACTGGCCGGTCCCGCGTCCTCCCACCGATAGCGATCTGGCCCGTAGGTCGCGACCGTCAGCCCGCCGCGACCGCCCAACCGCGACGGCTCGCCCCTGCCTCGCAACACGAGCCTCAAACGGTGAGGTCGCGTCGGATCGCGGTTGACCAGCATGACCGACCAATCGCCGTCCGGTCGCTTCAGGGCATAGGCCGTCACCAGCATTCGGCCCCGGGCGTCACGGATGTTGGAGGCGGCCTTGTAGATGGCGTTGGGCGCGTCGCCGCCATGCGCCCACGCGCCGGTGAGCAGGCGGGCGAAATAGAAGGCGGGCATGGGCTGGTCGGCCTGGCCGCGGGCGTCGGCCTGAAACAGCATCATGTTGCCGAAGCCAGCGCAGGCCGCGTGCTGGTTGATCGGCGCGTCCGGTCCGTAGCCGAACATGTACGCGGCCTTACCGCCCAGAGTGAGAAACTGACCGACGATGTCGGCGTCCAGCAGCGCGCTTGGCAGCTGGGACATCGCCCGACCGGAAAAGGCGGAAAAGCCGTATTCTGAGATGATCCGCGGCGTGGCTTTGGGCACGCCGTCGGCGCGCAGCCGGGCATCCAGGCGCGCCATGATTGCCGTCTCGGCCAGCAGCTTGGGACCCAGCCGCCCGCAGATGTCGTCGAACGGATAGTGCTCGAACGAAAAGAAGTTCAGTTCGCTCAAGGCCCGGCGCGCCCTGAGCCGGGCGATGAAGCGGCGGGTCCACGACCAGCCGGCCCCGGGATCTGGCCAAGTGTCGGTGAACGCGCCCTGCAGGCTGGGCCCGCCCAATTCGACCGTGGGATCGACGCCGCGGAGGGCGCGAGCCGTTTCGAGGTAGAGGTCGGCATAGTCCTCCGGCGAAACTCCCTGACCGTCGGGTTCCTCGCCCAGCTCGACCTGGCGCACAGGGTAGCCTCTGGCCCGCAGATATCTGAGTTCGGCCACCGCGTTTTGCGGGGTGTCGTAGAGGACGCCGACCGGAACCATCATAGGCGTGCCGCTGGTGACTCCGCTGCGAAACACCAGGTCGAAGCCCGGCTGTTCCAGGTACACATCGCGGTCGATCGCCCGGTGCCAGGGGTCAGTGGAGGAAACGTCGATGATCGACTGGCGCCTCTTGTCCGGGCCGTGCCGCAGGCGGTCATGAAACCGGCCCGCCGCGTCTATGTCTCCCACGTGGATTTCGCGCACGGCGAAGCCCAGGCCATCGCGCGGATCGCTCGATCCGGCCGGAGCGAGGCCGGACGAAGCGATGAGGAGGACGCGCACGAAGCGGGTGGAAATGTTCCCCCTGGCCAGTCGCAGGACGTGGTCGTCGGGCTTTAGGCCGCGCAAGGCGCCGCGCGGAAAAGTGGTCCAGCGGCCCCGATGGTCGGACTCGCCGCGTCCGGTCCAGAATTGAATCTTGTAGCGCCGGGCGAACGGCGTCCCCCATTCGATCCTCGCCGCATCGATGCGCGTCGGGGCGCCAAGATCGGCGACGATCCATTGCGGCCGCATCGCCACCCCGGTGTAGCGGCGGTCCAGGTAGGGGTTGCTCTTCCAGAAGGTGGCGGCGTCTCCATCGTCGAGCCGCGAATAGCCGGACTCATTGGCCTGATCGATCGTGTCGCCGCGACGCGGGAGTGCATAGCCCCAGGTCACACCGGTCGGCGCCTTGGGATTGGCGCTCGACGCCCAATAGCCTTGCTTTCGCGACGGATCGCTCCAGCTTCCTTCGTCGCTCCAGTGCCAGGCTTCGATGCCGAGTTCGGCTCGCGTCCGATAAGTCACCGATTTGAGGCCCGCCGAGCGCATGCGGGCGATGTTGAACGGCGTGAACAGGCTCCGCACCTCGCCGCGCCCCATGCCGTCGAGCGCGGCCCCGAAGGCGAGGTCGGGGACGATGCGGTTCACCGGGCCGCCGGCAAGCTCGATCGTCACCTGGCCCACCGGCGGCGCGGCCCGGGCGAGGCTTGCCGCCCCGACGAGCGCGGCCAGCGCGGCAATCCAGGACGCGGCCCGCTTCATCGCCGCCGCCGCTTTCCCTTAAGTCGCCCGGCCGACCACCGCCGTCGCCCGCCGCTCGAGCTTGCCCCAGCCGACCCGGTAGCCGCGGATGGCGCTGACCACCGATTTCACCACCACGAAATACATCAGCTGGCGGTAGCCGAAGCGCTGGATCGGCAGCCACACGAGGTCCCGCCACGGCGCCTTGCGCTCCAGGGCCATCCCCAGGGCGCCGGCGGAAAGGTCCAGAAAGATGAAGGCGGCCCAGTAGAACAGCGAGCGGAAGAAATCGTCCGGCGACCATTCCACGGGGTGGTAGGCGCGGCTGTAGATCGCCCAGGCCAGGCTGGAGACGATGGCCAGATCGACCAGGGGAGCGGCGACGGTAAGGACGATCTGGAACAGCCAGATCTGCGGCAGGGCGACGAATCCCAGCACCGGCCGCCGGCGGTTTAACAGGCCGGCGCGGTGCTTCCACAGGCATTGCAGGGTGCCGAACGACCAGCGGAAGCGCTGGTTGAGCAGACCGGCGACGGTGTCGGGCGCTTCGGTATAGGCCCGGGCCGAGGAGTCGAACTCGACCCGCCAGCCGGCCCGCTGGAAGGCCAGGGTCAGATCCTGATCCTCGGCCAAGGTGTCGGCGGGATAGCCGCCGAGCTCGGTCAGCGCCTGCCGGCGCCAGGCGCCCACGGCGCCGGGCACCACGGTCACCGCGCCCAAGGCGGCCAGGGCGCGCCGCTCAAGATTCTGGGCGGTTACATATTCCAGCGCCTGCCAGCGAGTGATGAGGTTGAGCCGGTTGCCGACGATGGCGTTGCCGGCCACCGCGCCGACCCTCGGATCGGCGAACCAGCGGGCCAGGCGGGGCAGGGTGTCGGGCGGAAAGAGAGTGTCGGCGTCCAGCGCCACGACGATGTCGCCGTGGGTCCGCGCCAGTCCCCGGTTGAGGGCGGTGGCCTTGCCGCCATTGGCGAAGGACAGCAGCTTGACCCTCGGCTCGGCGCCAAAGGCGGCGCGCACCACGGCGGCGGTGTGGTCGGACGATCCGTCGTCGAGAACCAGGATTTCCAGGCGTTTCCAATTGGAATTCAGAATCCGCGCCACCGAGGCGACGATCACCTTTTCCTCGTTGAAGCAAGGGATGAGCACACTGACGAGTGGCCCGGTTTCTGGATCGAGCATCGGCGGGGCCCGGCCAGGCGCGCGCAGGCGATGCCACAGAGAAAGAACGCCCAGAAAGGCCAGGCGCGCCACGCCCAGCACGATGGCGATCAGAAACAATCCCTGCATGGCTGCGTAAAGGTAGCGGAAGAAGCCGAAACCCACCCGGTCAAGCAGGAGTTCCATGGAGGAGCGCGAGGTCGGCGGCAGGGCGTCGGCGCGGCTCATCCCCGCCAGTTGATCGACGGTCACTAGGCGGTAGCCGTGCGCCCGGAGCGCATCGATGAGAGTCGGCAGCGCCTGCACGGTGCGGCTGCGGTCGCCGCCGGCGTCATGCAGCAGGACCACCTGGCCAGCGTTGGGTCCCGTGTCGGCCAGCCGCGCCAGGGTGCGCTGGACGATCAGCGTGGCGTCGGGCTTCTTCCAGTCGTCCGGGTCGATACGCAGGCCGACGATCAGATAGCCCAGCCGCTGGGCCACCTTCAGCGGCTCGACTTCGCCCGGCGTCGAGGGCTCGGCGTCGCCGAAATAGGGCGGCCGGAAGAAGCGCATGGACTTGCCTGTGATCACCTCGAACAGGCGCTGGGTGGTGTTGATCTCAAGATCGGTCTGGGCCAGGGAGGTGGCGGCGATATTGGGATGGGTCCAGGTGTGGTTGCCCACCATCTGGCCCTCGCGCACCTCGCGCTGCACCAGCTCGGGCTTGGCCTGCATGTTCTGGCCGATGACGAAGAAGGTCGCCGTGGCCTGCTTGGCCTTGAGGATGTCGAGGATCTTCGGCGTCCACCGGCCGTCGGGCCCGTCGTCGAAGGTCAGCGCCACCCAGCCCGGGTGGGCGCCGTAGCGATCGATGACATAGGAAGTGGGCATCACCTGATAGTCTTCGCCGGAGATCAGGCCGGTGTCCGGATCGGTCTCGATCGAGCGGCGACCGCCCTTGGGCGAGGCGTCCACGTGCAGAACCTCGCCCGTGCCGTCGAAATCCACCCCCACCCCTGGCGCGATCGCCTCCAGGCCGACCGGCCTCGCCGAATCGTAGGGCTGGCGGAAATATCGCCATACCGCCGGGTCCTCGAATCCCATCCGCCACAGGGCGTAACCCATGGGCCGGAAGGCGTCGGAGACCTTCATCTGGTTGTAGAGGGTGACCGCGTCCAGGAACCAGACGATATGCTTGCGCCCGTCGTCATCGACATAGGCGTAGTTGGGGTTGAGGGCGTTGTCGTCCAAAGTGACGGCGGCGTCGGAATCGTGGGCGGTCTGGGTGGCGTCGTAGAAGCCGACCGCGTCGGCGCGCGCCGGTCCCTTGGCGTCCTTGATGGTCCAGTCATAGCCATAGGCGCCAAAGGCGATCACCGTGCGGGCGCGGTCGAGCTGGCCCATATCGCGGGCGAGGGTGGCCTCGAACCAGTCCTGGGAAGCGGTCGGACCCGGATCGCCAGTGCCCCAATGCTCGTCATAAGCCATCAGCACCACGGTGTCGGCGACGGCCTGAAAACGCTTCAGGGGCCAGTCCTGGTCGTCGAACGGGGTGGAGACCCAGACCTCGCGGCCGATCGGCTTGAGGGCGGCGCGGGCCTGGGCCAAAAACGCGGGGTAGCGCGCCAGAGCCCTGGGCGTGAGGTTCTCGAAGTCGAACACATAGCCGGCCCAGCCATGCTGGTGGGCCAGGGCCACGAGGTTGGCGATCAGCGCCGTGCCGGCGGCGGGATTGGTGAGCATGTCGCTGGCCAGAGGCCCATCGGAGATGTCGTTGTGCCCGTTGTGAACCATGGGCAGGATCGAGACCGGCGTCTTGGCCGAGGCGATGATCGCCTCGGCCTGGGGATCGGAGGTCACCGCGACCCGGCCCAACGATCCGTCCAGCAGCACCCATTGCGGGGCGACCACGTCCAACTGGCCGATATGCCGCTTCAGCGACACCCGCGAACTCTCGTCCCAACTGACATAGAAGCCCACCGACAGAGGTCGCGCCCGGCCGCCCGCCGCCGTCTTGCTGGGCCTGGGGACACGCCGCCAAGCCGCCGTTCCCTTGAGCCGATGGGCGGTCTCCACATGGAGGGCCTGAAGCACCTGGGGATCCTTCAAGGTGAGGTTCGGCAGGCGAGGCGCGAAGGCCAGGGTGGCGAAGAAGCCGGCGACCACCAGGGCGGCCAGGGAGATGAGCAAGCCCACGCCCAGATTGGCGCGGCGGGCGCGCCGTCCGCTCGGATCGTGAAACACGAAGTCGGCCATGAACGGATTTTGATCGCTGCCCTTTGCTCGGATTCGCCCCACGCGCCCCTCGGCGCCGGGGAATGTGGCCTAAGCAGGGCGCGATGCAAGGGGGCGGGCCAATGTGACGCGACGATGAGCGCGGAACAGCGCCGGCTTGCGTTCCACGACATCAGCCGCCAGCGAGAGCCTCGATGGGGTTCTGCGCCGGCGCCGCGCCCTCGCCGCTGGCGAAGCCGATGTCGCCGGTGGCGCCCTCATAGCGGCCGCCCGATATCTTCACGCCCTCCCCGTCGGCGAGCCACGCGCCGACCGAGCGTCGCGTCAAGCCGATGACGATGGAGGCGCCGCCGCCGGCGGCGGCCGGATCGATATCCAGGATGGGCGACCGGAAGAACCGCCAGCCGCCGTGAAACACCTTGACTTCGACGACCTGACCGTCGCGGACGACGGCGCTTATGCGGGCATACTCCGGCAGCACCGGTTCGAAGACGCCGCGACCGCCCCCTAGATAGGATTCCCCAGCCTCGACAACCCGCACCCCGACGGCGCTTCCCGCCACGACACCCACGGCGAGTCTGCCCCGGCGCCCAGCCCCGCCCCGGACATCTGGCGGAACGTCGAGCAGAAACGCACCAGCGTCACCGGCCATGTAGTCCCGGCCGACGGCCAGCAGGTCAGCGGCGACTATCCTTCCGTCCTCCACGCGCACCGCGAGGGACAGCCCCGAACCCGAGCCGGCAGCGAACACATTCCATTCACCATTGACGTATCCCGACCCCGCCGAAAGTATCCGCGCCTGGTCCGCCAGACGATGGCCGTCGGTGATCATCGTGCAATCGACAAGTCGATGCGCCCCGCGAGAGGACAACACCGCGCCCGCTTCCGATGCATGGATGTCGGCGCCTTCCACGACGATCGGCGCCCGCGCATCGTCGGGATCAGATAGGATGCCGAAGCGGCACCGCAGGATTTGTGGCGAGAACTTCACGCTCCCAGTCGCGCCGGTCGGCCTCACGCCTACCGGTGCGAACAGGATGGTCGGGGCGATCGAGCCGCCCGTCAGGTTCTCGGCGCGCAGGCCGCACGAGTTGGCCCCCACGCCTCGCCATCCGCGTCTGATATCGGAATTGTGAGTGCACTCGATCGTATTGGATCGATCGAAATCGATCTCGAAGCCGTCCCATTTCGAGTTATTCTGGAAATCAACGGCCATGCCCCCGGCCGCGTGGTGGATGGCTTGGTTGTCGCGATAGACGACGCCGCGCACGCCGCCGCCGGGCCAGTCCGGATTTTGAGACGGAACGTCGAGCTTGATCTGCATGCAGAAAAATCCGCCCAGCCGCCGCTGAACAGCGGTATTGCGCTCGAACCTGATGTCCCTCAGTCCACATACGACCGCGTCGAAGCAACTGCCGGAATTGACGTCGTCCACCACGTTGTCGACGATTCTGACCCGCGAGGTGACCGGATCAGGTTCGTCGGCCTGCCTGGCGGCTTTCGGCGCGGTCAGCCTGATGCCGGCGGTGTGGTAGATGCCGCCGTGCACGCCTTTGATGTCCCAACCGCTGACGACCACGTCGTCAGTCGGGCCGATCTGAACGCCGATGCCGCCCGAACCTAGATCCCGCGCGTGGCCCGTCAGGATGCGAGCGCCCGCGCCCCCAAAGATTGTGAGCACTCCGCAACCATTCACCTGCCGGACGTTGCTTACTTTGGGATTGGCGCAGTTTCGCAGATAGATGCTGGTCGATGGGAAGGCGGCGCCCAGCATGAGAGCCGGCGCCTTGCCCTGCCGGCGCTCCACATAGCCCGCCCCCGGCGAGACGATCGCGCCGCCGACGATCCTGCCGCCGACAATCTGAAATCGCACCACCCCGACTTTGCGTGGTGGGATGGCGCCGTTGTTGATGTCGAGAGCGGCAAAGTCGAAATGGCCGTCCCGATGACCGGACGGGTCGCGATAACCCTCTCCCCCATCGACCACGACGACCGGTTCGGCCAAGCCAGAGTTGGCGATGAAGCAATGGCAATTGGCGCCTTTGCCGCCCGACGCCCCCATCATCGGCACCCCGACAATGTTCGGTCCGGCGATCGAGACTTCAACGGCGTCGCGAACGGCGAGAATCGAGCCTCGGAACGGCCCCAGCGATGGCCCAGCCCAGGCGAGTTCATGATGGGCGCCGAACACCAGTTCACAGGTTTCCGTTATCGCCCTGTCGCCACCGGCTGACATGGCGAAGGCGAATCGGCGATCATCGAGATGGATGCGACGATGCCCCGCCGCGATCGCCGAGAGCAGAATATCGGTCCAGTCGCCGTTGGCCGGATCGCTGGCGTAGGCGGCGAGGTCGAGAAAACCATCGGTTCGCGTCACGGTGGTCACCCCTGTCCCCGATATGGTCCGGTCGTTCGCCTGAGTAGGATGGGCCGCCGGTCCATGGAAAGGCCTCTTGGGCGGCGGCCAGCCAGCGAGACCTGGCTGGGGAACTAGGACTCGAACCTAGAACGACGGTACCAAAAACCGCTGTGTTACCATTACACCATTCCCCAGTGAATAAAGCAGGCCCGACGACCTTGCCGCGCGGGCGGTCAGATAGCGCAGCCGCCCCTGGCTTGCAACGCCGCGCGCCTGCCCCGGCGCCTTCGGCGCGGCGCGTCAGAACTGCACGTGCAGCCGGGCCGCGAAGATCGACACTGGGCCGCGGTCGCGGTTGTAGGCGGGATTGACCACGAACTGATAGTCGAGGACGAGGTGCAGGAATTTGCCGAGCGCCGCGTCGTAATAGGTCTCGACGATCTGTTCGGCGCCCGGATGCGGCAGCTTGCCGTCGCCTATCAGTATGCCCAGGCCGCCGGCGGCGAAATACTGCTGGTGGATCGTGGAAATCTCGTTGACCACGCTGGCCAGGGCGACGGTGTCGCCGCTTCGGCCCCAGCGCTTGCCGCTCAGCGACAACCCCGCCGAGATCGTCCGGTCGATATCGGCAAATTCGTAGGGTTCGACACCTCCACCGGCGAAACCGCCGCGCGCGAAGAGCCCCAGCTCGGGCGTGAGTTGCTGCTGCAGATCGAAACTCAGCCCCCCTCGCCCGCGATATTGCCGCACCAGGGCGACGTTGGGCGGCGCGCCGGTCGCCTCGCCCAGCGCGATGGCGTCGGCGAAGCTGGCCATGCGGCCGCGGCTGAGGAACCCGGTCAGCTTGATCGCGCCCGCCTGGCCGCCAAGCTGGTAGTCCTTCTCGATCTCGCCCTCGAGTTGGAACTGGCCGAAGCCCGGGTCCAGACGGGTGCTGTTGGGGACGTCGGAGAGATCGAACACGCCGGCGCGCCACACCCAGCTCCCCTCGTACCACTCCGTCGCCGCCCCCACCGTATAGCCCCAGGCGTCGGCGGCGTAGTCGAAGGTGCCGGCGTCGATGAGGGCCCAGTTCAGAAAATCGTGGCGCGGGTCGTGGGCGAATTTGTTGGTGTCGAAGACGTCGGTGACATTGAACTTCCCCACCGTCACAATCACCCGGTCGGCGGTCTGCGCGCCGGCCAGCTGGTTGAGGTCGGCGTCCACCGCCGAGGCCGCGCCGCCCAGATCGATCGTCTGGCGAAGGAACAGGCGCTGCAGGCGAAGATAGGGATCGGATTGGCCCACCTTGTAGGCTTCCCCGCTGGGAAAGCCGGCCACGCCGGTCGTGTTGTGCAGGCCGAAGCCCTGGTCGATCTCTGGATTGACCCAGATCTCCGCCCCCCGCCAAGGCCGCAGGCCGGCGTAGAGGGTTACATCCACCGTCTCGCGGCCTTCGGCCTTGCCCGGCAGGCTGTTGGCCCCGGCGTAGGGCGAGGTGAAAGCCAGATTGACCTGATCGATCACCGTGGTCTGACCATGGATGGCGAACGTCTGAGCCGAAGCGTCCTCGGCCGAGGGCGGCGCATCCCCGGCCATCGCGGCGGGCGGGCCGAGGCAAACCATGGCCGCCAGCATCGCGGCGCCGCCAAGGGACAAGCCGAGCGCCGACCGCCGGGGGCGGGGTGTCAGAACCATCGAGTCGCGCCTTCCAGCGGTTATCGACCGCTAGCGGTTCGCGATCACCGGGTCGACCCCCTGGCGCCGGCGGCCGCCCCCGCGCTGGCCGCCGGAACACTCGGCGAGATCAGTCGCGCGACCTTGCGCACCGCGCGACGCGCCCATCGCCGCGCGCCAAGTGATGTCGCTGTGCCAGGTGTTCTCGCGGCTCCGGCTCTCACGGTCGTGGGTGATGGCCAGAACCTCCGGGTAGCCGGGTGTCCGCGGCGCGAAGGGATGAACCTCAAGGTCGTCGAAGGCGCGGGCGAAGGCGAGATGCGCCTCGGTGGTGATGTCCTGATCGGCCAAGAACAGCACCTTCCATTCGAGGAGTGCGCGGCGCTGGGCCTCAACGGTGGTGTCGCGCGGCGCCGGGCCAAGATCGACGCCCGACGCCTCGGCGCCGATGGAGGGCGTCAAGGGCGAGAGATGGAGGTCGGTCGCCGCCGTGATCGCCGCGTGCTCGTTCATCGTGGGCTCCTCCGCGTCGGACAGAGTCTAGACCGAGAGACGCCGGCCAAACAGGGCGAACAACCGCTCCCAGTGGCGTTCGGCCGCCGCCTTGTCGTAGGCGGCGCGAGCCGGGAAGGCGAAGCCGTGTTCGACGCCGGGGTAGAGCTCCACCTCGGCGTCGACACCGACGTCGGCCAGAGCGCGGGCAAGCGCTTCGACCGTCTCCGGCGGCGCCCAGTGGTCGATCTGCGCGCAGGCGAAGTAGAGTTCCGCCTTGGCGCGCGCCGCGACGCGGTGCGGGCTGTCGGGCGCGTCGGTCACCAGGCGCACGCCGTAGATCGACGCGGCGGCGGCGACGCGGCCCGGATGCCGGGCGGCGGCTCCGATGGCGAACTGGCCGCTCATGCAGTAGCCGACGCAACCCATCGGGCCATCGGACGCCGCCGGCTGGGCGCCGATGAAGGCCAGGAGCGCATCGGTGTCGTCCATGATCATCGGGATGGTCAGGGACTCCATCAGCTCCATCATCCGTGCTCGGACCGCCGCGGCGTCGGCGCCGGTGAACGCGCCCAGCTCCATCACCCCGGCGCGATAGTAGAGGTTGGGGAGCAGCACATAGTAGCCGACGCTGGCCAGCCGGCGGACCATGTCGCGCAGCTCCTCGCGGATACCCGGCGCGTCCATGTAGAAGATGATCGCCGGGTGCGGGCCGCCGCGCTCGGGGTGGCAGATGAAGGCGGTGGTCGCTCCGTCCCGGGTCGGAATGTCGATCTGCTGTTCGATCATGGGGCGGCCGCTCCCTTGCGCGCGGTAACGATCCAGGTCGCCGAATCCAGACGCACTCCCGCGTCCGTGGCGAAGGGCGCAAGGGCGGCGCAAACCGCGTCGATCACGGCGTCGGCGAGGTCTGGATGCTCGCGCAGGATGGCGCCCAGCGGCCCGACCCTCAAGGCAGTGTCGACGCTCTCGTCGAGATCGCCACTGCATATTCTCTGGTCGTGCGGAGCGATATCGATGTCTTGAAATCCGGCGCCTTCCAGGATGCCGCGCAGACGCTCCCCACCGGCGAAGGCGAAAGGCCCCGGCGCGAGAGGATTAGGCGGGAGCGGAGCTTGTGGCAGGTGCGGCAGGGCGGCGGCGAAGGGCAGCGTCATCATCGGATTTTCCGCCGCGGCGCGCCAGCACAGGAAGGCGAGGCGCCCGCCCGGCGCCAGGGCGGCGCGGAGATTGGCGAAGGCGGCTTTCGGGTCGGCGAAGAACATCACCCCGAAGCGCGAGAACACCGCGTCGGCGCCGCCGGGCTCGAAGGCGTGGGTCTGGGCGTCGGCTTGCAGGAAATTCACCTGCGCCAGACCCGCTTTGCCGGCGCGGTCGCGGGCGACCGTCAGCATCGGCGTCGAGACATCCACCCCGAGCACCCGCCCCGTCTCGCCCACGCGAGCGGCCAGATCGACGGTGGTCTGGCCGCAGCCGCAACCGATGTCGATCGCCCGCTCCCCCAGCCGCGGGGCCAGGGCGTCCATGGCCGCTCGCCCAAGCGGCTCGATCAGGCGGTCGAGACGAGCGTTCAGCGCCGCCCAGGTCGCCCCGGCGGCGGCGTTCCAATAGTCGATCTGATCGGCGCTGGCCTCGCCGCGACCCGGATCCGAACTCATCTTACCTCGTCCTCTGGCGCCAGGCCGCGGCTTTTCCGCTTGCCAATTCGCTTCTCGCTGGGCAGTTGAAAGCCCATCATTTTGGCGGGAGCGACGCATGATCGGCTATGTGACCTTGGGCAGCAACGACTTTGAGAAGGCCAAGGCCTTCTACGACGCGGTGTTGGGCGAGCTGGGGGGCAAGCGCACCCTGACCATGGACCGCATCCAGTTCTACGGGTCCGCCCAGCGTGGGGCCATGGTCGCGGTTTGCCGGCCCTACGACGAGAAGCCGGCCGCGCCCGGCAACGGGACCATGACCTCCCTGGCCGCCCCGTCGCGGGACGTCGTGGACAAGACTCACGCCAAGGCCCTGGCCGCCGGCGGCAAGGACGAGGGCGCGCCAGGCGCGCGCACCGACAACTTCTACGGCGCCTATTTCCGCGACCTGGACGGCAACAAGCTGTGCGTCTTTCACATGGGGTAGCTGGAGCGCGGGCGTCCCGCCCGCGTCTTTTCACCGCTCATTCGCGGGCGAGACGCCCGCGCTCCGTGCGTAGAAATAAGTTGGCCATGTTCAGGTGTCGTGGGACGCTGGTTATCCATTTGAGAGGACGCGTGTGCGCAGCAGCCCGTTTCTGACCCTGATCGCCTTGGCCGTCGGCTTGGCCTACGCCCCCGTCGCCCGCGCCGCCGAGGCCGATCCGGCGGCGGCGCGGATCGAGGTGTTCGACCGCGCCCTCATCGAGACGATGAAGCAGGGTCCGGCCCTGGGCGCCATGGGCCGCTACCGCAAGCTCGCCCCGGTCGTCGAAGAGAGCTTCAATCTGCCGGTGATGACGCAGTTCGCGGTGGGGCCGGCCTGGGCGGGGATGTCGGCGGCCGATCGTCAGGCGCTGGTGAAGGCGTTCACCCGCCTCTCCGTCGCCAGCTACGCGCACAATTTCGACCGCTTCGGCGGCGAGCGGTTCACCATCGATCCCAAGGTCGAGACCCGCGGTCCCGACAAGATCGTCCAGGCCCATCTCATCGCCGGCGGCAAGACCGTCAACCTCATCTACCGCATGCGCCAGTCGGCGGCCGGCTGGAGGATCGTCGATGTCTACTATGACAACATCAGCCAGCTCACCACCCGCCGCTCCGACTTCGCCGCGCCCCTCGCCGCCGC
>Ga0208717_1000448_pt1 | contig 14049 bp, 14 predicted proteins | sample NGESurF53shallow_FD_184489 | JGI IMG/M metagenome (GOLD analysis project Ga0208717, IMG submission 184489) | Arctic peat soil microbial communities from Barrow, Alaska - NGEE Surface sample F53-3 shallow (SPAdes) | ecosystem: Environmental > Terrestrial > Soil > Wetlands > Peat ... | reverse complement strand
TCTTGACAAATTTCCGGTGGCTATGGCGAGGGGGAAACACCTCTTCCCTTTCCGAACAGAGCCGTTAAGCCCCTCAGCGCCGATGGTACTTGGCCCGCAAGGGCCTGGGAGAGTAGGTCGCCGCCGGTTCTTCTATTGACCCCGTTTGCGCGTTCGGCGTAAGCGGGGTCTTTGTGTTGGCCCTTGGGCATGGCCGTGGTTGTTCTGGACAGCGTCGCTGCGAGCGGCGGCCCTCGCCCGCCGCCCGCACCACGGTGTGCACGCCGCCTGGCTGCGCGGACTGCGTGTTGCGGGACGTGCGACCGCGGTGCGGGCGGCGGACCAGGACCGCCCGGACGCCGCCTCTGTGCGAGCGACGGCCGGTGAAGGGGGGCACCGATGGATCGCCACCGCCCGCGTAATCGAGCGGGGCCCGGCGGGACGGCTCACCAGCGGCTGATCCGACGGGGAGACGCGCGCCCGGCGCGTGACCGGGTTAGAGAACGCGCTCGATCTTCAGGCGGCGCGGACCGCGCGGCGTCGAGACCTCGACGGTCTCGCCGGCGATGCGACCCATGAGGGCGCGAGCCACCGGCGACTCGGCGGACAGCTTGCCGGCGGCGCGGTCGGCTTCGGTGGCGCCGACGATCGTCCAGGTGTGAACCTCGCCGGTCCCCTCGTCGCGCACCTCGGCGCAGTGGCCAAAGGCGAACGTGACGCTGTCGGCATTGGCGGTGGTGTCGACGACCACCGCATGGCGCAGGCGTCGGCGGAGACGGAGAATGCGGGTCTCCAGGTGGGCCTGGTCCTCCTTGGCGGCGTGATACTCGGCGTTCTCCTTAAGGTCGCCGTGGCCGCGGGCGGTCAGGATCCGGGCGGCGATGTCGCGCCGGGCCACGGTCTCGAGCTCACCGATCTCGGCCTTGAGCGCGACCAGTCCCTCTTCGGTGATGGGCTCGCCATCGGTGTCTGATGTGCTCATCGGCGCATTCTCGCACGCCCGCGATGACGGGCTCTGGGCCGTCGCGGCCGTGGCACTATCCAGGGCGATGCGCGCGATGACAAAGTTCTTCCGGGAAAATCCGCAGGCGTTCGTTCTGTTGGTCATCTGCGTCGTGCTCGGCGTGGGCACGTTCGTCGCCGTCCTGATCGCGATCGGCGAATCCGGTAACGGCACGCCCACCGGCGAGCCCGAGGGCGTCATCGCGCTCGCCGGCATGCTGCTGCTCCGGTGAGCGCCGGGTGCTGAAGCCCGCGCCGGCGTGACAACGTGCGGCCGGGCGCCGTGCCGCCGCGAGGCGTCCGCCCTGAGCCCGCGTGGGGCCGAGCAGTCAGGCGACGCGGTCGCGCGACGTACGGTCGGGACCGCGGCGCACGGGGGAGAGGCAGTGGGCGGGCCGGGCGGAGACGCTGCCCGCTCGGCGCGTGCGTTCGATCCTCACCGGACGGCGGTGGGGGTGGGGAGCGGCCGGGGGCTCGGGATCACCGAGGACATCGTCGAGCAGCGTCATCAATGCGCGGAATCGGTTCTGTGGACCATGGAACATATGTTCGTAAGACTACGACGGGGCTCGGACGGAACTCGCCCGAGGCGGGGGCGGCGGGTTCAGGAGCCGAGCGAGGACCAGACATCGAGCTTGGTGGCGATCCGGTCCACGACCGTCGAGGTGAACTCGGTGGTGCCGGCGTGCCCGCCCAGATCCGGGGTCTTGGTGCCCGCGGCGATCGTCTCCAGCGTGCCCTCGTAGATCGCGCGGGAGGCCCGCTCGCAGTCGGGTCCGTGGCGGTCAGCGGCGTGACGCAGCAGCGCGCCGCAGGCGAGGATCATCGCCAGCGGGTTGGCCAGGTCCTTGCCGAGCAGCGCCGGCGCGGTCCCGTGGGGCGCCTCGGCCATCGCGCAGGTCGTGTCATAGGCGTCGTCGAAGGCGAGCAGCACCGACTCGGCGCCGGCGATCGACCCGAACATCGGCAGCACGAGATCCGACAGGCAGTCACCGTCGCGATTGAGCGCGGGGATCACGAGCGGCGCGTCGGTTGCGCCCGACAACAGCCCGGCGTACGTCGCGTCGATCAGGACCGGCTGGTAGGCGATGTCGGGGTGGCGTGACGCGGCGGCGTCCATCTCCTCCTTGAGCATCCCCTCATAGACCGGCGAGACGGTCCACTTGGGGCCACCGTAGACGCGAGCGCCCATCTTTCCGGCGGTGCGAAACGCGTACTCGGCGACGGCGCGGCAGGTGGAGCGGGTGATCTTCTCGGTGCGGTAGGCCACCTCGGCGGCGGCCCCGGCGTCGCCCTCGCGGCGCTCGGCGGCGCCATACGCGTCCTCGACGGCCATTCGCACCACCGAGATCGGGTGGTACACGCCGGCCATCGGGGCGACGCCGGGCAGCCGGCGGCCGGTGCGGACGATCACCTTGCCGTCCACCTCCTCGCGGAGGATCCGGTTGGGCGAGCCGACGTCGTCGGCGCCTTCGGGGGTGATCGTCGGCGCCTTGAGCCCGAGGCCGGCCCGGCGCATCGCCACCGCCGCCTCGTCGACGATCCCGTTCGCGCTCGCCCGGCGGCTCTCCAGGGAGAGGTCGAACCGCTCCAGCGAGAGCTCGAGGCCGAGCAGTTCGGAGTCCAGGACCCGCAGCGACTGCTCGAGCAGCTCCTGGCCGGTCTCGTCGCCTTCGAGGACGACGACCTCCACGGGCGCCATGTCAGCCCTCCGCCGCCATGTCAGTCGTCCGCGGCCGGAGCCGGAGCGCCCGCGGCCGGCATGAGATCCGCGCTCCGCTCGGTCAGGGCCGCGATCACGATCGTCAGGTGCTCGTCGAAGTCGACGCCGAGCGCGGCGGAGCCCTCGGTGATGTCCGGGCGGCTCACCGCGGCGGCGAACGCCGGCGTCTTGAGCTTCTTCTTGACCGACTTGGGCGTCAGCCCGACCAGCCCGTCGGGCCGAACGTACGCGCAGGCGAGGATGAACCCGCACAGCTCGTCGACCGCGAACAGGGCCTGCTCCATCGGTGAATCGCGGGAGACGCCGAGGTAGGTGGCGTGCGAGGCGACGGCGCGGACGAGCTCGGGCGGGTACCCCTGGGCCTCGAGCTCGCGCAGCGCGTAGCGCGGATGACCGTCGTCGAGGCTCGGATAGCGCTCGTAATCGAGGTCGTGCAGGAGGCCGGTGAGGCCCCACAGCTCGACGTCGCCACCCCAGCGCGGGGCGTAGGCGCGCATCGCTGCCTCCACCGCCAGCATGTGTCGGCGCAGTGAGTCCGATTGCGTCCACTCGCAAAGCAGGGTCCATGCCTCCGCTCGCGAATTCTGCGTCAACATGGCCGTTACCCTACCCCACGAACGGCTCCCCACCGACCCGCCGTGGCGGCCGGATTCGCCGTCACCAGCTACGCTCACTGACGCCCGAGCCCCAACCAGCCCATCGAGGTCGATACCACTGGAAAAGTTTGTCATCGAGGGCGGCGTGCCACTGTCAGGGACGATCACGCCGGCCGGGAACAAGAACGGCGCGCTCCCGATCCTGGCGGCGTGCCTGCTCACCGACGACGAGGTCATCCTGCGCAACGTGCCGCGGATCTCCGACGTCGAGGCGATGGTCGAGCTGCTCGAGCTGCTCGGCGCCCGCGTCGAATGGGTCGGCCCCAGCGAGGTGCGGGTGGACAGCTCCACCGTGGAGAGCGCGCCGGTCGATCGCCGGATGTCCGAGCGCATCCGCGCGTCGTTCCTGCTCGCCGGTCCGCTGCTGGCCCGGTTCGGGATCGCCCACATGCCCCCGCCCGGCGGCGACGTGATCGGCCGCCGGCGCCTCGATCCGCACCTCGACGCGTTTCGCACGCTCGGCGCGGTCGTGGACGACCGCCACGAGGAGATCGTGCTCACCGCGCCGCCCCTCGGTCTCAGCCCGTGTGACTTCCTGATGGATGAGCCGTCGGTGATGGCGACCGAGAACGCCCTGATGGCCGCGGCCCTCACCCGCGGCACCACGGTGATCCGCAACGCCGCGTCCGAGCCCCACGTGCAGGACCTGGCGCGGATGCTCGAGCACATGGGCGCGGCCATCGACGGCATCGGCTCCAACGTCATGACCGTCCACGGTCAGGCCGGCCTCCGCGGCTGCACGCACACGATCGCCCCCGATCACATCGAGATCGGATCGTTCATGGCCCTCGCCGGTGTCACCGGCGGCGAGCTCGTCGTCAAAGACACCTATCCCGACGACCTGCGGATGATCCGCCTCGTATTCGAGCGCCTGGGCCTGCGCTCAGAGGTCCACGGCCACGACATCATCGTGCCCGGCAACCAGGACCTCCGGATCCGTAACGACCACGGCGATCACATTCCCAAGGTCGAGGACGGGCCGTGGCCGGCGTTCCCGGCGGACCTCACCAGCATCGCGCTGGCATTGGCCACCCAGGCCGAGGGCTCGGTCCTCATCCACGAGAAGATGTTCGAGAACCGGCTGTTCTTCACCGACAAGCTGGTCGCCATGGGCGCGTCGGTGATGATCTGCGACCCTCACCGGGCGATCGTCAACGGCCCCCGGCAGCTGCACGGCTCGCGCGTCGAGTCGCCGGACATCCGGGCGGGGATGGCGATGCTGATCGCCGCCCTGTGCGCGGACGGCGAGACCGAGATCGGCAACATCCGCCAGATCGACCGCGGATACGAGCGGATCGATGAGCGGTTGCGCGACCTCGGCGCTCGCATCACCCGGACAGAAGACGCGCCCGTACCCGCGTGAGCACGATTCGCTCAGCGCGAGCTGGCGGAATCGAATCGATGGTGGACCGCATTCCGAGCGGCACTCGCGACGTGCTGCCCGACGAGATGCGGGAGCTGCGCGCGCTCACTGACCGCCTCCGCGGCGTGTTTGACGCGGCCGGATACGGCGAGGTGTACACGCCGGCGCTGGAGAACGAGCAGACCTTCGCCCGGGCCGATCTCGGCGGCGCCCGGCCGGCCTACCGGGTGTTCGACGAGCACGGCAGCGGGCTCGTGCTGCGGCCGGACATGACGGTCCCGATCGCTCGCGTGGTGGCGACCCGGTACGCCCATGCGCAGCCGCCGCTGCGCTTCTGTTACGTCGCCCACGCCTACCGGGGGGTGCGGCCCCAGCGGGGTCAGTCACGCGAGCTGCTCCAGGCCGGCGTGGAGCTGATCGGCTCCTCCGGAGCCGAGGGGACCGCGGAGGTGCTGGGCGTCCTGTGCGCAACGCTCGACGCCGCCGGACTTCAGAACTATCGGGTCGGACTGGGCGACGCCGCGCTGTATCCGTCGCTGTTGGACAGCTTCGGCGTCGCCGCCGAGTCCCAGGAACTGATCCTCACCGAGCTCGCCGCCGGCGACTTCGTCGGCGCCGACCGGCAGGTCCATTCGCTGCACCTCGCCGACGCGGACGCCGAGCTGCTGCTGCGCCTGGCGCGCACGCGGGGTGGCCCGGAGATCCTCGAGGGCGAGTCGGCCGCGCTGCACGATGCGCTGAGCGGGATGCGGGACGTCCACCGCCGGGTCTCGCCCGCGGTGGCCGGGCGGATCATCTTTGACCTCGGCCTGGTCCGCAGCCTCGGCTACTACACCGGCGCCGTCTTCCAGGTGTACGACCCGGCCTACGGGGTCCCGCTGGGCGGTGGTGGCCGCTATGACGAGCTGCTGGGGTCGTTCGGGCGGCCGCTGCCGGCGGTCGGGTTCGCGCTCAACGTCGAGCGGGTGCACATCGCGCTCACCGGCGAGGAGAGCGGGCGCAGCGGAGCGCGCGGCCGATGAGCGAGCTGCGGATCGCCGTTCCGCGGGGCGCGCTGTTCGGCGACACGCTCGACTTCCTCGACGGGCTCGGACTCGACACGCGCGAGGTGCGCGACAACGACCGCAAGCTGCTGTTCGAGGACGTCGGCATCGTGACGATGCGTCCGTCCGACGTGCCGACCTACGTCGAGGCCGGTGCCGCTGATCTTGGGATCACCGGCAAGGACGTGCTGATGGAGCAGTCCGAGCGCGAGGTGTACGAGCTCGTCGATCTCGGCTACGGTCGCTGCCGCATGATTCTGGCCGGCGTCGCCGGGGAGGATCGGGCCCAGGAGGCGCTGCGGCGGCTCGGCGTGGTCCGCATCGCCACCAAGTATCCGCGGATCGCTGCCGCCCACTTCCTCGCCACCGGTCGCCAGGCGGAGATCGTCGAGGTGAAGGGCTCGGTCGAGCTGGCCCCGTTGATCGGGCTGTCCGAGGCCATCGTGGACGTCACCGCCACCGGCACCACGCTGCGCGAGAACGGGCTGGTCGAGCGGGAGGAGATCGCCGTCTGCACCGCGCGGCTGATCGCCAACCCGGTCGCCCACAAGCTGCGCGCCACGACCATCGATCGACTCCTGGAGCGGATCCATGCGGTGTGAACGGCTGGTCCTGTCCGGCGATCCGGCCGGGCTGGCGCAGGAGCTGCGCGAGCTCATCCCCGCCCCCGAGTCGGTGCAGGAGCAGGTGGGGGAGATCATCGCCCGGGTCCGCGCCAGCGGCGACGATGCCCTGCGCTTCTACACCCGCGAGTACGATACCGGCGGCACCACCCCGTCGGCCCTGCGCGTGCCCGAGGCCGAGCTCGACACGGCGCTCCAGCGCCTGGACGACTCCGTCCGGGCGAGCCTGGAGCAGGCGATCGCCAACGTCACCAAGGTCGCCGAGGCGGGCCTCCAGGACGACCGCACCGTGGCGTTCACCGGTCACGAGGTCGTCCTGCGCGAGGTGCCGGTCGATCGCGCCGCGGTGTACGTGCCGGGCGGCCGCGCGCCGTACCCGAGCACCGTGGTGATGGGCGTGATCACCGCCCGGGTCGCCGGCGTCACCGAGATCGCGGTGTGCGCCCCCCCGGGCGCCGACGGGGAAGTCAACTCGGCGGTGCTCGGCGCCTGCCGGTTGGCCGGCGCGTCGGTCGTGTACCGGATGGGTGGCGCTCAGGCGATCGCGGCGCTGGCGTTCGGCACCGAGACGGTGATCCCCGTCGACGTGATCGTCGGACCGGGCAATCTGTACGTGCAGGAGGCCAAGCGCGAGGTGTTCGGTCAGGTCGGGATCGATGGCTTCGCCGGCCCGAGCGACCTGGTGGTGATCGCCGGCGGCGACGCCGACCCCGACACGCTCGCGCTCGATCTGCTCGCGCAGGCCGAGCACGGGGCCGGGTCGCTGGTCGTCGCGATCTCCGATTCGAGCGAGCTGATCGGCGCGCTGGCGACGCGGATCGCCGACGAGCCCGAGACCGAGGCGGTGCTCCGGCTCGTCCAGGTGTCAGAGCTCGAGCAGGCGCGGGCGATCGCCGAGAGCTTCGCGCCCGAGCATCTCCAGCTGATGGGCGCCGGCGCCGAGGCGCTCGCCCCGCACATCCGCCACGCCGGCTGCCTGTTCGTCGGCGGCGCCAGCGGGACGGCGTTCGGCGATTACATCGCCGGGTCCAACCACGTCCTGCCGACCAACGGCGCGGCCCGGTTCGCCTCGGCGCTGTCGCCCTCGCACTTCCGCCGGCGGTTCACCGAGGTGAGGATCGGCGACGGGGCTGCCGCGCTCGCGCGGGCGGCGATCCCGCTGGCTCGGGTCGAGGGCTTCGAGCTGCACGCCAAGTCGATGGAGGCCCGCATTCGCGACAATGGCACGTGATGCCACGTGCCGCCGACATCGACCGCGCGACCGCCGAGACGGAGATTCACGTCTCGCTGGCGCTTGACGGGGACGGTGAGGGCCGGCGCGAGACGGGCGTCGGATTCTTCGATCACATGCTCGACCTGCTGGCCCGTCACGGCGCGATGAACCTGACCGTGCAGGCGCGCGGCGACCTGGCGACGGGTGCCCACCACACCGTCGAGGATGTCGGCATCTGCATCGGCCAGGCGCTGGACCGAGCGCTCGGCGACCGCGCCGGGATCACCCGCTACGGCCAGGCGACGGTGCCGATGGACGAGTCCCGGGCGACGTGCGCGATCGACATCTCCGGTCGCGGGTTGCTGGCGTTCGCATCCCCGTTGCCGCCGGGCGCGATCGGCAACTTCGACCACGAGCTGACCGAGGAGTTCTTCCGGGCGCTGGCGAGCAACGCGCGGGTGACGCTCCATCTCACCGTGGAGGCGGGCACCAACGCCCATCACGTCATCGAGGCGCTGTTCAAGGCATGCGCCCGAGCGCTGCGCGCGGCGGTGGCGCTGGACCCCACCGAGTCCCGGGTGCCGAGCACGAAGGGCACGCTGACGTGACGACGATCGCCGTTGTCGACTACGGAATGGGCAACCGCCGCTCGGTGGAGAAGGCGCTCGAGCACGTCGGCGCGCAGGCCCAGATCACCCGCGACCACGCCCAGCTCCAGGAGGCCGATGCCCTCGTCGTACCGGGGGTGGGCGCGTTCCCGGAGGGGATGCGCAACCTGATCGAGCTCGGCCTGGACGAGCAGATCCGGGTGGCCGCGACCGCCGGGAAGCCGGTTCTGGGTATCTGCCTGGGCATGCAGCTGCTGTTTGAGCGCTCGCAGGAGCACGAGCTCACCGCCGGGCTCGGGCTGATCGGCGGCGAGGTGAGTCGGCTGCGGACCGACGGACTGCGGATTCCGCACATCGGCTGGAACGACGTGACGCTGCACCGGCCGTCACCGCTGACGGCCGGGCTCCCCACCGGGGGCTGCCCCTTCTACCACGTGCACTCATTGGCGGCGCGCCCCGCCGACCCGGCGGACGTCGTGGCGACGGCCGAGTACGGCGAGCGGTTCGCGACGATCGTCGCGCGTGACAACGTCCTCGGCGTCCAGTTCCACCCCGAGAAGTCGTCTCGCGACGGATTGCGGCTGCTGAGCAGCTTCGTCGAGCTGTGCCGGGCCCGGACTCCCACCGGGTGGGTGGGGTCGGCGTCCGCGTGATTCTGCTCCCGGCGATCGACATCCTTGACGGCAAGGCGGTCCGGCTCGCGCGGGGGGACTTCGCCCAGCGCACCGAGTACGACGCCGATCCGCTGCAGGCGGCCCGGCGCTGGGTGCGCGGCGGCGCCCGCGGCCTCCATGTCGTCGATCTGGACGGTGCTCGCAGCGGATCGCCGGCGAACCTCGAGCACGTGCGGCGGATCGCCGCCGAGGTGGACGTGCCGGTGCAGGTGGGCGGGGGTCTGCGCACCATCGAGGCGGTGCGCGAGGCGCTGGCGGCCGGCGCGACGCGGGTCATCCTCGGTACCGCGGCCTACAGCGACATCGACTTCCTCGACCAGGCGCTCGACGAGCACCGTGACCGGGTGATCGTGTCCGTTGATGCCCGCCAGGGGAAGCTGGCGGCGTCGGGGTGGACCGATCAGACCGAGATCCCGGCCGACTCGGTGATCCGGACGCTCGGTCGGCGCGGGGTCACCCGGTTCGTCTATTCGAGCATCGAGCGTGACGGCATGCTGAGCGGCCCCGATCTCGACGAGGTGCAGCGCATCGCCGGGGTCGTGCGCGGAACGTTCATCTACTCGGGCGGCATCTCGTCGCTCGCCGATCTCGCTGCGCTGGCCGGCCTGCGCCAGGTCAACCTCTCCGGCGTGATCGTCGGCAAGGCGCTGTACGAAGAGCGCTTCGACGTCGCCTCCGGACAGGCGGCCCTCGTCGGCCCGCCGGCGGCCGAGTAGCCGGGGCATGCACTACAAGCGCGTGATCCCGTGTCTGGACGTCGATGGCGGACGGGTGGTCAAGGGCGTCGGGTTTCTCGACCTGCGTGACGCCGGGGATCCGGTGGAGCTGGCGGCGCGCTATGACGCCGATGGGGCCGACGAGCTCGTGTTCCTCGACATCACCGCCACCTCCGACAAGCGCGACACCGTGGTCGAGCTGGCCCGTCAGGCCGCCGACGAGCTGTTCATCCCGTTCACGATCGGAGGCGGCATCCGCTCGGTCTCTGACGCCCAAGCGGTCCTGGACGCCGGCGCCGACAAGGTGTCGGTCAACTCGGCGGCGCTGGCGCGCCCGGAGCTGATCGATGAGCTGGCGCGGACGCTCGGCGCGCAATGCGTCGTGCTGGCGATCGACGCCAAACAGCGCGCGTCTGACCCGGCGGCGCCCACCTGGGAGGCTTATCTGGCCGGCGGGCGCACGCCGACCGGACGGGATGCCGTGGCGTGGGCGCGCGAGGCGCAGACCCGAGGCGCAGGCGAGATCCTGCTCACGAGCATGGATCGCGACGGCACCAACGCCGGCTACGACCTGCCGCTCACGCGCGCCGTCGCCCAGGCCGTCGGGGTGCCGGTGATTGCCTCCGGTGGCGCCGGCCGGCTCGAGGATCTGGCCGAGGCCGTGGAGGCCGGCGCCGACGCGGTGTTACTGGCGTCGATCCTGCATTACGGCCATCACACGGTAGGCGAGGTCAAGCGGTTCCTGGCCGACGGCGGGGTCGCCATCCGGCCGGGCGGCTCACGTCAGGACTGACGGCCCCATGGCGTCCGGACGCGTGACACCGCTCACGCCGTGACGTGACCGCCGGGGTGAACTTCAGTTGTGTGGGGGACCCGGGCTGCGAAACGGCCGCGGTTACGCGGCCTCTTCCACGTAGCCTGCCGCAGCGCACGTATCGCAGTACGCGGCCGGCGGGACACGCGGCTCGTAACAGCCGGGACGACAGCAGGTCGACGATCGCTTGGGCCGGCCCCGACCGATGCGGGCGGCAGCGGCATCCTTGAGCTCCTCGCGCATGCGATCGAGCTCTGCCGCGTGCTCCGCGCAGAACCGACGGCCCTTTTCGGCCGACTGCTGACAGTGACTTCCACTACGACAACGCATAGACGTATAATGATAGCAAGCAGGCCGGAGTCGGTCGCAGTGGTGGCTGGCTGGTGTCGTTCGCAAGCGATCCTGGGCAGTCGGCCGGGACCGGCGGTCGCCCTGGAAACTATCTCCGCCGGCGCCGTTTGTGAGCGGGCGCGTGGCGGCGCCGGGCTCTGGCTGTCGCGTTGACCTTTGCCTTGGCTGTGACCTTCGGCTTGGTCTGCTTGTGCGACGCCGTCCTGCGGTGCCGGCGGTGGGTGCGCGGGTGCGCTGCGGGGCGGGCGGGGAGCAGCTCGTAGATCCGGTTGTAGCCGTCGAGATACAGCGCGTGGTAGTCCGCGATGATCGGGGTGAACGCGCCGTCGGGGAACGAGAACACCTGGCGGCCGGTGACGGCGTTCAGGCCGGCGGTCGTCTTGGAGCCGAGATCGGAGAAGTACAGGACGTTGCCGATGATCGTCGCCGCGCCGGAGATCCTGCCGCCGGCGGAGTGCGTCCAGCGGATCGCTCCCGACTGGGCGTTGAACGCGTACATGTCGCCGTCATAGGAGCCGACGTACACGGTCGGCCCGAGGCCCTTGGGGTCGGCCACCGCGGCCGAGGCGTACACGTAGGCACCGGTGGACGTGGCCCAGGCCAGCGCTCCGGTGCGGGCCCCGAAGGAGTAGACCCGGCCGTCGGTGTTGCCGATATAGACCCGCCCGTAAGCGACGGCCGGCGTCGCGTAGAACTGGCCCGAGCCGAACCCGAAACGAGCGCCGTTGGTGCCGACCGCCCACACCTCACGCCCGCTGACGGCGTTGACGGCGTACGCGCGCCCGGCATAGTCGCCGAAATAGAGCACCCCGCCGACGAGCGCCGGACCGCCCTTGATCGCGCCGCGGGCGCGATAGGTCCAGTACAGATGACCGGTGGAGACGTTGCGCGAGTACAGCGTGCCGCTCTGGTCCCCGAAGTACACCGTGTTGCCGTGCGTGATCGGGGAGGACTCGCTGCCCGCCGGCACCGGGCGCGACCAGACGATCCGGCCGGTCTTCAGGGCGAGCCCGACGAACCGGCCGCCGCCGGGCGCGTGGCCGCTCACCGACAGCGCCGGCATGAGCACCACGCCGGCCGGGGCGGCGATGGCCGGTGACGACGCGCACAGCGTGCCGATCACGCGGTGCCACAGGACGTGGCCGTTACGCAGGTCGATCGCGCGGGCTGAGCAGTCGTCATCGAGCACGAACATCGTCTGGTGATAGATGACCGGCGGGAACTCGAGCAGCGCCCCGTCGAAGAACCGCCAGCCGACGTGGAGCGGCGGAGCCAGCTTCGCCGGGGCGGCGAAGAACCGCGTGCGGCCGCCGTCGAGGCCGTACCACGGCCATTGGAAGTTGTCGACGACCTGCGGCGAACGCGCCCGACCCGCCGCCGGGGCGGGAGCGGTGCTCGTCGTCGGGGTGGTGAACTGGAGGTTTGGATGGGACACGTTGCCGGGTGCGTGCAACAGCACGTACGCCGCCGCGCCACCCGCGATCACCAGGACGACCGCCGCCGCGACAACCCCGCGCCACAGCAGCCGCCGCGAAACGGGACTCGGCATGCCGCGCATGGTAACCACCCTTCGGGCCGCTGCCGCCCGGCCCCCGGATCGTGTCCTGACGGGGATCTGACCTCCTCGGGCAGGTCGCCGGCGGCCCTCCCGCCTGGCTACCCGCGATGATCTGGCGGTGCCATCCGCCCCCGCCGATGACCTGCTGGACCGGCTCGCGACGCTGCCCGCCGCCGCCCCGCTGCTCGCCCGCCTGCGGGCCAGCGACGGCGTCTACCTCGTGGGCGGCGCGGTGCGCGACCTGCTCCTCGGCACCGAGCCGCTCGACCTCGATCTCGTCGTCGACGGGGAGCTCGAGCCGGTGACCGCCCAGCTGGGCACCCCGGTGCGATCGCATGACCGCTTCACCACGGCGACGGTGCTCCTCGACGGGTTCAGCTACGACGTCGCGCGCGCTCGGCGCGAGCGCTATGTCCGCCCGGGCGCGCTGCCGACGGTCGCGCCGGCGACGATCGACGAGGATCTGCGCCGCCGCGACTTCACCATCAACGCGCTCGCCCTCGGCCTCGGGGGCGCGGATCGCGGCCGGCTGCTGGCGGTGACCGGCGGCCGCGAGGATCTCGAGTGCCGCCGGTTGCGCGTCCTGCACGACGCGAGCTTCGCTGACGATCCGACCCGGTTGCTGCGCCTCGCCCGGTACGCCGGGCGGCTGGGGTTCGCGATCGAGCAGCGGACCCGGGAGCTCGCCGCCACGGCGGTGGCCGACGGCACGCCGGGGACCGTCAGCGGCCCTCGCCTAGGGGCCGAGCTGCGCCTGCTGGCCGCCGAGCCCGACCCGGTCGGAGCGTTCCTGAGCCTGGCGTCGCTCGGGGCCGACGAGGCGATCTTGCCCGGCTTCGGAATCCGCGATGACGCGCGGGCCGAGCTGGCGCACCGGGCGCTGGCGCTGCTTCCCGCCGACGGCGAGGCGCCCGACACCGTGATCGCGACGGCAGCGATAGAGCGCGTGCCCGACGCGCTCGCGCGGCAGCTCGACGAGTGGGGGTTTCCCGCCGGGCGCCGCGACCGGATCGCCGCCACGGTGCGGGGCGCGCGCGCCCTGGCTCGGGCGCTGCACGACGCGCGGCGCCCATCGGCGATCGCCGCCGCCGCCGCCTCGGCTCCGCCCGAACTCGTCGCGCTCGCCGGCGCGATCGGACCCGAAGCGCCGGCGCGCCGCTGGCTGAATGAGCTGCGCCACGTCACGCTGGAGATCGACGGCGATGACCTGCTCGGCGCGGGGGTCGCCCGCGGGCCGGCGATCGGCGCCGGGCTGGCCGGGGCGCTGGCGGCCAAGCTCGACGGCTGCGCCACCGGCCGCGATCAGGAGCTGGCCGCGGCGCTCCGGGCCGCCCGCGAGCTGCACTAGCCTGGCTGACATGGAGCCACCGCGGCCGTTCTACGCGCTGGGCCGGCACTTCGCCGTGGACCTGCCGGGGGCGCGAGCGGTGTTCTCGACCCGGCGGGGCGGGTACTCCCACGGCCCGTACGAGAGCCTAAACCTCGGCTGGCTGACCGACGACGATCCGGAGGCCGTGGATCGCAACCGGCTGACGCTGCGGGGCGATCTCGGCGCCCCGCCGCTCAGCTTCGTGCATCAGGTTCACGGCACCGAGGTCCGGCGAATCACTGCCGATACCCCGCCGGCGGTCCAGCCGCCGCGCGTCGACGGCCAGGCGACGAACGTGCGCGAGATCGCGCCGGCGGCGCTGGTGGCCGACTGCCTGCCGATCGCGGTGGCCGGCGA
>Ga0208717_1000447_pt1 | contig 14056 bp, 11 predicted proteins | sample NGESurF53shallow_FD_184489 | JGI IMG/M metagenome (GOLD analysis project Ga0208717, IMG submission 184489) | Arctic peat soil microbial communities from Barrow, Alaska - NGEE Surface sample F53-3 shallow (SPAdes) | ecosystem: Environmental > Terrestrial > Soil > Wetlands > Peat ... | reverse complement strand
CTGCCTGGTCAGGCTGTAGATCCCGATCACCATGTCCTGGGTCGGCATGGTGACGGGCTTGCCGTCGGCCGGCTTGAGGATGTTGTTGGTGGACAGCATCAGGATCCGGGCCTCGGCCTGCGCCTCGGCCGACAGCGGCACGTGCACGGCCATCTGGTCACCGTCGAAGTCCGCGTTGAACGCGGTGCAGACGAGCGGGTGAATCTGGATCGCCTTGCCCTCGACCAGCTGCGGCTCGAACGCCTGGATGCCGAGGCGGTGCAGCGTCGGCGCCCGGTTGAGCAGCACCGGGTGCTCGGTGATGACCTCTTCGAGGACGTCCCAGACGACCGGCTTGGCGCGCTCCACCATCCGCTTGGCGGACTTGATGTTCTGCGCGTGGTTGAGGTCGACGAGACGCTTCATCACGAACGGCTTGAACAGCTCGAGCGCCATCTGCTTGGGCAGACCGCACTGGTGCAGCTTGAGCTGGGGGCCGACGACGATGACGGAACGGCCGGAGTAGTCGACGCGCTTGCCGAGCAGGTTCTGGCGGAACCGGCCCTGCTTGCCCTTGAGCATGTCCGACAGCGACTTGAGCGGGCGGTTGCCAGGTCCGGTGACCGGGCGGCCGCGGCGGCCGTTGTCGAACAGGCTGTCAACCGCCTCCTGGAGCATCCGCTTCTCGTTGTTCACGATGATCTCGGGTGCGCCCAGGTCGAGCAGCCGCTTCAGCCGGTTGTTCCGGTTGATGACCCGGCGGTACAGGTCGTTCAGGTCGGAGGTGGCGAACCGGCCGCCGTCGAGCTGAACCATCGGCCGCAGGTCCGGCGGGATCACCGGGATGCAGTCGAGCACCATGCCCATCGGGGAGTTGGTGGTGTTGAGGAACGCGGAGACCACCTTGAGCCGCTTGAGCGCGCGGGCCTTCTTCTGGCCCTTGCCCGAGCGGATGATCTCGCGCAGGTCCGTCGCCTCGGCGTCGAGGTCGAAGGTCGCGCACCGGTCCTGAATGGCCTGCGCGCCCATGCCGCCGCGGAAGTACCGGCCGAACCGGTCCCGCATCTCGCGGTAGAGCATCTCGTCGCCCTCAAGGTCCTGAACCTTCAGGCCCTTGAACCGCGACCAGACCTCGTCAATCCGGTCGATCTCCTTGGCGGCGCGGTCGCGGATCTGCTTCATCTCGCGGTCCGCCGACTCCCGCACCTTGCGGCGCGCGTCGCCCTTGGCCCCGGCTACCTCGAGCTCGGCCAGGTCGGCCTCGAGCTTCTTCTGGCGGGTCTCGATGTCGTTGTCGCGGCGCTGCTCGAGCTGGGTCCGCTCGACCGTGATCCGCGCCTCGAGAGACGGCAGGTCGCGCTGCCGGGCCTCGTCGTCCACGTAGGTGATCATGTAGGCGGCGAAGTAGATGACCTTCTCGAGGTCCTTCGGCGCCAGGTCGAGCAGGTAGCCGAGCCGGCTCGGCACACCCTTGAAGTACCAGATGTGCGTGACCGGGGCGGCCAGCTCGATGTGCCCCATCCGCTCGCGCCGCACCTTGGCCCGAGTGACCTCGACGCCGCAGCGCTCGCAGATGATGCCCTTGAACCGGACCCGCTTGTACTTGCCGCAGTAGCACTCCCAGTCCCGGGTCGGACCGAAGATCTTCTCGCAGAAGAGCCCGTCCTTTTCCGGCTTGAGCGTGCGGTAGTTGATCGTCTCAGGCTTCTTGACCTCGCCGTGAGACCACTGCCTGATGTCCTCAGCCGTGGCCAGCCCGATGCGAAGGTCGTCGAAGTAATTGACGTCTAGCACTGTGTAAGTTCCCCCTTCGGTGGGTCAGACCTCTTCGACACTGCTGGGCTCACGCCGCGACAGATCGATGCCGAGTTCTTCCGCAGCGCGGAAGACATCCTCGTCGGTGTCGCGCATCTCGATCGCGGCGCCGTCGCTTGACAGCACCTCGACGTTGAGACAGAGCGACTGCATTTCCTTGATGAGCACCTTGAAGGACTCGGGGATGCCGGGCTCGGGCACGTTCTCGCCCTTGACGATGGCCTCGTAGACCTTCACGCGGCCGAGCACGTCGTCGGACTTGATGGTCAGCAGCTCCTGCAGCGCGTAGGCGGCGCCGTAGGCCTCCAGGGCCCACACCTCCATCTCACCGAACCGCTGGCCGCCGAACTGCGCCTTGCCACCGAGCGGCTGCTGGGTGATCATCGAGTACGGGCCGGTCGACCTGGCGTGGATCTTGTCGTCCACCAGGTGCAGCAGCTTGAGGATGTAGATGTAGCCGACGGCGACGGGCTCCTTGAACGGCTCGCCGGTGCGACCGTCGAACAGCCGCGTCTTGCCGGTGGAGCCGATCATCTGGTCGCCGTCCCGGTTCGGCAGCGTGGAGCCGAGCAGGCCGGTGATCTCCTCCTCGCGCGCACCGTCGAACACCGGGGTCGCGACCTTGGTGTTCGGGACGCTGCTGTCGGCGCCGATGGCGCGCAGCCGGTCCTTCCAGTCTTCGTCGGCCCCATCGACCTGCCAGCCGGTCTTGGCCACCCACCCGAGGTGAGTCTCCAGAACCTGGCCGACGTTCATCCGGCCGGGGACGCCGAGCGGGTTGAGCACGATGTCCACCGCGGTCCCGTCGGCGAGGAACGGCATGTCCTCGACCGGCAGGATCTTGGAGATGACACCCTTGTTGCCGTGCCGCCCGGCCAGCTTGTCGCCGTCGGTGATCTTCCGCTTCTGGGCCACGTAGACCCGGACGAGCTGGTTGACGCCCGGCGGGAGCTCGTCGCCGTCCTCGCGCGTGAACACGCGGACGCCGATGATCTTGCCCTCCTCGCCGTGCGGGACCTTGAGGGACGTGTCGCGGACCTCGCGGGCCTTCTCGCCGAAGATCGCGCGCAGCAGCCGCTCTTCCGGGGTGAGCTCGGTCTCGCCCTTGGGCGTGACCTTGCCGACCAGGATGTCGCCGTTGACGACCTCCGCGCCGATCCGGATGATGCCGCGCTCGTCGAGGTCGGCCAGCACCTCGTCGGAGACGTTCGGGATGTCCCGGGTGATCTCCTCCGGGCCCAGCTTGGTGTCCCGGGCGTCGACCTCGTGCTCTTCGATGTGAATGCTCGACAGCACGTCGTCTTGCACGAGACGCTGGGAGAGGATGATCGCGTCCTCGTAGTTGTGGCCCTCCCACGGCATGAACGCGACCAGCAGGTTCTTGCCGAGCGCCATCTCACCGGTGTCGGTGCAGGGACCGTCGGCGAGAACCTCGCGCTCCTCGACCCGCTGCCCCTCCTCCACGATCGGCTTCTGGTTGAAGCAGGTGCCCTGGTTGGAGCGGCGGAACTTCTGGACGTGGTAGGTGGTGCGGGTTCCGTCGTCGTTCATCACGGTGACGTAGTCCGCGCAGGACTCCTCGACCACGCCCGCCTTCTCGGCCAGGATCACGTCGCCCGCGTCGGTCGCGGCACGATACTCCATGCCGGTCCCGACGAGCGGCGCCTCGGACCTCAGGAGCGGCACCGACTGGCGCTGCATGTTGGAGCCCATCAGCGCGCGGTTGGCGTCGTCGTGCTCGAGGAACGGGATCATGGCGGTGGCGACCGACGTCATCTGACGAGCGGACACGTCCATGTAGTCGACCTCGTCCGGCGGGATCTGGTCGACCTCGCCGCCCTTCCGGCGGACCAGCACCCGGTTGGTCCCGAAAGAGCCGTCGTCGTTAACCGGCGTGTTGGCCTGGGCGATGACGTGACGGTCTTCCTCGTCAGCGGTCAGGTAGTTGACGTCGTCGGTGACGACGCCGTCGACGACCTTGCGGTACGGGGTCTCCACGAAGCCGAACGGGTTGACCCGCGCGAAGCTCGCGAGCGAGCCGATCAGGCCGATGTTCGGGCCTTCAGGCGTCTCGATCGGGCACATCCGGCCGTAGTGGCTGGGGTGCACGTCGCGGACCTCGAACCCGGCCCGCTCGCGGGACAGGCCACCCGGGCCAAGCGCGGACAGGCGGCGCTTGTGGGTGAGCCCGGCCAGCGGGTTGGTCTGGTCCATAAACTGCGAGAGCTGGCTGGTGCCGAAGAACTCCTTGATCGACGCCACCACCGGGCGGATGTTGATCAGGGTCTGCGGCGTGATCGCCTCGACGTCCTGGGTCGTCATCCGCTCGCGGACCACGCGCTCCATCCGGGCCAGGCCAAGCCTGACCTGGTTCTGGATCAGCTCCCCGACGGTGCGCAGCCGCCGGTTGCCGAAGTGGTCGATGTCGTCGGTCTCGATCACGATGGACCGGTCGCCGCGGGTCTGCTCGTCTTCGCCCGCGTGCAGCTTGACCAGGTACTCGATCGTCGAGACGATGTCTTCCTCGGTCAGCGTGCCCTGACGGATCGGCAGGGAAAGGCCGAGCTTGCGGTTGACCTTGTACCGGCCGACCTTGGCCAGGTCGTAGCGCTTGGGGTTGAAGTACAGGTTGTCGAGCAGCGCCTGCGCGGACTCGCGCGTCGGCGGCTCGCCCGGGCGCAGCTTGCGGTAGATGTCGAGGAGCGCGTCGTCCTGGCCTGCCGTGTGGTCCTTCTCCAGGGTGAGGCGCATCGACTCGTACTCGCCGAAGCGCTCGAGGATGCGCGCGTCATCCCAGCCAAGGGCCTTGAGCAGCACCGTGACCGACTGCTTGCGCTTGCGGTCGATGCGGACGCCGACGGCGTCGCGCTTGTCGATCTCGAACTCGAGCCACGCACCCCGGCCAGGGATCACCTTGCAGGCGTAGATGTCCTTGTCGCTCGTCTTGTCGACCTGGCGGTCGAAGTACACACCGGGCGAACGGACGAGCTGGCTGACGACCACACGCTCGGTCCCGTTGATGATGAACGTGCCCTTGCGGGACATGAGCGGGAAGTCACCCATGAACACCGTCTGGCTCTTGATCTCACCGGTGGTGTTGTTGATGAACTCCGCCGTCACGAACATCGGGGCGGAGTACGTCATGTCCTTGTCCTTGCACTCCTCGTCGGAGTACTTTGGGGGCTCGAACCGGTGGTCGCGGAACGACAGGGACATCGTGCCGGAGAAGTCCTCGATCGGACTGATCTCCTCGAAGATCTCTTCGAGGCCGGACTGCTCGGCGATGTCGGTGCGTCCCGCCTCCTTGGCGGCCTGAATACGCGCCTTCCACTTGTCGTTGCCAAGCAACCAGTCGAACGAGTCGGTCTGCAGGGCCAGCAGATCGGGAACCTTCAGGGGCTCGTTGATCCGCGCGAAAGATACGCGGCGGGGACCAAGATTCGTGGCGGAGGCGCTGCGCGAAGCTGCCAACAGGGGTCCTTCCGAACTTGTCGCGGAACTATCATGCACGCACGCCAAACGCTCCACGGCAAAAGCTCCACAGAGGCGGAAAAGGTACCGGAGACGTAAGAGTGCACGGCAAATAGTCAGTGTAGCCAGAGACTGCACTGCTTGTCAACGGTACGCCTGTATGTGGATCACCTTGCTTCGCAGCATCCCCTGTCGGGGACCAAACGTCAAGCAGAAACCCGCTGGTTTGAGCGGGTAAGTCGCGTGATCGATACCACAGGCGTCCCGATGTGTAGAGTGCAACACCACCGGGTATGGCTGTATTCCCCCAGGTGACAGAAGCGCCGCCCGGGGCGTGCCCGGGCGGCGCTCTTGACGCGTAGCTGCTCTAGCGAGAGCTGACTACTTCACCGTGACGGTGGCGCCGGCGCCCTCGAGGGCAGCCTTCCCCTTCTCCGCGGCGTCCTTGTTGACCTTCTCCAGGACGGTCTTCGGCGCGCCGTCGACCAGGTCCTTGGCCTCCTTGAGTCCAAGGCTGGTGAGCGTGCGCACCTCCTTGATGACCTGGATCTTCTTGTCGCCAGCGGCCTCGAGGATGACGTCGAACTCGTCCTGCTCCTCGACCTCTTCCGCCGCCGCCGCGCCGGCGCCGCCGCCTGCGGCCGCGACCGCGACCGGGGCGGCCGCCTTGACGTCGAAGGTCTCCTCGAACGACTTCACGAACTCGGACAGCTCAAGGAGGGTCATCTCCTTGAACGCGTCGAGCAGATCAGTGCTGCTGAGCTTTGCCATGATCGTTTCCCTCTTTCCCTAGTCCTGGGTCTGTGTTTCGGTGTCCGCGGCCGCCTCGGCCTCGGGTGCCACGGCCTCGGGTGCCACGGCCTCGGGTGCCACGGCAGCGGGTGCCACGGCAGCGGGTGCCACGGCAGCGGGTGCCACGGCAGCGGCCTCGGCCGACGCGCCGGCCTCGACCTTCGCCCGCAGCGCGTCTGCGAGCAGCGCCATCTGCGTGGGCAGCGCGTTGAACGTCGCCGCCGCGCCGGCCATCGACGCCTTCATGGCGCCGGCCAGCTTGGCCAGCAGCACCTCGCGCGGCTCGAGGTCGGCCAGCTTGCCAACCTCCGCCGCGGTCAGCGCCTTGCCGTCGAGCACGCCGCCCTTGATCACAAGCAGCGGGTTCGCCTTGGCGAAGTCGAGCAGACCCTTGGCGGCCTGCGACACGTCACCGCTGACGAACGCGATCGCGGACGGCCCGGACAGCATCGACTCGACCTGGTCGCCCACGCCCGCCTGAGTCGCCGCGAGCTTGGCCAGGGTGTTCTTGGTGACGTTGAACGTCGCGTTGCCCCTGAGGTTGTTGCGCAGTTCGCGCAACTGGGCGACGGTCAGCCCGCGGTACTCGGTCAGCACCGCGCCGCTCGAATCCCGGAACTTACCGGCCAGGTCCTCGATCGTGGCAGTCTTCTCGGCGTTTGCCATGAGCCTCCTTCCCGTGTGTCGTCCCTGCTTTGGTCCCGAAGACGACGAACGCCCCGGCGCGCGGCGCACGGGGCGGCAGACTACGTTCAGCGGGCCCGGCGAGGGGCCTGCGCTGTCAGCGGTTTGGGCTCACGGTCACCTGCGCGGGATGTCCATACGGAACCTTAGGCCGACCCCTTGCGAGGCAGCATCCAGCGGTCTTCGGTAGCTCAAGTGTACGTGACAAAAAGAGCGGCGGCGCTCCCCTTGCGAGGGAGCGCCGCCGCTTTTTACCTGGCTGGTGAGGCTACGCGGCGGGCGCGCCCTCTTCGTCGAAGAAGCCGCGGGTCTTGCTCGGGTCGACGGGGATGCCGGGGCCCATCGTCGTGGTGAACGTGATCTTCCGCAGGTAGCGGCCCTTGGCGGCGGCCGGCTTGAGCCTGACCACCTCGTCGATCGCCGCTGCGTAGTTCTCCAGCAGCGCCTTGGAGTCGAAGGACGCCTTGCCGATGATGAAGTGCAGGTTCCCGTGCCGGTCGACGCGGAACTCGATCTTGCCGCCCTTGATCTCGGTCACGGCCTTGGCCACGTCCGGGGTGACGGTGCCGGTCTTCGGGTTCGGCATGAGGCCGCGGGGGCCGAGCACGCGGCCGAGCCGGCCGACCTTGCCCATCAGGTCCGGGGTCGCGACGACGGCGTCGAAGTCGAGGAACCCGCCCTGGATCCGCTCGATCAGGTCGTCCGAGCCCACGTAGTCGGCCCCGGCCGCCTTGGCCGCCTCGGCCCGGTCGCCGGTCGCGAACACCAGCACGCGGGCGGTCTTGCCGGTGCCGTTGGGCAGGTTGACCGTGCCGCGGACCATCTGGTCCTGCTTGCGGGGGTCGACGCCGAGCCGGAGGTTGACCTCGACGGTCGGGTCGAACTTGGTCACCACGGTCGACTTGGCGAGATCCACGGCGTCCACCGGGCTGTAGAGCTCGTCGTGGTCGATCTTGGTGTCGGCGTTCTGATACGCCTTGCTGCGCTGCATGATGCACTCCCTGGAGTGGAGGTTGTGGTCGTCGGGACCTGCGCCAGGCCCTGCCACTTAAAGATTGAAAAGCAAATGAGTTTTCGAACGGACCCGGCCGACTCTCAGCCGGAAACGTCTAGCCCTCGACCTTGATGCCCATCGAGCGGGCGGTGCCTGCGATGATCTTCTCGGCCGCCTCGATCGAGGTGGCGTTCAGGTCGGGCATCTTGGTCTCGGCGATCTGCCGGACCTGAGCCGCAGTGAGCGAGCCGACCTTGGTCTTGTGCGGCTCGGCGCTGCCCTTGTCGACGCCCGCGGCCTTCTTGATCAGCTCGGGCGCCGGGGGCGTCTTGGTGATGAACGTGAACGACCGGTCCTCGAAGATCGAGATCTCGACCGGGATGATGTTGCCCCGCTGGGCCTCGGTGGCAGCGTTGTACTGCTTCACAAAGTCCATGATGTTGACGCCGTGCGGGCCGAGGGCGGTGCCGACGGGCGGGGCCGGGGTGGCCGCGCCGGCAGGCAGCTGCACCTTGACGACGGTCTTGAGCTTCTTTCTTGGCGGCATTGCGCTGCGATTCCTTCTCTAGAGCTTCGATACCTGGTCGAACGACAGCTCGACGGGCGTCTCGCGGCCGAAAATCGACACGAGGACCTTGAGCTTCTGGGTGACCGAGTTGACCTCGTTCACCGTCGCCGGGAGCGTCGCGAACGGGCCGTCCATAACGGTAACCGACTCGCCGGGCTCGTATTCCGGTGACGTCTTCTTGGCGGCGGCCGCCTGCGCCGCAGGCGATCCCTCGGCCGGAGGCGGGGCGAGCAGCGACGCCACCTCGCCCAGCGGCAGCGGCGACGGCTTGCTCGACAGCCCGACGAAGCCGGTGACGCCCGGGGTGTTCCTGACGACGGCCCAGGACTCGTCGGTCAGCTCCATCCGGACCAGGATGTAGCCCGGCAGCACCTTCTCGTTGACGACCTGCTTCTTGCCGCTCTTGATCTCGGTCACCAGGTGGGTGGGGACCTCGATCTGGAAGATGTAATCCTCCATGTTGAGCGACATGATGCGGCTCTCGAGGTTCGTCTTCACCCGGTTCTCGTATCCGGCGTACGAGTGAATCACGTACCAGTCGCCGGGCTGCATCCGCATCTCGCGCATGAACTCCGCAAGGGCGTCATCCTCGGTCGGCGCCTCGGCGACCGCCTCAGCATCTTCCGCCTCAGCGTCGGTCGGCTCTGCCTCGGCGTCTACTGCCTCGGCGTCTGCTGCCTCAGCGTCTGCTGCCGCAGCGTCTGCTGCCGCAGCATCAATGGACTCAACCGACTCAGCGTCAGTGTCCGCAGCGGCGTCAGCCGCGTCGGCGGGCTCGTCAGCGAACCCGGAAGTCTCGTCGATCACGTCGGCTGCCTCCCCATCCACTGCGCCGGTCGCCACGTCAACATTGCTGTGCAGTTGGGACTCGGACACGGTCACTCACTCTCTTGGTCTGCTGCTCGCTGGGCAAGCTCTCGCTTAGGGCAAGACTCCCCCGGCGAGGAAGCCCCCGTGATCATCGTGCCACGCTAGGTAGACGCAACGCGACTTACGGGTCGTTCCGGATCAGGCGTCAGCCGAAGAACCAGAACATCAGCTTGGTGAACCCGTAGTCCAAGGTCGTGACGATGACGGTCATGAAGATAATGAACGTCAGCGCGACCGCCGTGTAGGTCCCGAGCTCATTGCGAGTCGGCCAAATCACCTTCCGGAGCTCAGCCGCCACCTGCCGGGTGAACAACGCTGGCGAGGTCCGGTCCGGCCTAGCGGCAGCCCCTGACCCACTCCGGTCTCGTGTCTGGGTCGCCATGTCCTCACCTAATACTGAGCTAGACGGATCACCACGCGCGGGCCGACGAGACCCAGCGGGTCCAGCCAATCCGCACTTGCAGGGCAGGAGGGACTCGAACCCCCAACCGCCGGTTTTGGAGACCGGGACTCTACCAATTGAGCTACTGCCCTACGGTTGTAACCACCAGAGTGTATGCCGAACGCACCCCCTTAGTCGAACCAAACCAGCTAACAGCGAAACCAGTTGGTGATCGACGTGCAGGTGATGCCACCATGGAGGCATGCCAACCACGAGAATATCGGCCCGGGTGTCCGCCATCTCCGAATCAGCGACCCTGGCCGTAGACGCAAAAGCCAAGGCGCTGAAGGCGGCCGGCCGGCCGGTGATCGGGTTCGGCGCCGGCGAGCCCGACTTCCCGACCCCCGGCTACATCGTCGAGGCCGGGCAGCGGGCTGCCGCCGACCCCAAGATGCACAAGTACACCCCGGCGGCCGGCCTGCCCGAGCTCAGGCAGGCGATCGCGGTCAAGACCGCCCGCGACTCCGGCTACCAGGTGACGGCCGACCAGGTGCTGGTCACCAACGGCGGCAAGCAGGCCGTCTACCAGACGTTCGCGGCCCTGCTCAACCCCGGTGACGAGGCGCTGCTTCCCGCGCCCTACTGGACCACCTACCCGGAGGCGATCGCGCTCGCGGGCGGCGTGCCGGTGGTCGTGCCGACCGACGAGTCGACCGGTTACCTCGCCTCGGTCGAGCAGCTCGACGCGGCCTGCACCCCGCGGACCAAGCTGCTGGTGTTCGTCTCGCCCTCCAACCCGACCGGCGCGGTCTACCCGCCGGCCCAGGTGAAGGCGATCGGCGAGTGGGCCGCCGCCAAGGGCATCTGGGTGGTCACCGACGAGATCTACGAGCACCTGGTCTACGGCGACGCGAAGTTCTCCTCGATCCCGGTCCAGGCGCCGGAGATCGCCGACCGCTGCGTGGTGCTGAACGGCGTGGCCAAGACCTACGCGATGACCGGCTGGCGGGTCGGCTGGATGATCGGCCCTAAGGACGTGATCAAGGCCGCCGCCAACTACCAGTCGCACGCGACCTCCAACGTGGCCAACGTTTCCCAGATGGCGGCGCTCGCCGCGGTGTCGGGCGATCTGTCCGCCGTGGCCGAGATGCGGTCGGCGTTCGACCGGCGGCGCAAGACCATCGTCCGGATGCTCAACGAGATCCCCGGCGTCCAGTGCCCCGAGCCGCTGGGCGCGTTCTACGCCTACCCGAGCGTGAAGGGCGTGCTCGGCAAGGAGATCCGCGGCAGGCGGCCGCAGACGTCTTCTGAGCTGGCGGCGCTGATTCTCGAGGAGGCGGAGGTGGCGGTGGTTCCCGGCGAGGCGTTCGGCACCAACGGGTACTTCCGGCTGTCGTACGCGATGAGCGACGCGGACCTCGAAGAGGGTGTCAGCCGGATCGGGAAGCTGCTGTCCGAAGCTCATTAGCTGGTACGTGGGGTCGCGGGGCGGTGGGATGCTTCCGCGCGTGGGCACCCCATCCGCCCCGCTTTTCGCTTCCAAACCACGCGTAACAAGCGCAACTGGCAGCGGGCGGGTCTGGGGTCAGGGATAATTGAGCATGCCGCATGATCTGGTGGCTCTTCCCAAGGCTCATCTTCATCTTCATCTGACTGGCGCTATGCGCCACTCGACTATGGTCGAGCTTGCACGGATGCATCGGATAGCGCTGCCGCCGGCGCTGACGGAGGAATGGCCGCCGCAGCTGTCTACCGCTGACGAGCGGGGCTGGTTCCGGTTCCAGCGGTTGTACGACCTGGCCCGGTCTGTCTTGCGGACTCCTGATGATCTGTACCGGCTGGTGCGGGAGATCGCGGAGGACGAGCGGGCGGAGGGGTCGGGCTGGCTTGAGCTGCAGGCCGATCCTTCTGGGTTCGCTGCGATGTACGGCGGGATCACCGCGTTCACCGAGCTGCTGATCGACGCGGCCGAGAAGGCGGCGCGGGCGGCCGACATCGGGATCGGGATCATCGTCGCCGCTAACCGGACCCGGCACCCGATGGACGCGCGGATGATCGCCCGGCTGGCGGCGCAGTTCGCGGGCCAGGGCGTGGTCGGGTTCGGCCTCTCCAACGACGAGCGGCGCGGGCCTGCGGCGGATTTCGCGCCCGCCTTCCGGATCGCGGAGCGGGCCGGGCTGCTGCTCGCACCGCACGCCGGCGAGCTGGTGGGGCCGTCGAGCGTGGCGGCGGCGCTTGACCTGCTGCACGCCAACCGCCTTGGTCACGGCGTCCGCTCGGCGGAGGACCCGTGGCTGCTCGAGCGGCTGGCGGCCGGGGGGATCACCTGCGAGGTCTGCCCGTCCTCGAACGTGGCCCTGGGCGTCGCCTCTGATGCGGAGTCGGTGCCGATCCGGTTGCTGTTCGAGGCGGGGGTGCCGATCGCGCTCGGCGCCGACGACCCCGTTCTGTTCGGCCGCCGCCTGGTCAGGCAGTACGAGATCGCCCGCGACGTGCACGCCTTCACCCCGCCCGAGCTGGCCGGGCTGGCCCGCCAGTCGCTGCACTCGTCGGCCGCGCCGACCGACGTCCGCGCCCGCCTGCTGGCGGGCATCGACGCCTGGCTCGCGGGCTGACCTCTCGCCGGGTGGCCTAGAGGCTGACGCCGATGAGGATCGGCTCCGGGGTCAGGGTGACGCCGTAGGCGGAGCGGACGCCGGAGACGATCTCGCGGGCCAGCGCCAGCAGGTCGGCGGTGGTCGCGCTGCCCGCGTTGACGAGGGCCAGGGTGTGCTTGGAGGAGACCCGGGCCGGGGCGGGGGCGCCGTAGCCCTTGGCGAAGCCCGCGTGCTCGATGAGCCAGGCGGCCGGGACCTTGACCAGGCCCTCGCCCGCGTCGTAGTGCGGCACCGGGCCGGCCGCGCGGGCGGCCGCGGCCGCCTCCACCGCGGCGAAGTCGGCCGCGGTGATGATCGGGTTAGTGAAGAACGAGCCGGCGCTGCGGGTGTCCGGGTCGCCCGGGCTGAGCACCATGCCCTTGCGGGCGCGAATCTTGAGCACGGCCGAACGGGCCTCGGCGACGCTCGCCCGCTCCCCCAGCGCCACGCCGAGCCCGGCCGCCAGCTCGGCGTACTTCACCGGCAGCGACAGCGCCTGCCTCGGCAGTCGGAACGTCACGTCGAGGACGACGTACCGCGCCTGCGTCGACTTGAACAGGCTGGTGCGGTAGGCGAAGCGGCAGTCTTCGTTGCCGAGGGTGAGAATCTGATCTTCCCGCCGGTCGTGCACCCGGACCTGGGTGATGACCTCGGCCACCTCGCGGCCGTAGGCGCCGACGTTCTGGATCGGGGTCGCGCCCGCGCGGCCGGGGATGCCGGACAGCGACTCGAGCCCGGCCAGGCCCTCGGCGACCGTGGCCGCCACCACGTCGTCCCAGTCCTCGCCCGCCGCGACGGTGACCTCGACGGTGCCTTCAGCGGCGTCGGCGTAGTCGATGCCGCGGGTGTTCACGTGGATGACCGTGCCGGGGAAGCCCGCGTCGGCGATGACAAGATTGGAGCCGCCGCCGATGAGCAGCAGCGGCTCGGCGGCGGCGTCAGCCGCCTTGACCGCGTCGATCAGGTCCTGCTCGGTATTCGCGGTCAACAGCGACCTGGCCGGGCCACCGAGGCCGAGCGTGGTGTAGTCGGCCAGCGCCGGGGTCACGGGAGGCGGACGGTGGCGCGGGCGCGGGTCAGCACCTTCGCCCCGCCGGCCTTGACCACGATGTCGACGATCACCTTGTTGTCCGCCAGCTTCTCCAGGACCTTGCCGCTGACCTCGAGGGTCGCGCCCTCATCGTCATCGGGGACCGGGACCATGGCGGAGAAACGGACGCCGAAGTGGGTGACCGCGCCCGGGTCGCCGACCCACTCGGTGACGAACTTCCCGGCCTGCGCCATCGTGTACATGCCGTGCGCGATGACGTTCGGCAGGCCGACCGAGCGGGCGACCCGCTCGTTCCAGTGGATGACGTTGAAGTCGGCGGAGGCGCCGCAGTACTTCACCAGGTCGAGCCGGGTGACGCGGTACGTTCGCTGCTCGATCGGGGTGCCCGGCTCGACGTCGGCGTAGCTGATGGTCATCAGCTTGCACCGCGTTCGACGAGGGTGGACCTGGCCGTGCACACGTGCTCGCCGCCAATGGTGGACAGATCGGTGGACGTCACCATCATCGACAGGGTGCCGACGGCCTTGATCGACTCGATCGTGGTGGTCGCGGTCACCAGGTCGCCCGCGTGCAGCGGGCGGGAGTGCGCGAAGCTCTGCTCGCCGTGCACCACCATCGAGTAGTCGAGCCCGAGGCCGGGGTCGTCGTTCGCCTGCCGGGCGGAGGCCATGCTCAGCACCACCGCGAAGGTAGGCGGGGCGATCACGTCCGGATAGCCGGCCCGACGGGCCGCCTCGGCGTCGCGGCAGAGCTCGCTCGGCTCGCCGATCGCGTCGGCGAAATCGGCGATCTTGACCCGGCTGACCTCGTAAGG
>Ga0208717_1000446_pt1 | contig 14070 bp, 11 predicted proteins | sample NGESurF53shallow_FD_184489 | JGI IMG/M metagenome (GOLD analysis project Ga0208717, IMG submission 184489) | Arctic peat soil microbial communities from Barrow, Alaska - NGEE Surface sample F53-3 shallow (SPAdes) | ecosystem: Environmental > Terrestrial > Soil > Wetlands > Peat ... | reverse complement strand
CCGCGTCAACAGGTGTTGCTTTCAAAAGCTATGAAGCGCTTGAGGCGATAAAGTGGGGAATACCTTTATTGACTTGTGTCTGCAGCGTAGCCGCAATATGTTATTTTTGGCTTGTAGGTCTTTATGATTATGGTTCCCTCGTTTATCTTATAATAGTAGCGATAGAAATAATTATATATTTCGCCGTTAAAAAATCAACTGCAAAAAGTGAAGATAAGCTGTTGCAAAAATTTCTGCAGACTGGTGTTGAGAATAATCCTCAGCCCGGCTCTTCTAACTGAAAACAAAAAATTTAATTTTTAATTCTTGTTTCCTTTTTATAAAATATTTTTGAAATAATTTGTTAACCGTTTGGTTACAATCGAAATTTTTTATAATACCTTTATCCGCTATGAACATGTACAGATTCCCAATAAATATTTGCTTCTTTTATTTCTCTTTTTTTGTTGCAACAAGCTGCCATAATGCAAGTTCAGGAGATCATGCAAACGGAGATACTATCGTTAATAAAACTTCGGAAACGCGACCCACAAATCGGGAGGTGTTTGACACAGCAGATTATAATTTAAAATTAAAGAACCTTGCCAACGGTGATACAACCGGAAGGTGGCCGGCAAAATTTCCCTATCCTTTACCAGGAGCTGTTCTTCCATTTAAAAGAATTGTGGCATTCTATGGCAACTTGTATTCAAAGAAAATGGGTATACTGGGTGAATTGCCAAAAAATGAAATGCTGGCTAAACTTAAAGGTGAAGTTGCTAACTGGCAGGCTGCGGACAGCTCTCTTCCGGTTATTCCTGCACTACACTATATAGCCGTAACTGCACAAGGCGCTCCGGGCAAAGATGGCAAACACAGATACCGGATGCCTTTCAGTCAAATTGATACGATCTTAAATTGGGCGCATCAAATTAACGGATTGGTTTTTCTTGATATACAAGTGGGACACAGTACGGTTAAAGATGAGGTACCTGCCTTGGAAACTTATTTAAAAATGCCTGATGTTAACTTAGGAATTGATCCTGAATTTTCGATGAAAAATGGTGAAGTGCCTGGAAAAAAAATTGGAACGTTTAGCTATGAAGATGTAAATAATGCAATTGATTACCTTGCTTCTCTTGTAAAAAAATATAATCTTCCTCCGAAAATTTTGATTGTGCATCGCTTTACACAGGGTATGGTAACAGGATATGAAAAAATTAAAAAAATTCCTGAAGTACAAATTGTAATGGACATGGATGGCTGGGGCGATAAGACATTAAAGCGCTCGACATACCTTTTATATATTTATAAACAGCCGGTAGAATTTACAGGCTTTAAATTGTTTTATAAAAATGATATAAAAAACGGCAACCATTTAATGTACACGCCACAGGAACTATTAAAATTTATTCCAAAACCGATTTACATTCAATATCAATAAGTATTCAATCTCATATTAATAAAAATGAAAACCTCAGGGATTATTCTAATTACAGGGCTGCTTTTTATAACAGCTTGCTCACAAAATGAAACAAAAAAAGAAACTCCAAAAAGTGAACCTGCAAAAACTGCAGTCGATTCGCTTCAGATAAGTGAAGTTGCGGATGCCGCCACTATCATGTCCAGGAAACAAGTGCCGGTTTTGTGTTATCATCATATTCGGGAGGCTAAGCCAGGTCAAAGCGAAACAATGAAAAGCTATTCTGTATCTCCTGAATCTTTTGCAGAGCAAATGAAGGCATTAAAAGACAGTGGTTACGAAACAATATTACCCGGTGATCTCTATAATTATTTAACGCATGGAGGTAAACTTCCCGCTAAACCCGTTATGCTCACTTTTGATGATACAGATGAAGAGCAATTTAGTATTGGATATCCCGAAATGAAAAAATATGGATTTAAAGGTGTATTCTTTATTATGACTATTTCGCTTAATCGTCCCCGTTATATGACCACAGAACAATTAAAAGAATTATCAGATAATGGTAATGCAGTGGAAGCACATACGTGGGACCATCACATGGTTACCAAATACGCCGGCAAAGATTTTGATATACAATTTGTAAAGCCTAAAAACAAGGTGGAAGGTATAACAGGAAAGCCAGCTGAATATTTTGCCTATCCTTTTGGTATCTGGAACCTGGCAGTTGTACCCGAATTAAAAAAAGCCGGATATAAAATGGCATTTATCTTATCTTCAAAGAGAGATTCTACTGAACCATTGTACACCATCCGACGTATGATTGTTCCGGGCCAATGGTCAACACCTGGTATGTTTAGAGCAATGAAGCAAACCTTTCACTTATAAGAAGATTACCTGGCAATTTCCATTTTCACTTTCTTATTCTTAATCCGTTCATTTTTTATGAGCTGGAGTACCTGCCCCATTTTTGATTTTCTGATGGCGACAAATGAAAAAAAATCTTTTACTTCTATAAGCCCGATATCGTCCTTTTTCAATTGCCCCTTATTGGAAAGAAAGCCAACGATGTCTACTTTATTTACTTTATCTTTTTTGCCTGCTGCAATAAAAAGCGTAGACCATTTTGGTTTTTCTGGCAATATAACGGTATCGGGTAGTTGTATTTGTTCAATATTTTCAGCAATATAAGCAGGTAACTTTTCTTCTTCTGATAATATTACAATTGCAGTACCGCTTGCATCCATTCTTGCAGTTCTTCCATTACGGTGAATAAATATTTCTTCGGAGTGCGGTAAATGGTAATGAATAATATAACGGATATTGGGTATGTCAAGTCCCCGGGATGCTAGATCCGTTGTTACCAATACATCCACTGTTCCATTTCGGAATTTACCTAAAGCGCTATCCCTTTCCTGCTGTTCCATGGCGCCATGATAGAATTCGTTTACAATGCCATTCTTATTTAGAAAGTTATGGATGCGTTCTACAGACTCACGGTGATTGCAAAATACTATGGAAGACCGGCCACCTAAATAACAAATCAACCGAAACAATGTATCGGCCTTGTCCTTGTCAGCGGAGAAAACGCTTTGAATAGTCAAGCCCTTTTCTTCATCTCCCTCTGATAAAAAATTTATCCGGGCCGGATTGTCTAATCCAATAAACGAGGGTATTTCAACAGATTCGGTTGCTGACGTCAGGATTCTTTTTTTGATATTTTTTAAAGAACTTACGATGAAAGATACTTCTTCTAAAAAACCAAGTTCAAGTATTTTGTCGAATTCATCCAATACGAGAGTCTCAATTGTATCTGTTGTAATATTTCCCCGACGAATATGATCGCAGATCCTCCCCGGTGTTCCTATAATCAGAGCTGGGGGCTGAACCAGGTTATTTTCTTCGGTTTCTCTTTTATGACCACCATAGCATGATGTTACTTTAAAACCTGTTCCCATCATCTTAAAAACCTGTTCAATTTGAACAGCTAATTCACGCGAAGGAACCACCACAAGGGCCTGTGTATTTTTATTATCGTAATCAAGCAATTCAATGATTGGCAATAAAAAGGCAATTGTTTTTCCAGAACCGGTAGCTGAAAGCAATATAACGTCCGCATTCTCTTTATTAGCTTTTATAGATTCTATTTGTATTTCATTAAGCGCAGCAATACTAAGCTTGGTAAGTATTTCCTCCGATGAAAGATTTTTCTTTTTCATTCCGGCAAAAGTAACGATGTTTATACTGTGACAGGTTTTCAATAAAAAATATCAGTGATCGGTTGATGAAATCCCGGGCTTCCGTTTTTCGTTTGGTAACGTTGATGTAGTAAAATGTCATACTGAATCGGTAAATAAAACAAACAATTGAACCAGCCCTAAACCAAATGATCTCTATCTTGTTGTAAATTGCATATACAATTCATTTAATATTTTAAACGCTAAAAAAATAATCATGGAAACTAATATTGGAATTACACAAAAAAACAGGCAGGCAGTATCAGTAGCATTGTCAAAATTATTAGCCGACGAATTTGTTTTATATACAAAAACGAGAAACGCACATTGGAATGTTGAAGGAAGTGATTTTCATTCTATGCATTTATTTTTTGAATCTCAATATGAACAACTTGATGACATTATGGATAGTGTAGCTGAACGCATTCGTACAATTGGCCACTATGCACCCGCAACTTTAAAAAGTTTTTTAAAACTTACCCATCTCAGTGAGACGGAGAATAAGAATGGCAGTCTTGATTTTATTAAAGAACTATTAGCAGATCATGAAACCATAATTGAGTTTATAAGAGGTAACGTTAATCCTTTTGCTAATACTTACAAGGATGCCGGAACAAGCGATTTTATTACAGGTCTTATGGAAACTCACGAGAAAATGGCCTGGATGCTGAGAGCACATCTTCAATAATCGTTCAGTTATATAATATATTAAACAGCAAGTATGCGTTGCTGTTAGTTTCTTACTTTTGCAAAGCGGGCGTTATCTTTTTTGTATATTCTAAATAATCGTTTTAATACTTCGCTATTTGCCTTTAGTGGTCTTATTTCTATTAACATATTATTGGGAAGTAATTTTTATATCATGCCGTCTTATTAGTATTAATCATCACAATTAAAAATTACAATTATGAAAAAGATTTTTACACTCGTTTTTTCGCTTGGTCTGTTAACGTCTGCATTCGCACAATCGGGGCATCGCCAACAAAATCAAAATACCGGCAACACTCATCAGCAATCACAATATTCGCATGACAACAGCCAGTACAATAATGGGGCTAATACCTATTCTTACAGCCAAAATTCACAATGGAATAAGAATGATAGCCATGATCAATATGCCTCTAACAGGGATAATGACAAATTTAGCCGCGACAGAAATTTTGGTGGTTCACACGAACGTTTTGATTCAAGGTATCAAAAAGAAAAAAGGAATTATGATTTTCATCCCCGGCCAGTAAGGGTTCCTTTGCTCCAGATAATTCTGGGAATAGGCAAGAGATAATAAATTGCAAATTGGTTAAACAATAAAAAGAGCCCTCCAAATGCGGGCTCATTTTATTTGCCAAATCATATAAAATTATTTTAGCGATTGAAGAATCAATTTAGACATTAAATCTAAAATGCATTACATCTCCATCATGAACCAAATATTCCTTTCCTTCAATTCTTAGCTTTCCGTTTTCGCGGCATACGGCTTCAGAACCGTAGTGAATAAAATCATTGTAAGAAATTACTTCCGCTTTAATAAAACCTTTTTCAAAATCGGTATGAATAACAGCAGCGGCTTGTGGTGCTTTCCAGCCCTGGTGGATCGTCCAGGCACGAACCTCCTGAACTCCTGCCGTAAAATATGTAGAGAGATTCAATAATTTGTAAGCAGAATGAATCAAACGATCCAGCGCAGGTTCTTCCATCTTATATTCATCCATAAACATTTGTTTGTCTTCAGGATTTTCGAATTCTGCTATTTGCGCTTCGATTGCGTTGGTCATAATAATTACCTGTGCATTTTCTGCTTTTGCTGCCTCCACGAGTTTATCTGAATATTTATTACCCGTATGCATAGACGCTTCATCAACATTAGCAACATATAGTACAGGCTTATCCGTTAGTAAGAAGTTATCAGCAATCGCTGCTTTATCTTCTTTACTTAAATTGAGCGAAAGAATATTCTTTCCTTTTTCTAGGTGGGCTTTACATTGAACCAATACTTCATATTCATGTTTTATTTTTATGTCACCTGTCTTCAGCATTTTTTCAGTGCGGGATAATTTTCTTTCAACGCTATCCAAATCCTTTAACTGCAATTCTGTTTCAATAATTTCTTTATCACTGATCGGGTTAATAGGACCCTCATCCCGCAAAATATTTTCATCTTCAAAACATCTTATAACATGAATAATAGCATCCACTTCGCGAATGTTGGCTAAAAATTTATTACCCAATCCTTCGCCTTTGCTGGCGCCTTTTACCAAGCCTGCAATATCAACTATCTCAATTTGTGTGGGCACTATACGATCCGGTTTTACAAGAGCTGCAAGAGCTTCAAGTCTCGGGTCGGGAACATTTACAAGGCCAATATTAGGCTCAATAGTACAAAAGCGATAGTTGCTTGCCTGCGCTTTTGCACTATTGCTCACTGCATTAAATAAAGTTGATTTTCCTACATTGGGTAATCCCACAATTCCTGCACGTAATGGCATAACGCTATTTTTTTTTAATTGCTCATCGCAACCAGTAAAGAATTCTTTCAATTTTTTTATTGAAAGTGCGCAAATATAAAAGGAATTTATTTTTCAGGCATCTCAAACATGATTTCCAGCATCGAAGGCAACATCTTGTTGCGAAAAAAATCTATCTCTTGCAAACAAAGGGCGCTTCTAAAAGTTACATTCGACTAACTTTTAGAATAGCGCCCTTCAAGGTTTTCCGCGAATAATTTTATTGACCCACTCCCTGCATGCCATTCTGCATACCTTCCTGCTCAGCTTTCATATTTTTACGTTTGAAAAGTGAGACATCCGTTTTACCGAAATGGTAACTAAAGTTGAGTCGTACCATCTGCGGGTCCCGTCTCCTTATGTTATCCTGCATGGAATATACTGTTGGAGAAATATCAGATTGTGAATGAACATTGTAAACCCTGGTCCTTAAAATATCATTCATACTTAGAGAAAGTGAAGCTGCTTTGTTTTTTAGAAATTCCTTTTTAAAAGCTATATCAAAACCGTACACCGGTGCAGTATAACCGTTAGCTAATGCCAGGTTGCCTCCTCCATAAAAACTTCCGCCTCCACCACCGCTGCGATTGGGCGGTAAAATAGTCTTACTGGTATAATCACCGGTTAATTGAATAGAATAGTTAGCGGGGAGTTTAAAAGTGTTATTTAATTTACCAAACCAACTCACTTGTTGATTATTCAGATTACTTTGCAAATTGGAGCCATTAAGCCGGGAGTTATACACATTGACATTGGACGTTAGCGTCCACCATGGCGCAATTTTATTTATAGAAATCAACTCCAGCCCATAAGCGCTGGAACTGTTTGCATTAGCATAGGAAGTAATAAAAATTGAGTCCGGGTCAGCCGGGTTAGGATTTGCGCTGCGGTATTGATAATTCGTGATCAGGTCGTTGGTTTGCCGGTAATACGCAGTTGCAATAAAGTTATTACCATTCTTGAAATTGACGTCATACGATAACTCAAACAAGTTGGTAAATTCAGGTTTCAGGCTGGGGTTACCACGGCTGATATTAAGTGAATCGTTATAATTATAATAAGGTATCAACTGGAAAAAATTGGGCCTGTTTATTTTCCTGGAATAGTTCAATTGTAAATCAGCATTGTCGCTAAGTTTTTCCGTCAAATATGCGCTTGGAAAAAAACTGAAGGGAAAAGAGTTTTTGAAAACCTGATTGGAATCGATCAATTTTCCATTATAGCTGGAGCTTTCAATACGTCCGCCTACCTCGTATGAGAATTTTTTCAGCTTTTGTGAGAAAGTTGTGTAACCTGCGAATACAGCATCCTGGTATTGATATTGGCTGTTAAGGGCCGGGATACTTTGGTATTTTAACGAGCCCTCGTCGTATGTATAATTATCATTTATACTAAAGTAATTTCTTACGGCTGCACGCAAGCCAGCTTCCAGTTTTATTTTATCCGTTATAGGATCGGTATAATCTGTTTGCCCGATAAAATATTTGGTAGTACCACTATTGGTGGATTTCTGCTGGTAGAATGGGCTGTTGGGTACATTGTTAGCGGTATAATACTGGGTTGAGACATAATTACTACCTGAATTGGTGCTGTAAAAGTAGTTGAGATCGGCTGTAACATTTTTACCGGCTTTTGCGAAATTATGTTTGTAACTAAAAGTCCCGCCGGTGTTATGAAATGAATGCGTGGAATTGGAGTTGGAAATACCTTTTTCCTGCGTTGAAAGAGAGCCCAAAGTACTGTCGCGGTTAATGTTGAGAACATCCATACTATTAAAAGTTCCGCCCACAATTAAACCGGAAAGTGTAAAAGTATTTCTGTTATCTGCCAGGTAATCAAAACCGGCACGTGCAAATGCAAAATGTCCTGAATTTTGAGGTTTATCGCTTTGTGAAAGATTTGCGGTTAAGCTGTCGATATAGTCAGTACGTTGGGTTGATTGTGTGCTGATGGTCTTTCTTTGGTTATACATCGTGTTGGCAAAAAAATTAATCTTGCCTTGTTTAATATTAACGTCCGCACCCAGGCCGTAGCGAAGGCGGGAATCAACATTGGCCCTGATATTGCCATTATATCCCGGTTTGGTATTCTTCTTTAAAATAATATTTAAGATTCCTGAACCTCCTCCTGATGCATCAAATTTAGCCGATGGATTTGTGATTACTTCAACGCTTTCAATTTCATCGGCCGGTATCTGGTCGAGTGTCAAAGTAGTTGGTCTCCCGTCTATAAATATCTGGGGTGTAGTGTTACGAAGGGTAACGTTCCCATCTATATCAACATTTACCGAGGGAATATTTTTCATAACATCTACCGCTGTTCCGCCAATGCTGGTAAGGCTCTTATCAACATTGAACACTTTCCTGTCTATGTTCACCTGCATTAACGGTTTATCCCCGGTAATTACAACTGTCTTAAGTTCCTCGGCGTTCTGTATTAGTTTAATATTGCCCAGATCTTTGTCCACTGCATTTAGCATCTGGCTCATATCACCACCACTTATTTTAAGATTAAAGGCTACTTTTTCGCTATACGCTTTGTAACCAACAGCAGTAATTAATAACTGATAAGTGGTAAGAACGGGCAGTTTATCAATACTGAATTCACCTTTTTTGTTTGTCAACATAACTGCCACTATAAAATCCCTTCTCTTTTTTGTGGCAGTATCCATTTTATTTTGCGAAAGCTGTATGGAAGCTACTTCTATTGGCTTGCCTGTAACATCGTCAACCACTTTACCATAGAAATGACCAAGGTTCATGCTTTGTCCGCCACGAGCGCCGCCGCCAGGATATTGAGCTATAATGCTGCCTCCAAATAATAATGTTACCAGGACGAGGTATATTTTTTTCATAATAAATTTTCTCTGTATAGTTTTGAATATTGTAACGAATTAAGTTTTTATTGAAAATGCAAATTTCACAATATCCGGTAAAAAAAAATTTTAATAATATATGAACGGTAGGGTTTAGACGACTTTTCGTGTATTAACCTTCGGGCAATTTTTTATTTTTTTTATTTTCTCCTACTGATTTAATTTGATAATAAAAGTTTTCAAGCCTTCAAAAAGTCTGGCAGCGACAGATAATATGTCAAAATGCATTTGTTTTTAGTTTAAATTTTTAATTAATTTTGGCGCTTTACAAATGGTGGTTGTAGCTCAGTTGGTTAGAGCATCAGATTGTGATTCTGAGGGTCGTGGGTTCGAGCCCCATCATCCACCCGGATAAATTCCCGCTAACAGGCGGGATTTTTTTTAACCATACTTTCTTTTAGACAAAGGCAATAAATTATTGAAATAACCGTCCATATATTATACAAAACCTTTGTTAATAAAACATACTATTTTTAATTACAGAATCTATTTTCTGTTATTTTTACGTATGAATCCTTTAATGAATTTTATTATGAGTAAAAAGTTTTTACCCGTCCTTGTAATTCTTATCTGCGGCGGTTTATTTGTGACCTATGGAGTAATGGGCAGGGGCGACCGGTCGGGTGATAACCCTAAGACCAAGTATGAAAAAATCCTGAAAAATGTAGGTATTGTTCTTGAAGAAGGCCATTATAGCCCCAAGAAAATAGATGATGCATTTTCTAAAGAGGTATTAAATAAATATGAACAAGGACTCGATCCGGATAAATTTATTTTTTATCAGAAAGATATAGATGGTTTTAAAAAATATGAAAACAAGATTGATGATGAAATTCACGGAGAGCCGCTTGAATCTTTTTATGCAATCACCAAAGTCTATCTAATACGGTTAGACGAAGTTGCAAAGGATTATAAAAAAATATTAAGCAAACCATTTGATTTTTCAAAAGATGAATCGCTCCAGTTGGATGGTGATAAAAGGCAATACCCCAAAACGGAAGCTGAGCGATATGATTACGGAAGAAAAAGGCTGAAGTACCTGGTACTTGGGCGTTTTGTTGACCTGCAGGATGAAAGAGCAAAACTGAGTAAAGATTCGTTACACAAGGCTGATACAACATTAGAAAGGGAAGCACGTGAAATAGTTAGCAAGCAGATGGATCGTTATTTTGTTACTACAAAAAATCACAACACCCCTGACGATATGTTTAGTGACTTTGTGAATGCAATTACCAGCAGTATGGATCCACATACTACTTATTTTGCTCCAGTAGACAAAAGAAGTTTTGATGAATTACTTAGTGGTACTTTTTTCGGAATAGGCGCACAGCTTAAGTCTGAGGATGGCAAAATAAAAATTGCGAGTCTTATCAGCGGCGGTCCAGCATGGAAATCTGGCGAGATACAACCCGAAGATGAAATTATAAAAATAGCACAGAGTAGTGCAACACCAGTAGATGTCACAGGATATGATATTACTGATGCAGTTAAATTAATTCGTGGTGCACAAAAAGGCTCGGAAGTGAGGCTTACTCTTAAAAAAGCTGACGGAACTCTTAAGGTTGTTTCTTTATTAAGAGATAAGATTTCTTTGGATGATACTTTTGCAAAAAGTGCAATTGTTAATGATGGTGCTAATAAAATTGGCTATATATATTTGCCCGAATTTTATGCAGACTTTGATGATCCGTCTGCACGCAGGTCTGCTACTGATGTGGCCAAAGAAGTTGAAAAATTGAAAGCTGCTAATGTAGACGGAATTGTAATTGATCTTCGTGGCAATGGCGGAGGTTCTTTAAATGACGTGGTAGATATGGCTGGGTTGTTTATTAAAGATGGCCCGATATGCCAGGTGAAAGGCCGCGACGAAAAAGCAAGTATTCTCAGTGACAGGGATAAAGATGTTTTATATACCGGCCCGCTGGCAGTAATGGTAGATGAAATGAGTGCTTCCGCATCAGAAATTTTTGCTGCCGCTATACAGGATTATCACCGTGGTGTTATCATCGGCAGTACCTCCACCTATGGCAAAGGAACGGTGCAACGTAGCATATCTTTAGATCCGCAATCAGAAAATCCTTTATTTAGTAAGCCTGCCGAAGGACTTGGTGATATAAAACTTACTTTCAGAAAGTTTTATCGTATCAACGGCGGAGCAACTCAGTTGCGTGGTGTGGTTCCTGATATAATTATTCCTGACCGGTTGGAGAACGTAAAATTTCGTGAAAAAGATAATCCTGATGCATTAAGCTGGGATGAAATTCCAAAAGCAAATTATACGCTTTGGAATCCGGGTTATAGTTATAGTTCAATTGTTGCGGAAGCTAATACAGATCTTAGTAAAAGCCCTGTTTTCACAGGCATAAGAGAAGATGTAAACCTGTTAGATAAATATAATGACAAAGAAACACCGCTTAACATTCAACAATATCGTGCGCAGGCAGAGCAGATAAAGGGCCTTTCAAAAAAACTGGAAAGCCTTACTAAACTTAAAAATGAATTTCCGGTTCGTAATATTGCTGAAGATTCCCTCGCAATGGGTAACGACTCTGATAAGATTGCCAAGAATACGCAGTTTTTAAAACGCATCAGCGACGACATCTACATTAATCAAACAATAAAAGTTGTAGATAAAATGATTGGCGAAGAGCAACTCGCCCAGATAAATAAAAAATAATTTTTGATAATATCAATAGAAGAGCCGGCATTAAAGCCGGTTTTTTTTTTGATCGAATTTTAATTAGATAGCAAATAATTCTATATTTTTTACTACCTGTTTTTTTAGTATAAACTCATCCACCATTATTTTTCTTTTTACCCTATCTTTGCGGCCTAAAAATTATAAACTTGGCTACAAAGTTTACTAAAGAAACTTACTTGTATTGGTACGAACTAATGCTTTTGCTGCGCAGGTTCGAAGAAAAGGCAGGTCAGATGTATGGCATGCAAAAAATTCGTGGATTTTGTCATTTGTACATTGGTCAGGAGGCAATAGCTGCCGGCTGTATGACTGCAACTCTACCTGACGATATTTTCATTACAGCATACCGGGATCATGCTTTGGCAATCGCAAAAGGTGTGTCTGCAAAATCCTGTATGGCCGAATTATATGCAAAGGCTACCGGCTGCAGCAAAGGCAAAGGAGGTAGCATGCACATGTTTGGCGTAAAAGAAAGATTTTTTGGCGGACATGGTATCGTGGGAGCGCAAATAGGAACTGGTGCAGGATTAGCTTTTGCTGAAAAATACAAAGAGACAAAGAATGTAGTGCTATGTTTCTTTGGAGATGGCGCGGCAAGGCAGGGAATGCTTCATGAAACATTTAATATGGCAATGTTATGGAAGCTGCCGGTAGTTTTTATTTGCGAAAATAATAATTACGCCATGGGAACTTCAGTGGCTCGTACTTCTAACGTATTGGATATTTATAAACTGGCAGATGCCTATGATATGCCGGGTGACAGGGTAGATGGTATGAACCCTGAAACGGTACATGAAGCTGTGGAAAGAGCTGTGAAAAGAGCAAGAGATAATGGTGGCCCTACTTTATTAGAAGTAAAAACCTATCGTTATAAAGGACACAGTATGAGTGATCCTGCCAAGTATCGTACTAAAGAAGAAATGGAAGAATACAAATTACAAGATCCTGTGGAAATGTCTTTAGCTAAATTAAAAAATGATTTTGGAGTTAGCGAAGAAGATATTGAAGCAATTAACGAAAGAGTGAAAGAAGAGGTGGAGGAATCAGTGAAGTTTGCCGATGAAAGCCCTTTCCCTGATGATGACGAAATGTATAAAGATATTTACGCCGAAGCAGATTATCCGTTCATTATGGATTAATAATCCGGCTAAATGAAAAAATAATATATTAACTAATAACAACGAAAAATAAAAACATAAGATGGCTGTTAAGGCAACACAACATACAGAAATAGATCCAATACAAAGAGCTCGTGGATTTTGGCTAAACTATAATAAGCCTTTAATATATGCAGGTACTGCAGTAATTGTTTTACTGGCCGGATGGCTTGTTTATAAATACATGTTTAAAGTTCCGAAAGAAGATAAGGCCAATGACGCTGTTTTTGTAACACAAAAATATTTTTCAGAATTCAGTAATGCTCAGGGGTCAGATTCCGCGAAAGCGTTGATGGCGGCCAAGGTTCTTAATGGCGATGGAAGAAATGATGGCGCATTAAGAATTATCAATAAATACTCTGGTACTTCGGCAGCTAACCTTTGCGAATATTATGCGGGAGCTTGTTATCTGCATCTGCATCAATATGCAAAAGCAATAAAATTTCTTAAGGATTTTGATGCCGATGGTGCCACACAAATAGAGAGCAGGGCTTATGGAATGATAGGAGATGCAAATGCAGAGCTTAATAAAAATGATGATGCACTTGACTATTATAAAAAGGCAGCGAATGTTGATGATAAGGACGAGTTTACTTCTTCAGAGTACCTTTTCAGGGCAGCGCTTTTTGCCCAGGCAACCGGCAAAACAAAAGATGCTATTGAATTGTTTAAAAAAGTAAAGGAAGAATATCCATCGACCGATAAAGCATCCGAAGCCGAACGGTATCTTGCAAAGCTTGGCGAATTTTCAGAGTAAATTTTTATTGAATATTTGATGGCATCCGTAAACGAAAATCTATATAGTTTCAACGCAGGCATTCTTCCAAAGAATGCCTGTATTGTTATTGTACATACTGAATGGAATGCTGATATAGTAGATAAACTACTCGAAGGTTGTATTAAAATACTTCAGCAATATGGCATGAAAAATTATAAAATTGTAACAGTGCCCGGCGCATTTGAAATTCCCTTTGCAGTAAAGAACTTTTGGGATACCTATCAAAATAAGTTTGAAAAACCGCAGGCGTTTATTGCTTTAGGTTGCGTGCTGCGTGGAGATACACCTCATTTTGATTATGTGTGTAAAGCAGTTACAGATGGCATTGTACATCTTAATTTAACATTACCAGTGCCTACCATCTTTGGCGTTCTAACGGTAGATAATCAACAACAGGCTGATGAGCGTACAGGCGGTGT
>Ga0208717_1000445_pt1 | contig 14072 bp, 11 predicted proteins | sample NGESurF53shallow_FD_184489 | JGI IMG/M metagenome (GOLD analysis project Ga0208717, IMG submission 184489) | Arctic peat soil microbial communities from Barrow, Alaska - NGEE Surface sample F53-3 shallow (SPAdes) | ecosystem: Environmental > Terrestrial > Soil > Wetlands > Peat ... | reverse complement strand
AACCCGGCATATGCACGAGCCCTTCACGCTCCTGCTCTCGGTATACGACGGTGACCGCCCCGACTTCCTCGAGCGGGCGTTCCGCAGCGCGGTCGACGATCAGACCCTGCGCCCGGACCAGGTCGTCATCGTCCGTGACGGGCCCGTCCGTGAGGAACTCGCCGCCTGCCTCGGCCGGCTCCAGGCCGGCAGCCCGGTCCCGGTGACCCTGGTCCCGCTGGAGCGCAACCGGGGCCTCGGGCCCGCCCTGGACAGCGGGCTGGCCGCGAGCAAGCATGACGTGATCGCCCGGATGGACGCGGACGACGTGGCCATGCCGCACCGTTTCGAGGTGGAGATCCCGCTCATTGCCGAGGCCGACATCGTCGGCGCGGGGCTGCTGGAGTTCGTGGGGGACATCGACCACATCGTGGGCCAGCGGGTCCCGCCGACCGACCCTGAGCAGATCAACCGCTACGCACGGATGCACGATCCGTTCAACCACCCGACGGTCATCTACCGGCGGACGGCGGTGCTGGCCGCGGGCGGGTACGGCGACCTGCCGCTGATGGAGGACTACGCGCTCTTCGCCCGGATGCTGCAAAACGGCGCGCGGGCGGTCAACGTGGCCGAGCCGCTGGTCTACTACCGCGTCGGAGAGACCTCGTTCAAGCGGCGCGGCGGCACCGACCTGCTGCGCTCCGAACTGCGGCTACAGCGCGAGTTCCGGCGCCAGGGCTTCACCTCGTCACCTGAATACGTCCGCAATGTCGTGGTCCGCGGCGGTTACCGGATGATCCCCTGGCGGTTCCGCCGCGCGGTGTACCGCCCGATCGTCGCGCACTACACCGAGCGCGGTGAGCACGGCGAGCACCAGGCCGGGGGTGAGGCCGCCGGGGGCGAGCCCGGGCCTTCCGCACCTGCTCGGCCCGAGCCCTCCGGGAACCATGAGCCCGGATCCACGACCAAGCCCTATGAGCCCGGATCGCAGACCAAGCCATTGCCGGTGCGCTGGTGAACATCGACCTCGTCATCGTCGGGTCGGGCTTCTTCGGCCTGACCATCGCCGAGCGGTGCTCCCGGGACCTCGGCCTGCGCGTCCTCGTCCTGGAACGGCGCGAGCACATCGGTGGGAACGCCTACAGCGAGCGGGAGCCGGTCACCGGGATCGAGATCCACCGCTACGGCGCGCACCTGTTCCACACCTCGAACGCGAGGGTGTGGGAGTACGCCAACCAGTACACGGCCTTCACCGGGTACCAGCACCGCGTCTTCTCCGTCTACAAGGGCCGGGTCTACCCGCTGCCCATCAACCTCGGCACCATCTGCGAGTACTTCGGCGCGGCGATGTCCCCGGACGAGGCGCGGGCGCTGATCGCCGGGCAGTCGGCCGAGGTGGACGCCGGGGTCGCCGCCAACCTCGAGCAGAAGGCCGTGTCGCTGATCGGCCGGCCGCTGTACGAGGCCTTCATCCGCGGCTACACCGCCAAGCAGTGGCAGACGGATCCGGTCAACCTGCCGCCGGAGATCATCACGCGGCTGCCGGTGCGCTACACCTTCGATAACCGCTACTTCAGCGACACCTACGAAGGCCTGCCGGTGGACGGGTATACCGCCTGGCTGGAGCGGATGTCTGATCACCCGAACATCGAGGTACGGCTGAACACCGACTTTTTCAGTATTCGCGGGGATCTGGCCGGGAACGTGCCGGTGGTCTACACCGGCCCGCTCGACGCGTACTTCCAATACGCGGCCGGCGACTTGGGTTGGCGTACCCTCGATTTCGACATGGAGGTTCTCCCCACCGGGGACTTCCAGGGCACGCCCGTCATGAACTACGCGGACGAGGACGTCCCATTCACCCGCATCCACGAGTTCCGCCATTTCCATCCTGAGCGTGACTGGTACCCGAAGGACAAGACAGTGATCATGCGTGAGTACTCGCGCTTCGCCGACCGCGGCGATGAGCCGTACTACCCGATCAACACGGCGGAGGACCGGGCCCGCCTGCTGGCCTACCGGGAAATGGCCGGGCGCGAGCCGGGTGTCCTCTTCGGCGGCCGCCTGGGCACGTACAAGTACCTCGACATGCACATGGCGATCGGATCCGCGCTGAGCATGTACGACAACCGGCTCCGGCCGTTCTTCGCCGAGGGTGCGGCGCTCACCGGGCCGGGGGCGGCCGAATGACGGCCGAGGTCAGTCCCGCTAGCGAGCTCCGCGTCCTGCAGCGCGTCGTCTTCCCCGGTGACGATCTCGATGTTGTCCCGCTGTATGTCGAGACCAACCCTGACCGGGGCGCCGCCGAGCTCGCCGCCGAGCTGGCCAACGAGGCGCTGACCGGCACCAAGGCCGGGACGGTAAACGTCCCCGTCGCCAACGCCCCGGTCGCGGAGACCCAGTCAAGTATCAGGTTCGGCGCCGACGTCCCTGGCTACCTGGTCGATGACGCGGGACCACGGCGCAGCGCGCTGATCGCCGCGGGCCGCCGGGTCTCGTTCGCGACCTACTTCAACGCGTTCCCCGCCAGCTACTGGCGCCGGTGGACGACCGTGGAATCGGTGACGCTCCGGATCCGGCTGGCCGGCGAGTCGAAGATCGTGCTGTACCGTTCCACGGCGCGCGGTTTCAGCCATCCGGTCGAGACCATCGACGTCGAGTCGGATCAGCCGGAGGTCATCCAGCGCACGCTGCCGCTGGCGCCGTTCATCGACGGGGGCTGGTACTGGTTCGACGTCATCGCCGGCCCCGGCGGCACGACGCTGATCGAGGCCGACTGGCTCGGACCGGCACCGAGCGTGCCCTCGGGCCGGGTCAGCATCGGGATCACCACGTTCAACCAGCCCGATTTCATGATCGAGCAGCTGCACAGGCTCGGCGAGGCGGCCGACACCCTGGATGTGCTGGACCGGGTGTACGTCATCGATCAGGGCACCGACAAGGTGACCCAGCGGCCGGGCTTCGATGACGCCGCGAAGAAGCTGGGTGACCTGCTCCAGGTCGTCGAGCAGGGGAACATCGGCGGATCAGGCGGATTTGCCCGGGCCATGGACGAGACGGTGCTCGCGGGCCGCGCGGACTACGTCCTGCTCATGGACGACGACGTCCGGCTGGACCCCGAGGGCATCCTGCGGGCGGTCACGTTCGCGGATCTGGCCCGCCGGCCCACCATCGTGGGCGGCCACATGTTCAGCATGTACGACAGGTCACTGCTGCACGCGTTCGCCGAGTCCGTCGAGCCGCACAAATGGTGGTGGGGCCCGTCCCCGAACACCAAGGCCCGGCACGATTTCGGGCGGCGGAACCTGCGGAACACGCCGTGGCTGCACCGCCGCGCCGAGTCGGACTACAACGGCTGGTGGATGTGCCTCATCCCGACCTCGGTGATCCGCGAGATCGGCCTGTCGATGCCGGTGTTCATCAAGTGGGACGACGCGGAGTACGGCGTCCGGGCTCGCGATCGCGGCTTTCCGACCGTGTCGCTGCCCGGCGTGGCGGCCTGGCAGGTGCCCTGGGACGATAAAGACGACGCCCGGAACTGGCAGGCCTACTATCACCTGCGCAACCGGCTGGTGGCCGCGCTGCTGCACTCGTCCGCGCCCAAGGGCGGCGCCGTCATCTCCGAGAGCCTGGAACGGCAGCTGCAGAGCCTGCTGTCCATGCAGTACTCGACCGTGGCACTGCGATTGCTGGCGGTCGAGGACGTGCTCACCGGACCTGAGCACATGCACCGGGAGATCGGGACCAAGCTCGCGCAACTGCGCGAGGTGCGCGCGCCCTACACCGACGCGAAGGCTGCGGCCGACCTGGAGAGCTTCCCGCCGCCGCGGCGCAAGGCCCCCGACTCGCTGAAGCAGTCCACCACCCCCACCAACAAACTCAACCTGATGAGCAAGGCCGCGGGCGGCACCCTGCGGCAGTTCAGGGCGACGCCGGAGCGGGCCAGGAAACGCCCGCAGATGGCGCTGCCTTACCAGGACGCGGGCTGGTGGGTGCTGGCCAACCTGGACAGTGTCCTGGTGTCAGCTGCCGAGGGCACGTCCGCGGCCTGGTATCAGCGTGATCGGAAACTGTTCCGCTCGCTGGGCTGGCGCAGCCTGATCGCGCACCGGCGGCTGCGCCGGAACTGGGCCCGGCTGGCCAAGGAGTACCGTGCCGCCGCGGCCGACTTCAACTCACCCGAGCGGTGGAGGGAGACCTTCGCGGCGTCGGTGGACGACTCGCCCGATGGGTCGTGAGTTCCATCCCCACCGGGCAGGGGCAGTCCTCCCGCCCCGCCCAGCCGGGCGGGCCAGCCCGGGGAAGCGCGGCGGGCGGGAGCGCGGCGCGCCCGGCTGAAGGCGGGCCGCCCGCGGGCCGCCTGGACGCGTCGTCCGGCCGCCGGGCACCCCTGGCAGCCCGGTACGCCCCGGTCGTCCTCGCGGCCGCGGTGATGGCCGGTCTCGGGGTGTGGGGGCTGGCACGCGACTCGTCCATGGGCAACGACGAGGTGGCGACCCGCTGGGCCGCGCTGCTAAGCCTGCATCAGCTGGCCCGCCTGCTCCGCCACGTGGACGCGGTCCACGGGCTGTACTACTTCGTGATGCACGGGTGGATGGTGGTGGGCACCAGCCCGACGGTGATGCGGATCCCGTCGGTGATCGCCATGGTCGTGGCCGTGGCCCTGACGGTCATCATCGGCCGGCGGCTTACCGGGGCGGCCTGGGGCGGCCTGTTCGCCGGGCTGATCGTCGCGCTGACCCCCACGATCAGTTACTACGCGCAGACCGCGCGGTCTTACGCGCTGGTTTTCGCCTGCGTCGTCGGCTCGACCCTGGCGCTGCTGCATGCCCTGGCCGCCGAGACGCGCCCGGCTGGCGAAGCGGCCAGCCCGGCGCGCTTTCCGGCGGGCCGCTGGCTGCTCTATGCCGTGCTGCTGGTCGTGGGCGGCTATCTGAACGAGCTGTCCCTGCTCGTCGTCGGGGCGCACGCGATCACCGTGCTGCTCGCCCGGTACGGGCGGCGGGTGATGCTGCACTGGGCCGCCACCGCAGTTGTCTCAGTGATCCTGGTCCTGCCGCTCGCCGCGCTCAGCGCCCGGGAGGACGCTGCCGTCGCCTGGATCCCCCGGCCCGGCCTGTGGAGCCTGCGGAACTTGTTCCACGACTACTTCGGCGCGACGACCGGCGTCGCCGTGCTGCTCTTCTGCTGCGCGGTGGCCGCGGTCCTCCCGCCCCTGGAGCGGGGCCGGCGCGTGCCTGGCCCCGCATGGTGGAGCCAGGGCGGCGTCTCGCTGCCGTCCGTCGCGGCTCCGCTGCTGGTGGTGCCCGGCGTCCTGCTGATCCTTGAATCTCTGGTGGCCCGCCCGCTGTACGTGGACCGCTATGTCCTCTACGGCGAGGCCGGAGCCGCCCTGCTGGCCGGGGCCGGGGCGCTCCGGATCGGGCGGTGGCTGGCCGGGGCGACCGGCCGGCGGATGCTGGTCTGGGTCCCCGGGGTGGTCGTCTGCGTGCTGGCCCTGGTCCTGCAGCTTGCGCCGCAGCAGCGGGTGCGCACCCCGCAGAGCCGGCTGTTCGACTTCGGCGGGCCCTCCCGTTACCTGGCCGCGCACGCGCGCCCCGGCGACGGTGTCCTGTTCTTCAGCGACTTCTTCCGCAAGGCCCGGCTCGGCTACCCGGCGGACTACCGGGAGGTCAGCGACTTCGCGATGGCCGAATCGCCGACCGCCGCCGGGAACTTCCAGGGGCGGGACAAGCCGGTCGCCTCCGTCCAGTCCCTGATGACCGGCTATCAGCGGATCTGGGTCGTGGGCCGGTCCCCGTTCGCGCGGCTCACGGCCGGGCCGGTCCGCGCCGAGGACACGGTGCTCAGGAGCCACTTTTCCCTGGCCGCGAAGCGGCACTTCAAAGGCATCTTCGTCACGCTCTGGGTGCGCCGCTGACCGCCTGGACCGGCTTGCCTGGCCGCTGGGGTCAGGACGATTCGGCGCGCTTCTTGATCGCGGCCAGGGTGAGCGGAATGCCGCGGTGCGCGGCCTCGGTCCGGGACGTGATCTCGGCCAGCGCCTCGTCGCCGTACCGCTCGTGGAACCGGGTGATCCCCGCGGGAAGGAACTCCCAGGACTCCGTCACCTCGGTACCTCCGGTGACCGGGGCGAACAAGTATCCCCAGCGCACCCAGGCGCCACCCACGATGAACGCGAACTCCTTGCCGCGGTCCGCGGCCACGACCTGGGAACGGGTCTCCCAGGTGCGCTCGGGCAATTCGTTGCGGCCGGTGAACCAGGCGCCCGGCCGGGGCCCGTCGCCCTCGTCCCACCAGCAGGCGGTGCAGATGGGACTCCACTCACCCATCCGCGTCACGTCGGAGATCATGTCGTAGAGAAATTCCGCGGGGCGGGCGATGACGATCGACTCGGCGTGCCGCAGGCTGCTCATCCGCCCAGTATTGCCCGTGGCCGGTGCTGCCCGGGCCGGTGTCCCCCCGATGTGTCAGGCTGGGGGGTGCCGGACGAGGACGTGTTCGCGCTGACCGCGACGGAGCGCCGCCGGGCGGCTGACATGTTCGCCGGGCTCAGCGAGGATCAGTGGGCGGTCCAGAGCCTGTGCGCGGAATGGACCGTGCGTGACGTGGCCGGGCACCTCATCGGCCCGTTCTGCGTCAGCATCCCGCGCTTCGTGCTGGGCAGCCTGGTGTCGGGCGGTCCGGGCCGTTACTCGGTCAGGGGATCGCGCCGGCTGGGCCGCCGGCCCACCGCAGAGATCATTGCCGTGCTGCGTGAGCACGCCGGTGACTGCTTCGCGCCCCCCGGGACAGGTCCGCTGGCCCCGCTGACTGACCTGGCCGTGCACACGCGTGACGTGGCGCGCCCGCTCGGCCTGGACACGACGGCCTCACCGGCCGCCTGGCGAGGGACGCTCGACTTCCTGACCTCGCCGCGGGCCCGCCGAGGGTTCGTGCCCCGCGGCCGCGGCGACGGCCTGCGGTTCCGGGCCACCGACCAGGACTGGGCGCAGGGTAACGGGCTGGAGGTCAGCGGGCCGAGCGAGGCGCTGGCCCTGGCCATCGGGGGCCGCGCCGTGGCTCTGGATGATCTGGCCGGTCCCGGACTGCCGCTGCTGCGCAGCCGGCTGACCTGACCACCCCGTACCCGGCCGGCGGTGAGTTCCCGTACCCGTGATCGTCATAGCCACCGAATACCAAACGGGGCGGCGTTTATGGGTTCGCGGTCAGGGCCGCGCTGCCGATAGGTTCGGGAACGCTGGGCGATGTTGACCGGCGGGCCCGCACAGGAGGACGTAGTGACGGAGACGAGTACGGGGCCGGCCATCCTGGTGGAGGGCCTCACTAAGTCGTTCGGGGATGTGCACGCGCTGCGCGGCATCGACCTGTCCGTGCCCCGGGGCACGGTACTGGGGGTGCTCGGCCCGAACGGCGCGGGGAAGACGACGGCGGTGCGCATCCTCACCACCCTGCTGCAGCCCGATGGTGGCCGGGCCCTGGTCGAGGGCCGCGACGTGGTGCGGCAAGCCCCCGCAGTGCGGCGGCTGATCGGCCTGTCGGGGCAGTCGGCCGCCATCCAGGAGGAGCTGACCGGCCGGGAGAACCTCGAACTGATCGGGCGCCTGTACCACCTGAAGCGGGCGGACACCCGGACCCGGGCCGCCGAGCTGCTGGCGCAGTTCGACCTGACCGATGCGGCCCACCGGCCCGCGAAGACCTACTCCGGCGGCATGCAGCGCCGCCTGGATCTCGCGGCCAGCCTGGTCGGGCGGCCCAGGGTGCTGTTCCTGGATGAGCCGACGACGGGCCTGGACCCGCGGTCCCGGCTGGGCATGTGGGACATCATCCGCTCGCTGGTGGCCGACGGCACCACGCTGCTGCTCACCACGCAGTACCTGGACGAGGCGGATGAGCTGGCTGACGAGATCGTGGTCATCGACCACGGCCTGGTCATCGCGGCCGGCACGGCCGAGGAGCTGAAAGGCCGGGTCGGCGGGGACGTACTCGAGTTCTCCGTACCCGACCGCGCCCGGATCAAGGATGCTGTCGCCGCGATCGCGGAGGTCGGGGAGAGCGAGCCGCACGTAGACGAGGAGACCGGAGTGATCAGCGTAGGTGTCGGGGGACGAGGCAGCGACGCACTCATCGAGGCGGTCCGCGCGCTGGACACCGTCGGCGTCCAGACGAAGGGCCTGGCCCTGCGCCGGCCCTCGCTCGACGACGTGTTCCTCGCGCTCACCGGGCACGCCGCCGAGGAGGAGCAGCCGGGCAAGCCGCGCCGCGGCGGGCGCCGCGCGCGCAAGAAGGATCAGGCCGAGCAGGACAATGCCCGGCCGGACAGTGCGACGGTGTCGTCATGACCGCCGCCGACGTCACGGCCGGCGGAATCACGGCCGAGGAGCCAGGCCTGCTGACCCAGGCCCGCTGGGCCGTGAGCGACACGCTCGTGCTGACCCGGCGCGCCCTGCTGGTCTGGACGAGGGTCCCGGCCTACATCGTCTTCACTGTCATCCAGCCGGTCATGTTCGTGCTGCTGTTCCGCTACGTGTTCGGCGGCGCGATCCAGGTTCCCGGGGCCAGCTACGTCAACTACCTGATGCCGGGGATCATCGGGCAGACCGCTGCGTTCGCCAGCTTCGGCACAGCCATCGCCCTGGCCCAGGAACTGAAGAAGGGCGTGATCGACCGCCTGCGGTCGATGCCGATGGCCCGCTCCGCGGTGCTGTCCGGCCGGCTGGTCGCCGACACCGGGCGGATGCTGGTGACCATCCTGATCATCGTCGCCGTGGGCTACCTGGTGGGGTTCCGGTTCCAGAACGGCTTCGGGCCCGCCGTCGGCATGGTCGTCCTGGCCACCGTGTTCGGCCTGTCGATCTGCGTGATCGCGGCGTTCACCGGGCTGGCCATCGGGGATGAGGAGTCGGTACAGGCGTTCGGCCTGATCTGGCTGTTCCCGCTCACCTTCGTCAGCTCGGCGTTCGTTCCGATCCAGAGCATGCCCGGCTGGATGCAGGTCTTCGCTAACCACCAGCCGGTCACCTACGTGGTCAACACCATGCGCGCCCTCGCCCTGGGCAAGCCCTTCTCCGATAACCTCTCGTCTGACCTGTGGCACAGCATCGCCTGGCTGGCCGGCATCTTCATCGTGTTCGTCCCGCTCGCGGTCCGCGCCTACCGCCGGGCCAGCTGAATTGACGCCGCCGGCTACGGCCGGGCCAGAACTGCTCTGCTGGCCCGGCCACGGCCGGTCCGAAAAGGGACTAGCCACCATTGGTATTGACGGCCCCGAAGGGCGGAGCTAAGGTCACCTCAACAAATAGGAAACTTTCCTTATAGTGTGACCAATGGAGGTTGCGGCCAATGATCGGCTTGCTGCGACACGTGCGACGTGCCTGCCGGACCATGATGAACGCCTCGCGGCACCCAGGCCGCAGGCTGGCGATCGCCGCCGCCGCGGGCGCGCCGATCATCGCCCTGCTCCCCACCGCAGTCCCGGCCGTCGCGTCGGTCGGCGCGCCCTCCACTGCCGCACGGTTAGCCGCGGCGGATGCCGTCCCGGGCCCGCCCTCGGGCTGGTCCACGGTGTTCAGCGACGACTTCAACGGCGCCGCCGGCAGCGGGCCGTCGTCCTCGTGGCAGTACGACACCGGCCCCGGCTCCAGCTTCGGCACCGGCGAGATCGAGACCATGACGAACTCGTCCAGCAACGTGTACCTGGACGGCAACGGCGATCTCGACATCACCGCGCTGAACCAGGGCGGCTCCTGGACGTCCGGCCGCATCCAGACGACCAGCGCCAACGTGGGCGCCCCGGCCGGCGGTGAGCTCGAGGTGACCGCCTCCATCCAGCAGCCCAACCCGGCCGGCGGGCTCGGCTACTGGCCGGCGTTCTGGATGCTCGGGCCCGGGCAATGGCCGGAAAATGGCGAGATCGACATCATGGAGGATGTCAACGCCCTCTCCGAGCTGTCCGGCACCGTGCATTGCGGCACCGATCCCGGCGGCCCGTGCAACGAGACGAACGGCATCGGCAGCGGCCTGCAATCATGCTCTGGCTGCCAGACCGGGTACGACACCTATTCGATGATCCTCAACCGCACGAACACCTCGGACGAGTCGATCACGTTCTACCTGGACGGGAACCAGTACTTCAGCGTGAGTGAGAGCCAGATCGGCACCTCGACCTGGCAGGCGGCCTTCGACCACAACCTGTCCATCATTTTCGACCTGGCCATGGGCGGCGGGTACCCGAACGGGGTCTGCGGCTGCACCACCCCGACCAGCGGCACGACGTCCGGCGCCACGATGAGCGCGGCTTACGTGGCGGCCTACGAGACGGGCGGCGGCTCGACCGGCACGGGCGGTTCGGGCGGCTCGGGTGCCACCGGACCCATCGTGGGATACGGCGGCCTGTGCATCGACGACCGCTCGGCGAGCACCGCGAACTTCAACCCGGTGCAGGTTTACACCTGCAACGGCGCCGCGGCTCAGCAGTGGACCGTGGTCCAGGCGGGCAGCACCCTGCACGTCCTGGGTAAATGCCTGGATATCAACGGCGGCGGGACAGCCGACGGGACCACGGTGGACCTGTATGACTGCAACAGCACAGCCGCGCAGGTCTTCATCCCGCAGTCGAATGGTTCTCTGTATAACCCGCAGTCCGGCAAGTGCCTGGACGATACGGGCTGGTCCACCACACCGGGGACCCAGCTCCAGATATGGGACTGCACGGGTAACGCCAATCAGCAGTGGAGCCTGCCCTGACGTGCGGCCGCGGGGCCTTCCCGGCCCCGCGGCAGTCAGGCTGCCCCGCCTGCCCGCTACCCGGCGCCGGCTTCGGGCGGCCAAAGCCGGGCCTGCGCCGATGCAGGCCCGCGGTTGGTCAGGCGGAGACGCGGGTGGCGAGGATGCGGCGGATGTCCGCCGTCTCCTCTTCGCTGTGCCGGTCCAGGATCGCGCCCAGGTCGTTCAGGTCGGCGGCCGAGGTGTAGCCGGACAGGTCGTGCTCAAGGGCCTTGCGTGCGGCGCGTGCCGCGCGGGCATCCCGAAACTCGTCCCGGACGGTGGCCCACATCTGGGTCACCGGCGAGGTGTTGCTTTCCATTTCGTCCTTCCTCAGGGTTGGTGACTTCGCTTACTAGTGTCACCGAGCAGCATTCATGCGTCCAATGACTAGAAATCAACTGACCCATGAGCGTTCGTCATGTATGGCCTTCAGCGGCCACAACACGCGCCGGCGTCCTGGTCGCGCTACCGTAAGTTCATCCGGGAATGCGGCCGGGCCGCCGGTACGGCCCCGGCTGACCCGCCTTGCTAGGCAGCGCTGGGGGCGTCATGGATAAGGACCTGGTCGATCGCGTCACGGACACGGCCCAGCGGGTGGTGGCCAGCGGGGCGATCTCGGCGAACGGGCACGGGAACGTCAGCCTGCGTGTCCCCGGAGCGGACGAGATGTACTTCACCGCAGGCCCCTCGCTGCGCAATCATCGCGCCGAGGCAGTGGTGCGAGTCGGGCTGGACGGGACCTTGCGGGAAGGTGACCTGCCGCCCATCCAGGGTGCCGTGGTGGCCATGCATACGGCCATGTACGCCGACCAGCCGGAGGTCGGCTGCGTCCTGCACACCCACTCGCCCTATGCGACCGCCTACGCCGTGGCCCGCCGGCCCATCGGTTGCTGGGTGGAGGCCCTGGCCATGTTCGGCCTGGCGGCCGGCGTTCCCGTCGCGGACTATGGTCCCCGGGGATCGCAGGAGGCGATCGCTGGTATCCGGGCCGCGGTCATCCCGGGAGTGCCCGCGGTGCTCCTGGCCAACCACGGCGTGCTGATCTTCCACCGGTCCCCGGAGCTGGCTATCACGGTCGGCGGGGTGGTCGAGGAGGCCGCCCAGGCCGGCGTCAACGCGGCCGCGCTGGGCGGCCCAGTCGAGATCGCGGAGGACCTGCGGGCCGCGGCGCTCCAGCGGAGCATGACCTTTGCCGACCGCGGCACGGTGCGTGCCTGAGGCGGTGGCCGGCACAACCGTGCGCGCCTCAGGCGCGGCGGGCTCAGGAGACGGGATCAGCGGCCGGGGCTAGCGCTCCAGCGTTCCCTTCGGCCGTGAGATCCGGCCCGGGCGAATCCCGCACATTCCAGCGCCCGGACACGCAGAGCGCCACCAGGGCGATCGCCGCGGCCAGCATGATCACCGGGGCCATGATCCGGACCGCGGCGTGGTCGGCGAGCCGGAGCAGGTGGCTGTGCTGGAGATACGGGTTGCCGGGCATGTTGGCGATCGTCCCCGCGGTCAGCCGGGCCAGCACCAGCCAGTCCAGCCGTGAGGCCGGATAGAGGACCAGCATGCAGATGAGCATCGCGTCATACCAGGGCAGCTGGTAGGGCCACAGGAATAGCCACGCCGCGCAGAGGGCCACAGTGGGCCGGATGGCGGGGCGCTCGGCCGCCCCCGGCGGCAGCCGCCGGAGGGCCAGGATCGCCACGGCGACGACCACGAGAGTGGCGAGCATCCCGAGGTCGTGATGCCAGCCGTGGGGGAGAAAGACCCGGTAGAAGTTGTCGGCGCTGCTCTGGTTACGCCTGCTGAGCAGGGCCCTGACCGCGGGCGTCCCGAAGTAGGCGTAGCTGGGCACGAGCACCGCGAGCGCAGCCACGGCCGCCACGGCCAGGGCCAGGAGGGACCGGCGCAGGGCCCAGGCCGCCCCCAGGCCGAACAGCACGTAGTTGATCTTGATATCGGCAGCCATGCCCAGGAGGGCGCCCGCGGCCGCGACGCGCCACAGGGCGGGCCGGGGCGCGGTGTGCTGCTCGCCGAGCACCAGCAGCCCGAGCAAGCCCGCCACGACCGCCAGCACGTCCAGGTGCCCGGCCGCGACCAGGTCCCAGAGCAGCAGCGGGTTGACCGTCCAGAGTAGGTGGGCCCGCAGCCGCTGGGCTGGCTTGTGCCGCAGCAACCGGTCCAGGACCAGGGCGACGGCCGCGAACGCGAGCGAGTCCCACAGCTTGAGCCAGAATGTGATCCGGGCGGCGGAGGCGCCGCCGAGCTTGGCCGCGAGGAACTGCTCCATGGTGGCCAGCGGCCCGTAGACGCTCACGTAGCGGTCCCATATGCGGGGGACGGAGTGCGCGAACGCGTTGTGCAGATGACGCAGGTGTATCGGGGTGGTCACGTACGGGCTGTGGCCGAGGGCCATGAGACGGCCGTATGTCGCGTAGTCCAGGGCGTCGGTCGACCCCACCGGCGGCAGCACGGTCAGCACCGCCACGGCGATCAGGCCGGCGATGAGCAGTACCCGCGGGTTCAGCCGGGCCCCTCGGCTGATGGCGAGGAGGCCGGCCGTCACACCGCCGGCGCCGAGCAGCGCGGCCAGCCACAGCCCGTAGGTGACCAGGTCCGCGGACACATGCCTGACCGCCAGCTCCCACGGCGGCCCGGACGCCGGCATCACCAGCGGTGGCAGCATCCAGCTGCCGCGGACCAGGCAGACGGCGATCATGATCAGGAGGGCGATGCCGATCCCGGCCGCGGCCACCAGGGTGAGCCCGCGACTGCGGCCCGCGGAGACCCCGCCGGCGGGGTCGTGCCCCGCGGGCCCGGCCGGGTGGTCAGTGCCCGGGTCAGGGGCCGGACCGGCGGCCAGGGCCGTGAAGTCGGAGGCGCGGCGTGCCTCGGGTGCCGCCAGGTGGCTCTGGGGCTCCAGGGCAGGAATTTCTCCCGTGGCGCTGGTGTCGCTGCTCATTGTCCCCTGGCGGTCGGTGCGGCTGATCGTGAGGTGCCAGGCGCACATGACGACCGGCAGACGTCGAGAATAGCCGGAACTTCGCCATGAATGGGACAGAAGCGAAAGATTTGTGAGCACGCTAACATTTGTTCTGTATCCGCAACGTATTGCCCGATAGCGCGGCAAGAACTTTTGAGTTACCAAATTTCTGCTTCCCCATTACCTTCATGAGGGTGCCTGCGCGCCCGCGGCCCGGCCCCAGGGACGGCCTGCCCGCGCCCCCGCCCAGGCCACGGCGCAGGCCAGCCTGTCCAGGCCATCTGGCGGGCTGCCTGCCCAGGAGCAGGCATGACGCCCCAGCGCCCGGTGCGTCCACCCGGCGGGGCCAGCCGCC
>Ga0208717_1000444_pt1 | contig 14076 bp, 14 predicted proteins | sample NGESurF53shallow_FD_184489 | JGI IMG/M metagenome (GOLD analysis project Ga0208717, IMG submission 184489) | Arctic peat soil microbial communities from Barrow, Alaska - NGEE Surface sample F53-3 shallow (SPAdes) | ecosystem: Environmental > Terrestrial > Soil > Wetlands > Peat ... | reverse complement strand
GGCCGGCCCGTGGATTTGTGGACGGCCAAGAAAGCCGCCGACCACAACCCCACAGGCCCAGCTACAACCAAGGAAGCGGACATTTGATGTGCTACGAAAAGCGGACATCTTCATTTGCTATCGACAGAGCCCTGCTTTCACCGACAACCCATGCTAGTCTCCCAGGTGAAGCGAGGCGCGGTCGCCGACGCAGGGTGATCGCGCCGTATCGGCATTGGACTTGGACCATGGATGAGGCGCCCGGCGCGCCCGTCGATCCGGCGCACGGTCGCGCCGAGGTTCGGGGGCGCCCCTCCGGCGAGACGCCTATCTACGCGGCGCTCGATCTGGGAACCAACAACTGCCGCCTGCTCATCGCCGCCCCGACGGCGCGAGGCTTTCGGATCATCGATGCCTTCTCCCGCATCGTGCGCCTGGGGGAGGGGCTGTCGCGCAGCGGTCGTCTGGGCGAGGCGGCGATGGAGCGGGCGATCGGCGCCTTGCGAATCTGCGCGGCCAAGATCGGTCGGCGGGGCGCCTCGCGGGTCAGCGCGGTCGCCACCCAGGCCTGCCGCTCGGCCGCCAATGGTCCATGGTTCCTCGAACAGGTGGCGGAAAGAACCGGCCTGCGCCTGTCCATCATCAGCCCCCGGGAAGAAGCGCAACTTTCGGTGGCCGGTTGCCTGAGCCTTCTGGATCGTAACGCGCGGGCCGCGCTGGTCGTCGATGTGGGCGGCGGATCGACCGAAATGTCGTGGATCGATCTGGCCGCCCGGGGGTTGGAGGTGGCTCCGCGTCGGATGGCCCATGGAAACCTGCCGATCAAGGCGTGGCTCTCCGTCCCCATCGGCGTCGTCACCCTGGCCGAGCGGTTTCCCGAGTCGGTCCACGACGGGGCCGCCTGGTTCAGATCGATGGTCGAGGCGATGAAGGGAAGGATCGGGGCCTTTTCCCGGGCCGATGATTTTCGAGCCATCTTCGCGGCCGGCGGGGCGCATCTGGTCGGCACTTCCGGCGCGATCACGAGCTTGGCGGGCCTGCATCTGGGGCTGGCGCGCTACGACCGCGCCCGGGTCGATGGCCTGTGGATGACGAGGGCGGAGTGTGACGCCGTCACCAGCCGTCTGGCGGGCCTGAGCGTCGCCGAGCGGGCCGCCCAGCCCTGCATCGGGCCGGGCCGCGCGGACCTGGTCATGGCCGGCGCCGCGATCCTGCGCGCCGTCCAGGAACTCTGGCCCTGCGAGCGGGTGCGCGTCGCCGACCGCGGCCTGCGCGAAGGGCTGCTGCTGTCGCTGATGAGCGAGGACCGGCGCGGACGATCGCGCCGCAAAAGCCTGAACCGCGGCGTGGCGCGATGAGCGAGCCACCGCGCAAACGCATGGTCCGCCCGCCCACCGGCGGAACGGACGCCGGCCGCGCCGGCCCCAAGCGCCTGAAGACAGCCAAGGAGCGCACGCCCTCGTCACAGGCCTGGCTGGAGCGACAGATCAACGACCCTTTCGTGGCGGAAGCCAAGGCCAGGGGCTACCGCTCGCGGGCGGCGTTCAAGCTGCGGGAGATCGACGAGCGGTTCCACATCATCGGCTGCGGCGCGCGGGTGATCGACCTGGGCTGCGCGCCGGGCGGTTGGCTGCAGGTCGCGCTGGAACGGGGGGCCGGCCCCGTCGCGGGGGTCGATCTCCTGCCGGTCGCGCCTCTGCGCGGCGCCCAGATCGTCGAAGCGGACTTCACCGATCCGGCCTGCGGGGCGACGCTGATCGCGCTTGTGGGCGGGCCGCCGGACTTGATCCTTTCGGACATGGCCCCCAATACGACCGGTCATCGCCAGACCGATCATCTGCGCATCGTCGGCCTGATCGAGGCTGCGGTGGACTTCGCCCTGGTGGCCTTGAAGCCCGGCGGGACCTTCGTCTCCAAAGCCTTCCAGGGCGGCGAGACCAGTGGCCTGCTGGCCCGGCTCAAACGCAATTTCGCCGTCGTGCGCCACGTCAAGCCCAAGGCCAGCCGCGCCGAAAGCTCGGAACTCTACCTGTTGGCGAGGGGGTTCAAGGGAGGCGTTGAGCCAAACCCGCGGATGTGATCTTCTCGGGCGACGTTAGAGACCGGGGGCACGGGCTCGATGGACGGCGGCCGGCGCTATTGGGCGTTTCTCAGCTACAGCCATGAAGATCGCGACTGGGCGAACTGGCTGCACCGCGCCCTGGAAACCTATGCGATTCCCAAGGACCTGGTCGGCCGATCGAGCCCCGCCGGTCCGACGCCTGGGCGACTGCGGCCGATCTTCAAGGATCGCGAGGAGTTGGCCGCCAGCGCCGATCTGCGCGAGCGGGTCCAAGCCGCGCTGGCCGCATCGTCCGCCCTGATCGTGGTCTGCTCGCCCGCGGCGGCTCGCTCCTCCTGGGTTGACGACGAGATCGTGCGCTTCAAGACCCTGCGCGGCGAGGCGCGGGTGTTCGCGGTGATCGTGGCCGGGACGCCGGGCGCCTCGCGCCTGAAAGGCCGCGAAGAAGAAGAGTGCTTTCCCACCGCGCTGCGGTTTCACGTGGACGCCGCCGGCGGTCTGACCGGCGAGCGGGCCGAGATCGTCGCCGCCGACCTGCGGCCGGCCGGCGACGGGCGGAATCTGGCCAAGCTGAAACTGGTGGCCGGCGTCTTGGGCGTCGGCCTGGACGAACTGGGCCGCCGCGACGCCCATCGCCGCGCCCGCCGGCTCACCGCCCTCACCGCGGGGTCGATGGCCGGCGCCCTGGCCATGGGCGCGCTGGCGCTCGCCGCCCTGGCCTCGCGCAACGAGGCGCGGGCGCAGCGAGCCCAGGCGGAAGGGCTGGTCGCCTTCATGCTGGGCGATCTGCGCAAGAAACTCGAGCCATTAGGCCGGCTGGATGTGTTGGACGCGGTCGGCCAGCGAGCCATGGCCTATTACACCGCCCAGGCCCCGCACCGGCTGGACGACGAGGCGTTGGGGCAGCGGGCGCGGGTGCTGCACATGCTAGGCGAAATCCAGGAAAAGCGGGGTAATCTGCAAAACGCGTTGCGCGAATTCCAGGAAGCTTCGACAACCACCTCGGAACTGCTGGCCAGACGCCCCGACGACGGCGATCGCGTCTTCAACCATGCCCAGAGTGTCTACTACGTCAGCGAGGTCGCTGATCTGCGCGGCCAGGACCAGGAGGCGCTCGCGGAGGCGCTAGAATACAAGCGGCTCGCCGAACAATTGGTCTCGATCAATCCGAAGAGGGGCGACTGGTGGGAAGAGGTGGCCGACGCGAACTCCAACCTTGGTACTCTATCGCTTAAGCACCGCCGGATGGGACAGGCGTTGGATGCCTTCCGGCAAGCGCTCGAAATCACCCAGTCTTTGGCCCGTGAATCGCCTCGCGATCACGAGTTGGCTGTAGAACTGGCGCAAGCCTATGCCTGGGTGTCGGACGCCGAGATCGCGGTGGGGGAGAATTACGCGGGAATCAAGGATCGGCTCGCGGAGCGCCAGATCTATGCTCGCCTGATCAAGGCGGCGCCCGACGACATTGCCGCGGCCGAAGACCTTGTGGTTAATCGCACCACCCTGGCGGAAATCTACATGCGGGCCAACCGATTGAGTGAGGCGGTTGCCGAACTGACCCAGTCAACGCGTGAGGCGGAGCGTTTGATGGCCACGGATCGAGGTAACACCCAATTTGAGGGCTATGCTGTCAAAGCTTTCACCGCCTTGGGGCAGGCACTGTTGTGGCGCGGATCAACCCTGTCCGCCCGGCACGCGGATGAGCGCGCGACGGATCTGGCTGAGGCCCTCGTAACAAAGGATCCCACTGTCGATGCGTGGAATGGCGTTGAATTGGGCCGCGCGCGGCTGCTTGGGATCGAGATCGCCGCTCAAGCTTCCAGCGACCGACGCGCCTGCCGCCAAGCGCTGGCGCCGGCGGCGCAGGAATTCCAGCGCCTTGAGCGGCTTTCGACCGCCAGCCCGCAAAATATTGGATTGGCCACCGCTGCGGCGGAGGCGGCCCTGCTCGATGGAGATTACCAAGCCGCCTCGGGCTTGCCGGATCGAGCGCGTACGGCTTGGTCGAGGTCGGCGAAAATCCTGCACGCGGTTGGAAGGGGCGACCCAGTTCCGATTTACGACAATAGCCGCGCGATCATGGCCGAGGCCTTCTATCGCCAAAAGCAGCTAGACGCTTCGGAGATGATCAGCAAAATCTGTTCCCGTAGCGCTATCAAGATAGCACTTCCTGCTCGAGCGCTTTCCTATGCGTGGTAAAAAACCGGACAATCTTGACTTAATACGGAGAGAAATTTATGCCTATAAACCTTCCACCAATTGTTGCAGCTGCCTGCCCCCAGGGGGCAGCTTATGTCGCTGTCCGCCTCGATTTCGCAAATGAGGCAAGTGGCGAAGCGTCGGTCACGTTTAAAAAATTATACACACATCCACTAAATTTGCCCATAAAAGTTGACCAATCCACAGGAAATACGGAACTAAAAGACGTCAATGGATGCGTCGATGTGTATTATCATATTAACAAAATGACGACAGCGGCGGAGTTTCAGGAAACCGGGTCGTTTGATGGACTTGGAGACGGGGAGTTTATTTATACGTCAACGTCATCTGATCCGGATCAAAAGATAAGAAGACTTGATATATATTACAAGAATAGCCCGGATGGCGCCGACCATAAATTTGACTTGTACGTTTTGGATAGAGGTGTTAGATACCATATTGATCCAAAATATCACAACCCTGGAGGTTCCAACAGCGGTATATTGGGGCTCTTTACGATTTTATTTGTCAGCCTCACCATTCTCGGATTGGGATTTGGTTTTGGCTCTCTATGGGTTCGAAAGACCCGAGCAGCGCGTCCTCCCGTCCCTCCCGTCCCTCGTGAGCTTTCAAGCGATGCTGAGGAAACCTGACGTAGGGCGTTTCCGCCCTTTGAACAGAAATGAGTGCCCCTCACCCCGCTGCATGCGGCAGATCCAAGACCACGATCCGCCAGTCGATGTTCTCATCGACCATCATGGCGGCCATGTGGGCGGCGAGGGCGGTGACTTCGGCGAGGGTGACGGGGCACTCCTGGCCGAGGGAGGTGATGCGCGTCTTGAGGGCCTCGAAGCCCTTTTGCATGGCGCGCGAGCGCCTCTGCAGGCGGGCGAACTCGCCCTGGTTGTTGATCGTGGCCAAGGCGGCGCCCAGGGCGGGAAAGAAGGCGGAAACCAGAATGAGCCACCGTCCCTCCCAGGGCGGCGGATGGTCCGCCACCATGGGAACCAGCCAGTTTAGCGCCACGCCGACGATGGTGATGGCGAACAGCATCAGGGCCAGGCCGTGCAGGTTATGATGGATGTGCTCCATCCGCTGGCAGTTGGCGTGGTGAAAGCCGATCTGTCCGCGCGGCTTTGCGCCAGGCTCGGCCGGCGCGCCGACGAATTCCCGCAGATAGGCCATCTGGTCTTCCACGTAGGATGAATCGATCTTGGCGTTGGGCAGGCCGGCGGCGCGGGCGATCGCGCGGACCTGCCAATACATCCAGCTTCGGGTGGGGTCGCCGTAGGCGGCGAGGTGGGCGGGGGTGCGAGGCAGGGGGCGCCCGCCGCCCACGGGCGCGAGGATGCGAAGTTCACGAATGAGCTCGGCCAGAACCCGATATTCGAGCCATCGCTGGTGCCATCGGCGGGGCCGCGCCAGGATGGGCAGGCCGACCATGACGACGAGGACGCAGGCCTCGACGATGGCGGTGGCCACGGACAGCCGGGTGTGCGGCCTCCAGGCGGCGGCCATGGGCAGCAGGGCCAGGAAGACCGCGGTAGCCGCCAGCAGCGAGGCCCAGACGAAGCCGCTGCGGTGGGCGTCGGCGTAGCGGTCGGCGAGTTTGTCGGACCAGGCGTAGTGAGGCCGAAGCAGGGCGTTGATCCAGGCGACGCCGGAACGCGGCGCCGAGGTCTCGGCGGCGTCGGCCACCGGCCAGTCGTCGGCGATCTGATCGACAAAGTCGTGCACGCGAATCCTAGGCAGCCGCAGCCGGCCCTGATCGAGCAGGTCGCGGAACATCTTCCAGGCGAAAGCGAGGTTAACGTTCGGCCGTCTCTCGCGCTGATAGGCCTCGAGGTGCGATCGTTCATCGACCGCATCGGCGGGGAGGCCGAGCTCATCCCTCACCAACTCGGCGATGGCCTCTCGCAGGCGCGCCTGGTCGTCGCCGTGTTCGATCGACACCGGCGCGGGACATTCGCCGCTGGCCATGAGGCAGTCGAGGTCCTCGGGCCGTCGCAGCACCCGGCATCCGTGCGGGGGGCGCGAATCGATCCAGATCGCCGGCACGCTGAAGGCGATCGCCTGGCGCAGGGTGTTCAAGGTGCCCCCCACGCCCCCCGCCCCGCCGCCGTCCCACACCACCACCAGCAGGTCGGACTGGTTGAGGACCACCCGGCCAGCCGCCTCATAGGCTTCGGCGCGGCGCTCGCGAGAGCCGTCCAGTTCGAACGTGGTAAGTCCCGCGCCGCGGCGCGCCTCGTCGAGCAGATCGCGAAATCCAGCGAGGGCGTCCGCCGCCGTCGACTGGGGCGCGCGGAAGTCCTGTTCGAATTCCCCCTGGGCGAAGGGCATGACGCAGCAGAGGTGATAGCCGAGCCGCAGGGCCTCCTCGGCGAACAGCCGGTCGGCGCCCTCGGCCAGAGGCGAGACGGCCCGCAGCGTGGGCTCCGCGTCCGAATAGTGGCGGGCGTCCGGCCCGGCGGCGAAATCGGCCATGGCCTTGGCGACATCGACGAGGACATCGGCCATCCGCCCTCGAATGGCTTCCAGACCGGCGTCGTCGCGCGGCAGCCGGTCGGGGCGATGGCCGACCACGCCAACTCGAAAGGCCAGCACTGCGCCGGGCGGGCCGGAACGCTCTGTGACTCTGATCGCCGCCTCCCTCGTCGCGGCGTCGCTCCGGGCGGCGCCGATCGCTCCACTTTACACCGGCCCCGGCGCCCCGCTATACCCGTCCCGCAAAACGGAGAGTCTCATGGAGATTCGCGAAGGGCTCACCTTCGACGATGTTTTGCTCGAACCCGGTCCGTCCGAGGTGATGCCGACCCAGGTGGACACCGCGACCCGGTTCACCCGCGAGATCGGCCTCAACATTCCCCTGGTCTCCGCCGCCATGGATACTGTCACCGACAGCCGGCTGGCCATCGCCATGGCCCAGTCGGGCGGAATGGGCATTCTGCACCGCAATTTCACGGTCGAGGAGCAGGCCGACCAGGTGCGCGAGGTCAAGCGCTACGAAAGCGGCATGGTGATCAATCCCCTGACCATTCATCCGGAGACCACGCTGAAGGAAATCCGCCAGATCAAGGCGCGGCGGCGGATTTCCGGCTTTCCGGTGGTCGAGGCGGGATCGGGTAAGCTGGTGGGCATCCTCACCAACCGCGACATGCGCTTCGAGAAGTCGGACGATGTCCCCGCCTCGGCCCTGATGACCCATGAAGGGTTGGTCACCATCCGCGAAGGCTGCGGACAGGCCGAGGCGCGCGACCTCCTGCGCCGGCACAAGATCGAGCGGCTGATCGTGGTCGACGACGACTATCGCGCCGTCGGCCTGATCACCGTCAAGGACATGGAAAAGGCCGAGGCGCACCCGCTGGCGGCCAAGGATTCGAAGGGCCGGTTGCTGGTCGGCGCCGCCTCGACGGTGGGCGACGGCGGCTTCGAGCGGTCCCTGGCCCTGATGGAGGCGGGGGTGGACGTGGTGGTGATCGACACCGCCCACGGCCACAACAAGGCGGTGGCCGACGCGGTGCGGCGGCTCAGCCGGGAGACCAACCGGGTGCAGATCGTGGCGGGCAATGTCGCCACCTACGAAGGGGCGCGGGCGCTGATCGACGCCGGCGCCGACGCGGTGAAGGTGGGGATCGGACCGGGCTCGATCTGCACGACGCGGGTGGTGAGCGGGGTGGGCGTGCCGCAGTTCACCGCCATCGCCGAAGCGGTGCGGGCGGCCGAGGGCAGCGGCGCGCCGGTGATCGCAGACGGCGGCATCAGGTTCTCCGGGGATCTCGCCAAGGCGATCGGCGTGGGCGCCTCCAGCGCCATGATGGGCTCGATGTTCGCCGGCACCGACGAGGCGCCGGGCGAGGTGTTTCTCTATCAGGGCCGCTCCTACAAATCCTATCGCGGCATGGGATCGCTCGGGGCCATGGCGCGCGGTTCGGCCGACCGCTACTTCCAGAAGGAGGTGGAGGACGCCATGAAGCTGGTCCCCGAGGGGATCGAGGGCCAGACGCCCTACAAGGGCCCGATCGCCCCGGTCATTCACCAGTTGGTCGGCGGCCTGCGCGCCGCCATGGGCTATCTGGGGGCGGCCGACATCGCCGCCTTCCAGGCGCGGGCCCGGTTCATCCGCATCACCGGCGCCGGCCATCGCGAGAGCCACGTCCACGATGTGATGATCACCCGCGAGGCGCCGAACTATCCAAGCGCGGTGTGAGGGGGGAACAGGGAGTGTTCCCGAGACGCTTCGTTCGGCGCGGCGCCCGCTTGACATGTGATGCACATGCTTCCATGTTAGAAACATGACGACCATGATCCAGGTTCGCAACGTGCCCGACGCCCTGCATCGCCAGCTTAAGTCTCGGGCGGCGCTGGCGGGGATGTCGCTCTCCGACTATCTCCTCGGCGAAATTCGCCAGGTGGCCGAACGGCCAACGCTTGATGATCTGCGCGCGCGCCTGGCGGGTCGTACGCCAGCGGCGCCATCCCTGGCTCCGGCCGAAGCGATTCGCGCCGAGCGCGACCGCCGGTGATCGTCGTCGACGCCTCGGCCCTGGTCGAGGTGCTCCTGCGGACGGCGGCGACGGCGGCGGTCGAGGCATGGATGTTCGCGCCCGGCCAGAGTCTGCACGCTCCGCACCTGATCGACGTGGAGGTGGCGCAGGTGATCCGCCGGTATGCGGCCGGTGGCGAGATCGATGGCGAGCGGGGCCGCGCGGCGCTCACCGACCTGGCGGATTTCCCCTTGCGGCGGTATCCGCACGACTTCCTCCTGCCGCGGGTCTGGGAATTGCGGAACAATCTCACCGCCTACGACGCCATCTACGTCGCCCTCGCCGAGGCGCTGGGTTGCGCCTTGCTGACCCGAGACCATCGCCTCGCCGCGGCGGCCGGTCCTCGGGCGCGGATCGAACGGGTCTAGGTAAGTGCGCGACGGCGGCCGGCTGGCGGCGGCGATCGGGGTGCTGACCGAGATCGAGGCGCGCCACAGACCCGCCAGGCTGGCGCTGAAAAGCTGGGGTGAGAGCGCGCGCTACGCCGGGGCCAAGGATCGGGCGTTCGTGTCCGGACTGGTGCTCGACGTGCTGCGCCGCCGCCGCTCGCTGGCCTGGATGATGGGCGATGAGAGCGACCGGGCGCGGGCGCTGGGCGCACTGCGGTTCGCATGGGACTGGCCGGCGGATCGGATCGAGGCCGCGGCCGCCGACGAACACGGGCCAGGGGTCCTCACCGAGGCCGAGCGCGCGCGGTTGCCATCGCCCGTTGCTCTCGAGGGCGCGCCCGACGCGGTGCGCGGCGACTATCCCGATTGGCTGGAGGGGGCCATGGCGCGCGCGTTCGGTGAGGCGCGAGCCGCCGAGGGCGCGGCCCTGGCCACGCGGGCGCCGGTGGATGTGCGTATCAATACGCTGAAGACCGACGCCGCCCATGTGCTCAAGGCCCTCGCCCCGTTCCATGCCCAGCCAGTTGGCGGGCTCGAAACATCGCTGCGCATCGACGCCCCGGCGGCCAGCCAGCGCGCCGCGCCGGTGGAAGCCGCGCCGGCCTTCGAGAAGGGCTGGTTCGAGGTCCAGGATCTGGGCTCGCAGATCGCCGCCGCGCGGGCCGGCGAGATCGCCCGGGGGCAGGTGCTGGATTTCTGCGCCGGCGGCGGCGGCAAGACCCTGGCCCTGGCGGCGATGATGGGAAATACCGGCCAGCTCTACGCCTACGACGCCGACGCCCGGCGCCTGACCGATACGGTGCGGCGGGCGGGGCGGGCCGGGGTGCGCAACCTGCAGGTCCGCTCGCCGCTCGATCCCGACGCGCTGAAGGGTCTGGAGCGGCGGATGGATCTGGTGTTCGTCGATTCCCCCTGCACCGGCTCGGGAACCTGGCGGCGCCACCCGGACGCCAAATGGCGGCTGTCCCCCGATCAGCTGGCGCGGCGCACGGCCGAGCAGGACGGCGTGCTGGACGCCGCCGCCCCGTTCGTGAAGGCGGGCGGGAGGCTGATCTATGTGACCTGCTCCCTGTTCGCCGAGGAGAACGAGGACCGGGTGGCGGCGTTTCTGGGGCGGACGGAGGGTTTCGCGGCGCATGGAGAGTTCCTGCGCCTCACGCCGCGGGTTGACGGGACGGATGGATTCTTCGTGGCGGAACTGTCGAAGGAGGGGTGACTTGCCTCTTGGAGCGCGGGCGTCCCGCCCGCTCCCTGCGATCTCCGACGCGGGCGGGACGCCCGCGCTCCGGCGGCGAGAGATGACGCCCGTTCGATTCCCTCCTAGATACCCGCCATGACCGCCCCCCGCCACGAACGCGTGCTGATCGTCGATTTCGGCAGCCAGGTGACCCAGCTCATCGCCCGGCGCCTTCGCGAGAGCGGGGTCTATTGCGAGATCCATCCCTATGACCGGGTGGACGCCATGCTGGAGGCTTTCGCGCCGGCGGCGGTCATCCTGTCGGGGGGGCCGGCCAGCGTGCATGAGGCGCGGAGCCCCGCCGCGCCAATACGGATATTCGAGCTGGGCGTGCCGGTTCTCGGCGTCTGCTACGGCGAGATGACGATGAGCGCCCAGCTGGGCGGGCGGGTTAAGGGCGGCCGGGCGCGGGAGTTCGGGCGGGCGCAGATCCGCATCGCGCGGCAATCGCCGCTACTGGATGGTCTCGGCGGCGTGGGCGCCACGCAGACCGTGTGGATGAGCCACGGCGACGAGATCACCGCCATGCCGCCCGGCTTCGAGGTGGTGGCGACCTCGGACGGCTCGCCCTTCGCGGTGATCGCCGACGAGGAACGGCGGCTCTATGGCGTGCAGTTCCACCCGGAAGTGGCGCACACGCCGCGCGGAGCGGAGATCCTGCGCAACTTCACCCATCGGATCGCCGGGCTTTCCGGCGACTGGACCATGGCGGCGTTCCGCGCCGAGACGGTGGCGCGCATCCGCGACCAGGTGGGCGAGGGCCGGGTGATCTGCGGGCTCTCCGGCGGGGTGGATTCGTCGGTGGCCGCGGTGCTGATCCACGAAGCGATCGGCGAGCGACTCACCTGCGTTTTCGTCGATACCGGATTGCTGCGGCTGAACGAGGGCCGCGTGGTGGTGCGGCTGTTCAGAGATCACTACAACATTCCGCTGATCCACGTTGATGCCGCTGATGAATTTCTGACCGCGCTGGCCGGCGTCTCCGAGCCGGAAGCCAAGCGCAAGGCCATCGGCCGGGTGTTCATCGATGTCTTCGACCGCGAGGCCGGACGCATCGAGGGCGCGACCTTCCTCGCCCAGGGAACCCTCTATCCCGACGTGATCGAGAGCGTTTCGGCGCGCGGCGGCCCCTCGGCGGTGATCAAGAGCCACCACAATGTCGGCGGGCTGCCCGAGCGGATGAAACTGATGCTGGTCGAACCCCTGCGCGAACTTTTCAAGGACGAGGTCCGCGCCCTCGGCGTCGAACTGGGCCTCACCCCCGCCTTCGTCGGCCGCCATCCGTTTCCCGGGCCGGGCCTGGCCATCCGCATTCCCGGGGAAGTGACCCGTGACAAGGTCGCCACCCTCCAGCAGGCTGACGCCATCTATCTGGACGAGATTCGCAAGGCCGGCCTCTATGACGTCATCTGGCAGGCCTTCGCGGTCCTGCTGCCGGTGAAAAGCGTCGGGGTGATGGGCGATGCGCGCACCTACGAAAATGTCCTGGCCCTGCGCGCCGTCACCTCCACCGACGGCATGACCGCCGACGTGTTCGAGTTTCCCTGGGACGTCCTGACCCGCGCCGCGACGCGGATCGTCAATGAGGTGAGGGGGGTGAATCGGGTGGTGTATGACGTGACCAGCAAGCCGCCAGGGACAATCGAGTGGGAGTAGGTTGACCGGGGTCGCTCCTTACATCATGTAAGGAGCATGACGACAGCCACCATGACCTCCAAGGGGCAGATCACCGTGCCGGCCGATGTGCGGGCGCGATTTCGCCTTACCGCCGGGACCAAAATTGATTTCGCGGCGGGGCGGGCGGGGGAGATCGTCATGCGGCCCAAGACCGGCGACATCCGGGAGTTGCGCGGCATCGTCAAATACCATGGGCCGCCGGTCAGTATCGAGGACATGAACATCGGGATCGGAAAGGCCGTCGCGGCGCGCCTGAAGCGTTGACGTGATCGCCATCGATACCAACGTCCTGGTGCGTTATCTCGTCGAGGACGAGCCGGAGCAGGCCGAGGCGGCGCGGGTGTTGTTCGAGGGCCTGAGCAGCGATGCGCCCGGCTTCATCTCACTGGTCGTCTTGTGTGAAATGGTTTGGGCGCTCGGTTACACCTATCGGTGGTCTCGCCCGCAAATCGGCCGCGCTGTCACCGCCATGCTCGCGATGCGGCAGCTTGTCGTCGAACATCCGGAAATCGCCGCCCGCGCGGTGGCAAGCCAGAGTGACGACATTTCGGACGCCATCATTCACGAGATCGGCAGAGCGAATGGATGCACCAAAACGCTGACCTTCGACCGCAAGTTCGCGCGACTGGCGGGTGTGGAACGGCTTGGCGGGGTATGATCTCCGCCGCGGTGACGCGAGGGGTTCGATCCCCCTGGGGACGTGCTCGGCGCGGCGGCGGCGCGGGTCGTCAAGGCGGTGAGGGGGAATGCCGGGCCCCGGCGCGGCGCGGAGTCACCCCGGCCCCGCAGACTCCAGGTCCGTATGCGAGAAGTCCTCACCCTTGAACAGGACGGGCTCGCTCTTCTCCTTGGCGAGCGCGTAGGTCAGGCAATCGCCGAAGTTCAGTCCGGCGGCATGCCCCGACCCCTTGCCGAAATCCCGATAGGCCTCGCGGGCGATCCTGGCCTGCCCTGGGGACACCGCTTCGATCCCGATGGCGTTGGCGGCCAGAAAGGTATCGAGGGCGCGGCTCGTCACGGGGTCCCTGGCTCGGTCGATGACGATCGCGGTTTCCAGGTAGCTCGCCGCCGACAGGCGTCCGCCTCCCTCCTGGGCGATGATCCTGGCGAACGCCGCCTGTTCCGGTTCGGCGCGCAGGATCGCCACCAGCGCGGAGGAATCGACGATCATTTCGGGAGCCCGCGCGGGTCATAGAGCTCGGCGTCGATATCCATGGCTTTCTGCTCGGGGCTGAGACGGCCGGCGATGGCGTTCGCCATGTTGACGAGGCGGGCGACGCGCTCATCGAGCACCCGGTCTTCCTCGGTCGCCGAGAGTTTGTCCTTCAAGGCGATGGTCACCGCCCGGGTCATGGACGTATCCAGACGGCGGGCGAGCTTTGCGGCCAGGGCGTGAGCTTCGGCATTCTTGATGTTCAGGCTCATGGCGGACTTCTACCATGGTTATTAGAACATTCCACCCCAGCTTATCACCGCCTACTCCCAGCGGTTGGCGTTCTTAGGAAATCCGGGACGCTGCACCCGCACGACGCAGAAGCGTTGGCCGGTGGGCGCCTGCATCACCACCCAGCGCTCCAGGCGGTCGACCACCTCGGCGCGTAATCCTGATCGGCTTCCATGGGCGCGCGGTCTTGTGGCGTCCGACGCGCCGAAGCATGATTTGGACTGGCCGGAACGCGGCCTTACGCGTTCGGCCGCGCAACGGGGCTGCAGATTTCCAAGCGAGCGTGAGGCGTCACGCCCACGGGTCGGATGCGGAGAGGGCGCGGAAATGTCGTCTTTCGAGATCATCCCCTGGGATCGGCGGCGCTTGCCGCAGGCCTCGGGCGCGTGCGCTGGCCTCAGCCTCGTCGGCCTAGGCGGATGTGTGATACCAACCGGCCCTAATCCTGACCTGTAGCGGCCCATGGGCGCGCTCCGAGGGATGTGATGCGTGAGGGCTCGGCGATGAGTCTGTTCCAGGCGTCGCAGACGGCGTCGAGGATG
>Ga0208717_1000443_pt1 | contig 14090 bp, 13 predicted proteins | sample NGESurF53shallow_FD_184489 | JGI IMG/M metagenome (GOLD analysis project Ga0208717, IMG submission 184489) | Arctic peat soil microbial communities from Barrow, Alaska - NGEE Surface sample F53-3 shallow (SPAdes) | ecosystem: Environmental > Terrestrial > Soil > Wetlands > Peat ... | reverse complement strand
ACGTATCCAGCACGCCCGAGTTCAGGAACACCCCCATCGGCACGACCGTGAACCGCACCTTCCGGTCCGCAATCACCGAGAACTCACCCGAAGCCTGCAACGCCGCCAGCCGGTCGATCCCCGCCGGCGTCAATGGCACGTGCCTGAACTGGACCTCCCCGATCGTCGTCCCGCCGGGCCCGAACAGCAGGAGCGGTCCGTGCTCCGGGTCGAGCTGGTAGCCGATGATGAACTCCGGCCCGTGCTGGACATGCGCGCTGATCGTGACCGGCCGGTCGAACCGGGCCAGCATGTACGCGACCGCCGCAGCCAGTGACGCGGGCTCGGCGAGGCCGATCAGCACGCCGCCGACCTGAGCCTTGTGCGACAGCAGGCAGCAGGTCTTGACGACAAGTGGAAAGCCGAGGCGCTCCGCCGCCGCCAGCGCCGCCTCGACGGAATCAGCGACCACGGTGTCCGGCCATGCCACGGGCAGTGACTGCAGCAGGCGCCGCGCCTCCTGGTCGGCCAACAGGACACCCTCGCCATCCGCCGCGGCCGCCGACGGCGTAGCCGCCGGCAATGCGGATGCATCCCACTCCTCGGGGTCGACCTCGCCCCAGGCGCCCAGCGCCTTGAGCTTGACGATCATTTCCTGGGCGCCCGCGGCCACCGGCACGCCGGGCCAGCGCTGCACGCGCGCCATGTCCTGGGTGATCGGTGCGGCCAGCATTGCCATCTTGCCAGTGGTCTGGACCAATTCGATAAAGCGCGCCGATGCCGCCAGGTGGCGCGGCAGGTCGCGCTCGGCGAGTCCGGTCGCGGTCACCAGCGCCACGATGCCGAAGGCCGGGTCGGCCGCCAGCGCCCCCACCTGCCGCTCGAACGCATGCGGATCGTCCAGGGCGACGGCGCCGGTGTCGTGCGGATTGAGGATGTCCCTGTCCGTGCCGGCGGCGAGCGCCGAACGCGTGGCGGCGTCGGGCTGCACGAGATCGAGGCCGAGCCGGGAGGCGGTGTCAGCTATCACGATGGCGCCGCCGCCTGAGGTCGAGATGACGCCGGCCTTGGCTGGGCGGGGCCGGCGCCCGTCTCCCTCCATCAGCGCTTCGAGCGACCAAACCATCTGGTCGATGTCATCGACCACCACGATGCCGTGCTGCTCGGCGACCCCGCAGAGCACGTTCTGCGAGGTGGCGAGCGCGCCGGTGTGCGACATCGCGGCCCGCTGTCCGACGGCGGAGGAGCCGCTGGCCAGCAGCACGATTGGCTTCCCACGCCGCTGCCCCTCGATGGCCAGCGTGATCAGCTCGCCCAGCGAGGGCACGGCCTCGGCATACAGTCCGAGCGCGCGCGACTCGGGACGTGCGAGGCATGCATGCGCAGCCGCCACCAGCCCGACTGCGGCGCCGTTTCCGTAGGAGATGGCGGTCGCGATCCCCATCCCCCGCTGGAACAGCGCGCGCAACGTTCCGCTGATCAGCCCGCCGCTCTGGAACACCAGCCCGACCGCCCCGGCGCGAATGGTCTCCGGCAGCGGCGCACAGAATCCGGCAAAGCTGGCGGAGGCCGAAATGATGCCCAGTGCCTGCGGCCCATAGAGCGGCACCGCGCTGGCGCTCGCCCACCGGCAGAGCGCCTCCTCGGCGGCGGCGTTGCCGACTTCGCGAAACCCAGCGGAATAGACGACCACGCCTTCGGGGACGTCGCGCAGTTGCTCCAGTGTCGGCAGACACTGCGAGGACGGCACCATCAGGTAGACCAGTCCCGGCGGCCGCGGCAGCGCCGCGACGCTCGGCCAGCAGGGCAGCCCGCCGACCTCGCTGCGCGACGGGTTGACCAGCATGATGTCGCCGCGGAACGGAAGGTCGTTGCGCTGCAGGTTCTGCAGCAGGACCATCGCCGGCGCCGATCGCGGCGAGGCGCCGACCAGCGTCACCGCCGTGGGCGCCAGGGTCGGTTCCAGCAATCTGCCCATCGCCGGCCCGGTCGCTTCGTACCTCATCGGCCTGCTTTCCGCCGAGTTTCCGTGGAGATTGGCTGGACTGAGGGGTGCGCCCTGCCCAGGGCTCGGGCAGGCTCGACCCGGTACGCCGTGGCCAGAAACTCCTGCGCGAAGGCTCCCAGCCGTTCCGGCGTCATCCTCCCCTCGTTCTTGAACCATCGTGGCGTCCAGTTTGCCGATCCGAGCAGCAGCGAAACCAGCACGCTGGCCGGCCCGGCACGGAAACAGCCGTCAGCCTGCGCCGCCTCGTACTCGCGGATGAACGCATCCTGCACCCGGCGCCGGCGCTGGCGGATACGACGCTGATCGGGCTTCGGCAGGAGTGCGAACTCCCGCGTCATCAGCACCGCATCGGACGGCCGTTCGGCCACCACCCGGAAATACATCCGCAGCATCGCCTCGAACCGCGCGGCCGGCTGCCGCTGGCCCGCCACGGCGCGGGCCAGCGCTTCATCCATGAGATCGAAATATCCCTCCAGGATCGTCAGCAGGATGCGGTACTTGGTCGGGAAATAGTGGTACAGCGCTTGGCGCGTGACGCCGAGCGCGGCGGCAACCACATCCAGGTTCGCCTTGCGATAGCCGACCTGCGCAAACGCCTCCCGCGCAGCCGCGACGATCGTCTCGGCCGAGACGCCGCCGCGGTTCGGCCGCCCGACGCGCGCGGCGCCCGCCTCGGGCTTCAGCACCACGGCAGTCGCGCCGGTTCCGTCAGCCATTGACATACCGCGCATCGCGCTCCTGCGCGGCCTTTCGCCAGTCGCCTGACAGATAAAGCCCTTCGAACTGTGCGAGTCCCGCCGGCGTGCGATGGCTCACGGCATGCAGCGTGGCCGAGTAGTCGATCGCGTCGCGCGCGCCCATCAGGTCGAGACACTTGTTGGTCGCCTGCTTGTCGAGGGCGAGAAACTCGAGCGGCACCCGGCCGATCTGCTCGGCGATCGCCAGCACGTAGTCGTCCAGCTCATCCTTCGGCGCGACACCATTGGCGATGCCCAGCCGATACGCCTCCTCCCCGGTAATCACCGATCCGCGGAACAGGATCTCCTTGGCCTTCCGGACGCCGACGAGCCAGGGCAGCATATGGATGTAGCGCCCGGCGCCGCCCGCCATCCGGATCGGCATCTTCAGATCGTCCGAGGCGTAGACGAGATCGCAGCTCATCGACAGCTCGATGCCCACCGTGTAGCAATACCCGTGGATCTGCGCGATCACCGGCTGCGGCACCTCCGCGATCATGCGCCGGTACAGGTCCATGTCGTCGAACACGGCCTTCTGCTCGATGAACCACTCGTCGCGCGACAGCGCGTACGGCTCGCGCTCCGGAACCTCCTTGAGGTCGTGGCCGGCACAGAACGCACGGCCGGCGCCGCGCAACACGACGACATGGGTCTCCGCGTCCCGCTTCACCGAGGTGAAAAAGGCCGCCAGCTCCTGCATCATCAGCGCCGTGGTGGCATTCAGCTTTTCGGGCCGGTTCAGCGTCACCCGCATCACCTTCGGCCGCGGCTGATCGACCGCAATCTGTTGATAGTCGCTCATCGGCGTCTCCTTGTTGATGCCACCACGCCTATACGGCGTCCATTTCCTCTTCCAGCAGATCGAGCAGCTCCCGGCGCAGCTCGTTGAACCGGCTGTCCGACACGTCGCGCGGGCGTTCGAGCGCGATGTGCTTGTCCTGCTTCACGCGCCCCGGCCGGCGGCCCATCAGCACGACCCGGTCGCCCAGCAGCAGCGCCTCCTCGATGTTGTGCGTCACGAACATCACGGTCGGCTTCTCGCGCAGCCACACGCGCACCAGTTCGCGCTGCAGCATGTAACGGGTCTGCGCATCGAGGGCGGCGAACGGCTCGTCCATCAGCAGCACGCGCGGCTCGTTCGCCAGCACCCGCGCGATCGCCACGCGCTGACGCATGCCCCCCGACAACTGATTCGGCAGATAGGTCGCGAACGCCTCCAGCCCCATCAAGGCGAGATACCGCCGCGTGATGATCTCGATTTCCACCGACGCCACCCCGCGCAGCCGCGGACCGAACGCGATGTTCTGCTCGACCGTGAGCCAGGGGTAGATCGCATAGTCCTGGAACACCACCCCGCGATCTGGGCCGGGGCGGGACACGATTTCATTGCCGACGCTCACCGTGCCGTGGTCGGGCCGCTCGAACCCGGCGACGATATTGAGCAGCGTGGTCTTGCCGCAACCGGACGGGCCGAGCAGGCAGACGAACGAGCCCGCCTCTATGTCGAGATCGAGCCGATCGAGCACGCACACGGGCTGGCCGGCCGGGTTGACGAAGTGCTTGAACACGCCGTCGATGCGCACGCCCGCGACCCGGGAGGCCGTGCCGTGCGGCAGGGCAGGCCGGCTCATCTCGCCTCCCCTAGCCACGCAGGCTCCAGCCGACGAGCCGGTGCATGAGCCAGCGCATCGTGAGGTCCGTGGCGAAGCCGAGGATGCCCATGGTGAGCATCGCCGCGCCAAGTTGGTCCATTCGGAATAGGTAGTAGGAATTCCACAGCACGTAGCCCACCCCCGATTTGACGGCGAGCATCTCGGCGACGACCACGGAGGTCCACGCAAACCCCAGGCCCAGCCGCATGCCGGTCAGGATTCCCGGCAGCGCCGCCCGGAACACCACCCGTGTCATGATCTGATCGCGCCTGCCCCCGAGCATCTGGGCGGCGCGGATGTAGTTGAGCGGCACTTCGCGCACGCCGGCAGTGCCGTTCAGCAGCAGCGGGAAGAACGCCGCCATGAACACCAGGAACACGGCGGACGCGTTGCGGATGCCGAATATGACGATCGCGAACGGGATCCACGCCGTCACGGGGATTGGCCGGAAGAACTGCAAGGTCGGATCGACGAGCCGCCGCACCAGGCTCCATTCGCCGATGCTGATGCCGAGCGGGATCGCGATCGCGCAGGACAAGGAGAAGCCCAGCGCGACCCGCCCTGCGCTGGCGCCGACGCTGGCGAACCCTGAGCCGGAGAAGGCAACCATGCCGAGGGCCGCCCCTTCACTGCCCGAACCGCCGAAGAACCAGTTCCACCATGCCTCCAGGATGTCCGCAGGGCCGGGGATGAGCCGGCCATTCACCCAGCCGGCCGTCACGAGCCATTGCCAGACGATCAGCAGCCCGACCGGAAGGGCGAGATACGAGGCGGCCGAGCCGATGCCGCGCAGCCGCCGCCAGGGCAGGCGGGGCATCCGGTCTGCGCCTGCCGGCCACTGCCGATCACGCGGCGGATCGATGACATGCAACTCCGCGTCGGGGCTTTCGGGGCCGCTTCTCACGCCCTGCATTCCAGCGGCGGACGATGATGCCGGAGCATTGCCGACGCCCACCCTATTTCAGGAGTGCGGCTGCGGGCGTGCCCGCGGCCTTCGCGAGAAACGAGAAATCGAGATATTTCGGCCAAAGATCGCCGACATCCCGCTTGGTGATGCCGAACTGATGAACGATGCCGGCGTATCGCTGCAGTTCCGTCAACGACAATGACGGTCGGTACTCCACCAATGGAATCGCGATCTGCATCGTGCTGCGCTGCACGCCGCCACCGGCCAGCAGCGTGGTTGCGAGCGTGACCAAGGCGGCCGGGTCCTCCTGCCGCATCTTCTCGAGCATCACGAGCGATCTGTAATTGGCGTCCACCACCTTCTGCACGATGTCGGGATGCTGCCCCACGTAATCGGCCCGCACCACCAGGGCGGAGTTGTTCTGCCCGACCGGATCGCCCGCGACGGGACTGTAGATGACGTGGGCGACGCCAGACTGGATGGGGGTCGACACTACTTCTGGCACCGTCATGACCGCGTCGACCTGACCCGCCTGCAGCGCATGGCCCTGTGCCGCGAACCCGATATTGATGACCGTTACATCTTTAGCCGGATCGAGGCCGGCGGCGCGGATGGCGTAGATGCCACTCATGTAGGGTGGCGAGCCGGGCACGCCGCCGATGGTCTTGCCCTTCCGGTCCGCTATCGTGGCGATGTTCTTGAGTGCCGCGATCACGGTTCCCTTGTGGCTGGTTCCCATCAGGACCTTCAGCTCGATGCCGGCGTCCATCGCCCGCATGATGTAGGGCAGCGCCAGGTCTGCAAAGGTCGAGCTCCCCGCGGCGAGCGACGTGAGCATGTCGGCCCCGCCCCCGGAGAATGCCGTCATCCGCATTTCGACTCCCAGATCCTTCGCGTGGGCCGCGGCATTCCAGCTCACCAGATCCGCGGAGGAATAGAAGTCGGCGAAGTTCACCACGGGCAGAGCCTGCGCCTGGACCGGGCGGGAGGCGCCGAGGCAGAGCATCGCGGTCAGCCCGGGCAGCAGCTTCACAGCCACCATTCTCCTCGTCGTAAGGGGCAGCGGACGTTCGAGCATGGATGGCCTCTCTGGTCGCTCCCGTGGCGAAAACCTTGCTTGCGCGCAAGCAAGATATTCACGCAATCAAGAACCTGTCAATCGCCACCACGTGGGCGGCCGTGAGGTCCCGATTGGATGCTTCTAAAACCTCGATTCGGCGATGGCTGAGTGCTTGCCTGCCTCAAGCTCACTGCGCGCCGGCTTCGTCGGTGGCCTTCGGCCAGGCTTGACCCAGGCTGCGCGCAACGGCTTGGACGAAGATGGTCGGGACGGAGATCGATCGTGCCGAAGGGGCGGGATTTCGGAATCGATTCCAAGCTAAGTAACCGCGCCCTTTCCGCTGAATTTATCGACCAGCCACGCTCGCAAGGCCAGCGCCCCCGGCCCGACGTGCTTCTCCGGGCACACGAAGTAGAAGGCGTATGGAGACTCAAGTTCCACATCGAGCGGGCGAATAAGCGTCCCGGCCGCCAGTAGATCCTCGACCAGCAAACTCCACCCGAGCGCGATGCCCTGGCCTTCGCAGGCCGCTTGCAGCAACAGCGGGTGGCTGTTGAATCTCAGGCCACCTCGGCCCGAATAGCCCGTCACGTTCATCTGCGCGAACCAGGCGGGCCAGTCGAGCAGGCCGGGTCGGTCATCCTCGCGTGACAGCAGCGTCTCCTCCCGCAACTGCTCGATGCGGCGCATACGGCCACGCCGGCCACGCAGATAGGCCGGGCTGCAAACCGGAAACACCATCCCTCGGCGCAGCAAGGTCGCGGTGAAGCCCGGCCAATTGCCGTTTCCATAGGCTATGCCGGCGTCGACGTGATCGGCCACCGCCCCGAACCCTCTATCGGAGGCGACGATGTGAATGTCGAGGCCCGGGTGGAGCGCGCGGAACTCCGGCAGGCGGCGAACCAGCCAGAACGTCGCCACCGCGAAGGTCACGCCGATGCTGATCGCCGGCTTGCGGTCGAGAGCACGGATGCCCTCAGCAATCTCGGCGATATGCTCGAAGCCCATCGACGCGGCGCGCCGCAGGCGCGCGCCCGCAGGCGTCAGCACCAGACCGCGATGTAGGCGCACGAACAAGTCGACGCCGAGCTGCCGCTCCAGCGCGCGAACCTGCTGGCTCACGGCGGCCTGCGTCACGTGGAATTCCTGCGCGGCAAGAGTGAAACTCAAATGCCGTGCCGCCGCCTCGAACATGAGCAGGCTGTTCAGGCGTGGTAGCCGCTTCGATAGCGCCAGCATGGACATCGGTTGGCAAACTGCGTTTCCACCTAAGCCGCACTTGGTCTTCGCGCAGCCTATTTCTTTTGTTGCCACACGGCCACCCCCCGCGTACGGAACCCCCGACATGGCTGACCTCTCCGAGGAGAAAGTGGATGCTGGTCCGTTGCGCCTGCTATTTCGGAACGGTGCGCCCCGAGGATCGCGCGAGCTTCGATGCCTATATCCGCGACGTGCATCTGCCGGATGTGGCGAAGTGGCCGCGGTTGCGTCGCCTGCGGCTGCTCAGGGCCGACGGGCTGCCCTACCTCGGCGAAGCACCGCGGTTTTATCAGTGCTTCGAACTCACCTTCGATTCCCAGGCGGACATGGATGCCTGCATGGCCTCGCCCGAGCGCGCGGAGACGCGGCGGATCGCGCAGCGCGACCTGGCGCGTTTCAAGGGCCTGTTCCAGGGCGAGGTCTATCACGTCAACTACGAAGTGACGGATTTTCCGGTCGGCTGAGCAGCGCGCGGCTTATGGCGGGTGGTGCAGATGGCACGCCGACCAGTGCCCGGGCGCGTCTTGCGCCATGATCGGCGGCGTGGTCCGACAGCGCTCCATGACATGCGGACAGCGGGTGTGAAATGGGCAGCCGGATGGCGGGGCGAGCGGACTCGGCGGGTCTCCTTGCAGGGGAATGCGCCGCATGCCCCGGCGCGCCGGGTCGGGCACCGGCACCGCCTCCAGCAAGGCCTGCGTGTAAGGGTGTAGCGGGTGGGCGAACACCTCCGAGGTCGCCGCCAGCTCGACGATGCGGCCGAAATACATGACCGCGACACGATGGCTGATGTGCTGCACCACCGACAGGTCGTGCGCGATGAACAGGTACGCGAGGCCGTACTCGTCTTGCAGGTCCGTCAGGAGATTGATGACCTGGGCCTGGAGGGAGACGTCGAGCGCGGAAACGGGCTCGTCTGCCACGATGAGCCGCGGCTCGGCGGCGAGTGCGCGGGCGATGGCGATCCGCTGGCGCTGACCGCCGGAGAATTGGTGCGGCAGGTCGTCGATCTGGTCGGCACGCAGGCCGACGCGTTGCATCAGCGCCTCGACCCGCTCCCACTTCGCCCGTCCGCTCGCGAGGCCGTGCGTCGTCAGCGGCTCGGCGACGATCCGCCGCGCCGTCAGGCGCGGACTCAGCGACGAGTACGGGTCCTGGAAGATCATCTGCATGTGCCGGCGCAGCGGCCGCAACGCCGATTCCCGCAAGTGCGTGATGTCGGTGCCCAGCATCTCGATCCGCCCGGAATTGGGCTCCAGCAACCGAAGGATGGTCTTGCCAACCGTGGACTTGCCGCACCCGCTCTCGCCGACGAGCCCGAGGGTCTCACCGTGGCCCACGCTGAAGGAGACGTCCTCGACCGCGCGGATCCGAGCTACTCTGCCTCCTATCCAGCCTTCCCGGCGCAGATAGTGCTTGGCGAGGCCATGCACCGCGACTGTCGGCCGATCCGCCCGGCTTGCCTGGCTCACGGCGAAAGCTCCGCGACCCGGTCGGAATGCCAGCACGCCGCGAGGTGTCGCGGCCGCTTCGCGATCAGCGGCGGCATCGCGGCATGGCATTGCGCCGATGCGAGCGGGCAGCGCGGCGCATAGGGGCAGCCCGGAGGAAGCTCGTCCAGCGCGGGAACGGTCCCTTTGATCTCGCGCAGGCGCCGCCTTGGCTCCCCTATAGATGCCGAGGCGGCGCCGGCCGACAGGCGGGGAACCGAATCGAGCAACCCCCTGGTGTAGGGATGCAGGGGCGCCGCGAACAACGCGCTCGCCGTCGCCTCTTCCACCCCGTGGCCGCCATACATCACCAGCACGCGGTCGCAGCTCTCGGCGATCACGCCAAGATCGTGGGTGATGAGCACGATCGCGGTCCCGAGCCGTTCGCGCAGCTCCGCGATCACCCCCATGATCTGCGCCTGGATCGTCACGTCGAGGGCGGTCGTCGGCTCGTCGGCCAGCAGCACGCGCGGCTCGCAGCACAGCGCCATCGCGATCATCACGCGCTGGCGCATCCCGCCCGACAGGTGATGCGGATAGTCATCCAGTCGCGCGCGCGCGTCGGGGATGCGAACCAAGCGCAGCATCTCGGTCGCCTGCTCCTGCGCCGCGCGCCGGCCGGGGTCGCGGTGGGTGACGATCGCCTCCACGATCTGGCTGCCGATCGTGCGCACAGGGTTGAGCGAGGTCATCGGCTCCTGAAACACCATCGAGATGCTGCTGCCGCGCAGCTTCCGCATCTGCCGATCCGACAGGTCGAGCAGCTCGGTTCCGCAGAAGCGCACCGATCCGCCGGCGATGCGTCCGGGCGGGTCGGGAACCAAACGCATGATCGACAATGCCGTCATGCTCTTGCCACAGCCGGATTCGCCTACGATGCCCAACGTCTCGGAGGCGCGGAGGCTGAACGACAGATCATTCACCACCGGCACCACGCGGTTGTGCAGGCGCAGCTCGGTTCGCAGCCCGCGCACCTCAAGCACCTCGGGATCCGGCGCGAGGTCCGCGCCTTCCATCAGGTGGCGGAGCGGCTCGTCGGGTCGAGCGATCCGCGAAGCCCCTCGCCCAGCAGGTTGAACCCGAGCACCGCGACGAAGATCATCGCCGCGGGCGCCAGTGCGATCCAGGGCGCGGTCTCCAGGTACTGGAAGCCTACCTGCACCATCGAGCCCCAGGTCGCGGTGGGCGGTTGCGCGCCGAGGCCGAGGAAGCTCACGCTCGACTCGGTGATGATGGCGAAGCCGATCCCGAGCGCCGCCTGCACGAGCACCGGGCCGAGGACGTTCGGCATGATGTGGCGCATTACCAGGACGGCCGGGCGGACGCCGACGGACCGCGCGGCAAGCACGTAGTCGTTGTGCTTGATCGTCAGCACCTGGCCGCGCACCAGCCTTGTGATGGCGGGAAGCCCCACCACCGCGATGGCGAACATCGCGTTGACCAGCCCGGGACCGAGCACCGCCGTGATGGTGAGCGCCAGCACCAGGGACGGCAGCGCCATCAGGCTGTCCACCAGACGCATCAGGATCTCGTCCGTCGCGCCGCCGACATAGCCAGCCAGGAGGCCAAGCGGCACGCCCACCGCCACCGCCAGAAGCACGGAGGTCAGACTGACTGCGAGCGACAGCCGGCCCCCGTACAAGGTGCGGGTGAGCACGTCGCGGCCGAGGTCGTCCGCTCCCAGCGGATGCGCCGCGCTTGGCGCTTGCAGCAAGGCCCGGTAGTCGATGGCGTCCGGCCGGTATGGCGCCAGGATGGGCGCCAGCAGGATCAGGCCGACCACCACCGCGCTGATCACCAGGCCGACCAACGCGAGCTTGTTGCCGAGCAGCCGCGCGGTGGACTCGGCGAGCCGCGCGCGGGGAAAGCCCCGGCGCACCGGCATCGCGCTTGCCTGCGTGGGGCTCATGCCGCGTGGCCCATTCGCGTCTATGCCCGCCTGATGCGCGGGTCGAGCAGACCATAAAGGAGGTCCACGAGCAGGTTCGCCAGCACCACGAGGACGGTGATGAACAGCACGACCGCCTGGACAACCGTATAGTCGCGGCCGAGGATGGAATCAACCAGTAGCCGGCCGATCCCGGGAATGGCGAAAATCGTTTCAGTTACCACGGCGCCGCTGAACATCGTCGCGAGCTGCACGCCGAGAATGGTCACGACCGGCAGCATGGCGTTCTTGAACGCATGATGCGTCATCACCTTGGTCTCCGACAGGCCCTTGGCGCGCGCGGAGCGGATGTACTGGAATTGCAGGACCTCGCCGAAGCTCGCCCTGGATTGTCGCGCGATGACCGCCCCAAGGCCCAGGCTCAAGGTCAGGGCGGGGAGAATGGTGGAGCGCGCGCTAGCCAGGATGCCCTGCGTCGGTGGGACATAGCCCGAGGGCGGAAGCAGTCCCCAACGGAGCGCGACGAAATAGATCAGCAGGCCGCCGACCAGGAAGTACGGCATTGCGGCGCCGGTGAGCGCGGCGCCGGTGCCGATCCAGTCCGCGGCCGATCCCGGCCGGCGGGCGGTGATCGCACCGAGCGGGACCGAGACCACGATGGCAAGAATCCACGCGGTCAGGCCGATCTGCATCGTGGGCAGAATGCGCGGACGAAGCACCTGCCACACCGGCTCGCGGTTTTGCAGCGAACGCCCGAAATCGCCCGACAAGGCATGCCCCGCCCAGGCGAGATATTGCACGTAGATCGGCTCATCCAAACGGTACTCGTGGCGAATCGTGGCGATCGTGGCGGCGCTGACCTCGGCCTGGGATTGGCCGACCAGCAACTGCACCGGATCGCCCGGCAGCATCCGCATCAACCCGAAGACGATGACGGAGGTCAGGAAGATGACCGGGATGGTGCCAAGCAGCCGTCGAGCTGCGTAGTTCAGCACGGCGCGGCGTCCGGCGGCTTCGTCATGCGGTGATCATTCTCTCCCGCAAGGCCAATGCAAGCGGCACCACTTGCTCGGCGAACGCCCGCACGACCTCGGCGATGTCCTGGCCCTTGATGGCATGCGGGCGCAGCGTCACCTGGGTGATCCGCGGATGCAACGCACGAGCAAGCTGGCTGGCAACGCGCTCGGGGTTGCCGGCCAGCACCATGCTCTCGACGGCGGAATCGGGCATCAGCGCGGCGGCCTGCTCGACGCCCAGCCGGCGTTCGGCGGCGAGCGTCACGAACTCCGCGGGAAGCGTGATCCCCAGTTCCGCGAGGTAGTCCCAATGCGGATACTGGCTCAGCACTCGCGTCGCCACGCGCCGGCGCATGACGGCGAATGCCGCGTCATCGTCCTCGGCGATGCAGGCCTCGACCCGCAGGCCGATGTCGAACCCGTCGGGATCGCGGGCGGCCTTGGCGAACCCCTGCTCCAGCAGCGCGAGGTAATGGGCGAAAGCGTTCGGGAGCAGGGTATTGGCGATCAGCACGCCGTGGGCGACTTCTCCCGCCAGGCGGGTGACCTGGGCCCCGTGAGTGGCAAAGTAGATCGGGATCGCGGGGCGCCGGGCGGTGAAGCTCAGCTTGCCGCCGGCGAGCGAGACGACCTTGCCCGCCCGCTCGACCGTGTCGCCGCGCAGCAGGCTGCGCACCATGTCCACCGTCTCGCGCAGCGCGGCGACCGGTCGCGTGCGCTCGAGGCCGAGTTCGCGAAATCCGGCGCCGCCGGTGCCCAGGCCGAGCACCGCACGACCGTCGGCCATCTCGTCGAGCGTGGCGATGGCGGCGGCGGTGAGCGCGGGGTGGCGGGAGTACGGATCGGTCACGCCGGTGCCAAGCCGGATCGTGCTGGTGCGCGCCGCCGCCGCCGCCAGCCCCAGGTAGCAATCCCGCGCGAACCGCACGTCGGTGTACCAGAAATCGCGATAACCGAGCTTTTCGCCCAGGACGGCGAGTTCGACCAGTTGGGAGATCGTGTAGTCGGAGAACAGCAATAGGCCTAGGGCCGGTCCGCGGATGCGATCTTCACCCATGCGCCCAGGCCCGCTCAGTCCGCCGCCTCCCTGAACTCGGGAGCGCCGCCGATCACCCAATCCTCCTTGGCGACATTGTCGAAGATCACGTTGACGCTGTCGCGCTGCGAGCCGCCGACCCTGACCAGGGCATCGGTGATGATCTCGGCGATCTGCCGCTTCTTCTCTTTGGAACGTCCCTGGTAGAACGAGACCCGGACGACAGGCATGGCGAACTCCTCTTGCGGTGCGTTGTGGTGACCGGCCCTCACGCGCTGGCCAGCGAGAGATCCTGGAGATTGATGATGCCGTCGGGCGTGTGCACGAATCCGCGCACCTTCGGGCTCAGCCCCTTGAAGTCCGACGTGTAGTGCCAGGGCACGTAGGCCGCGTCCTCGTTCATGAGGTTCATCATGCGGCGGAAGACGCGGCGGCGTTCGTCCTCGGCGGTGGCGGCGCGCTCGGCCAGGATCAGCTTGTCCATCTCAGGATCGGCGTAACCGTTCCACTTGGCGTAGGAGCCGGTGGTGCCGAGCAGGATCGCGAGGTACTGGTCGGGGTCCGGGCGGTAGCCCCACCATCCCTGCAAGTCGACCGCCATCGTGCCGTTCGCCAGGCTCGAGCGGTAGCCGGCGCTGTCCACCTGTTGGATGTTGACCCGCACGCCGATCGCTGCGGCATTGGCCTGGAAGACCTGGGCGGCCCGCTGCTTGACCGGGTCGGGTTGCAGCGGTGCGGTGATGCTGATTGGTCCGCTCAGCCCCGATTGCTCGATCAGGCGCTTCGCTTTGTCCGGATCGTAGGTGAAGGGCCGATAGGCGGGATCGGCGAACGGGCTGCCCGGAAGAATGCCGTCATAGCCGATCGAGCCGGTGCCGAAATATGCGACCTCATGCAGCGCCTGCCGGTCGATCCCCCATTGGAAGGCCTGGCGAAACGGCCTCGATCGTCCCGGATAGGCAGGGCGGAGATCGAAGCCGAAATACTCCCAGCGGAAACCGACACGCTCGGACACGACGATGCTCGCTATCCGCCGGACACGCTTGATGTCTTGCAG
>Ga0208717_1000442_pt1 | contig 14098 bp, 12 predicted proteins | sample NGESurF53shallow_FD_184489 | JGI IMG/M metagenome (GOLD analysis project Ga0208717, IMG submission 184489) | Arctic peat soil microbial communities from Barrow, Alaska - NGEE Surface sample F53-3 shallow (SPAdes) | ecosystem: Environmental > Terrestrial > Soil > Wetlands > Peat ... | reverse complement strand
GTAGGCTCAGCGGCGGTGGAGTCGCCTAGTGGCCGAGGGCGCACGCCTCGAAAGCGTGTGAGGGGGCAACCCCTCCGTGGGTTCAAATCCCACCTCCACCGCCCATACGGACCGCCAAGGCCCGCCTCAGCGCGCCGTGGCGCTCCACATCCGTGCATCGCCGGCCTGACTTGTGGTCGGCGGTCCGCCCAGGCCGAGGGGATGGAGTGCTAGAGCCGCAAAGCACCGCGCTGTTCATCCTGCTCATGGTGGTGTTCTGCGCACTGGTCTGCTGGATGGCTCTGGCCCGGCAGATGGTTTTCCGCGTGTTCGCGGCCTGCCTGGCCTTTGTCCCCGCGATGCTGTTCGGGGTGGCCGCCGTCAACAAGTACTACGACTACTACCAGACCTGGGGCGCGGTCGCCGCGGACGTGGGCGGCCAGAGTCAGGTGGCCACGGCGACCAGCGTGAACCAGGCGTCGGCCACGCAGGTCAGCGCGATCCTGGGCAGCCGGGTGAATCTCCGCGACGCCGCCGTTCACGGGCAGACGATCCGGCTCACCGTCACGGGGAAGTCCAGCCACCTGCACCGGACTGTCTTCGTCTACCTGCCGCCGCAGTATTTCCGCGCGGCCTTCAGCCACTACCGGTTCCCGGTCATCGAGTTGCTGCCCGGGTTCCCCGGCAGCCCCGCAGACTGGATCAACGTGGTCGGCATCACCGCGGCGTACAGCACGCTGCTGACCGGTGGGGCGGCCGTGAAGCCCGCGGTGCTGGTGATGCCGGACTCCAACGGGGGCCGGCGGATCTCGCTGCAGTGCCTGAACGTGCGGCACGGACCGCAGGACGCCACCTTCCTGGCCCAGGACCTGCCGGTGTACCTGGCGCACATCCTCCGGGTGCAGCCGCAGGGTCCGGCCTGGGGCATCGCGGGCTACTCCGAGGGCGGCTACTGCACCGCCAACCTGGCCCTGGTGTACCGGCTGCGGTACGGCGCGGCGGGCGTGATGAGCGGCTACTTCGCCCCGAGCGATGACCAGCTGGGTAACCCGGTCCACACGGTCAACCCGTTCGGCAAGGACCTGCACATGCGCCGGACGAACACTCCCCGGCTGCGGATCGCCCGGCTCCCGGTGAGCGCCTCCATCCCCAGGTTCTGGCTCGGCGTCGGGGGCGAGGACGTCGCGGGGCTCCGCGCGGCACGGCACTTCCAGCGGCTCGTCCTGGCCCGGCAGCCGGGAGTGCAGCTGATGGTGGTGCCGGGCGGCGGGCACACCATGGCCACCTGGCGGGCCCTGGTGCCCTCGCTGCTGGAGTGGATGACGCCGCTGCTGAGCACGGCGGCACAGCATCCCACCCCGGCGAGCCAGGTCGGCAAGCCGCACGTGTCGCGCAAGCACCGGCACCACCGGGCCCGGATCAGCCAGGCCGCGCGCAGCTCAGTCCGTGATACTGCTACCCCGCCTGCGTGAGTGCCGCGGCTGGTGCCCCCCGGCGTCGAGATCGAGCACCCGGGCGTGCAGCACGGACCGCTGGTGCAGGGCCGCACCGAGTGCGCGGTGCAGGCCGTCCTCGAGGTACAGCTCGCCGCGCCAGTGGATGACGTGCGGGAAGAGGTCACCGTAGAACGTGGAGTCCTTGGACAGCAGCAACCGCAGGTCCAGCACGGCCTTCGTAGTGATGAGCTGGTCCAGCCGGACCGGGCGCGGCGGCACCTCCGCCCACTCCCGCGTGGTCCGGGCATGGTCGGGGTAGGGTCTCCCTTCCCCGACCTGCTTGAAGATCACGGCACGAGTCTAGTTGAGCGCAGCGCGACACGGGAGATGGCTGCAGGCCGGCGGCCGGTGGTCCCGTTACTTCCGGCCCGCGCGGTACGTGGCCCAGCCGAGCCCGCCCAGCGCGAGCAGCGCCCCTGCGCCTTCCGCGATCGCCGACACCAGCTTCCCGGGCGGCCCCCACGACGGCTCGTACATGTTCGGCAACCCGGCGACCGGCCCGACGTTGATGTAGGTGTACACGACCACGGCCGCGAACGCGCTGGCTGCGACCAGGAAGGCCACCACCCACACCAGCCTGCGCGGGATGGCCAGCACCGCGACGGCCACCACCAGCGCGATCACCGCCTGCACCCGGAACAGCTGTCCCTGGTTGATCAGCGTGCCGGCGTTCGGGCCGTAGAAGTGTGCGTCCCGCAGGTGGACGACCGCGTCGATGATCAGCGCGGCCGCAGTGCCTGCCCGCAACGCCGCCCCGATGAGCACCAGCGTGAGCGGTCCCGCATGGACACGCCCGGCCGTCTGCACGGGGGTGCCGGTATTCATAGCTGAGCTCCCCATTCCCGTCTCCCTGCCTTGCCTGCACCGTCCTGTTCCCTGCACCGTGCTTCCCGTCTCGCTGGGTCGCTGGTTACGTCACCGCACCGCGTAGCTGTCCACGGCCCGCTCGAGGAGGCTGCCGTAGCGGGCCCAGTCCGCGGCGGGGGTGGCCGCCACCACGACGCTGGATGCGTGGGCACCGCGAACGAAGCAGGCGATCTCCCGGTAGTGGTTGGCGTGCACTCTGGTGACGTAGTCATCGACCACGCACGACCCCGGGCCGCCGCGGAACCTCAGTCCTCCGGCCGCGCCGTCCAGCCGCGCCGAGCTGGCGTCGTCGTCGGTCAGGTGACCGACCCGGAAATGCGCCCAGCCGCTGAGCGTCTCGTCGCCCTGGCGCGGGGTCACGTTGAGGTAGACGAGCACCCGGCCGGACCGGGTAAAGCCCTCGGACACGGTGCCCTTGTCGCCCGTCATGGGACTCAGTGACGGCGGATAGGACAGCACCGCCCCGCCGCCGGGCAGCGTCACCTGGTGCCAGTCCGCCGGGGCGGGGCCGGCCCGGAACCAGTTCAGGGCCGCGCGGCCGGCTGGCCGGCTTCCCGCCGCAGCGGCCACGCGGCTGTGCGCGGCAGCGGAGCCAGGGGAACCGGTGGCACCGGAGCCCGATGCGAACGCGACCGAGGCGGCGATGGCCCCCGCCGCGATGACGGTGGCCGCCCCGGCTATCAGGGCCCGGTGCCGCTGGATGCGCATGGGTTTCCGCTCCCGCCCGACGCTGTCCTCAGATGTTCCCGTCGCCGTCGCTGGGCCCGCCGTTGTTGTCGGAGTCGTGGTCGCCGCCGCCGTTCTGCGGGATGCCACCGGAAGACTTCTGCTTCGCCGCCGCGCCCGTGCTCGCCGAGGAGGACGAGTGCGGCGGGCTGCTCGAAGGATGGCTGGCCGGCGCGCTGGAGGAGCCGCCCCCGCAGGCGGTCACCAGCGCGATGACCGCGCCAAACAGGATTGCGATGAGTCGCCGTGAGGTCATGGCCTTGCTCCCGTTGTTCGTAATCAGCTCTCGGACTGTGTACGGCTCGTGCCGCGATCTGGTTCAGCGGCAACCGGCGACGGCCGGTCTGGGAACGCGACCCGCGGCGGGGCCAGGCTGGGCTGGCGGCCGGGGACCCGGGCCGCGCGCAGGCAGCCGGGCGATTGCGGTCTTCGTTATCTGCCTTGGATTTTCCGGGCCCGCAGCCGGGGCTAGGTTCCGGAGCTCACCCGGGCCGTCGCATCGGGGCGGTGCGCATGGCCGCTTCGAACTCGTCCGGGGTCAGGGCCGGCTCGGGCAGCGTGCTCGGGCCCGCCCGCTCCGGGCGCAGGCCGTCCAGGAGGAGGGCCAGGTAGCGGCGCCAGACCTGTGGGCGTGCGTTCCGGGCGTACTCGGCCACCCCGGCGAGCATGAACTCGATGAGCGGCACGTCCGTGGGACACAGGTCGGCCCGCACTGCGCCGGCGGCCTGCGCGCGGCTGACCAGCATGCTGACGAGGGGCTGCATCCGGGCCCGGGCCTGGCCCACCCGGTCGTACCCGTAGGTAGCGAACATGAACAGCTGCCGCAGGCCGCGGTCGGCGGCCAGCAGCGCGCCGGCCTGCTCCAGGAACGAGACCAGGCTGCCCCACTCGTCCGGGTCGGCCAGGGCGTCCTCGGCCAGCGTGACCAGCGCGTCGAGACGGTCGGTGAACAGCGCGTCGGCCAGGGCCTCCTTGTCCGGGAAGCGCCGGTACACGGTGCCTACGCCGACTCCGGCCCGCTGGGCCACGTCGTCCAGGGTGGCCTCCAGCCCCTGCTCGGTGAAGATCTCCGCCGCCGCCCGCAGGATCCGCTGACGGTTCAGCTCGGCGTCCCGGCGCAGCGGCCGCACCGGGGCACACCGGGGCACTGGCGTCGAGGTCATGCGCTTAGTGTACCCCTAAGTGGAGGGGGCGTCTCCGCTTCGTGTTAGGGTCGGCGCTAAAGCGGAGAAGTTCCCTCCAGATTGGGCTGAGCCATGCCAGCTGCGAACCCGCCCGCCAGTCCCGCCGCTGTCGCACCCGGCGCCGACCCGCCGGACCCGAGGCGGTGGTGGATCCTCGCGGTCATCGCCCTGGCGCAGCTGATGGTGGTCCTCGACGGCACGATCGTGAACATCGCGCTGCCGTCAGCGCAGCGGTCGCTGCACTTCACGAACGTGGACCGGCAGTGGGTCGTGACCGCATACGCGCTCGCCTTCGGCAGCCTGCTGCTGCTCGGCGGCCGGGTGTCGACGCTGCTGGGCCGCAAGGTCACCTTCATCGGCGGGCTGATCGGCTTCGCGGGTGCCTCCGCGATCGGCGGCGCAGCGACCAGCTTCGGCATGCTGGTCGGGGCCCGGGCGCTGCAGGGTGCGTTCGGCGCTTTCATGGCCCCGGCGGCCCTGTCCCTGCTGACCACGACGTTCAGCGGGTCAAGAGACCGGGGCCGCGCTTTCGGGGTCTTCGGGGCTATCGCCGGCGCCGGGGCGGCCATCGGCCTGCTGCTCGGCGGCGTGCTGACCGAATACCTGTCCTGGCGCTGGTGCCTGTACGTGAACCTGTTCTTCGCGGCGGCCGCCGTCATCGGCGGCTCGATTCTGCTCGGCCGGCACCCGCGGGGCCACCGGCCCAAGCTGGACGTCCCCGGGGCGGCGTTGGTTTCCGCCGGGATGTTCTGCATCGTCTACGGCTTCTCGAACGCCGCCATTCACAGCTGGCACACGCCCTCGACCTGGGGATTCCTGCTCGCCGGCGTGGTGCTGCTCGCCGCGTTCACCTGGTGGGAGACGCGCGCCACGGAGCCACTGCTGCCCCTGCGGATCGTCCTGGACCGTAACCGCGGCGGCGCGTACCTGTCGATCCTGATCGCGGGCAGCGGCATGTTCGGGATCTTCCTGTTCGTGACCTACTACATGCAGCAGACCCTGGGCTTCTCGCCAGTGATCACCGGGGTGGCCTTCCTGCCCATGGTCGTGATGATCATGACCTTTTCGAACCTGTCCAACATCGTGCTGATGCCCCGCGTCGGCCCTAAGCCGCTGGTCGCGCTGGGCATGGTGCTCGCGGCGGTAGGCATGGCCCTGCTGACCCGGATCGGTGTGCATTCCAATTACGCTGCCGACCTGCTGCCCTCGCTGCTGATCAACGGGGCCGGCCTGGGCATGGTGATCGCGCCGTCGATCAACACCGGGACCTTCGGTGTCGCACCCCAGGATGCGGGGGTGGCCTCGGCCAGCGTGAACACTGGCCAGCAACTCGGCGGATCCATCGGCACCTCGCTGCTCAACACCATCGCCGCCAGCGCCGCCGCGTCCTACCTGGCCGCCCACCTCAGCGCCCGCACCCCGGCCGGCGGCAAGCCCAGCCCTTTGCTGGTCACGCAGTCGCTGGTGCACGGGTACACCACGGCGTTCTGGTGGGCGTCGGGGATCTTCCTCTTCGGCGCGGTCGTGGCCGGCGGGCTGTTCCGCTGGGGCCCGCTCTCGCGGCAGGGCCAGGGGCAGGATCAGCCGGTCCCGGCCCAGGCGGCGGGCACCGCCGTCCAGGGTTCCCCCGCTGACCAGCCGGGTGTGGTCCCCGGCTGATCAGCGGGGGACCACACCCGGGCCATGAGCTGGGCTAACAGCGGCCGACGTAGGCCCCGCTGGTGTACGTGGTCCAGGGGGACCAGTTGGCGCCGTCGGCGGACATGATGACCGCCGCGCGGGCGTTGCCGTACGGGTCGTACGTGGACAGTGAGCCGTTGACCGGGTTGATCTGCCAGTAACCCCGCTCGCCCACCGTCCCGGTGGCGAACTGGTTGCCGCCGGACTCGGCCATCGCGATGGAGGCCGCCGTGACCTCGACCGCGGGGGACCCGCCCGCCTCGACCCACAGAGCTTCCAGGCCGGAGCAGTTCAGCGTGCCGGACAGGTTCGAGGTGGTCGCCGTGGAGGTCTGGCTGCCTACACCGGCGGACGAAGCGTGCCGGGGGGAGTACGCCGTCGTGTGGGTGCTGCCCCCTCCGGCCGACGCCTGGGCTGGCACGGCTGCGGGCGCCGGCAGATGCCGGGGCAGGCGGAGCTTCTCGCCGATGTAGATGGCGTTCGGGTTACTGATCTTCGACTCGTTGGCCGCGTAGAGCGAGCGCCAGTTGGCGTCTTTGCCGTAGAAGCGCTCGGTGATGCCGGACAACGTGTTCCCGGCCTCGACGGTGTACGCGCGGCGGCGGGCCGTGGCCTGGGTGCGGGCCGCGTGGGCCGTGGCCGCCTGGGCCGCGGCGGCGTGCGCACCGACCGCGCGGGCGCTGGCCGCCAGGGCGCTGGCCGCCTGGCTGCCGGCGGCGTGGGCGAGGCCGAAGGGGAGGGCAGCGTCATCGAGGTGCGCGTGGACGACATGCGGGGCCGTGGCGGCAGGTGAGGCTGCGGCCAGTCCACCGATGTGCGGAGCCGTGGTGGCCAGGGTGCCCACCACCACAACGGCGGGGGCGGCCTTTCCGGCCGTCTGGGCGACCTTTTCCACCTGCGAAGGGGTCGTGTGCTGACCGGTCCGCCTGATCTTCCGCTTCCTGCGATGCCTGGGTACTGCGCTCACAAGGCTCCTCATGCCGGAATTCGCCCGGTTACTTGGTCAAATACGCCATTTCGCGGGCCTGACGGGGCTGTTCCTGAGGCATGTTGCCAGGACGGCGGTGGTGTGCGCAGTAAAACCGTGCACAGAGCGCAGCGGGTCGACGGGATGCACAAAACGGTACGAAACACGCGCATCATGAGCAGTCGTCCTCACCAATGGTCCAGCGTGGTCCGGCCGGCCCGGCCGGTCGCATCGGACACAATGGGCCGGATGGAACCCGCCGCCCAGTCACCCGTCCCGACCAGGTCGTCCTTGGTGTCGGCCCGGCTGATTTTGCGGCCGGTGCCGTGGGACGCGGTGCGCGCCATTACCGCGGGCAACCGGCTGGGCGACTGGGCCGACGACTATCCGAGCGACGGGGACGTCGTGATCGCCGGGCTGCTCCAGGAGGCCGACCAGGCCGTGGGGCTCGAGGCGGGACAGTCGGCGGCGGGGCAGGTGGCGGCGGGGCAGGTGGCGGCGGGTCCTGGCGACGAAGCCTGGGGCCACCGGCAGGTGGTCGAGCGGGCCAGCGGCCTGGTCGTCGGGGGGATCGGGTTCTTCGGGCCGCCGCACGGCGGCGAGGTGGAGATTGGGTACGGGATTGTGCCCTCCAGGCAAGGCCGCGGCTACGCCACCGAGGCTCTCCAGGCGATGATCGCGATGGCGTGGGCGGACTCGCGGGTGCTGACCGTGGCCGCGGGCACCGACCCGGGGAACGCGGCTTCCCAGCGGGTCCTGGCGAAAGCCGGCTTCCGCCTGATCCCGGCGGCCGGCGAGTTCCGCTACCGGCTCACCCGTGCGGACTAGGTTCCACGGCCACTAAGGCACCGGGCCGGTCGCCCGCCGGGGACCCGTGTGCCGCCAGCAGCCGGGCGAGCTCGTCGCGCGAGTGGATCCCGAGCTTCTGGTAGACGTGGCGCAGGTGGTACTCGACGGTTTTCGGGCTCAGGAACAGCGCGGCCGCCGCTTCCCGGGTGGTCCTTCCCCCGGTGAGCAGGACGGCGATCTGCAGTTCCTGCGGGGTCAGCCCGTCGAGGCTGCTCGGGTCGCGGGGCCGCCTGGTCTCGCCGGTCGCGGCGAGCTCGGCGTGGGCGCGGTCGGCCCAGGGCCGTGCGTCCAGGCGCTCGAACACCTCCGCGGCCGCCCGCAGCTGCTCGCGGGCCAGGACCCGGTTCCGCGCCCGCCGCAGGCGCTCGCCGTAGGCCAGCCTGGTCCGGGCGGCCTCGAAACTGTCCGGCGTCAGCGCGTGCTGCACCATCGCCCGCCCGAAAGCCTCCGCGAACCCGCGCTCGCTGTCAGCGAGCAGCCCCTGGCAGCGGAACGCGCGGGCCAGTGACCACGGCTGGCCCTTGGCCCCCGCCGCGGGCACGAACCGCGCGGCGACCCGCTGCGCCGCGTCGTGGCGGCCGAGCCGCAGGTAGGCGTCGACGAGATCGGCGCCCGGTGAGAGGTCGACGTCGGTGATCCCGTGGTCGGCCAGGAGCCGCTGCAGCCGCTCGAAGTGCCCGGCAGCCGCGTCGGCCTCACCGAGGCCGAGCTCCAGCTCCCCCAGCGCCGCCGTCGCCCAGATCTCATGCAGCCCCATCCCGAGTTCGGCGGACAGCCGGAGGGCTTCGGCGGCGCAGCCCCGGCACTCTTGCTCCCGTCCGCGGCGGGCCTGCAGCCAGGCCAGGCCGGCCAGGCCGAACGTCAGCTCGGTTTGCTGCCCGCTCTCCCGGGCCAGGTCGATCGCTTCCTGGTAGGTAGCCTCGGCGATCGCCCACCGGTCGGTAGTGGCCTGATCCCGGGCGATCAGATTGAGCACGAAGGGCAGCGCGCCGACCGCGGTGCGAGCCCGGGCGGTGCGCAGCACCGGCTCCAGCAGCGAGCGACCGGCGCCGGCCTCGCGCAGGAACAGCGGCCCCACGGCCAGCCACGGGATCAGCCGCAGGTCCTCGCGCAGCCCGGCCGAGCTCTCGGCCAGGCCGGTGGCCTGGCGCAGCGCTTCCGCGCCGGCGGCCGCGTCGCCGCCGAGGATCCGGGCCATTCCGATGGCCATGGCCGCCATGAAGCGGGCGCGTACCGAGGCGCCGGCGGGCAGTGCGGTGCGGGCCCGCTCGGCGACCACTAGCATCTCGGCCGGATTGCCCGCGTAGAAGCAGGCGTTGGCGGCCTCGGCGAGCATGGTCACGGCCCGCTCAGGGTCGGCGTGTTCGGCCGCTGCGGTCAGGATCGCGTGACCCCGCATGACCGGGCCGCGGCGGGCCGCGATGTGGCCCGCCAGCCCCGCGATCTCGACGAGCTCGGCCGGGTCGGTGGTGAGCGGGCGGGCCTCGTCCAGCAGCGCAACCGCCCGGTCGGCCAGCCCGGCGATCCACGCCGCCTCAGCGGCCTCCCGCAGCAGGCGGGCGCGCCGCCCGGGGTCCGCGGCGAGCCGCCCGGCCCGCTCGTACGCCGCCGCAGCGGTCGCGTAGGCGCTGCGATCGCGGCCTCGTGCCCCAGCTTGCTCCAGGGCGGCCGACGCCGGCTCGTCCGGTCCGGTCGCTGCGGCGGCCAGGTGCCAGGCGCGGCGGTCCACATCGCGGTCGGGCAGCGCGGCGGCGAGGGCCCGGTGAGCGTCGCGCCGCTGGCCGGCCGGCGCGTCCGCGTAGATCGCCGACCGGGCGAGCGGATGGCGGAATTTCACCCTGCCCGCCTCGAACGTGACCAGCCCGGCGCCTTCCGCGGCGGCCAGCGCTGACAGGTCCACCCCAAGCTGGGCCGCGGCGCGGCCCAGCGCCGGCATATCACCGGTATCGCTGCTCGCGGCCAGGACCAGGGCGTGCCGGGTAGCCTCGTCGAGCGTGCCCGCCCGGCGCAGGAAGGCGTGGGTGATCGTGGTGGAGACCAGGACGGGGGCGCCTTCCGGCGCGAGCGCGAGGTCGTACGCGTCCGGAGCGAGTTCGAGCAGCGCGAGCGGGTTGCCGCCGGTCGCGCCGTACAAGCGGCTCGCCGCCTCGGGGGCCAGTCCGCGGGGGGCCAGTCCGCGGGGGGTGAGGCCGCCGGGGGCCAGTCCGCGGATCAGCGTCGCCGCCTCGTCGCTGGTCAGGCCGCCGATCCGCAGGGTCGGCAGGTCGGCGCCGTCGAGCAGGGACGGCTCGCCCTCCCGCACCGCGATCAGCACGGCGATGGGATCCGCCACCAGCCGGCGGAACGCGAACAGCAATGCCTGCGCACTCGAACCATCCAGCCAGTGGGCGTCGTCGATCACGACCGCCACCGGCGCATCCTCGGCGTACGCCGCGAGAAGGCTGAGCGTGGCGGCGCCGACCGCGAACCGTTCCTGTCCGGTTCCCGGACGCAGCGCCAGCGCGCTCTCCATCGCGGCCGCCTGGGGCTCCGGGATGGTCGCGAGCAGTGGCAGGGCCGGGCGGATCAGCTCGAGCAGGGAACCGAACGGTATCTGCGCCTCCGACTCGATCCCGCGGGCCTGCAGCAGCCGCATGCCGGCCGCCTGCTGGACCGCGTAGTCGAGCAGCGCCGTCTTGCCGATTCCCGGCTCGCCGGCGAGGGCGAGCGTCGCGCTCCCCCCCGATCGGGCGCGCGTGAGAGCGTGTCCGATTTCCCGCCGCTCACGGGCCCTCCCCAGCAGCATGGCGTGATTGTAAGCACCCGGTGCCGAGCCGGACAGGGGCGCGGAGGACTAGGTGGGCCCCGGAAGCGGCTCAGGCCACCGTGAACTTACGCTCGCTCGAAACCGATCACGGGGAGGGCAAGATGAGTACTGCCGGGCAGGCCGTCGAGGTCGACGGGGACAAGCTCATGCAGTTCGTGTTCCGCGCGGTGGACGAAGTAGGCGCCACCTTGAACGCGGCGCTGGTCGTGCTGGGCGACAAGCTGGGCCTTTACCGGGCGCTGGCCGGCGCGGGCCCGCTGGCGCCAGCCGAGCTGGCTGAGCGCACCGGCACATCCGAGCGTTACGTCCGTGAGTGGCTGAACGCCCAGGCCGCGGGCGGCTACGTCGAGTACGACCCGGCCAGCGGGCGGTACACGCTGCCACCCGAGCAGGCGGTCGCGCTCACCGAGCCGGACAGCCCGGCCTACCTGCCCGGCTTCTTCCAGGTCGCGGTGGGCTCGGTGGTCGACTCACCCCGGATCATCGAGGCGGCCCGTACGGGGGCCGGGCTGGGCTGGCACGAGCACGTGTCCGACGTCTATGACGGCTGCGAGCGCTTCTTCCGCCCGGGCTACAACGCGAACCTGGTCTCCGGGTGGCTGCCCGCGCTCGACGGGGTCGTGGCCAAGCTGGAGCGCGGGGCGTCCGTCGCGGACGTCGGCTGCGGTCACGGCTCGTCCACGATCCTCATGGCGCAGGCTTTTCCGAAGTCCACCTTCGTCGGCTCGGACTACCACGAGGAGTCGATCAGGACCGCCCGGCAGCGGGCCGAGAGCGCGGGGGTGGCCGGCCGCGTCCACTTCGAGGCCGCCCCGGCCGCTGCCTTCAGCGGCAACGGGTATGACCTGGTTACGATGTTCGATTGCCTGCACGACATAGGTGACCCGGTAGGGGCGGCGCGGCACATCCGCGGGACGCTCAAGCCGGACGGTACCTGGATGATCGTCGAGCCCCAGGCCGGCGACCGAGTCGAGGAGAACCTCAATCCAGTGGGGCGTGCCTACTACGGGTTCTCCACCCTGTTGTGCACGCCCGCGTCACTCTCCCAGGACGTCGGCCTCGCCCTGGGCGCGCAGGCGGGTGAGGCAAGAATCGGGGACGTCGTCGGGGCGGGCGGCTTCACGCGCTTCCGCCGCGCCGCGCAGACACCTTTCAACCTCGTGTTCGAGGCGCGGCCGTGACCACCCGGCCTCAGCCGGCGGTAACGTCCCCGGGCCCGGCTGGGCCCGGGGACACCCCGCCCGGTCACCTGGCTGAGCCTGCAGGCCAGGTGGCCCGGCGAGGCGAGCAGACGCGGGCGCGCTATCCGGACGCCGAGGGTTACCTGGACCGGGACGGCGTCCGGGTCTTCTACGAGGTGTACGGCACCGGCGAGCCCACCATCCTGCTGCTTCCCTCCTGGGAGATCACCCACTCCAGGGCCTGGAAAGCCCAGATTCCGTACTTCGCCCGGCACGCCCGGGTGGTCACGTTCGACCGGCGCGGGAACGGGCGCTCGGACCGGCCCCGCGAAGTGCGCGCGTACGACCGGCGGGCCACCGCCGACGACGCCCGGGCGGTGCTGGGCCACGCGGGGGCCGGGCAGGCGGTCGTCGTGTCCTGGTGCGGAGCCGGGGAAGACCTGCTCCTGGCCGCCGAGCACCCGGATCTGGTCAGTGGCCTGGTGCTGATCGCGCCCGACCTGCTGCTGACCGCGGACCCCGCCGAGGAACAGGGTCCCTTCCCCTTCGACGATGAACCGGAAACGCTGGCCGGATGGGCGAGGTGGAACCGCCACTACTGGCTCCGCGACTGGCCGGGATTCCTTGACTTCTTCTTCTCTGAGATGTTCACCGAGCCGCACTCGACCAAGCAGATCGAAGACGGGATCGGCTGGGGCCTGGAGACCAGCCCGGAGGTCATCCTCCGCGGGATGGACGCGGCGTGGCTGAACGACCCGGACACGGCGCTCCGGCTCTGTGCTCAGGTGCGGTGCCCGACCATGGTCCTCCAAGGGTCGGCGGACGCGATCGTGGGACCGGCCCGCGGGGCGGCCGTGGCCGCCGCCATCCCGCACGCCCGGCTGGTCACGCTGGAGGGCTCCGGCCACGCGCCGCACCTCCGCGACCCGGTCGCGACCAACCTCATCATCCGTGACTTCGCCTGCCCGGCCGAGCCGCCGCCACGCTGGCGCCGGGGCCGTTCGCGCCGCAAGCGCGCCCTGTACATCTCCTCGCCGATCGGTCTCGGCCACGCCCTGCGGGACGTCGCGATCGCGGGAGAACTGCGCGCGCTTCACCCCGGCCTAGAGATCGACTGGCTAGCCCAGCATCCGGTGACCCGGGTCCTGGAGGCCCGCGGCGAGCGGGTCCACCCGGCCAGCGCGTACCTGGCCAGCGAGTCCGGCCACATCGAGTCCGAATCGGCCGAGCACGACCTGCACGCCTTCCAGGCCATCCGGCGGATGGACGAGATCCTGCTCGCGAACTTCATGGTCTTTCATGACCTGGCCTGCGAGGAGGATTACGACCTGTGGATCGGCGACGAGTCCTGGGAACTCGACTACTACCTGCACGAGAACCCGGAGCTGAAGTCGGCCGGGTATGCCTGGCTGACTGATTTCGTCGGATGGTTGCCGATGGCTGACGGCGGGACACACGAGGCCCGCCTGACCGCCGACTACAACGCCGAGATGATCGAGCAAATCGCTCGGTTCCCGCGGGTCCGCGACCGGGCCATCTTCGTGGGTGACCCGGACGACATCGTCCCGGACTCGTTCGGCCCCGGGCTGCCATCTATCCGGGACTGGACCGAGCAGCACTATGACTTCGCGGGCTACGTCACGGGCTTCGACCCGAGCCAGCTCCGCGACCGCACGGCGCTCGGCTACGGCGAGAACGAACGAATCTGCATCGTGACCGTCGGCGGATCCGCGGTGGGCGCCTCCCTGCTCCGGCGGGTGATCGCGGCGTTCCCGCAGGCTAAGGAGCGGGTGCCTGACCTGCGGATGATCATCGTGGCCGGACCGCGGATCGATCCGGGCGTGCTGTCCGGGCTGGGCGGCCTGGCCGGCATGAACGGCTCAGGTGGGCTGGACGGCCGGGGCGGCCTGGATGGGCTGGAGATCCGGGCGTACGTGCCCGATCTGTACCGCCACCTGGCCGTCTGTGACCTGGCCATCGTCCAGGGCGGTCTGACGACCGCGATGGAGCTGACTGCGAACCGGCGGCCGTTCCTGTATTTCCCGCTCCGCCACCATTTCGAGCAAAGCCTCCATGTGCGTCACCGGCTCGGGCGCTACCGCGCCGGACGGTGCATGGACTACGAGACCTCAGGGCCCACCGAGATCGCGGCCGCCATCGCGAACGAGATCGGCCGGGCGGTCGACTACCGTCCGGTCGCCACCGGCGGAGCCGCCCGGGCGGCCGCGCTCCTCGCCGGGCTGCTGTAGGCCTGAAGCGGGCGGCTGGGCAGGAGCAGGCGTGGGCGCTGGTCACGAATCCTTCGACAGGGCCGCCATCTGCGAGTCCATGGGGCCGGCCGGACGGGGCATGTCCGCAATGTT
>Ga0208717_1000441_pt1 | contig 14098 bp, 16 predicted proteins | sample NGESurF53shallow_FD_184489 | JGI IMG/M metagenome (GOLD analysis project Ga0208717, IMG submission 184489) | Arctic peat soil microbial communities from Barrow, Alaska - NGEE Surface sample F53-3 shallow (SPAdes) | ecosystem: Environmental > Terrestrial > Soil > Wetlands > Peat ... | reverse complement strand
GCTCATCGCGATCGGAGGATCCCATATCTCGACTCGACTCAGTACGACGCCTCCCGGCAATTCACCTGGATACTGCCTCGCTTCGACCTGGCTCCATTTATGCGCTCGTGATGCAACAACGGCACGAGCGACGAACTGCCGCTCTGGCGCGGCGAGATAACAGAGTAGAACGTCGCCCTCTTCGAGCCCATCGCGGTGCCTTTCGTCGACTCCCACTCCCCACATTCCCGCGCGTAAGAAGTCGTTAGCCCGTTCGCGTAGCGGTCGAACGTCCGTTACGTCGATATCTGTGAGGCTAAAAATGTAATACGCCACCGCAGAAGGCTACTTCGAGTCATGGCCTAATTTGCTGGCCCCTCACTCGCCCACAGAACCAGTTGCCATGTACCGGAGGCTGTGGAGGTCGGCCACTCCGGAACATCTTCAAACGCAAGATTGACAACCCTTACGATTTCTCCGGGTGTCGCGATATGGAAGACAGTGGATTCCACGCAAGTACAAGTCCCCACAGGATTGTAAGAACGTATCCGGGCACACGGTGGGCCATGACTCCTGTCGGAATCATGATTGGAGGACCTCCATATCTACTGGGAATACCCCAGGCAATAATTAGAGGCCAGCACGACAACAGAAGAGCCGCCAACCAAGCTCGTTTCGCTGGCACCTTCGTTCTCAGGAGCCGATAAAGAAGTACAAATAAGATCAGCAACGCCATTGTCAAGATAATGAAGAGTAGAAATCGACCACGTTGTTTCGGCATTCCGTGAAAGGCTTTATACGTTGCGACGGTGCCGTAGGTGCAAAGAACGAATCCAACAATGATCCTTATTCCTTCGGCATGGCGTTGGCCAAATCGCGCGACTGCTGACTTGCCATCAGACGAGCCGCTCATTGCGGAATCGTAGCCGTCGTGCCTGTAATGAATTGACCTCAGAGGGACCTGCCACGCTTTGGCCATCTCGAACCGCTGCCCACATTTATCTCGATCTGCCAACCTCCAGTCGGCGAATGTGTAGGTCGGCGCAGGTAATGGAGGTTCTGGCTATGGGTTCGAGCGAAGGTCGAATTAGTACTGTCAAGCGTACTTGACAAGTAAGTATCTGTCAAGTACGCTTGACAAATGCGAAACCGCGTCCGCCAACTACGCGAGGGAGTCGGGCTCACTCAGGGAGAGCTCGGAGAACATCTCGGCGTCTCACGACAGACCGTTAACTCGATCGAGAACGGTCGGTATCTACCGTCGTTGCCACTCGCACTGGCTCTCGCACACTTTTTCGCGACGATTATCGAAGAAATCTTCACTGAGGAGGAGGGGAAATGAAGACCACGCACCCCCGAGTACGTCGGGCCTTGAGTGCGATCGTACTTGCCGTTGGCGGTCTCGCGCTTTCTGCGGCGATTTGGACAAGCGGGAGCCACGGTTTCGCGTTGGGAGTTCTCGCGTTCTATGCGGTGGCCTCGATGGCCGCTTATCGCTGGGCAGGGGGACGAAGCGACCTCGCGGCAATCCTGGGCGCCAGGGGCGACGAACGCCAGAGGGGACTAGACCGTGACGCCACGTCGATCGCCGGCGTTTCAGTGATGCTCGTTGCCCTCGTGGGCGCAATTGTCTCGGTTGCGCGCACTGGTAACGCGGGCGACTTCGGCGTCATCTGCCTCGTGGGCGGCACCACCTATGCCGCCGCCCTCGCTGTCTTGCAGCGGCGCCGTTAGCGACAAAAATTTGACTCAACTTATTGGAGCCGTTTCAAAATAACTCTGTAGGCAAACGCTTCGGTGCTAATCCCGGTCCGACTCCCGCTCCCGCGAACCATTTAATTCAAATTTTGTATTCGTCAGCCGGAGAATGTGTAGGTCGGCTATTCGATTCCGTCAGCGTGCGACCCCATGAGCACAAATTCGTCAAGCCCGTGACGACCACTTGGAAGTTGCCGGAAATTAAGATTCGTCACGCGAGTTACCGCGTGACCCGACATTGCTCAGAACTTGTCAGGCAACGGGTGTACGCAGGTCGAGTTCAAAAACGCACTCTTCGCCATCGACTTCATCATCTCGAACGCCAGTGTGACGAAAACCCAACTTCGTGGCCACTCCAACCGATGTTGAATTATTTGGTGAGATCGATGCGTAAACAACTCTCTCGCCCTGGCGACGAGCCCAATCAACTAATGATTGAACCGCCTCGGTCGCCGTTTCCATTTCTCCGGTAGGGCTCGAGCACGTTATAGCCGATTTCAGCGTGGCCGACGTCCTCGGGTGGTCCGTGGAATCCACTATGTCCGATGACGGTGTCATCTTCATCACGGACAATCGCACGTATGCACCAACTTCGTCCCGATGGTCGAGAACGTATCCCATCGGGACTGCAGAAAACTTGAACTCCCTGCAGAGGAAAAACGGGAAAGCTCCGGACGCTGCGAAGAACTCGGAGGGGCGATGGCGTCAAGTCAATACGTTCTCCCTGTCGACCTTCGTAAGATCTTGTTATTTCTTCAAGTGTCAGTTGTTGACCTAGATAGGAAATCATCGGCCCACCGGGAGTTAGTTGTGGGTGTTCGATGGAGAGCTTTGCCTCTGCCCACTCCAATTCCAGCAACTTCATGGGCTGACGTTAACCGATATGGGTTGTCGAACCAGAGAGCCAGCACCGCTTCGTCGGTACAGGGCGGATTGGCTTCGTAAGCCGACAGCCGACAGTGGAAAGTGGCAAACCTCCCCATCGAGCCCTTGAAGATCCGTTTCCAATTTTCGAAACATTACGCGTGGGCCCGAAGTGCGCGGGCGTACCATTCCCACGAGTCAATGATGTCGTCAGGTGCCTGACTTGGTTCCCAACCGTTGATGATGCCCACGAGTGTCCAGTACCGTCCGACGCGGCGGTCAGTGAAGGCCTCGATCCGATCGGCGACGTTCGCGCGATCTTCGTGAGGCGTCGGGCCGAAGGATTCCAGGCGTTCCACGATTGCCAGCGCGTCGGCTGTACCCGGGTCGATCCCCGCTCGCTGGGCGGGGCCAGCAAGTTCGCCCACCGCCTTGCCAACCTCAAATTGGGCAACGTCCGGGGCGGGGCCCTCTGCGCGCGCCCGCTCCGCCATTCGGCGACTGGACTCAATGAAGGCGCGGTCGCGCAACAACTGGGCAAGCTCCACCCAGGCGGCAACCTGATCCGGCGAGGGATCATCGGGTAACTCGGGCGTGCCCATTCTCATCTTGTCGGCGACGGCGTGTGGATCGTTACCGAAAACGGCGTCGAGGTAGTCCTCGACGATGCGGCGGCGCTCTTCGGCCGTGAGAGTGGTGAGGTCAGTCATGATGTCAAGCCCCTTCCGTTCATCGGATTGGATGTAGACGCGAAGCACCGCCTGCTGGAAGCGGAGCAGGCGAATTTGCGCGTCGATCGCGCGTGCGTGTTCGCTAGCAACGTCAATCAGCGACGCTTCCAAGTTGAGCACGCGCTTGATGTCGTCAAGTCCCACGCCCAGCTCACGCAACGTGCGAATGAGGAGGGCACGCGCGACCGCATCCGGGCCGAACTCGCGGTAGCCAGCATCGGTGCGACCCGTCACTGGAAGCAGGCCTTCGTTGGCGTAGAAACGCAAGGTGCGAACGGAGAGCTTGGTGCTCTTCGCCAATTGCCCGATCATCATGTTGTCAATTATTGGGTCTCCACTAAGTGGAGAGTCAAGTCGCTCTTGGAAATTCACCAGTCAGATCCGTCTGAGTAATTGCGGCCTGCAGTTGACGGATAATGGCGCCGAGTTGGCCCGAAGCAAGGAGACCGGGCCCGATGGGGCCGGACAAGTTCTGACCAACAGCCGGGAGCGCTCGCAGGGCGGCGCGAACCTCTGGCGACATGTGGTCAAGTTGCCAGCGGATCTCGACTTCGAAGGCGTCTGGACTGTTCGGGGCTGCGAGTCCGACGGCCTTAGCTGCGTACGCGGCGGCCCCCAGTGCGTGAGCGCCCATATGGCAGACACCGACGGCCTGTCCGGCGGCTCGGGCTGCAGCCGCTGCGGCGGGAACCGTAACCTCACCCACTCCGACGCCACCAACAAATCGACGGCGAATCTCGTGGGCGGTGTTCAAATCCCCCCGAGCGAACGCTCGGGTCCGGGCGATGAGAACTCGAGGGCGGTCGTCATCTGGATATTCAACCTCAAATAGTTCGAGTACTCGTTCTGCGCAATCGGCGGCCCATTCGGCGACCAGGCGTCGGTCCGCTTCGTTGAGTGTCTGAGGAGAAACCATCATCTCGACTCTAGGTAGGCGATAAGGGTCCCCCACCATTTCAACAATGATTCACCTAACTTTCCACTTAGTGAGGCGCCCGTCGGAGAATTTGTAAGTCGACCCTCCGACACCAACAAGGTCGTCGTTACAGGACCGACACGGATTTGGCAACGACTGTGGTCCAACCATCGAATTGTCCGCGCCCGACCTTGCTCGAATACATGTGTTGGAATTTAAGCTTGCATGCATGGTGACGATTGCCGCGCACAACTGTCGTCCTATCGTGATCACGTGATCCGCAATTCGAGGAACGTAATTTCACGCTGCATTGCCGTCCAAGTCAGAGATGCACCGAGGGACAGGCGGAAATGGGGATTCCATTCGCCTTCCGTCGTCAGTCTCGCGATGGTCGTGGTCGCGACATTCACGCTGATGCCGTTCTACATCGATGCTTTCGCGAGTCCTTCCCACACCGCTTCAAGCTCGGCCAGCGGGCTGCATTTTGAGGGCTTGAACGGAGACCGGTATGGAGTGCGCACCGCGATCCGCGTACTCTCCTTCAAGGGCTCGCAATACTCGCTCGCAGTAGATCTTGCGAATCACCAAATCGACGGGGGTCTGGAGACTCCAAGCGCCATGTGTCGAAGCACGGTCGGATGTGTCGCGGCAGTCAATGGTGACTACTACGACGTGACGCGTAAAGGACATGCGGATCCCGGAGACGAGGTGGGCGGGATCATTCAAGACTGTGTCCTCTTGCATACTCCCGAGGTCTCCCATCAACAGGCCAATCTTGATGGTCAACGAGTCAATGGAGGTCTCGATTGGAGTGTCAGAGTCGACAACCTCGGTGTCACGGTTCCGATCACCGGCGTCAACCAGGAACTTCCAATGAAATACGCCAACGTCAATCTCCCTCTAACGGGGATCTTGCTTTTTACCGCTCCATTCAACCTTCGGACTCCGTCCGCCGCGGGGCGTATTACCTACGAATTCACTCAAGTCAACAACACCACGATTTCGACGACAACAACGACGACGAGCACGACCTCGAGCACGAGCACGAGCACGAGCACGAGCACGAGCACCATTCCATTCATCAGTCCACCGGCTAGTCCGACCACGATCAACGCCTCAACCGAACTCGAATTGGTGGCGCAGACCACCAACGCGGTCAGAGTGAAAGCCGGTCACGTCGACATCTCCGCCCCTACCGGGTCGTCATTCGCATCTCTTCAAGTCGGCGATACCGTCACTATGACGACAACATCCACCGCCGGTTGCAACAACATTGGGGGCCATCCGATGTTGCTCAATGACGGTGTGGTGGTGCCAATAAGTGCGGCCGATACCTATATGGCCCAGAAGTACGCGCGCACGGTGATTGGTTGGACGGCGTCGGGTGAGACCGTCATCATGATTGTTGCCGGGACTGACGACAGGTCCGGTGCCACTGGCCTCCAGTTGGTCAGACTGCTCCAATCCCTTCATGTCGTGACCGCTCTCAATCTGGACGGCGGTGATTCCACCGCGCTCTACGTCAATGGGCGAGTCCTCTATCACGCTGGCCGGGGTGAGAGACGGGTCTCGACAGGACTTCTCGTCGTCCAGAATCCATAGACGTTGCTACAAATCTGGTCTGCTTGGCGCTGAGACAAACGCAAGGCACGAGATGACGAAGGTTCACCAGATCCACGCCACAGCGGCTCTTGATCCTGACCGGGATGTGAGTCGCTCGTCGGAGCTCGTTGACATCTGCCCGCACGTCGGATCCCCCACCGTCTAGCCCAATCGCCAACGCGCGGTCTTCCGATCGTCAAGTCTTGTACATTGACGTGCGTGACGACCGGCGAGATCGTAATCCGAGTTGCGGAGCCGTCCGACTCGACCGCGTGTGCTCTCTTGATCTCAGATCACGAATCGGGCGCCTTCGAGGACTGGCGGTCACGGTTCGAAATAGACCTGGCCAACCCAAGGAGACTGTTTCTGGTAGCAACTGTCGACGACTCAGTACTTGGGTACGGTCACACAACATTCCACTCACGCGATGCGCACGAAGAATCGACTTCGAGTCCGAGCGGATACTTTCTCAGCGGATTGATGGTTTCCCCCGATTATCGACGCAAGGGAATCGGAAAGTTCCTGACCATTGCTCGAATCAATAAATTGCGTCAAGTGACCGACCATATTTACTACGGAGCAGAACGCGGCAATTTGGCAACCATTGACTTGCACGCTCAACTCGGCTTCGAAAATGTTGGTTCCGTGTTAAAGGAAGGGGAGGAATTCTCCCTCTTTAGATCGCAACTTCACCCCGGCAAACACCAGTGACGTTGCCTTATTCGTCGTCGGGAGCCTTGGTGATGGTGTTGCCAGATTTGAGTGCCTCTTCCAAATCAAGTTGGACTTCGTCACCGCGCACTTCGTCATTCGAACCGTCAGTGACCTCGAACTCTGTCAACAATCCTTCGTCACCAACTTCCACCACGTCGTCGCCCTGGGTGTCCTCGTCCACGTCGATTTCCCTTGTCGGGATTACAGCACTGAATCCCGTCACCAGGTCCTCCCTGTCGACTGAACTTTGGACGAACTCGTCTTCGTCCTCGTCCTCGTCGAGCAGCGCAGCATCTAACGAGTTCTGATCATCATCTGACTGGATGATCTCATTCGAAATCTCATCTTCGAGATCCAGTTCTTGTTCGTCCTTGTCCAAGGTTCCCTCTCTCCGTGCTCCACGGTCTCAGAATCGGACTGGACGCACGCTCCGTTGCACTTCGGTTCGATCGGCCCGCTTCCGCACCGTGATCGTCGCTCCATGGTAGCGGAGCCCAAAAACGCTCCTACTGAGCAAACGAGGCGTCGCGATCGACACCAATTTGGTCTCTTGCGTCGAGTCTCCAGTCGAAGGTTCCAGAACGGTTGGTGCAGACCAGAACGACGAAACTCGAGGTTTGTAATCCGGAGAAAGCGCGCCGATTCCGCAGTTCATTGCCCGAAGTGACCGCCAGAAAACTGAAGTGGAGATTCCATAATGCTAAATACGTTGGACGTGCTGATCACCAAACGGGAAGCGTTGACGAAGCGACCAGCTATTGGGGCCCATTCCACCCGTCATGAGCCAAGCCTCCTTCGCGTGAGTTTCGATTGGAAGACTGTCGCGCACGGCCACTTCGGCTTTCAGCAAACTCGCTCGTGGAGCTCCGTCGCCGAGCGTCAAATGAGGGATCGGATCGGCGAATTTTCCTCCGTAAGGGAGACACGAAGGGAATGCCTCCAATAATTGCTTCGTCATCGTTCGAAATTGATGACCCGGTTGTGGTTCGAGATAGACAACGCGATCTTCGAACCAGGCGGTCGAGTCGAACACCACATTGAAGGTTGACGCTCTCGAAAAGTGGGCTTCCAGGACGTTCAAAACTTCGGCCGACAGATCAATCGGGCGAATAAAAGGAAACAGTACGGTTACGTGCGCGGGTATTCCACGAACTTGACCGGGATCGAGAAGTCTTCGCCAATCATCCACGACGTCATTCACCTCCGGAAATGGGATGACGATAGCGCTCTTCTCTTCGATTTCGCCCACCCGAGAAGAGTAGTGATGGGTGAACTCTTAGATTCGAATTTGGAAGTAGTAATAGTGTTGGTGCGGTAGCGCTTCGATCACTTCTTACGAGTCTTGTAGACGCCAGCAGAGGGCTGCACTCCCGTGTCGTCAGGCCCGACAGTTGGGCTACGACTCGCGCAGCGCCTCGGCCGGCTCCACGCGGACCGCGAGCAGCGCGGGCAGAAGAGCGAGTGCGACGCCGCCGATGATGATTACCGCACAGACAATCGCCACCAGCGTCGCTGGGACGACCGCCGCAGGTACTGCCCCCAAGTGCGAAGCGAATGTCTGCCAGATCGCCTTTCCAATCGCGATACCCGAAGGCACGCCGATGACGAGGCCGATGGAGACGATCGTGAGCGCCTGCCAACAGGTCGCCGCCAAAACCTGTCGCCGAACGAAGCCAAGAACCTTGAGGAGCGCAACCTGTCGGCGCCGTCGCGCGACGCTCACGAAAAGCAGATGCGCGAGAGTCGCCGCGCCAAAGAGGGCCAACGTTGCGCCGAGCAGGAGGGGAAAATCGACGGCTTCGCCGAAGTTGACCAAGTTAACCGGCACATTGAGTACGTTGACGTTTTGGGAAAACCGATGTTCGTATCGCGCGAGCGCACGGCGCCCTGACGGGTCGGGCGCAGTGCCGACGGCCATGCCCCACCCCGAGACCGTCGTAAGCAGCTTTTGACGGCACGCCGCTTGGTTTGGGACACCCATACAGGCAATTTGCAGGGCTGCGCCCAGTGGCAAGACGGCTCCCACACCGAGACCGCCGATGCTGAAGGTCGGAGGAAGTGAGACCGTGCCGACTACGTGCAGTGTTCGCGATTCCACCTTGCCGGACACGTTGATCGTCGATACCGAGACCCGTGATCCTAGGTGCAGGTGAGCCTGGGACATCGTCGTGGCCCCGAGCAACATTTGATCGTTCCCTTGCGGATACGTGCCGTTGACGAGTGAAAACGCCATAGGTCCCTTAGCCACCTTGACGAAGATCCCTTCAACACTCACCGAACCGACTTTCACGTATTTGCCGGCGAATCCGTAGGTGACCTTGGTGACATCTTTGTTGGAATCGAAAGTCGCCAATGCCGTATTCAACTGTGGTGTGGTCATGCCACCCAAGTCGAGTTGCCAGTTCTGTCCGTAAAGTTGTGGAGTCTTGACGAGATGAGTCAAACTCGCGCCAAACACGGTCGTGGCCACCAGGGCCATGACGGCCACCGTGGATCCGACCAGCGCGGTCGTCACTGGGACACTCGCACGACCGCGCCCGCGATCGAGAGCGTTGCGCACCCCCACGATGACGCTCGGTGGCGCCCCGGCCTTCGCAACAATCGCCACAGTGGAATTGGAGTGACTGACGTGCTGATCGCGTCGGCTCGTCGCACCAACGCTCTGGGCCGCCCGCCACGACGGGAGAACCGCCAGTGACATCACCAAGGCCACCACCGCAACGAGACCTAAGCCGAAGACCGAAACGTTGAACACGAATCCCTGAACGGGTTCGGCGGCTCTGGCCTCTCCCACCGGGGTCAGTGGCGACACCAAAAAGGCCAGTGCCACCGCCAGCACGGCGCCCGTGAAGCCCACGACGGCCGCTCGCACCATACCCAATGCGAAGAGCTGGCGCGGCCGCATGCCCAGCGTGGCCAAAGTCGGGTAGGACTCGCGCTCAATGAGACTTTGACGAGACAATGCTTGGCCCACCAACGCCATGCCGGCCATCAAGGCGAAGAGTGCGAACAGCCACCACCCGGTCGCCTGCGGTTGAATCGACTGCGCGATCGACGCTACGTCCGAATCTTCATTGATGAGGTAGGCAAAACCCGAGCTGGGATGGTGGTTGACGAAGTCCTGTAGACGCGCGATGTCGTTCTCACCGTGGCGCAGACGCAACTGGGCGAGTTCACTGGAGAACATGGTGCGCCCCAGGCTCCGATCGAACGCCGGGCTCGTGAAGAGCGAGTAACCGGGAGAGCTCGACGGAAAGTCATTCACACTGGCTTCGAATCCGACGACTCGAAAACGCACTCGGGGACCGTGGGGTATGACGTACGAATTGGTCCCCACCAATTCTTGGGCCTGAGATTTTCGGTAGAACGGCACCGTAACGATGGACCCGATCTTGAGTCCGAACTGTTGTTGCATCGAGAACCCGACGAGCGCGTCATGCACACCAGTGGGCAGACGACCGGAAAGCAACTTGATCGTGCTGGCTTCGTGCGATGTTGGTAAGGCCTCCACGCCTAGGTACTTATTCGATACGAAGTGCCCTTGCGCGGTGCCATTTCCGGCGGAGTAGAGGACGTCAATGGTCTGTTCGGATACGAACGGCAGTCGGAGATAGTTCTTGGCGAAGTGTGAGGTGGTAAACGCCTCCACGTCGTAGCTATAGCGCTGGGAAAAGTCAGAGACGGCCGAGGACGTACGTCGAGCGGTTGAGACACCGGCGAGTACGGTTCCGCCGATGAGGGCCACGAGAAGTGACAGCGCAAGCCACGACGCCCAGCGCCGAAAAAACTCGGTTCGAAATACCACCCCGACTGGACCCATCGACCTCCTCCACCCTGTAGGCAAGTCTCTGCGATGCGGGTGACCGAATCCTTCGTGTCACCAACGAAAAGTGACTCGTGCTAGCACCCAGAAATGCGTATCATCTCTCGACACCGATCGTCACGCTTCCAATAGTGGCGTCAAAGTTCGCGAGTGGACGTTTCAGAGTGGTGATGTTGGTCCTCAATCAATTGCGCCCTTCAACGAATCTTTCGCTGTCTCGCTGTCTCCAAAATTGATCCTAAGGTTCTGGAATGGCCGTGGAATGGGAACAGGTTGTGATTCAGGCGATGAAACCCGGAGATCTTGCGCGTTGGTGGTTAAAGGCCTTGGGGTGGGTACTCACCATTGACTCCGACGACGAAATTGAGATTCGGTCCCATCCCGATTTCGTGCCGGGGATCGTCTTCCTACAGGCGACAAGTCCGAAGGTCGCGCAGAACAGGCTTCATCTTGATTTTCGACCAGACGACCAGAGCGTCGAGGTTGAACGACTGCTCAAACTTGGTGCACGTCGGATCGATGTAGGTCAGGGAAAGGCCTCGTGGGTGGTAATGGCCGATCCAGAAGGCAACGAGTTCTGCGTGCTGTCAACCCGTCGCGAGTAGCAAATCCGCCGGAACGTGAAGGTTTCCTTGGGCTACCTTTTGGGCGCCCAAGATTGAACGTCGTCCATTTGGCGAGATCACTTCGCCCTCCACGACTTCTTTAAACCCCGAGCAAGTTGTGGCACCAGCGCGCCAAAGTAAGCGGCATCCCACAAAATTGAGATTCCTTCACCATTTTCAGTGATTGGAAGTGTCAGCCCATTCCATTCGCCGGACACGAGAAGTACTTTCCCGCCATTGTCAAAGTGAAGTTCGAGGGCCAAGGGTGACAGAGGCGCCGCGAATGGCTTCGCGCCCTCCACGTCGAAGTGGTGCGATACGTGAACTCTTTTACCGTCAAGGCCAACAATGACCGCGGAATCGACCCAATGTATTTTGGCCGACGACATCGTGCAGCCAACGAGACCACTCCAAGGGAGCTCATCATTCATTGACATCACTTCGACGGGCCGCTGACGATCGCTTGGGGATTGTGCCAGAAGTTCGAGCTCGAATCCTCCTTCCGTGAACTCGTTGGAGGAGACCAGAGTGATGACTCCCCAGTCGGTGGTGAGCTGGACGCCGAGTTGGGTGACGTGAGCGACGTCGAAGTCCCATTGGCCATTGAGCGCCAAATCGCCGGTTGGTTCGCGGTACTGAACACCCGTCAGCACACTCCCGACCAGAAGCTTCGCTCGATCTAACTGCGCTCTGGTAATTGGTTCCACACGATCAGTTCAGCACGTCCAAGTAAGTGCCCCGTACTGACTGTGATCGTAAAGCTGCGGCGAAGACCCTTCACTCAATACGAGGTCAGATTGTGCGCCCCTCCGAAGTCTTCGTGAAGGCTTCGTCAGTCGGTGTCGCCGCCCGACATCTCGGAGACCTTCTGCTTGCCGGCGGAGACGAAGGGCATCATCGCACGAAGTTTCTTGCCAATGTCTTCAATGGGGTGCTTCTTGCCCGCGTCTCGAAGTTCGCGGTAGCGCGGACGTCCAATCTCGTTCTCGAGAATCCATTCGGCGGCAAACGTGCCGTCTTGAATTTCGGTGAGGATCTTTTTCATTTCCTTTTTCACGGACTCGTTAATGACGCGCGGACCTCGTGTGAGGTCGCCGTACTCGGCGGTGTCCGAGACGCTGAAGCGCATGCCCGTAATGCCCTCTTCGTACATGAGATCGACGATCAACTTAAGTTCGTGGAGGCACTCGAAGTACGCACTCTCGGGCTGATAGCCGGCCTCGACGAGCGTCTCGTAGCCGGCGCGCACGAGGGCCGACACGCCGCCGCAAAGGACGGCCTGCTCACCGAAGAGGTCGGTTTCGGTCTCTTCGGTGAAGGTCGTTTCGAGCACGCCGGCGCGCGTCGCGCCAATGGCGTGCGCGTAGGCGAGCGCGATGTCGTGAGCCTGACCGGTCGCATCTTGGTGGACCGCAATGAGCGACGGCACGCCGCCGCCCTCTAAGTAGGTGCGACGAACGAGGTGACCGGGTCCCTTGGGCGCGACCATTGCGACATCCACGTCGGCCGGGGGGTTGATCAAATTGAACCGGATGTTGAAGCCGTGAGCGAACAGTAGACACTTGCCCTTGGTGAGGTGGGGTGCGATCTCGGCGTCGTACGTGCGCTTTTGTTCGGTGTCGGGAACGAGCACCATGATCACGTCGGCTTCGGCGCACGCGTCGGCGATCGAGAGGACATTCAGGCCGGCATCTTCGGCCTTCGTCACTGACGACGAGTCAGTACGCAGTCCGACTCGGACGTCGTAGCCGCCGTCGTGGAGGTTGAGCGCGTGCGCGTGGCCCTGGGAACCGTAGCCCAGGATGGCGATCTTCTTGCCCAGCAAGAGCTCGGGCTTCGCGTCAGCTTCGTAGTACATCGTGGTCATGGAGAGTCCTTCTGTGTTGGGGGTTATTGGTGAAGTCGGTTAGCCAAGTCTAGGGAGTGCGACGCGACCGGTTCGGTGGAGTTCGACCTCGCGAAAGTCCTCCAATGAGCGTTCCAGTTCGTCACACGCGCCGGGCGTGCCGGCCAACATGACCGTCACGGACGTGGCACCCACGTCGACGATTGACGCTCCGCCTCGCGTGATGGTGTCCAGCACGGCGAGACGACTCCCATCGTCCACGGGAACCGAAGCGATCAGGAGTTCACGCTCTAACGCGTCGCGCGGCGAGAGGTCGGAAATCGCCACGACATTCACCAACTTGTCGAGTTGGCCCACGATCTGTTCGAGTGGTGCGGATTCGGCGTCCACGACAATGGTGACCCGGGAGAACCTGGCGTGACTCTCCGCGGGCGCGACGGCGAGCGAGTAGATATTGAAGCCCCGTCGGGCGAAGAGACCGGCAATGCGGGCGAGCACACCGGGCTTGTTCTCGACCAGCACCGACAGAATGTGGTGACGGATTGGCGTACGGGCGGTGTCGCCGAGATACGGTTCGGGACTCACCGTAACTCCCCTCGCTGGGACGGGTGCACCATGATCTCGTCATTACTGGCACCCGACGCCACCATCGGGAAGACCTTCTCGGAGGCGTCCGTACGAAAGTCAATGACGACCGGCACGTCGTTGATGGCGTTGGCTTGGTCAATGACGTCGTGCATCTCCTTCAGCGTGCGAGCGCGCAGTCCCACGCATCCCATGGCCTCGGCCCACTTCACGTAGTCGGGCAGATCGGCACTGAGGTAGACCTCGCTGTAGCGCTCCTCGTAGAACATCTCTTGCCACTGGCGCACCATGCCGAGGTAGGCGTTGTTGAGGATCGCGACCTTGATGGGAATACCTTCGGACCTCGCGGTCACCAACTCCTGCGCCGTCATCTGGAAACAGCCGTCGCCGTCGATGCACCAGACCGTGCGGTCCGGTTGGCCGACCTTGGCGCCAATGGCGGCCGGCACGCCGAAGCCCATCGTGCCGGCACCGCCGGAGTTGATCCACGTCCGGGGCTCTTCGAACTTCCAATGCTGGGACGCCCACATCTGGTGTTGTCCAACTCCGGACGAGACGATGGTGCCCGGAGCGGCCTTGGCGGCAATGGCCTCGATCACGTGCTGGGGGCGAAGCGGTCCGTCCGCTTGCGGCGCGTCGTACACGAGCGGGTACTGATCGCGCCACGTATTGATG
>Ga0208717_1000439_pt1 | contig 14219 bp, 13 predicted proteins | sample NGESurF53shallow_FD_184489 | JGI IMG/M metagenome (GOLD analysis project Ga0208717, IMG submission 184489) | Arctic peat soil microbial communities from Barrow, Alaska - NGEE Surface sample F53-3 shallow (SPAdes) | ecosystem: Environmental > Terrestrial > Soil > Wetlands > Peat ... | reverse complement strand
TGACCGCGAAGCTGGTCGTGGTTGTGGTGATGGGGCCGACGCCCGGGTGCCGGAACTTCTTGGTGTAGGTGGTCGGCCTGGACACGTCGTGGGCTGCCCAGGCGGTGGCGAACGTGGGACTCAGCGCCTCCAGGCGGCGGATGAAGTGCGTCCACGCGGGGTCGCCGACGTGTCGGCCGTACGCGGCCCGCAACTGTGCGACCAGGATGTCGCAGTGCAAATCCGGATCCTCCACCGCGCTGCAGCAGGCCGGCGCCGCCAGGTTGACAAGCAGGGTGTTGCGCTCGCCGGGCGGGGCCGAGGTGACGCTGGGGAAGATCGACTCGTACACCTTGTTCCAGGCGAGCAGGTCGAACCGCTCGGTGAGGATGACGGCGGGCAGTGGGATCGCGTCGACGATCTGCTGGACCTCCGGCGGCAGGGGGCAGTCCACGCAGTCGGCCGGGCCGCTCGCGCCGGGGACGTCCGCCAGCCGGAACAGGTGCGAGCGCTCGGTGGCGTCCAGCCGCAGCGTGGTCGCGATCGCGTCGAGAACCTGGACGCTCGCGTTTATCTTGCGACCCTGCTCGAGCCAGGTGTACCAGGTGACACCGACGCCGGCTAGCTGGGCAAGCTCCTCCCGCCGCAGGCCGGCCGTGCGGCGACGGGTGCCGGGGGGCAGCCCGACGTCCTCGGGCTGGATGCGCTCGCGCCGACTGCGCAGGAACGCGGCCAGCTCGGTGCGGCGCGCGCTGGCCAGGCTCGCGGTGCCGTTCCCGGCTGTGCCGTTGATGGTCGCCATGCTCACGTCCTCATTCTGCTACCCGGTTCTTAACCGTGCCAGGTGGTGTTAGTACCAGGATAACCAGGCTCTTGGTACCAGCATAAGACTTACGGCAAGCTGAGTGCATGACAGAAACCACAGCGCGTCTTCAGCCGGCCGTCGCGAGCGGACGGCGGACCGGTCGCGCCACCACGCGGCCGGGCGTGGTGCTCGCGATCGTGCTCACCGGCCAGCTGATGGCCATCATTGACGTAAACATCGTCAACGTCGCGGTGCCCGCGATCCATGAGAGCCTGCACACGACGGGCTCCGGGCTCCAGCTGATCGTGGCGGGTTACACGATCGCCTACGCGGTGCTGCTCGTAACCGGTGCCCGGCTCGGGGATATCCTCGGGCACCGGCGGATGTTCCTGGTCGGCACCGGCCTGTTCACGCTTGCCTCGCTCGGCTGCGGGCTCGCGCCGTCGGCCGGCGCGCTGGTCGCCCTGCGGTTTATCCAGGGCGCGGGCGCCGCCGTGATGATTCCCCAGGTGCTGAGCCTGATCCAGCGCACTTACACCTCCCCGGGGCCGAGGGCGCGGGCGATGACGATGTACGCGACCGCGATCTCGGGCGGGGCCGTGCTCGGGCAGGTGCTCGGCGGGCTGCTGGTCAGCGCGAACATCTTCGGCAGCTCGTGGCGGCCGGTCTTCCTCGTCAACGTGCCGGTCGGGCTGTTGCTGCTCGCCTGCGGTCGGCTGCTGCCCGCTCAGCATCAGCGTGATGCGCGGCGCTCGCTCGACCTGCCCGGTCTCGCGGTGCTGACCCCGGCGGTGCTTGCCTTTGTCCTGCCGCTGGTGCTCGGGCAGCCGCTCGGCTGGCCGGCCTGGGGCTGGGCGCTGCTGGCGGCTTCGATCGTCGGCTTCGGCCTGCTGGCCGTGGTGGAGCACCGGGTCGGCGGTCGGGGCGGCCAGCCCATCCTGCCGCGCTCGCTGCTCGGGCTGCCGGGGATGGCGGCCGGGCTCGGCGGGCTCTTCGCCTCGATGGCGATATTCGGCGGCTGGCTGTTCGGGCTGGCGCTCGAGCTGCAGGACGGGCTGGGCGAGTCGCCGCTGCGCGCGGGGCTGACTTTCGTCCCCTGCGGCGTCGCGTTCGCGTTTGTGAGCCTTAACTGGCGGCGGCTGCCGGCCAGGTACCACGACCGGCTCCCGATGGCCGGGTTCGTGGTGAACGGCGCGGGCCTGGTCTGGTCGGGGCTGCTGCTCCACGCCGGCGGTGCGGCCGGCCCGTGGCTGTACGTCGCGCTCGGGGTGGCCGGGGCAGGGATGGCGGCGGCGTTCGGGCCGCTGATGACGCGGGTCCTATCCCGGGTGCCGGTGGCGCTGGCGGCGGACGCCAGCGGGGTCGTCGTGACCGTGAACCAGCTGGGCATCGTGGTCGGGATCGCGACGTTCGGAACTCTGTACCTCAACCTGGCCGGGCGGCTGCCCGCTCGTGCATCGAGCGCGTTCACCCTCTCCTCAGCGCACGCGTACCTCTCGGTTTCGGTGGCGCTGGCGGCGCTGGCGGTGGCCGGGGTCGTGCTCGCGCTGGTCCATGTCCGGGCCGCGCAGCCGCAGGGTGTCCGGCAGTAGGCTGCGGATCATGGCGAGGACGCATCGGCTTGAACTTGACGACCAGACGCTGCGCGAGTGGGACGCGGTGGTGGTGGCGGCGGGGGCGGACGGGATCGTGCTTGACCGGTCCGCCTTCTACCCGGGCGGCGGCGGCCAGCCGCCGGACCACGGCACGCTGCTCTGGGGCGGCGTGCAGACCCGGATCGTGGACGCGCGCAAGGACGACGGCGAGCTGCTGCTGGTGCCGTTGGAGGGCGACCCGCTGCCCGCCGTCGGCACCTCGGTGCGCGGGGCGGTGGAGGACGACCGGCGGACCGCGCTGATGCGGACGCACTCCGGCCTGCACGTGCTCTGCGGGGTAGTCTTCCGCGACTTCGGCGCGCTGGTCACCGGCGGCAATATGGAGCCGCTGACGGCGCGGATGGACTTCAACCTGGAGGCGGTGCCGCCGGGGTTCAAGGAGGCGGTCGAGGAGGCGTGCAACGCGGAACTGCGCAGCGACAGGAAGATCGTGGTGCGTTCGCTGCCACGGGAGGAGGCGTTCGAGATCCCCGACATCATCCGCACCGCGACCAACCTGGTGCCCGATGACGTCGAGGAGGTGCGGATCGTCGACATCGTCGGTCTCGACCAGCAGGCCGACGGCGGGACGCACGTGGCGTCCACCGCCGCCGTCGGGCGGATGTCGGTGGTGAAGGTGGAGAACAAGGGCAAGGGCTTCCGCCGCCTCCGCATCGCCATCGCCGACTGATGGGCGCCGGACCGGCGCGGCCGTCGTTGCGGGCGGACATCATCCGCGCGGCCGTGGCGGGCGACTCGGCTGGCGCCGGCGGATTGTGGACGTCGGTCCGGGTCGTGTCGAGCACCGGCTCCACCAACGCCGACCTGCTCGCCCGCGGCGGCCCGGAGGGCCAGGTGCTGGCGGCCGAGGAGCAGACCGCCGGCCGGGGCCGCGCGGGCCGGACGTGGGTGAGCCGGCCGGGCGCGTCGCTCACGTTCTCGGTGCTGCTGCGGCCGGCCTCGGTCCCGCCGGCCGCGCGGGGCTGGCTGCCGCTGCTGACCGGGGTGGCGGTCGCGGCCGGCGTGCGGTCGGCGGCCGGCATCGCGGCCACGCTCAAATGGCCCAATGACGTCCTCGTGGGCGACCGGAAGCTGGCCGGCATCCTGGCCGAGCAGTCCCCGGACGGTGACGCCGTGGTGGTCGGCGTCGGCCTGAACGTCGCCACCCGGGAACACGAGCTGCCGGTCTCGCCGGCCGGCCTGCCCGCGACGTCGCTGCTGGTCGAGGGGGCCGACGTCGGCCGCGAGGCGCTGCTGGCCGAGATCCTGAGCTCGCTCGAGCGCTGCTACCTGGGCTTCAGCGCGGACCCCGACCCCGTGAGGTCAGGCCTGCTTGCGGAGTACCGCTCGGCCTGCGCGACCCTCGGACGCGAGGTCCGGGTCGAGCTCCCGGCCGGCCGGGAGCTGGCAGGCCGGGCGGAGGACATCGACCCTGGCGGCCAGCTGCTGGTCCGCCCAGCGGGCGCGGCGTCCGCCACCCCGGTCTCGGCCGGCGATGTCATCCACGTGCGGTAGAGCAGCGAGTCGAGCCGCCGGGTAGCCCCGATCTACCCTCGGCGCCGCCGGGATCGAAGCCGGGAAGTCTTACGATGTCGGGTATGGATGGTGACCGATCGCTGGCGGTGGGCGAACAGTCCGTCGAGTCTCTGCATCCGCACTGGAAGACGCTGGTCGGGCCGGTCGTGGCCGCATTCGTGATCGTGGCGGCGCTGCTGGTCGGCGAGGTGCTGATCCCGGGCGGCCGGGAGGCGGCGATCGAGCGGCTGGCGGCGGCCGGGCTGGCCATCGTGCTGCTCATGTGGTGGCTGACGTATCCGCTGCTCAGGTGGCGCACCACCCGCTACGAGCTGACGACCAGGCGGATGCGGCTGCGGACCGGGGTCGTCGCGCGCAACGGCAGCGACATCCCGCTCTCGCGGATCACCGACGTCTCGTTCCGCAAGTCGCCGCTGGACCGGCTGCTGGGCTGCGGGACGCTGGTGGTGGAGTCGGCCGGCGAGCACGCCGAGATCGTCCTGCCTCAGGTCCCGCACGTGGAACGGGTCTCGGCCAGGCTGTTCCAGCTGGTCGAGGACGAGCGGCTGCGGGCCGCCGCGACCCCGCAGGATGACCCGGACCCTCGCTGACCCACGCGGTACGCTCCGCAAGTGTGACTGAGACTGCGGATTCCTCGCTGCCCGACGTCGGAGCGCTCAGGGAGCGGGTCGAGCGGGGCGGGGCGGCCAAGTACCACGAGTCGGCCGCCGCGAGCGGGAAGATGTTCGCCAGGGACCGGATCGCGCTGGTGGCCGACGCGGGGTCGTTCACCGAGGACGGGCGGTTCGCCAACGTGCTGGCCGACGGGCTGCCCGCCGACGGCGTGGTGACCGGTACCGCCACTCTCGACGGCAGGCCGGTCGCGATCATGGCCAATGACTCGACGGTGAAGGCCGGATCGTGGGGCGCGCGGACCGTCGAGAAGATCATCAGGATCATCGAGAGGGCACTCGACCTCGGCGTCCCGATGATCTACCTGGTGGACTCGGCCGGCGCCCGGATCACCGACCAGGTCGAGATGTTCCCCGGCCGCCGGGGCGCGGGCCGCATCTTCCACACCCAGGTGCGCGCGTCCGGCGTGATCCCTCAGGTCTGCGCGCTGTTCGGCCCGTCTGCGGCGGGCGGCGCCTACATACCGGCGTTCTGCGACTTCGTCGCGATGGTCGAGGGCAACGCGTCGATGTACTTGGGCAGCCCGCGCATGGTCGAGATGGTGGTCAGCGAGAAGACCACCCTGGAGGAGCTGGGCGGTGCCCGGATGCACTGCTCGGTCTCCGGCAGCGGCCATTACCTGGCCAAGACCGAGGAAGAGGCGCTCGCCGCCGTCCGGCGCTACCTCTCCTACCTCCCCTCGAACTGGGAGTCGGCGGCGCCGCAGGCCCCGGCCGGGGCCGGCGACGCAGGCCGGGGCGCCGACCTCGGCCGTCTGGTGCCGGAGAACGAGCGGCAGGTGTTCGACATGCGGAGGTTCATCCGCGCGCTGGCCGATCCGGACTCCTTCTTCGAGGTCCACGCGCTGTGGGCGCGCGAGGTCACGGTTGGGTTCGCCCGGCTCGACGGGCAGGTGACCGGGGTCGTCGCCAACAACCCGCTCTACAAGGGCGGGGTGCTCTTCGTCGACTCGGCCGACAAGGCGGCACGGTTCGTCGAGATCTGCGACGCGTTCGGCGTGCCGCTGCTCTTCCTGGCCGACGTGCCCGGGTTCATGGTCGGCACCGCCGTCGAGCGGCAGGGCATCATCAGGCACGGCGCTCGGATGATCAGCGCGATGTCGCAGGCGACCGTGCCCAAGATCTGCGTGGTGGTGCGCAAGGCCTACGGCGCGGGCCTGTACGCGATGGCGGGCCCGGGGTTCGAGCCGGACGCAGCCCTGGCCCTGCCGACCGCGAAGATCGCGGTGATGGGGGCCGAGGCCGCGGTCAACGCCGTCTACGCGGGCAAGCTGGGCCGGCTGCCCGAGGACGAGCGGGCGGCCGAGACGGCCCGGCTGCGGGCCGAGTACGAGGCCGACATCGACATCGTGCGACTCGCGTCCGAGCTCGTGATCGACGACATCGTGCAGCCGGAAGCGCTCGCGGGCGAGCTCGCGCGGCGTTTCGCCGCCGCCCGCGGCAAGTACCGCCCGGCGGTCCGCCGCCGGCATCCGATCAGCCCCGTCTAACGTCGAGTCTGATGGGATTCGCGCACCGAACGCGCGTCACTGGTGCAACTTTTTTACCGCGGCTTTACTATTTACGTATGACCCGAGTGCTGCTGGCCGAGGACGACACCTCCATCTCCGAACCGCTCTCCCGCGCGCTGCGCCGGGAGGGCTATCAGGTCGAGGTCACTGAGGACGGCCCGACGACGCTCGGGCGGGCGCTGTCGGACGGCGTTGACCTCATCCTGCTCGACATCGGCCTGCCCGAACTCGACGGGCTCGAAGTGTGCCGCCGAGTCCGGGCGGAGGGGCACTCGGTGCCGGTGCTCATCCTCACCGCGCGCGCGGACGAGGTGGACACCGTGGTCGGCCTGGACGCCGGCGCCGACGACTACGTGACCAAGCCGTTCCGGCTGGCGGAGCTGCTCGCCCGGGTCCGCGCGCTGCTCCGCCGGGGGACGACGGCCGAGGCGCCGGGGACGGTGGGCGAGGTCCGGGTGGACGCGGACGCCAGGCGGGCCTGGCACGGCGACATCGAGCTCGACCTCACCACCAAGGAGTTCGACCTGCTCTGGATTCTGCTGCGGGACGCCGGGAAGGTGGTCACCCGCGAGCAGATCATGCGCGAGGTCTGGGACGCGAAGTGGTGGACGTCGACCAAGACGCTCGACATGCACATTTCCTGGCTGCGCAGGAAGCTCGGCGACGACGCCCACCACCCGCGATTCATCACGACCGTCCGCGGCGTCGGGTTCCGGTTCGAGCGCGGCGACTTATGAGGGGGCGGCTCTGGCTGTTCACGTCGGCCGTGGCCGTGATCGCCGCCCTCGTCGCGGCGGTTCCGCTGCTGGTGGTGGCCGCTGACCGCGACCACCTCATGCTCGCGCTCGGCCTGCCGCTGCTGGCGGTCGCGATCGCCGGCGCGGTGGCGCTGTCCGGGGCGGTGGCCCGGCGGGCGGCCCGGCCGGTGGAGGAGCTCGCGGAGGCGGCCGGGCGGCTCGGCACCGGCGACCCCCGCCCGGTCGGACGCAGATACGGCGTCACCGAGCTTGACCAGGTCGCGGAGGGCCTGGACAGCGCCTCCCGGCGGGTGACCAAGCTGCTGACGGCCGATCGAGAGCTCGCCATCGACGCCTCGCACCAGCTCCGGACGCCGCTGACCGCGCTGTCGATGCGGCTTGAGGAGATGATCGCCTCGGCCGATGACCCGGCCGTGGTACGCGAGGAGGGCACCGCCGCCCTCGCCCAGGCCGAGCGGCTGGCCGACGTCGTGAGCCAGCTGCTCTCGCCCGCCCGCCGGGTGGGCGCAGGCTCGGCGGGCAAGATCAGCGTCGACCGGATCGTGCTGCAGCAGATCACGGAGTGGGAGCCCGCGTTCCGGCGGGCGGGCCGGAAGATGGTGCTGATCGGGGACTCCAGGCTGCAGGCGTACGTCACCCCGGGGGGACTTGCCCAGGTGATCGCCACCCTGCTGGACAACGCGCTGATGCACGGCCGGGGGACGGTGACGATCCGGCGCTCGCAATCGGCCAGCTCGGTCGTGATCGAGGTTGAGGACGAGGGCAACGGGGTGCCGGCCGAGCTCGTGTCCACGATCTTCGAGCGCTCGGTGAGCGGGCGGCCGGAGGGAACCGGCCTCGGTCTCGCGCTAGCCCGCACGATGGCCACCGCCGACGGCGGCCGGATCGTCCTTGCCCGGCGCAAGCCGCCGGTTTTCGCGGTCTTCCTGCCCCGCAACCGGCCGGGCGTCCAGGGAAAGGCCAGTCGCAGCGGCCCGGCCTGATCCCGGGATCAGCGGGCTTTCAGTGCCTGCGGTGTCGGCCCGTCTGCGAGCGCTGAACCGACGAGGCCGAAGCCGACAGGCCGAGGTCCTGCCCGGTGGCGGCCGGAGCGGCCAGCACGGGCGCAGTCACGGGTCCGTTCGGGATAATTGAAGTTTCCATCCGCGGCGCCGGGCGCTTGGCGGGCTCGCCCCAGGAGTGGGCCTCGGTGACCGCTTCGAACGGGTGAGAGTCGGCCGACGGCTCCCACGGGGTGTCGGCGTGCCCCGAGACGGTGGCGGCCGCGGCGTACGCGGGGTCGAGGTCCCACGGCGGGTAGTCCGGGACCGGCTCGGCGTCGGCCGCCGTCGAGGCGAGGACCGACTCATCGGCCGGGGCGGTGAACACCCACTGGCGGTAGGCGAAGTACCGGAAGATGGTGGCGAGGCCGGTGCCGACGACCGACGCGCCGTTGTACTCAAGCTGGCTGTGCAGCCCCAGCCCGTAGGTGACAATCGCGATCACCGCTTCCGCGATGACAAGCCCGATCACGTTGAGCACGATGAAGAGCGCGAGCTCGCGGCCCAGCGCCTGGTTCTCACGGTGCTTGAACGTCCAGAACCGGGAGCCGAGGTAGGTCAGGGCCATGGCGATGATCGTCGAGATCGCCTTCGCCTCGAGCGCCTCCACGTGGAGCTCTCCGTGCAGCACCGCGGCGCCGCCAAGGTCGAGCACGGCCCCGATGCCGCCCACTACGCAGAACTTGAGCAGCTCGGGTACGAGGTGACGGTAACGGGAGTACAGTCCGGCGGCTGGGAGGGCCATGCGCGATTTGCCCCTTTCAGAGAGCTACGCGTCCACGGTAGTTGACCCTCTTCGCTGCGACGTTGAAGGTTGTCTGAATCGTTGCTCTGTAGTTTTGGCGCAGCCGACGCCCGTCTGCGGGCCCGGCGACAGGGATCGCCGGGCCCGCAGACGGTGCTATGCCCGCTAGACCTGAGCCGTGGGCTCAGCCGGCGCGGTCGCCGCGGCGCGAGCCGAACGGTCCGCGATCAGCCGCCAGGTGAGGTAGATCACAGCGGTGAGCAGGGACCCGACCTCGAACGTGAGGTCGCCCGCGTTGCCCCAGTGCTTGGGGACCACGCCGACGTACTCGGTCTGGTTGGCGAACAGCCAGATCGAGACGCCCGCGCCGACCGCCATCGCCACCGGGCCGGCCCAGTTGGCGTATTTCTTGTCGAAGAGCAGCCGCTCGCTCTCCTCGGTGGACTTCCTGCGGCGCAGGAACATGTCGCAGAACACGACCGCCAGCCACGGGGCGATCCAGTAGGCGACGATCAGCAGGAAGTTGTTGTACTTGGTGCCGGCGTCGCTCAGCCCCGACCAGGCGAGGAAGAACCCGATGGTGCCGAACCCGAGGGCGACGATCGCGCGGCGGATGTGCAGCGGCAGCTTGATGCCGATCGCGGTGAACGAGATCGCGCCCGAGTAGATGTTGATCGCGTTGGCGGCGATCGCGCCGATCGTGATCGCGAGCAGGGTCAGGTCGGCCAGCCAGCTGGGGAACACGCTGGTGAAGGCGGCCGTCGGGTTGTTCCCCGCGGCTGCGGCCACTTTTGGGATCGTCCCGGCGGCGGCGCCGACGGTCTCGAGCAGGACGCAGGACAGGAACAGCCCAAGGCCGGCCCAGAGGGCGATGGCCCGCTTGCTGGTTTCCGGCTTGAAGTAGCGCGTGTAGTCCGAGGCGTAGGGGTTCCAGCCCACCGCGTAGCCGAACGTGGCGCCGAACTCGATCAGGAAGGCGCCTGGAATCGTCGAGTGCTTGGCGCCAGGGTGGCCCTTGGACAGCATCCAGACGGACGCGATCAGGAAGATGATCACCAGCACCGGGAAGGCGTACCGCTCGAAGGCGTGGATCAGGTTGTGGCCGAGGAACGCCACCACGATCTGGACCACGACGATGATCAGCAGGCAGAGCACCTCGGGCATGTGGGTGAGGGAGTTCAGCGCGAGCGTGCCGCTCACGCTGTTCACCGCGAACCAGCCGATCCCGCCCGTAACGGCGTTGATCCCGGCGGGCAGGACGTTCCCCCAGTACCCGAAGCCGAAGCGGCTCAGCACCATCTGCGGGACGCCGAAGCGCGGTCCCGCGGTGGACAAGATGCCCTGGGTGATGGCGCCGAGCCCGGTGCCGAGCACGATGGCAAGCACGGTGGACCAGAAGCTCATGCCGAAGGCCCATACGCCGAGGAGGCCGACGAAGATCGTCGCGAACTCCATGTTGGGCGAGGTCCAGGTCCAGAAGAGCTGCAGCGGCCTGCCGTGCCGCTCGCTGAGCGGGATGAATTCCGCCCCGCCGGGCTCTACGGCGATGACCTTGTCGCCGTAGTTCCCCTCTCTTACCTCAACGTCGGTTAGCGTCGTCATCTGTACTCCCTGCTTACAGGCGTGGCCAAAGTGCTGGCCGAAACGGGCTGGTCTCGCCTTGGGGGGCGATCGCCGGGATTGGCTGGGTGGCAGATGTCGCGACGCTGCGGCCTCGTATTGCCATGTTGGTTGTACCCAAGATTGGGCGGTTCCGCGTAGGCTACACCGCGTGCATTCACGGTTGTCACCTGCGGGTTCAGAGCAGGCTCGGGAGCCGGTCGGCCCGGCCGGGCCGATCGAGCGGAAGTCGGTTACCGGCATGCCCGCCGTCGGCATGGTCGGCGGTGGACAGTTGGCTCGGATGACCGCCGCGGCGGCGGTCGGTCTTGGCGCGACGTTCCGGGTGCTGGCCGAGTCGCCGACCGAGAGCGCGGCGCTCGTCAGTCACAACGTGGCGATCGGGTCTCATTCTTCCTTGCCTGATATGTCATCATTTGCGACCGAATGTGACGTTATCACATTCGATCATGAGCACGTGCCAGCGCCGGTGCTGGTCGCCCTGGAGTCCGAGGGCGTGCTGGTCAGGCCCGGCTCCGCCGCGCTCAGATACACCCAGGACAAGCTGGCCATGCGGGACAAGCTCAGCGCGCTCGGCGTGCCCTGTCCCCGCTACGCGCCGGTGTCATCGGTGGCGGACGTGGTCAAGTTCGCCGACGGCTCGTGGCCGGTCGTCCTCAAGGCGGTCAGCGGCGGCTACGACGGCAAGGGCGTCTGGATCTGCAAAGGCGCGGCCGAGGTTGAGGAAGTTGTCGCCCACGGGTTGGCGCTGCTGGCCGAGGAGTTCGTGCCGTTCCGCCGGGAGCTCGCCGGGCTCGTCGCCCGGTCGCCGTCCGGGCAGGGCGCCGCGTACCCGGTGGTGCAGACCGTGCAGGTCGACGGCATCTGCCGGGAGGTGATCGCGCCGGCCCCCGGTCTCAGCCAGGACGCAGCGGTGGAGGCCGAGGCGATGGCGCTCCGGATCGCGGTCGAGCTCGGCGTGACCGGCCTACTGGCGGTGGAGCTGTTCGAGACCCGGTCCGGGGCGCTGCTGGTCAACGAGCTCGCAATGCGGCCGCACAACAGCGGGCACTGGACGATCGAGGGGGCGCGGACCTCGCAGTTCGAGCAGCACCTGCGCGCGGTGCTCGACCTGCCGCTCGGCTCCTGCGCGCCGCCCGCGTCGCCGGGTCAGTTCACCGTGATGGCGAACCTGCTCGGCGGCACCGACCCGGACGTGTTCGACCGGTACATCCACGTGATGGCGGCCGACCCGGCGGTCAAGGTGCACTTCTACGGCAAGGAAGTCCGGCCCGGGCGAAAAATCGGGCATGTCACGATCGTCGGAGGCCCCGGCGACGGCGTCGAGGAGCTCCGCGATCGCGCCCGCCGTGCCGCGAGCTATCTCCGCTGGGGCACCGAGGACGGCGACTGACCCTATTCTCGGCCGATTTGCCCTCGCCGGACGCTGATAAAAACACTGATCAGGCTTGTCTGGTGATCTTCGACAACTAACCTCATGATGATTAAAGAAGCGCAGGTCGGTAAGTGGAGGGTTCGTGACCGTCGGTGAATCGCTGAGTCAGGCGCGCTATCAGGCGGGCCTGACGATTGACGAGCTCAGCGAGCGCACCAAGATCCGGGCCTCCGTCATCCGCAGCATCGAGTCCGATGACTACGAGGCGTGCGGCGGGGACCTCTACGTGCGCGGTTACGTCCGCGCCATCGCGGGCGCGATCGGCGTCGACGCGCAGGGCCTGATCCGCGACTACGACCAGGAGCGGGTGCACGCGAGCCGCGACGCCGACGCCACCATGTTCGACCTCCCGGCCGTGGCCCCATCCGATGCGGACGGCGGTGCCGCCACGGGCCGCCAGGACCCGGACGAGACCCGCTTCGACCTGCCGGCGGTGCGTGATGACCGCGATGACTCCGCCGCGACACGATTTGACATCCCGGCGGTGCGCGCCGATCCGCCCGAGGACCTGATGGCGGCCGGCTACGACGTGCAGCCCGCCGCCGGCGGCGCTGGGGGCGGGCTGGGGGCGCCGGCCGGGAGCGCCCGCCCGCAGGCCGCCGCGGCGGCGGCGGGCCCTGGCTCACCCGCCTGGCGCGGGCGGCGTCGTCTGCTGGCAGGCGTCGCGGCCGTGGCGGTGCTGGTGATCGCGGGCGTGCTCGGCGTCCGGCTGGCGTCCGGGTCGACCACGTCCAAGAACGCGGCCGACTCGACGGCGGCGCAGGCGAGCGCGTCGGCCAAGGCGGCCAAGTCCGCCACGTCGGCGAGCTCGGCGGCAGCCGACTCCAAGCCAGCGGCCAAGCCCACCGCCTCGCCGTCGGCGACGGCCAAGCCGAGCCCGAGCAAGCGCCCGCACGTCAGCCAGCCGGTCACGCTCCTGCCGCTCTCGGCGGCGGAGGCGTTCGGCCCGGGGGGCCCGGGCGACGGCGACAACCCGTCCGGCGCCGCCTACGTGCTCGCCAGCAACCCGCCGCTGCCCTGGTCGACCGACTGGTACGCGACCGCGAAGTTCGGGATGCTCAAGTCCGGGACCGGCCTGCTGCTCACCCTCGACCACCAGTCCACCATCACCAGCGTGCGCCTCGACCTCACCCACTACCAGGGCGTGAACCTGCAGCTGAGGGTCGGCGACGGCTCCAGCCCGCAGGATTTCAAGGTGGTGGCGACGGCCGACAACACCGGCGGCACGGTCCGGCTCACGCTGCGCCACCCGGCCTCCTCGCGCTACCTGCTGATCTGGTTCACCCAGCTGCCGCCGAACGGCGACGGCCAGTATCAGGAGAGCGTCTACCACGTCCTGGTGAACGGCCACCGGTAGCGGGCGGACACCGCCCGAGCGGTTACGCTAAGGGCCGTGCAGAGTGATTCGCCGCTGGTCGGCGTGGTGATGGGCTCCGACTCGGACTGGCCTGTGATGAAGGCTGCGGCCGAGGCGCTTGACGAATTCCAGGTGGCCTACGAGGCCGACGTGGTGTCGGCCCACCGGATGCCGCGGGAGATGATCGCCTACGGCGCGGATGCCGCCGACCGCGGTATCCGGGTGATCATCGCGGGCGCGGGCGGGGCCGCGCACCTGCCGGGCATGCTCGCCGCGATGACGCCGCTGCCGGTGATCGGGGTCCCGGTGCCGCTCAAGTACCTGGACGGCCTCGACTCGCTGCTGTCGATCGTGCAGATGCCGGCCGGCATCCCGGTGGCGACGGTAGCGGTCGGCGGCGCCCGCAACGCGGGCCTGCTCGCGGTACGGATCCTGGCGGCCGCAGACGACGCGCTCCGCGCGCGGATGGTCGATTTTCAGGCCCGCCTGGCCGCGCAGGCGCAGGCGAAGGGCGCAGCTCTCCGCGCCAATCTCGAGGCTCGCTAACGTTCGGTATCGGTTTGGGCACAGTGAGGCTCGGGGGGTGTTTCGCGCGTGCATCCGAGGTGCATTCTGGATCCAGCGCAGGCAGCTGGGACGGGACTGGCTGCAAGTGTCCGGCGGGGGTCGGGGGCGCTGTGCTATCGGGGTCAAGGGGGTTGTTCAATATGGCTTTTTCTGTGTCTAAGAGCCGTCCGTTCCGTTCGCTAGGTCTGTACAAGTCCAGCGGCAAGCACGCTGCCCCGAAGGGCTCGGTGCCCGCGCCGCGGGAGTCGGTCGAGAATGCCGGGCATCAGCCGGCCCACGCAGCCACGATGCCTCGGCTGACCGGCCCGGCCGCCAGCGAACAGCAGGCGGCCTAGCGTTCCCAGCCAGGTATGCAGACGCCCGCCCCGCGTGTCGAGATGCGGGGCGGGCGTCTGCATTCGGCCGGCGTTAGCATCGTGGCATGAGCACCTTCGACCTCTCAGAAGAGCACCAGGCGCTGCGGGAAGCGGTCCGCGCGCTCGCGGACGACAAGATCGCGCCCCGGGCGGCGGAGATCGACCGGACCGCGGAGTTCCCCTGGGACGTGTACGACTCGCTGGT
>Ga0208717_1000437_pt1 | contig 14238 bp, 14 predicted proteins | sample NGESurF53shallow_FD_184489 | JGI IMG/M metagenome (GOLD analysis project Ga0208717, IMG submission 184489) | Arctic peat soil microbial communities from Barrow, Alaska - NGEE Surface sample F53-3 shallow (SPAdes) | ecosystem: Environmental > Terrestrial > Soil > Wetlands > Peat ... | reverse complement strand
GGAGTACCAGACGAAGACCGATCGGCTGATCCCGGTCTTCGTGCTCGAGTAGACCGGCTGACACAGGTGGCCCATCGCGTCTGGCGGCGCGGTGGGCCACTTCTGATTACCTGCGGGGGCGCCGCTGGAGGTGCCGGGCGTGCTCGGCGCGGAGCCAGTCGGCGCTGAGGCGTTCGTCGGCGACGTCGGCGCCCGCCTCGGTCGCGTCCAGGTAAGCGCGGTCGGCCGCGACCCGGCGGCGGAACTCGGCCTGGTCGCCGACGTGGCCGTGGCCGGGCACCACCCGACGCACGCCGGGCAGGCTCGCGAGGAGCTCAAGTCCCCGTCGGTAGCCGTCGAACGGGTCTGGCGCCGCCAGGTCGAGCAGCGGGATCTCGATGTCGGAGAGCATGTCCCCCGCGATCAGCACGCCTGCCTCGGGCAGCAGCACCGCGCCGTGCCCGGGCGCGTGCGCGTCATGCGCGTACACGACCGCGCGCGGCCCGGCCCAGTCGATCTCGCGGCCGAGCAGCGGCTCGACGCGGGCGAACAACGTCAGGTCGTGGCCCGGGGCCTCCTCCCGCACGCCGCTGACGAGCCCGGACAGCTCCCTGGCGGCGACCGCGACCGCGCGCGGGGTCGCGTACCTCGGCGCCGAGCCGAACGCGGCCGACCAGAGCAGATGATCCCAGTGCGGGTGGGTGGACCAGCCCGCCACCGGGCGCAGGCCGCGCTCCGACAGCCAGCCCGCGAGCGCGGCCAGTTCGGCGACCGTCACCGCCGGGTCGACGAGCAGGCAGCCGCCGTCGTCGCCGGCCACGACGGTCGTGGTCGTGGTGTAGAGGTCGGCCGTGGCAACGAAGACGCCGGCCGCTATCTCATCCACGCGGCCGGCCGGGGTACGGCTTCACCCCGACGCCGTGCAGCACCTCACCGCGACGGCCGATGCCCGGCGGCAGCAGGTCGAGTCCGCCGAAGAAGGCCGCCAGGTCGGACTCGGTCGCCCCGGCCGGCCAGACCGAGTCGGGCAGCCGCCCGGCATCGCCCGCGCCTAGCGTCGCGACCAGGTAGCTGCCCGGCGCGAGGGCCTTAACCAGGACGCCGACGACGGACCGGGCGGTGCCGGGCTCAAGCGCCTGAAGGATCAGCGCTAGGACCAGGCAGACCGGGCGGGAGAAGTCGATGAAGCCGAGGGACTCCGGCGCGGGAGGCGTGGCACGGGAGGCGGTGGCGGAAGCGGGCCGGTACGAGAGAGCGGCGAGAATGGACTCCGGCTCAGTCAGGTCGCCGGCTTGGTAGCGTGCGCCAGCGGGGACGAGGTCAGTGCCGTGGGTGACGACCGCCGGGTCGCGGTCGATGTAGACCACGCGGGCCGCGGGCAGCAGCGCCCGCGCGGTGGCGTGCACGGACGGCCGGGTCGGCAGGCCCGCCCCGACGTCGAGGTACTGGTCCACGCCGTGGCCGGCGATGCGGGTGACGGCCTCCGCCACCTGCGTTCTTGACGCGGCCAGGTTCTCCTGGAGCTGCGGGTAGAGTGCGGTCAGCCGACCGGCCAGGGCCCGGTCGGCGGCGAAGCTGGCTCCGCCGCCGAGCAGGTGATCGTAGGCGCGGGCGACGCTCGGGGTTCGGGTGTCGAGCACGCCGGCAGCTTACTGCCTAGACGGCGTGGCCGACCCCCGGCTGGATGGCGGTCACGTACAGGTACTGGTACAGCGGCTTGGTCGACTGGCAGGCCTGCAGGCTGAAGAACCCGAACGCGGCCGACGTGCGGCCCGGCGGGAAGACCTTGATCAGGCTCGCGGTGGCCGGCTGACACCCCGAGGCGGTGAAGTTGCCGACCTCGACCCAGGACAGGACGGCGTGCGCGGAGCCGCCCGCCGGGATGGTCACGGTCGCGGCCGTGTCCTGCGGGACCCGCGCGGCCGCGCGGCCGAGCTGCTTCCCGTTGGCGGTGGTGGCGGAGACGCCCGGGTACCCGCGCAGCGTGCAGGCGCGGCTGCCGGTGTTGGTGAAGTCGAGCGGGTAGAAGATCGTTCCAGCGGCGCCGCTGCCCTGGCTGACGTCCACCCAGACCGCGAGGCTGGCGGTCGAGCACGTGGGGACGGCGGCGGGGGCGGCCGAGGCGGCCGACGTCGCCCAGACCGCCCCGCCCAGGCCGAGGGTCAGCGCGGTGGCGGTGGCGACGAGCGTGCGCCTGATGCTCTTGAACATGCGTCCTCCTGGAAAGGGCCGCCCGGCGGCGCGAACGGCGACGCCGGGCGGCGGTGACGGCCGGAGCGCTAGATGTTGGTCCCTGGCTGGATGTTGGCGACCCGCAGGTACACGTGGCTCCCGCCGACCGTGCACGCGGGGAGGGAGAAGAACCCGAGGTCGGCGGTGTGCTGGTTCGGCGCGTAGACCTTGATCAGGCTCGCGTTGGTCGGCTTGCAGCCGGAGGTCTGCACCTCGGCGTTGCCGTACGCGAGCAGCGCGTGCGCGGTCCCCCCGGCCGCGATGTTCACCCAGGCGGGGGTGTAGTAGTGCAGCCGCTGGGCGGCGTCGCCGAGCTGGTGCCCGTTGGCGTTGGTGGCCGAGATGCCGGGCCACCCCCAGGTGCGGCAGGTGTGGTTGCTGGTGTTGGTGAACTCCAGCGGGTAGTAGAAGGTTCCGGCCGCGCCCTGCCCGGCGCCGTAGTTCACCCAGACCGCGAGGTTGCCCGCAGTGCAGACCGGTAGCAGGGTGGAGTGCGCGGCGGGCGCGGCCGAGGCGGACGAGGCGGCCACGACGGCGGACCCGGTGCCGAGCGCAAGCGCGGCGGCGACTGCCGCGGCGGCGCGGCGAATTGTCGTTCTCATTGATCTCACTCCCGATTTGGTTAAGCGGGCTCGCCGGATGGCATTCCCCCGGTCGACGTCCCTCTAGAAAGTAAGACGCAACAATGACATAAACGGTTGTGAAAAAGCGCCGCGGACTAATAGGCGGTGCTATCGGTGAACGGTTTGCCGTCCATTTGCTGTGTATTATCCCGGGGCGGATAGGGTGGATGGCATGGATACGGATGAATGGACACGACGGGGGTCGTCGTTCGGCGCGGTCGCGGCGGCCTACGCCGAGCACCGGCCCGACTACCCGGCCGACGCGGTGGCCTGGTGCGTCGCGCCGGCCGGGCGCCCGGTGGCAAGGCTGCGGGTGCTCGACCTCGGGGCCGGCACCGGCAAGCTGACGGCGCTGCTGGCGGAGCTGGGGGCGGACGTGACCGCGGTCGAGCCGGACCAGGCGATGCTGGCCGAGCTGCGGCGGCGGCTGCCGTCGGTGCGGGCGCTGCACGGCCCGGCCGAGGCGATCCCGCTGGCCGACGGCTCGGTCGACGCGGTGCTGTGCGCGCAGTCGATGCACTGGTTCGACATGGCGCGGGCGCAGCCCGAGATCGCCCGGGTGCTCGCCCCCGGCGGCGCGCTCGGCGCCCTCTGGAACAGCGACGACGACCGGGTGGAGTGGGTCGCCGGGCTGCGGGACGCGGCCCGGGGGGCGGGCTCGCCGGTGCGCTCGGAGCGGGAGCGGGACGCCACCGCGTTCGGCGCCGAGCAGTTCGGGAACGAGCTGTTCACCCCGACCGACCGGGCCGAGTTCGCGAACCCGCAGCCGCGGACGATCGACTCGCTGATCGACGACCTGCGGACCCACTCGGCGGTGCTGATCATGGACCCGGCCGCGCGCGAGCGGGTCCTCGGCCGGATCCGCGGCTACCTGGCGTCGCGTCCGGAGACCGTCGGCGGGGCGTTCCAGCTCCCGATGGTCACCTCGGCGCTCCGCTCGGTTCGCCGCTGACCACCCGGTCCGCCGAAGGCTATAGAGTCCAGACGTGGCTACCGAGACCGAACTTGAGGCGCTGTCGTCCCGCGAACTGCACGACAAGGCCGTGCACCGGGCACTCACCCATGCCGACGTGGGCTTCCTGTGGGAGCTGCTGCGGGCGATACCGGCGGCGGAGGCGCTCGAGGGCGACCAGGTCGAATCCGAGTGGGACGCGGTGAAGGTTTCGGGGCTGCTCGGCGACGCGATCGACTCGGGCGACGGGGCGGTCGCGGACGCGCTCCGGCCGCTCTACATCGACTACCTGGTCAAGCACTCCAAGTAGTCAGGGATCAGCCAGCGGGCCGGGCGCAGACACGGTCCGTTCGACACACTGATTTTGGCTTGTGCTGGTCGAAAAACGCGAGCGCGGCGCGACCCGCAGGGGCCGCGCCGCGCTCGCGGTCTGACGACCGAGCCTGCGCCCTTAGGCCTGCAGGATGCCCTCGATCTCCAGGTTGATGGTGACCTTCTCCGACACGGCCACGCCGCCGGGGACGCCGGGGATCGGGCCGTTGAAGTTGACGCCGAACTCGGACCGGTTGATCTCCGTGGTGGCGGAGAAGCCGACCCGGGTGCCGCCGTAGGCGTCCGGGCCGAAGCCGCTGACCTCGAGCTTGAACGTGACCGGCTTGGTCACGCCCTTGAGCGTGAGGTCGCCGTCAAGCAGGAAGTCGCCGCCGTCCTGGCGGACGCCGGTCGAGGCGAACGTCATGTTCGGGTGCTTCTCAACCTCGAAGAAGTCGGCGCTGCGGATGTGCGCGTCGCGCTGCTCCTGGCCGGTGTTGATCGAGGTGAGGTCAACCGTGGCGGTGACGGTCGAGTCAAGCGGGGTTGCCCCGGTGACGATGGTCCCCTCGAACGTGTCGAAGCGGCCGCGCACCTTGCTGACCATCATGTGCCGAACGGTAAACGAGACCTCGGAGTGAACCGGGTCGATCGCCCACGTGCCGGCGACGTAGCCGGGGATCTCCACAGCAGTCGAGCTCATTGAGCCTCCAGGAATGATTGTGCAACTGCGACGCTGAAGTGCGTTACGTAGTAAGACTATCCCAAAACTTGTTGATGCGTCATGCAAATCGGTGAGGGCCTGCTCACACACCCACTGACCCCACCCTAACGCCGGGCCGGGCCGGCCGGCCAGCGGCCCCGGACAGGGCGAACGGACCCGGCCGTCGGCGGCCGGGTCCGTTCTTGTGCTCGGTTGGGTTACGCTCCCGATTCGTCCCGCTAGACCTGCTCGCTCGCCAGCGGCGACGCGGCCACCTCGACCGGCGGCTGCAGCGCGAAGTGGCAGGCGGCCATCCGCGTTGACACGCCGTACGGCTTTAGCTCCGGCTCCTTGGTCGAGCAGATCTCCTGCGCGATCGGGCAGCGGGTGCGGAACCGGCACCCCGACGGCGGGTGGATCGCGCTCGGCAGCTCGCCGACGATCCCCTCGTGCACCTTGGACCGTTCGGTCTCGGGGTCGGCGGTGGGGGCCGACTCGATCAGGCCCTTGGTGTACGGGTGGGCCGGGCGCAGGTACACCTCGTCGGCGGTGCCGATCTCGACCAGCTTGCCGAGGTACATGACGCCGATGTGGTTGGACAGGTACCGGACCACCGACAGGTCGTGGGAGATGAACATGTAGGTCAGGCCCATCTCCTTCTGCAGGTCCCGCATCATGTTCAGCACCTGGGCCTGGACCGACACGTCGAGCGCGGAGACCGGCTCGTCGGCCACGATCAGCTGCGGGTTGAGCAGCAGCGCGCGGGCGAAGCCGAGCCGCTGCCGCTGCCCGCCGGAGAACTCGTGCGGGTACCGCTCGGTCCACGACGAGGGCAGCCCGACCTTGCCGAGCATGTCCTTGACCTTGGCGTACTGGTCGCGGCGGGATCCCATCCCCTGCACGATCAGCGGCTCGCGCAGGATCGAGCCCGCCCGCATCCGGGGGTCGAGCGAGGCGTAGGAGTCCTGGAACATGTACTGGATGTCCCGGCGCTCCTTCCGGTACTGGCGGCCGCTCGACTTGGCGAGATCCTTGGTGCCGAACAGGACCGAGCCGCTGGTCGGCTTGTCCAAGCCGACCAGCATCCGGCCGATCGTGGTCTTGCCGCAGCCGGACTCGCCGACGATGCCGAGCGTCTCGCCCTTGCGGATGTCGAATGACACGTCGGCCACAGCGCTCACCGTGCCGACCTTCCGCCGTATCACTCCTCGGGTCACCGGGAAGTCCTTGACCAGGTTCTTGGCCGACAGCACGACCTCGCCGACGACGGCCGACTCCGGGGACACCGTCTCCCCGACCGGGGCGGGCTCGGTCACCACCAGGTGGCCGCCGACCGCCTTCTCGAGCGAGCCGACCGGGAAGAAGCAGCGGTAGACGTGCGCGGAGGTCTCGCCTGCGAGCACCGGCGGCTCGGTCCGGCAGCGGTCGGTCGCGTACCGGCAGCGCGGCGCGAACCGGCAGCCGGCGGGCGGGTTGACCAGGTCCGGCGGCGCCCCGGGGATCGAGTAGAGCCGCTCCCTGGTCTCGGCCGACTTCTCCGGCAGGGCGTGGAACAGCGCCTCGGTGTACGGGTGGCGGGGGTTCGCGTAGAGCGCCGGGGTATCGGTCGTCTCGACGACCTTGCCCGCGTACATGACGGCGACCCGGTCCGCCCGCCCGGCGATCACGCCGAGGTCGTGGGTGACCATGATGACCGCCATGCCGAGCCGCTGCCGCAACCCGTCGATGAGCTCCAGGATCTGCTTCTGGATGGTCACGTCCAGGGCGGTCGTCGGCTCGTCCGCGATCAGCAGCCTGGGGTCGTTGGCCAGGGCCATCGCGATCATCACGCGCTGTCGCATGCCGCCGGAGAACTGGTGCGGGTACTCGTCGACCCGCTCCCGCGCCCGGGGCATGCCGACCAGGTCCAGCACCTCGACCGCGCGATCCATCGCGTCCTTCTTCGACACCTCCCGGTGCAGCAGCACGACCTCGGCGATCTGCTTGCCGACGGTGTGGGTCGGGTTGAGCGAGGAGAGCGGGTCCTGGAAGATCATGCCGATGTCGTCGCCGCGGATCTTGCGCATCTCGTCCGCGGGCAGCCCGGTGATCTCGCGGTCGGCCAGCTTGATGGAACCGCCGGCGATGCGGCCACTGTTGGGCAGCAGCCCCATGATCGACAGCGCGGTCATCGTCTTGCCGCAGCCGGACTCGCCGACGATGCCGAGCGTCTCGCCCTCGTCGACGTGGAACGACACGCCGTCGACGGCGTGCACGATGCCGTTCTTGAGCTGAATCTCGGTGCGCAGGTCCTCGATCTGCAAAAGCGCCACTTTTCCCCCTTTACCGGCGCTGCAGCCGGGTCTCGAACGCGTCGCGGAGCGCGTCGCCGATGAAGTTGAACGCGATGCAGGTGAGGATGATCGCCACGCCGGACGGGTAGATCAGCCACCAGTAGTTGCCGCCCTGGATGTAGTTCAGGCCGCCGGATAGCATCGACCCCCAGTCCGTCGCTGGCGGCGCGACGCCGAGGGTGAGGAAGCCGAGCACCGACAGGGTGAGAATCGAGTCGGCGACCGCGAAGGTGGCCTGGACGATGATCGTGCCGATCGCGTTCGGCACGATGTGCCTCATCACGGCGCGCAGCGGACGGCCGCCGACCACCCGCACCGCCTGCACATACTCCCTGGTGCGGAGCGCGAGGGTCTCACCGCGGACCAGACGCGCGACACCGAACCAGTAGAACACCGCGATGATGAAGATGATGACCGTCGGAGTCGGATGGAAGATCACCGACAGGATGATGATCACCATCAGGGACGGCAGCGACAAGCCCGCGTCCACGATCCGCATCATGACCGAGTCGATGAATCCACCGGCGAAACCGGAGATGGCCCCGTACACCGTGCCGAAGAAAACCGAGACAACGGCGGCGGCAAGCCCGACCTCAAGCGAGGTCTGGCCGCCGACCATGAGCCGGCCGACCTGGTCATACCCGAGGTCGTCGCAGCCGAGCAGGTGGGCTCCCGATGGGGTGCACAGGGTGTTCAACAGGTTGGTGTTGACCTGGTTCGTCACGTAGATGTGCGGGCCGACGAAGCAGAACAGGAAGATGAACACCACGAAGCCGAGGCCGCCGAGCGCCAGCTTGTTCTCCGCGAACACCTCCCAGGCGCGGATGAGCATGCCGCGCGGCTTGGCCGTCAGCTCTATACCGAGCTCGGCGTCGCTGGCCGCAATGGCCTGTGCCTCCGCCATCAGTACCTCACCCTCGGGTCAAGGATCGCGTAGCCGACGTCTGCGAGCAGGTTCCCCAGAATGGTCGCCACCGTGGCGAGCACGGTGAACCCGAGCAGCGTCTCGTAGTCCACATTGAGCGCCGCCTGATAGAACGCAAGGCCCATGCCCGGGTAGTTGAAGACGACCTCGAGCAGGATCGCCCCGCCGACCAGCGTCGGTACGGAGAGGCCGAGCAGCGTGACGATCGAGACCAGCGAGTTGCGGAACACGTGGCTCCAGATCACCCGGCGCTCGCTCGCGCCCTTGGCGCGGGCCGTGCGCACGTAGTCCTGGACCAGATTGTCGAGCACCGACGATCGCATGTACCTGGACCAGAGCGCGAAAAGCAGGAAGGCGTAGGTGACCACCGGCAACACGAGGGCCCTCGGCTGACCAAGGATCGACAGGATCGAGGAGGACTGGGGCGCGAACGGCGGGAATATGTGCGTGTCCACCGCGAACCAGTCCACGAGCACGATGCCGAGAAAGAACGTCGGCGTGGAGTAGCCGAGGAACGAGATGCCGGTCAGTATGTAGTCGCCGATGCTGTTGCGGTGCACTGCCTGGTACACGCCGAGCGGGATGCCGAAGAGCAGGGAGACGATGGTGCCAAGCAGTACCAGAACGATCGTCTTGGGCAGATCCTGGGCGATCTCGCTCGTGACTGAGAGGTTCAGCTTGGGAGAGAAGCCCAGGTTGCCGTGCAGGAGTTGACCCACCCACTTGATGTACTGCACGTAGAACGGCTGGTCGAAGCCGTAAATGCGGTTGTAATAGGCGATCTGGAAGGGGTTCGCCCGGCTGCCGAGCAGCGCCAAGACCGGTCCGCCAGGAAACAGGTGGACCAGGGCAAGGGTGGCGACCGTCACCAGGAACAGGACGACAAGCGACTGTCCGATCCGCCGAATGAGGAAACCGACCACGGTTTCACAAACCTTTCTCGCGGCCTGACCGCGGCCCCGCCCGATCGGGCGGGGCCGCGGCCGACGCTACCCGGTGGCTACTTGGTGAAGTGCCAGTATTCGGGCAGTTCAGTGCCGAGCGGGTTGAACGCGACATTGGCCAGCTTGGCTGTCACGGCCTGGACGGTGTAGTTGTTCGGCGTGAAGATGAACGGCAGCTGCTGCGCGGTGTAGGTCGCGTACTGGTTGAACGCAGTCATGCTGCTGCTGGTGTGGGTCGCGTTGATCAGCTGGTCCTCGTTCGCGTTGGAGAAGCCACCCGCGTTCGAGGCTGCGCCGGTCTGGAACAGGGGCTCGCCGGTCGGCTCAAAGCCGGGTCCGTTGAAGTTCCAGCCACCGAAGTTGAGCGCCTGCCAAGTGCTGCACTTGGGCATTGGCTTGCACGGCGCCGTCTGGCCGATGATCGTGTTGAACGACTGCGGCACCAGGTTGAGGGCGATGCCGGCCTGCGCGAGGTCCGACTTGTACACGGCCACTTCCTGCGCGAAGAACGTCACGCCGGTCGCGTAGTCCATCGTGATCTTGAGCGCCGTCCCCTTGGTGACCCCGGTCCCGCACAGGGCCGGGTTCTCGCAGGTCATCACTCCGCCGACCTCTGACCAGCCATGGCTGGTCAGCAGCGCCTTGGCGGCGGTGACGTTGAACGGGTACGGCCCTTGGCCGCTATTCTCGCTCTGGATCGAGGGGATCCACTGGCTCGGCGGCTCGTTCGGCACCCCGCCTGTGGTCGGGTACCCGTAGCCGCGTTCCAGGGCCTTGATCATGCCTTCCTGGTCGGTGGACTCCTGAAGCGCCTGTCGGACGTAGAGCTGCTTGAACGCCGGCCCGAGGGTGGGGTTGTTGTAGTTGATGTAGAAGTAGTCGATGCCGTCGGCGTAGTTCGGGGCCAGCGTGAAGCCGCCGCCCAGCGGGTCAGTGGACGGCAGCGGCCCGGTTCCGGTCCGGTTCGGCAGATCCTGCGATGGTATGTAGCCCACGTCGATCTGCCCGGTCTTCAGGGCGGTGTACTCCGTCGAGTCGTCGGTGTACGCGTAGTACGTCATCGCCGCGAGCTCGGGCTTGGGGGCGCCGGAGTAGCTCGTGTTCGGCACGAACGTCGTGACGGGGCCCGCGGTGGCGGTGCTGAACATGGACAGCTTCCACGGCCCGTCGACGACCCCCCAGATGGGGTTAGTCGCATAGGTCTTCACGCTCGCCGCCTGAGCGGCAAGGAACTTGTAGACCGCGACGCACTTGGCCCACTTGTCCTTTGCGGAGTCCGTGGTGCAGCCGCCGCTGCCGGACTTGGCCCCGGCCGAAGTGACATCCCAGGCCATCGGAATCGGGTTGATCTCGGCGAGCTGGTTGTAGGTGAACCAGACGCTGGAGACGCTGCTCTTGAGGTGCAGGACCACGGTGTTGGGCCCGGTGGCGCTGTAAGAGGTCAGGTTGTCAGGCAGCAGGCCCGGGCTGTAGCCGTAGAAGTTGGAGAACTCCGCCTTCATCATGTTCAGCCAGAAGACGACGTCGGCGGCGTTGACCGTTTCGCCGTTGCTCCACTTCCAGCCCTTCATGTTGATCGTCACGGTCTTGCCGTCAGCCGAGTACGACGGCGCCGAGGCGGTCGATAGCGGGTAGTTGATCGCGACCGAGTTCGCGTTGCCACCGAAGTAATACAGCGGCCGGTACAGCATCTCCTCGAAGGCGAGGGTGTTGTACTCGTTTGCGTTGGCCAGCGGGATGAACGGGAAGATGTAATTCAGCGTCACACCCGGGGGCAGCGCCACCTTCGCCGTGCCGCCCGGCTGGACTGCGGCGGTCGACGACGCAGTGGCCGACGCGCTGGTGCCGCCCGACGGGCTACTGCTGCTGCTGCTGCACGCGGCGATGCCCACTGCGAGCAGGGCTGCCGCTCCGGCCACCGCGATCCGCGCTAGGCGCGGCCGCCGTCTGTTCCGAAACATCAATTGCGCTCCTTGGCTGTGCTGATGATGCGCCTCCGGCTTGCCCGGGTAGGGCGTGCCCCCAGACGCTGGGTTTGCCGGAAGCGTAAATTAGGCCTATTAAGGACCCGAAGCCAGACGGTCACGATTTGCTATCGATACGCCTATGTTTGGACATCTCGCCGTCCGCACGCCCGTGAGCGCGCAGGTCGGCACGCGCGGCGCCGGTGCCTGCGTTCCGGCCAAAATACCACAAAGCCCACGTTGTATACCACGAGGAAGCCAACGACTTTTCGGTGCTTGTCGTACTCTGCCGGAAGATTTCCTGAACATTGCCGCTTTCGAAGCAGTTTGCAGTAAACGGAACCAACCATGATCGACCGTTACGGAGGGTAAGTCTGCGAGACGGGATCGCTGGTGCTGCTGGTGGTGCCGGAGGGGGTTGCTCGAGTGGCCCGTGGGGTCGGCGTTGCCGACGGTTCCGGCGTCCAGCGGCCAGGTTGTGCGCGCTGAGGGTTCGTGTTGCCTGTGCGCTAGACGGGATCGTGCGAGGCGCAGCGCGTGCGGTGGGACGTGTGCGCTCGGGTTCTGGGCGCTTGGCGCTGCGCGCTTCTTGCTGTTATCGCTGGTACTTGTCGAACAGGGCCTCGGCCCGGTCGAGGGTCTCGCGGAGGTTGTTGCCGCCGACCAGCGCGCGGGCCTCGTCGAGGTCGAGCCAGCGCAGCGGTGAGTGCTCGTTCTCCGGTGCGATCGCGTCCGGGTGCTCGGTCGCCAGGAAGAAGCGGAGATCGGCGTGCTCATGCTCGGGCTCGGCCCCCGACTGGCGCACGTAGCAGACGACCGCGTGCTGCAGCGTCTCGTCCGGCCAGGGCACCAGGTCGGACAGCCCCGTCTCCTCACGAGCCTCGCGCAGCGCGATCTGGAGGGGGTCGGTCTCGCCCGGATCGCCGTGGCCGCCGACCTGGAGCCAGAGGTCGTGCTTGACGTGCCAGCGGAGCAGCACCCGGCGGCTGGCCGGATGCACGACCAGGGCAGACGCGGTGAAGTGGAGCGGGAGCTGCGATCGCGACCAGGGATCGGACGCCGCCTCGGCGAGCAGGCGCATCCGCCTGACGTCGGCAGCCTCGGTCTCGCCCGACGCCTGGTATCCGGTTAGCAGCCCGTCCAGCACGCGACCATGCTGTCATGCGCGCCCCGGCGCGCGCGAACGAATTTCCGGGCGGTTCTCTTCGCGGATGGCATCGTCAGTCCCAGCTGTCGCACTGGACACGCGCGCATCACTAGTACGTTAATTCGAACGCTTGATAACGAAGTCCGGCACCGTCCGCAAATACTTTCCATGCGGTCGCATCTGTGTTCTAATATCGACTATGAGAAAGTCGCTCGCGGCGATCGGCGGCCAGGGAGGCGCGGCGCACTTCCCTGCGCCACGACCCCCGGCCGCTGGCCGCGACTAGCCGACGCGCTGCACAGACGAACATCAGCAAGAGGTGACCATGACGCGCAGTTTCGAATATATTAGCTATGATGATGCCAGCCAGCTCACCATGAGTGAAAACACCGCCGCCGACGACGAGGGCGCGTCGGGTCAGCCGGCCCCCGGCGACCAGGGGGCTGGGCCCGGGTTCGGCTCGTACGCGCCCAACGGGCGGACCGAGGCGCTGATCAACCGCGGCCGCGCGCCCGCCGGGCGATCGCGGACCCAGTGGCTCCGCTCCCATCTGCGGGCGATCGCGATCACGCTCGCAGCGTTCGGGATCGGGATCGTCGCGCTGGTGATCGCGCTGCCCGGCGGCGGCGCGAGCTGGCCGGGCAGCGTGGCCCAGGTCCAGGCGGAGATCACCACCGCCTGCGAGAACCCCAACGTGGCGGCCGAGCCGAGCCAGCTCGATTTCGCCTGCGCGAAGTCGACCCAGCACGTCCTCTGGGTCTTCGCGCTGCTGACGAGCGGCAACAACCCCGGCTTCGTCGACCAGACGACCGGGCGCAAGGGCCTCGAGCCGATCCAGCCGACCCAGGGCGGCGACATCGCCTGGTCGCTCAACCTGCACCAGCCCTACAACCCGGCCAACCCGGTGGACAGCCTCCAGGTGGCGGCACGGGCGATCAACAACATCATCAGCGGGGCGACCCTCACCAGCTCGAGCGGCACCCCCGACGTCGAGCCGGGCCTGGAGAGCACGGCCGCGAACTGCCAGCGCTACACCGGCTCGGCCCTGCTCGTCACCCGAACCGGCTTCCCGGCCCGGTGCGCGCAGCCCGTGAGCACCCCATCGGGCGAGGCGGCGCTGGTGACCGACGTCTTCCAGCAGTGGATGGGCGGCACCCCGTCGCAGATGGCGTCCCAGGCCGGGGTGCTGTTCGAGAACGCCGATAACCCGGGCAACCAGCAGGTCCAGGCGATCCTCGCCAGCCTGCCTAGCTTCGGAATGTAATTAAGAAATTTCGTTCTGTATCGGGCGAAATCGTAGGACTGTTACCGCGGAAGGGGGGAAGAGGAACCGTGCATTCCGTCAGGAAGCCATGGTGGCAGCAGGCGACGGCGCTCGTCACCGTGACGACCGGCGGCGTGATCACCGGCTTCAACTTCGTCCCAGGGGCGGCCGCGACGATGACCTCGCCGACCAGCGTGCCACTGCACCTGCTCGCCCTCGAGCAGGCGGCACGGCCTGGCGCTGTCATGAACGCCAGGGCCGTCGGCGGCGACACCGCCGACAGCGGCACCGGCGACGCGCTGCTCCGGTCGGCGATCGTCAACGTCGCGAAGTACTACCTGCAGATCGCCGCGACCCGCAGCCCGGCCCAGATGGAGGCGCTCATCTGGGACAACACGAGCCTGAACGGCGCTGACCACGGGCCGTCGTGCGCGGCGTTCGCCAGCCTCACCCTGGAGCTGGCCGCGCAGGCGGTCGGCCAGCGCAGCTGGGTCAGCGGCGGGTCGAGCTACCCCTTCCCGGTGCCCGCCTGGGCCGATGTCCGGGTCGACACGAACCCGGCGTCGCCCGCCGTCACCTCGGTCATGGCGGACGCGCAGGCACACGACCGCTGGCATCCGGTCGGCGGCAGCTACCAGCCGCAGCCGGGCGACTGGGTGCTGATCCACGTCGGCTTCGCGCTCTCCAAGGTCGACGAGGAGGAGGCGCACGCGACGCTCGCGCTGCTGCGGCACATGGGCGAGGACTACGAGCGCGAGCTCGAGGAGCTGAAGGCGAGCATCATCGAGTGAGCGCCACCGGCGATCAGCACTGCATCACCTGCGGCGACGTCGCCGTCGAGATGACCGTCGTCGAGCTCG
>Ga0208717_1000436_pt1 | contig 14264 bp, 14 predicted proteins | sample NGESurF53shallow_FD_184489 | JGI IMG/M metagenome (GOLD analysis project Ga0208717, IMG submission 184489) | Arctic peat soil microbial communities from Barrow, Alaska - NGEE Surface sample F53-3 shallow (SPAdes) | ecosystem: Environmental > Terrestrial > Soil > Wetlands > Peat ... | reverse complement strand
GGGATAGCGCAAAGCGGTATCACCATCGTCTCAGCAGTCACACATCTTGCGCACGCTCTAGGGTTTGCCGTCACCGCCGAGGGGGTGGAAACCGATCGCCAAAACGACGAGGTCCTCGCGCTCGGATGCGAGTACGCCCAAGGCTTCCTCTACGGCCGCCCGATGTCGGCAGCAGACCTCGTCACAAGCGTCGTCGACATCGACCGGAGCGCCTGAGAAGTCGCCGACCTCACTTCGTTGCCGCGACCTGTGGGCTCGTGACTTGCAACCTGGCGGTCAGGGGTAGCGGAAACGTGCGCTCGCCTGATGTTGTGCCGACCTGACACCCGGAAGCGCACTTGTGGGCCGCCGATCTTCGCGCGAGACACTCGCCGAGCGCCTTGGCGCTGCCCGCAGCACCGTTCGTCGCGGTCAACGTCTAAGACACCGTGGGTCCAGTAGTCGCGAAAGTCGACCCGTCGTTCTACTCCTTCTGTGACCAGTTTTGGTCGTGGGACTTCGGCCCGCTTGAGATGGTCCCGAAGGTGGGCGGCTGATGCTCGGCGTCGTGTCTCACACACTGATCAACGTTGACCCGTTCACGCGGACAGGTGAATGCCGGATCTGCGGTCCCGTTACCGTGCGTCGCCGCGGATCTGGGACAGCACCTTGGCGGTGCGCGACTCAAGTCAACGAATACCAGCGGCAGCAGACGAAACGCGTCCACGACGAACGCCGGAACTCAAGCGCCCTGCGTGTTGTCACGCGTTCTGGTTGCTCTACTCAGCGCTTCCTAGCAGGACTGCAAGCCGAAGCGTTGCCGAGCGCCGCGGTGATTTGCACGTGGATCTTGTGCGTTGGTCCAGCGAGGTGATCCGAACGCGGAACGCTTTGACGGTGGGCCTGGTCAGCGCGGGCAAACATGTCCCAGAGGACGTCTGGCACCATCTCCTCCGAGACGACCAGCTGCGACGAGAACACGATGACACGTCGCTCAGCGGCAACCCCGCAGTGGGCGCCGGTGCCGCTTCGGGACGCGAACGTCAGGTTGCGCGCGAGGGCTTACGGGTCGCGCCGGAGGGTCGTGACGCCATCGCGCTCCCGGCCGGGTCCGGCGTCGCCACCGACGGGGAGGAAGGCCTCATCGGGGGTGCCGGGAGTACCTGGCAGGACGATCTGCACTTCGCGGAGGGATAGTTCGGGCGGACGTCGGAGCCTGGCCGGTGTCGCGTGCCAAGAGTTTTCGCATGGCCCGGTGCCATGGTGGTGGTCGGATCGCGCGTGCTGGCACCAGTAGCATTCGCCGGGCCGATGCGGCGCGCTGGCCGCGTACCGGTGACACCCGCACCGCCCTCCGATCGCCATCGGCCCCCCGCTGACGGGCGCTGGCGCAGGCTCGAGTTCGCTCACGTCACCTAGCCCCGTTGGCGCAGGCTGAGCACGCGTGCTTGGGCGGCGGCATGAACCGCAGTCAGTTCGGCGACGACCTCCGCGGGCGCGCGATCGGCGACTGCGTCACGCAGGTCGAGGGTCGCCCGTTCGGTGTCCCGAAGAGCCTGGCTGTTGGCGGCGTAATCGGTCACGGTGTACTTCCTTGCGATCAACATCAAATATCGGGTGTTATCACCGTGTTATACCGCGATCCAGCGCATTTCAACCCCATCGCGCCTCGGCCTGACATGAGATCCGCCGACGCCCGCTCGAGTGGCATCGTTCTCCTCCTCGTGCCCCCTGCACGTTTGGGTCCGACCAAGGCGACCCGGCGCCTGACATGGAGCAGGGCACAGAGCGGTAGCAGCGGCCGTAGGCCGGTCACCTTCGGTGGTACGATTCAGTCGTTACTTGTGCAATTCAGCGCTTATGGGGTGCTGTTGTGGATGATCGGGTCTGTTCGGTGTGTGTATTGCGCTTAGCGAAGCCCGGGAGCGCCGGCGCGTCCATCGCGAGATCGCGTGCTCACGCCGAATGGCACATGTGGCAGGACTCGCGTACGCCTGGTGACTTCGCTCTCCACCGCTGGCGGCGACGCCGCAAAATTCCTATCTAGCGGAGGGGACTTGGTGCAGGCATAGAGAGGGGCGGCGTGGCGGGGAGTGCCAGGTGGAACCTGATCAACCCAGAGATAGTCGAACCCGTCCCAATCTCGCTGCTGCCCGACGACCTCGGGAACGATGTGATTCGGACCCTGATGCCGACCGCGCGCAGCGCCATCAGAGCAATCGCCGTGTCCACTCACATGAACTATCGACCTGCGGGCCAAGATGTGACAGCAACTCGCGACGCTGGCGGGCGATAACCCGGCCAGCGAAAGCGTGACCGTTCTGTTGACCGCGTGGGACGACCCGCAACTCGCTCGGCGCGTAACAGCCGACATGCCAAGCACCCGATCTGGCGGACGTCGTGGCGGACGTCCAGGATGTCGTCACCGTTTGGTCCTGAATCCGCTGAAGCCCGAGGGTGACCGCCCGGCGAAAATCGGCGAGACCGCCGTCGGGGTCGCGAACGTATCCGGCGATGACGTGTTCCTTGCAGACGACCTCGTTGATGAGACTCTCGACGGGCGGGCGGGCGTGGCTGCTTGGTGCCGGCGTCATGAGTGCGACCCATGGCTCGACAGCGACGGGAGCGTGAGCGACGATTTGGGCGTCACGGGCCTGATCTCATAGCCGGGCAAGGGCCCGCATCAACCCAGTCTCCGCCTCGGTGCCCAGCTTGGCGAATGCGGGCTTGAGAAAGGGTGCGATGACCCTTGCGATGCCCTTGAACGCGAAGTCGGCGGTGTAGGTCACTTCGGTGCGCGCACCGGCGCGGTTTCCACCAGGCACCGATCGGAACGTCATCATGTCGTGAGCGACGACGGTCTTGTTCTCACCGCGAAGGGCGATCCGCAGGTTCGGGACAAGCTCCTGCACGACGTAGGTGAGCTCTGTCTGACGGCCGGCGAACATCGAGGTGTTCAGATATTCGGTTCCGACTCCGCCGTTGCCGGCGACGCGCACTGTCTTGACGGTGCCAGGATCCCACTCGGTGGTTGTGGTGAAGTCGGAAAGGTAGTCGAACACCTTGTCCACCGGCTGGTCGACGACCACGACTTTGCGCAATCTCATGACGACTCCGTTCGGGTACGGGAGTTCCGCGCCCACAGCGCTGGCCACGCGCGCACCGGAATGAGGCGGGTTGCCTTGGCGAGCACAGCCATCCGTTTGGGGAACACGATCCATGCGGTCACGCTCGAGGCCGTCGCAGATGGATCGACCCGCTTCGTCCGCCTCGATGATGAACGGCATTCGGAAGGCGTTTTCTGCGGTCAGCTCCGTATGCACGAACCCTGGGCAGATCGTCGTGACGCGAACGCCGCTGCGAGCGAGGCTGATGCGCAGTGCCTCGAGGAGATTGATCTGGGCCGCCTTCGTCGCCCCGTAGGCCTCCGACCCGGCTAGCCCTCGGTAGCCGGCGACGGAGGCGATGCCGGCGATGAGTCCCGATCGCCGCGACAGCATCTCAGGAAGGACTGTCGCTACCGCGTTACTCATGCCGACGAGGTTGATCTGCACGATCTTGTCGAACGTCTCGGTGTCCCAGTCATGGGCGTCCATTTGCTTCCAATAGCCGGCAGACAGGATGACGAGATCGATCGGCCCGAGTTCCTTGCGGACGAGCTCGGCGGCTGCAGCGAGTGCTTCCGGGTTGGTGACGTCTGCGGCCACCACCAGCATGTTGCCGGCCGACACCGCTGCGAGCAGGTCGTGGCGGCGCGCGGAGATCGCAACGCGGGCGCCCCGCGATCGAAGTTCCCTGGCCACCGCGGCACCGATCCCGCTCGAGGCGCCGACGACCCAGGCCACCTTTCCGTTCAGATCCATGTCGGCTTCCGCGCCATCTGTAGCTGGCTGACGCCCAGGTAGCCCGCCCGGAAGCCGGCCTCGCAGTAAGCGAGGTAGAACTCCCACATCCGGCGAAACGTCTCGTCGAACCCGAGCTGGTGGATGTGCGGCCATTGGTCGTCGAAGCGTTCCCGCCACAGGTGAAGCGTGCGCGCGTAATGGGCCCCGAGCTCGCGGCGTCCGGTAACACGCAAAGTCGTGTGGGCCGCGAGGTTCTCCTCGATCGACTCGAGCGAGGGGATGATCCCACCGGGGAAGATGTACTTCTGGATCCAGCTGAATGAACGCCTCGTCGCAAGGACGCGCTCGTGCGCCATGGTGATCGCCTGGATGCTGACCTTCCCACCGGGGGCCAGGCGTCGGTCAAGGGTTGCGAAGTAGGTGGGCCAGTACGCCTCCCCGACCGCCTCGACCATCTCCACACTGACGATCGCGTCGAACGAACCCTCGACCTCGCGGTAGTCTTGGAGCCGCACGTCGATCAGGCTCGACAGTCCGGCGGCCTCTATCCGTTCCACCGCCAGGGAGAGCTGTTCCGCGGAGATCGTCACGGTCGTCACACGTGCACCGCGTTGTGCGGCACGGATCGCCAGTGCTCCCCATCCAGTGCCGATCTCGAGCATCCGGGTGCCGCGGCCGACGCCAGCGAGGTCGAGAATTCCGTCGATCTTTCGCAGCTGCGCGTTCTCGAGCGTCGACGTTGTCAGAGTGGAATCGTTCTCGTCGAACCACGCCGCCGAATAGGACATGGTCGGGTCGAGGAACGCGCGGAACAGGTCGTTACTAAGGTCATAATGTGCGTGCGCATTCGCCCGCGAACCGTCGAGGGTGTTCTCGTGACGAGTCGGGATCCGCCGGTCGACGAGTGTTCTCAAGCGCTGCAACGGCTCGGGAACCAACGTGGTGAGCTTGGCCGCGAGCGGCGTCAGCAGGTCGGCCAGGTCAGTTCCTGGCGCTGCGCGCCAATCGCCGGCCATGAAGGCCTCACCGAAACCGATCTTCGCGTCGCGCCCGACTCGGGCGAAGAACGCTTGGGGGCGGACCAGTTCGAATGCCGGCGCGTCGGCGGGACCGCCGCCGATCGTCGTCCCGTCCGGAAGCTTCCCTCGGATGCCTGCCATCCGCAGTGCCCGCGCGAAGATCAGGCGTGCCACGGCAGCCCCGACGGGCGTACGCGGCACACGGGCGATCGACGGCCAGCGCACCGTAGTGGCGACGGTCATGTCAGACACCTTCCTGTGCGCGATGGGTTGGACGACGCGGTGTCGGCAGCCGGCGAATCCACAGCCGTACACCGTGCATCCGGATGAGCGCGGATACGCGTTGCGGCATGAGGGGCCGGCGAAGGAGCTGGCCTATGACGGCGCCAGTGGTGGCCGGCACCGGTGGCCCACGGAACGTCGCAGCGAAGGCGACCGCTCCTTCGCGACGCAGGATGACCGTGCTCGACACGACGTCGGGCGCGAGCCCGAATCGCAGTTCGTAGTGGCCGCTCACATCGAAGAAGGGTGAGACGTGCAACGCCTTCTCGGTTCTCGCAGCGCCTGCTGCGTCGGGGTGCAGCAAGTACACGTGTCGCTCGCGATGCGTGTTGTGGACCTCCGCCACGATGCAGGTCAACGTCGTGTTTGCGTCGAAACACCAAAACACTGACAGCGGGTCGAACACGTGGCCGAGCACGCGCGCGTTGGCCAGCATCACGACTCTGCTCGAGCTGCCGAGCCGGACGCCATTGAGCGCAACGAAGTTCTCGACGTTCGCCTTGATCGAGAGGTTCGGGTCGCCGAGATGGTCGGCCGGTCGGAAGCTGGCGAACGGCCTCAGGTACCAGGGCTCTTCCGGTAGCGCGTCGAGGTCGACGAGCCACTGGTACACGCCGTGGCGAAAGGCGTGCCGTACCGGTCCGCTCCGATGGTGCGTGATGTGGCCGATTACGAGCGCGGGGAGACTCGGCAGCGAAACCTTCGTTCCGACTGTGGCGGCGGTCACCAGAACACTCCGAAATGCCGGGCCGCTTTGACTCCTGAGTAGCAGCCGTCCTCGTGGAATCCCCAGCCGTGATATGCGCCGGCGTAGACCGTCTGACTCGTCGCGAGGGACGCCAGCTGTGACTGGGCAGCGACTGCCTCGGGTGTGTAGATCGGGTGCTCGTAGTCCATGACCGCAACGACCCGGTCGGGATCGATGACGTCGCGCGCGTTCAGGGTGACCAGGTAGTGGTCGGGTGAGGCGAGTCCCTGCAGCCGGTTCATCCAGTACGTCACGACCGGTGGCTGCGCTCGTGACGTACAGGAGGAGCTGATAGTTCCAGCACGCCCGTGCCGCAGCAGTATCAGGCAGGATCGACGCATCGGTGTGCAGGATGGCCTGGTTGCGCGCATACCCGAATGCTTTGAGGGCGTCCACTTCGTCGTCGGTGGGGTCAGTCAGCAGGTTCAATGCCTGGTCGGCGTGGGTAGCGATGACGACACAGTCGAACAGTGCGACCTGCCCATTGGCGTCACGGATTTCGACCCCATGCGGACGCCGCGTGATGTCGGTGACAGCTCGCGACGTCCGGACGTCGTCAAGCCGCGCGGACACGCGTTCGACGTACGTGCGTGATCCACCGACGATGGTGTACCACTGTGGTGAACCGGTGACCCGCAACATGCCGTGCTGGTCGAGGAAGCGGAAGAGGTATCGCGCCGGATACAGCAGCGCGGCCTCGCGCCCCGAAGACCACACGCACGACACAACGGGGACGGCATAGTGCGTGATGAAGTACTCACTGAACCCCTCGCGCTGCAGAAATGCGCCGTACGTCGTGAGGTCACCGGGATCGGCACAGCGTAGAAACGCGGCAGCCCGCCGATGGAACCGCTTGACCTGCAGCATCAAGCGGACGAATCGCGGATCGAACATGCGGCCGGGTTGCGCGAGGATGCCGCGCAGGCCGCGACCGCCGGCGTATTCGACGCCGCACCCGGCGCAGCCGACGCTCATGCTCATTTCGGTGGGTCGAACCTCGACCTCGAGCTCGGCGAAGAGCTTCCGCAGCCAGGGGTAGGTGCGGTCGTTGTGCACGATGAATCCGCTGTCGACGCAATGCCTGCTGCCGTCGGACGCAGTGAGGTCGTGGGTGTGGGCGTGCCCGCCGAGCCGGTTGTCGCTCTCAAAGAGTGTGACGTCGTGGGTGCGGGTGAGCAGGTAGGCGGCCGTGAGGCCTGAGATACCGGAGCCCACGATCGCGACCGATGGCCGGGCGGCCGCCGAAGAGCGGGTGATCACAGGGGTTCGTTACTCAATGCACTGGCACCTTTGTCGAGGGTTTGTCTAAGGATGACGCTAGTAGGGGCTCTCGACGGCTGTCAAGTGTTAGTCTAATGTTTGTGGAATGTCAGGGTCGGGTCAGGACGAGGGTTCCCCCGCGCTGCGGATCGGCGAGCTCAGCCGCCGGGTCGGTGTCAGCGAGTACGTGCTTCGAGCGTGGGAACGCCGGTACGGCCTTCTCAAGCCCGCTCGATCCGAGGGCGGCTACCGCTTGTATTCGGAAGCCGACGCCCAACGGATTCGTCACATGCAGACCTATCTTGCGGGTGGGCTGGCCGCGGCCCAGGCGGCTCGCGCGGCTATCGACGAGGATCAGACCGTCGCGTCAGCCATTGATACCCGGGCGTCGGACGCCGATCCGGCAGATTTGCCTGGGCCCGCGGGGGCGCTCCGACAGGCCCTCGACACGATGGACGAACCTGCTGCGCAGGCGTCCCTGGACCGGTTGCTGACAGCCTTTACAGTCGAGGCGGTGCTGCGCGACGCGCTGGTGCCCTACCTGCACGAGCTGGGTGAGCGCTGGTCGCTCGGCACCGTCAGCGTCGCGCAGGAGCACTTCGCCAGCCACGTCATACGAGGTCGGCTCGCGAGCCTGGCGCGTGGGTGGGGAAACGGCCTCGGCCCTTACGCGCTGCTAGCCTGCCCGCCCGGCGAGCAGCACGACCTCGCACTGCTGATCTTCGGCATCGTGCTCAACCGCAGTGGCTGGCGGGTCGCCTACCTCGGTGCCGACACCCCGATCGACGACATCATCGCAACAGCTGGCGCGCTACGGCCTCGGCTCGTCCTCATGGCCGCGACCACGCCCGAACGATTCTCAGCGGTCGGGCCAGCGCTCAAGCGTCTGGCGCGCCTCACACCGCTCGCTCTCGCCGGCGGCGGCGCATCGAAGAAACTTGCCGACCGCGTCGGCGCGCAACTGGTCAACGCCGACCCGGTTACCGCCGCGCAGACGTTCCGGGCCCGATGACGTGACGAGCGTCATGTGGTTTCGGCGCGCCCTGCGGCTGGCCGACAACCCTGCGCCGCTGTCCGCCATATCCGACGCCGGCGACGGCACCGTCGTCCTGCTGTTCGTGCTCGACCCGAGCCTATGGCGGCCGGCTGGTCCCTCGAAGCCTGCGTACCTGCCTGCGTCGCTCGAGGAACAGGGCGCAGGGGCTACCCGATGGTCGACCGACGCGCCGATCGAATGGTCGCGCCGCCCTGCGCATTCATCGGCCCGCGTAGCCTCGTCTTTGGTACTCGCCACGGTCATCCGCCTTTGCGGATGGCCGCGACCACTGCGTCCGTCCAGTTCCCCGAGGTGTGGTAACAACCAATCCATGATCGTCACCAAGCAGGCAGCGTTTGTCGTGAATCCCGCCAAGTGCACCGGCATCGAGGCAATCAAGACAGCCGCGTCCATCACGCCGGGCTGGACGACACCGCTGTACTTCGAAACGACCGTCGATGACCCCGGCGCCGGGGCGGCCCGCGAGGCGCTCGACGCCGGTGTGGACCTGGTGGTGATCTGCGGCGGCGACGGGACCGTCACGGCGTGCCTGGGCGCTCTGGCAGGGGCCGACGTTCCGGTGGGCATCGTGGCGTGCGGCACCGGGAATCTGCTCGCCCGCAATCTCGGCATACCGCTCGACGCGGCGGCCGCGCTCGACGTCGCCTTCGGTGGTCGTGACCGCCCGATCGATATCGGCATGCTCGATGACGAACCGTTTGCTGTGATGGCCGGCATCGGGTTAGACGCCGCGATGCTCGACGACACCAACGACACGCTTAAGTCTCGGGTCGGGTGGGCGGCCTATGTCCTCGCCGCGCTGCGTCACTTACGCGACCCACGGTTTCGCGTCGAGCTGCATCCCTCTGACGGCGCGAGCGTTACCCGGCGCACTGTCGGAGTGCTCATCGGGAACGTCGGCCACCTCCAAGGCAACCTGCCCCTGATGCCGGATGCCGAACCCGACGACGGCCTGCTCGACGTGCTGGTGATGGCGCCGCACGGTTGGATTGGTTGGCTGCGCCTGGCGGTCGCCGTGCTTGCTGGGCGACGCGAAGGGCCAACGTTTGAACGCCTGCGCGTGCGCGAACTCGATATCGTCGCGGATCGGCCAGTCGCCTGCGAGCGCGACGGTGAAGTCGTGGGATCCCGCAGTCAGATGCATGTCGGCGTCGCCGCGCTCGCCGTTACGCTACGCTGCCCGCGCAGCTGAGAGTCGGGTAGCTTGCGTGGCGTCGTCAACACACGTTAAGCAGTGTCGGCCGACGTAGTCCCGTCTTTGGCAAAGACCCTGATGCGACGCTGAGCCGACCTGCGCTCGAATCTGTCCGGACTTTGCGCATCCCCACCGTTCTATGCCGCCTATGCGACGGCGGTGACTTCCGTGCGGCTAGGCGCTCACTTCGTACGAGCCGCCAACCTTAATCGCCGGCCCACCGGCGAGTTCGGCCTCGGTCTCCCCGCTGGCATCATGCTCGAGGTCCTGCGACCGTCCTCGTAGCGCCAGCGATACACCTGGTCGGACGAGGAAACCGGTGCTGTCCGCCGGGTTCAATCATGGGCTGGCACACATCGATGTCGACGAACTCCCGCCGACCTGCGTGTCAGGATTTGACAGCAGAAGGCGGGCTGTCGGATACGCCGACGAGTGACGTCGTCCACGATCCCGTCGGCACCCTGGCGTTGCGCTCTGATCGGCGTGCTTCAGCCGTCGCAGCGCGCAGCAGTTGATGGGCGACCGCGAACAGCATCACAAATGCCACCTGGAGCAGGAGCGGCAAGGGGGAAACGCCCATGATCACGCCTATCAATCCGACCGAACGGGCGCCCCGAGCTGAGCCGCCAGCCGTTCCGAGTGGCAGCGTCATGCGTCCGCGCCGTCGCCGGCAACAGTTGACGACAAACTGAGGCCCACCGGCTCGCACGCCCAGTGCCGTCGGCGCTGGTCTGCTTCCGGCAGGAGTTCCTCGTCGCGCTCGAGCACGGCGAGCATGATCCTGTCCCGTCCGGGCCGCTACGCGGGGTCCCATCACCGGTCACGCCACGCACACATCTTCGCCAGCGACCCGCGTGTCAGGAAGCGGCGGGCGAAGGCGGTTGTTCGGATACTCCGAACAGTGGCGTCTTGAACGACCTCGCCGGTCGGGTGAGTCCCAGATGTGACCTGCGTGCCTGGTCGGTTGCGGCGCTAAGAAGCTGATGTGCGACTGCGAAAAGCATCGTTGCGAGGGGAAGTTCCACCAATGCCGCGGACGCGATCGACGTCGCGACGTCGACTGGTCCCGATGATGTTGTGATGTCGAACCACGCGTCGCAGGTCAGCATCGCCGCCGACAGGAAAGCGACTCCAATCACCGCCTGTCGGCGGCGCCACGCCAAGTACGCGGTGAGCCCGAGAGATGTGAGCAAACCTAGGTCGAAGCCGACCCAAGTGAGGGTCCAGTGGCCGGCGATGTAGTGCTTGGGCAGTGTCAATGCGAGCACGATCACCCAAGGGATCAGCCCGAGCGTCGCGACGGTCATGATGACAACGAATCGGCGGCGTCGTTGATTACCTGCGGTCAGGCTCGGCATGTCCCCGCCGGCGTGCGCGAGGCGGCTCCGCAGGTCGTCGAGTTCCTGTCGCGACAAGCTGCGCAGGTCATCATCGCTGAGCATGTCGCCCCTTGCTGTCGAAGGTCATTCACACCCGTCAAGACGATCCGACCGTAGCGTTCCCACCATCCGGTCGCGGTATGAGAACGCCGCGTTCGCGCAGCGCATGGAGCAGGGTCATCCCGTTGGGTGCGCGGACCTCTGGCACCGAGGGCGGTGCGGGCGAGTGACCGTACTTGCTGGCCGGCGGCTCGGGTAACCCGTGGGTGCGGATCTGCTGCGCCGCTGTGAGTTCGCGGATCGCGATCGCGCGCACCCGGTCGGGCGCATCGCCTGCGATTGCGCAATACAGTTCCGGGTCGTGCTGCCCGTCGTCGCCGACCAAAATCCACGACACTTGGGGGAGTTCGGTGATCAACCGTTGCAGTTCTGTCCTCTTGTGCGCGCGGCCGGACCGAAACCACCCGTCGGCCGTTGGACCCCAATCCGTCAACAGCAGCGGCCCGGGCGGGTAGCCGTGCCGGCTGAGGAAGCCGTCAATGGCCGGTGCGACATTCCACGGTCCTGTCGACACGTACACGACGACGCTGTCCGGGTTTTTGGAGGCGATCTTCCGATATAGCGCGGCCATTCCTGGGACGGGTCGCCGTGCCGCTTCGCGGCGGCCGAACGTGTTCCACAACGCGACGAACGGGCGCGGCAAAGCAGTGATCATCACGGTGTCGTCGATGTCGCTGATGATGCCGATGTGTGGGCCGTTGCCGACGATCCGTACGGGCGCCGGCGTTGGCTCGGAGTCCTCAACGATCAACTCCACCTGTGACCATCCGGGTTCCAGACGAGCGGGAAGGACCGCGTCGATATAGCCACCACGCGCGGTTGTGACCCGATGCCGGGAGTTGCCGACCTCGATGACGACCGGGACGCCTGGCGCGGTGATCGCGAGAAACCTGCGCCATCCCCTGATGGACTGCAGGTCGCGCTGCCGGCTACGCGGCGGCGCGAGCAAAACACGTCCCAACACCCGGACCCGGCCCGACGTGCCGTAGCCGCAGTAGCCCAGGACCCTCGGCCGCCAACCGCGTCGGCGGAGCAACCGTGCCACGATCCGGTTCACCGCGTCCTCGATCTGCGCTGCCCGATGGAGTCGCTGCCGGAGCAACGCCGGGGAGGACGAAGTCATAACTCGCCCATACCCTCGGCCGGCCCACCCAAGAGCCCGTTGGCGCGCGGCAAACAATCAACGATGAGCCCGTGCCGACCGGCGTCCCCGAATCGGCTTCGCGGCGCCGCCTGCGGGTAGAGCCCGTGAAACGGCCGACCCCTCGATCACAAGGGAGAACGAAACGATGGCGACCCTGCGCGCGCTAGTGCTCGGCTGTTCGTTGAAGGCATCGCCGGCGGCGTCGAGTTCGGAGCTGCTGGGCGCGCAGGTCATCGCCGCGTTGTCTGATCACGACGTGGATGGCGAGTTCGTCCGTGTCGTGGACCACGGGGTCAAGTTCGGTGTTTCCACCGATGAAGGGCCCGACGACGGTTGGCCGGCGATCCGTACCAAGCTGCTGGCCGCCGACGTTCTGATCCTTGCGACACCGATCTGGATGGGACAGCCGTCCAGTGTGTGCAAGATGGTGCTCGAGCGGCTCGACGCTGAGCTGTCGGAAAAGGACCAGCGTGGCCGCCCGCTGACCTTCGGCAAAGTCGCTGCAGTGGCGGTCGTGGGAAACGAGGACGGAGCGCACCACGTGACCGCGGAGGTCCTCCAAGCCCTCAACGATGTCGGGTTCACCATCTCGGCGGCGGCCTCGACCTACTGGGTAGGTGAGGCGATGCAGAAGGTCGACTACGTCGACGCTGGACCCAAACCGGACACCACCGGGGCGGCGACTAAGACATTGGCGGCCAACGCTGCTCACCTGGCGCGGTTGCTCACCGCGGAACCGTATCCGCCGTCGTGAGCGTCTTTGTTGTCAGTCGCTGAGGGTGCGGCAGCGGTTGACGTCGACTGCGTGGGCCCGCTGTCGGCGGTGGCGACCGCGGCGAGGTCGAGGCTTCGTCGTACCCCGAACTCAGCGGCTGAATCCGCAGCCCAACCTGTACTGGGTGAACGTGACAGACCCACTCAGGCGCGTCCGCGGCGATCGGCGCAACGTCTGCGGATCGCGGTGCCGGTCCGATCAGCTGGTGGTTGTGTGCGGCGGCCGCTTACAGCAGGCGGCTGGCGATGTGCAGGGCGGCGGCGACCGGGCCAACGTCTAGGACGGTGGCGCCGGTTGCTCGCGCGACACGTGAGGTGGCCCCGGGGCCGGCGATAAGCACTTCATGTTCGGAGGCCAAGGCGCGCAGTGGCGAGGTGATGGAGACAAACCATTTCTCGACGGTGGCGGACAGGATTATCAGGTCGGGCTCGAGCACGGAGACGGCTGCGATGAGCGCGCTGATGGGTGTGTCTGGCCCGAGGAAGGTAACGCGCCAGCCGTTGCGGGACACAACGATGCCGAAGCAGATCAGGCCGATGTCGTGGCGTTCGCCGGAGGGGCAGGCGAGGAGTGCCCTGGGCCCGCGTCCGCGGTCCCAGTCTCTGGTCAACGCGAGGAGTCGCTCGCGGATAAGTTGGCTGGCGAAGTGTTCCTCGGCAACGGTCATGTCGCCGCGGGCCCACGCGTCACCGATGGAACTAAGGCAGGGCAACACGACGTCGCGAAGCACCGCGTTGAGGGTGAACTCGGCCAGTAACGCATCGAACAGGTCCTGCGCGCGCATGCCGTCGTAGCGCCGTAGTGCTTCGCTGAGTTGGGTCCGCAGCAAGTCCAGGCGCCCCGGATCGGTCGTCCCGGCCGCGACGTCTTCCGGCTGTTGGGTTCCTGGCCGGTTTTCGTGTGTCCGCGACCGTGCGAGCGCCAGCTTCGCGGCCTGGGACGGCGGGTAGCCGCGTTCGATGTCGGCGAGCATGGAGCGGACGATCGTCTCGTCGTTGCTGGAGTAGAGCCGGAATCCGCCTGCCGAGCGGCTCGGGTGAAGGAGTCCGTAGCGGCGCTCCCAGGCCCGCAAGGTGTCGACCCGGACGCCGACCCGGCGGGCCAGATCGCCGATCTGGACCAGCCCGAGGCGCGGATCCTCCGCTGCGTCGATGACAACTCACCTCCTGAAGGCAGTCGACCTCCACGTTTATCTAGAGTATGTCCAGGGTATGTCGAGCTTTGTCAAAGACTCGCCGTGCGGTCAAGGAGTTTCGCTTGGAGCCCACCGATCGCAGACATGAGCATCCCGCGCCGCACGACGACGCGCACCGAAGACTTGATGGTGCACTTGGCGAGCGCCTATCGAACGGTTGCGACGCTGCCGTTCTCGAAGACCTCTACGACGCGTACGGGGCTAGTTGCTACCGACTCGCGCATCGAATGGTTGCCGACGAGCAACTGGCGAGCACGATCGTTCGGGACGTCTACCTCGCGGTGTGGACCGGCACAGTCGTATTCGACCCAGCGCAAGGTTCGGTT
>Ga0208717_1000435_pt1 | contig 14308 bp, 14 predicted proteins | sample NGESurF53shallow_FD_184489 | JGI IMG/M metagenome (GOLD analysis project Ga0208717, IMG submission 184489) | Arctic peat soil microbial communities from Barrow, Alaska - NGEE Surface sample F53-3 shallow (SPAdes) | ecosystem: Environmental > Terrestrial > Soil > Wetlands > Peat ... | reverse complement strand
CCCATCGTCAGCCTGCCAATCCTGGCGGCCTGATCAGCCCGGCCTCGCCGGAGATCGCGGTGACCAACCCGCCGCAGTTACACCACCGGTTGGGACACGATCCTCAAATCAGCGCGAGGGCGACCTTGTGCCGTCCGGAGCTGCGTCACTATTGCGAGATCGCCTCAGCCAGGGATGCGCACTGGAAGGCGGCTGTAACCCTTGACGAAGTTGGAGCTGAGCCTTGTTGGGTCGCCCGTCACTTCGATCACCGGAAAGCGCGCCAGCATCTCCTCCCACACCACCCGGAGCTGCATCTCGGCCAGTCGCTGGCCGAGGCAGCGATGGATGCCGAAACCGAAGGCGGCGTGAGCTCGCGGCCGCACGCGGTCGACGATGAACCGGTTAGCCAGCGGAATGGCGCTCTCATCGCGGTTGCCCGACACGTACCACATGGCGATCTTCTCACCCTTTCTGATCGTCTTTCCGCCGATCTCCACGTCGGTGAGGGCCGTCCGCCGCATGTAGGCCACTGGACTCTGCCAACGAATGATCTCCGGCACCGCGCTCTCCAGAAGGGCGGGGTTGGCGCGCAGCTTGGCGTATTCGCCCGGGTGCTGGTTGAGGGCCAGCAGGCCGCCGGTGATCGAGTGGCGGGTTGTATCCGAGCCGGCCACGATCAACAGGACGATGTTGCTCATATAGTTCTGGGGATTGCCGCCGCCGTCGGTCGCCGGATCGTTGGCCAGTAGCGAGATCAGGTCGTTCCGCCGACCGCCGCCCCGCCGTGCGTTCCACAACGGGACGAACATTTGCAGCGTCATGAACATCTCAGTCTGCTGGCGCTGACTCTCCGCCTCCTCGGCCCGGGCCGAGAGCAGGTAGTCGGAGAACCTGGGCAGCAAGCGGCGCTGCTCGAACGGGAAGTCGAACAGGGTCGCCAACATCTGGCTAGTCAGCTCAATAGCGACTCGGTCGACGAAGTCGAACTCCTCGCCGATTGGCAGTGCGTCAAGGATCGTGGCCGCTCGCGAGCGGATCAGCGGCTCCAGTTCGGCCACCGACGGGCTCGAGAACATCGGCGCCGCCGCGCGGCGCTGGGCGTCATGGCGGGGCGGATCCAGTGAGATGAAGCTGGCCCGCTCCTCCGAGCGCTGCGCCGGGTCGCTTCCCTCGGGCGGCTCGAACAGGGTGATGCCACCGTGTTCCGACGAAGATGATAAGCGCGCCACGTCGCTCTCACAGGCGACGATGTCGGCATAGCGGGTGATCGACCAGTAAGGGCCGTATTCACTCGTCGCCGTGTAGTGAACCGGGTCCTCCGCGCGCAGCCGCTCGAACCACGGCCACAGTGTGTCGGAGGTGAAGTGCTCGATGGCGTGCGGCTGGAAGTCCTCGAGCGGCGTCGCATAGGCTTTCGCCCGCGCTCTCTCCACCTGCGTCGTTCCCGTGTCGCGCATCGCGTTCTCCCCTATCCAGCTAGCATGCCCCGCACCGACCTCCACCGCCAAGAGGCATTGCCGCGGCAGCGTGCGAACTGCTCGGCCATGGCCGCGGAGCTGGCGCGGCTGGATTACCGCAAGGCGGACGAGTTCTACGCGACTGTCCGCTCCGCGGAGGCACGCCAATGTCCGCCACTGGCGGCTAAGGGCGGAAACCGGAGGTTGGCGATGGGGACAGCCCCGCCCGATCGCCGTCGCCGGCTTCCCCGGCGCGTCTCGCGGCCGCCAAGAGTCACAACGCCCGTTGACAACGAGAGGCGCGGGTCTTCACCGTGGCCCGTGAGCGTCTGTCGGCGTCGGACGCACGCAATCGCCCAGGAGATTCCCATGGAGACCCAGACCAACGAAATCGCGGACGGCGTCTACAGGTTCTCGACCTTGGTTCCCGACGTCCCCGGCGGGTTCATGTTCAATCAGTTCCTGATCCTGGCCGACCAGCCGATGCTCTTCCACTGCGGGGGCCGGGGACTGTTTCCGTTGGTGTCGGAGGCGGTTGCGGCGGTTCTCCCGCTTGACCGGCTGCGCTGGATCAGCTTCGGCCACGTGGAATCCGATGAGTGCGGAAGCATGAACCAATGGCTCGCCGCCGCGCCGAACGCGCAGGTGGCGCACGGACGGATCGCCTGCATGGTTTCCCTGAACGACCTGGCCGATCGCGCCCCGCGCGCGCTGGCCGACGGAGAGGTGCTCGATCTTGGCGGCAAGCGCGTCGCTTGGCGCGACACGCCGCACGTGCCGCACGGATGGGAGGCCGGCTTGATATTCGAGGAAACGACCGGGACGCTCTTTTGCGGCGATCTCTTCACCCAGGTCGGGCCCGGCCCCGCCAAGGTGGAAGCCGACATCCTCGCTCCCGCCATCGCCACCGAAGACATGTTCCATTCGATGTGCCTCGGCCCGAACACCGGGCCGGTCATTCGCGCGCTCGCCGATCTCGCCCCCAAGACGCTCGCCCTCATGCACGGATCATCATTTTCGGGCGACGCGGCCGCGGCCCTGAGGGGCCTGGCCGCGCACTACGAAGCGCAGGCGAAGGCCTCCTTCGGCGTCGCCTGACGACCGGAACACCCAGCGGAACCTTTGGGCCGCGCGCCACAATCACCGAACAGAGGGTCAGAGATCTTGTAGCCTGTGTCCGCGCGGCCTCGGCTTTGGGTCGATCATTGTCACTGACGGTCCGCCCGATGTCGGACATTGGCGAAGGCCGCGCTGGCCGGCCAATCGGCGGACCTTCGGAGTTTCGGCTCGGGGTGGTGAGCGGACCTTGTCGCGTCTATGCGGGTGACGGCGGGGAGGGCCGACGGTCCGCCAGCTTCGCTGGCAAGCGGCAAGCGGAAGCGCTACCCTCTGAGGAAATTGTCTGGGGGCGATCTATGTCTATCTGTGCCAAATGCAACAAACCGTTCGAGGGCGATCCAGTTAGCTGCCCAAACTGCGGCCACAAGATTTTCGGAAGAGGCCCCGGCTTACGGTCGAAATCCGATACGCCGTTCAAGTCAACTGTCGCGATCAACCAGGTAATGATCTGCCCTCATTGCCAGACTCGTGGAAGCGTTCGGACCCATCAGGTGAAGCAAAAGGTGGGAATCTCCAGCGGGAAAGCTGTCGCTGGAGTTCTTACGGGTGGATTGTCGCTTTTAATCCCTGGCGTCGGGCTGTCACGGAAACAACTCGTAACGAGCGCCTCGTGCATGACCTGCGGCTCATCGTGGATATTCTGACGTCTAGGCGCAGTAACGTCAGCATGCGGCATGCCGATGCGCATGTGGACCAAGCCGAGGTGATCAGGCGAAGTTGCGAGAACTCGGGAGCCTCTGCCTATGCGAGCGGCACGATCAGCATACGACGAGGCTAGTTGAGCCTCTGGCCGCTAACGAAGTCCGACTTGGGTCGACAGCAGTCTTGCGCATGAAGCCGGTCTCCCGACATTCACGGACTTGCCCCCCAAGGTCGCGTTTCTGGTAGCCTCTCAATGACTGCCCCCGCCGCATGCCGGCCATTGACCAAGTCCCTCCCAATGTCGCTTTCCGGGATCAAGCGGGCGCGCGCGGACACCACCTTCGATGTCTGTTCTCAGCCCAACGCTGGAAGTTCAAGCTCGCGCGGGGGCTTCCCAAGGCCCCCTTCACCGCTCCTTACCCCGCCGCGCCAGCGGATGCTTGGTCTCCACCACCTCCCTGAGGCGATCCTGGGTGACGTGGGTGTAGATCTGGGTGGTGGCGATGTCGGCGTGGCCGAGGAGGGTCTGGACGACGCGCAGGTCGGCGCCGCCTTCCAGAAGGTGGGTGGCGAAGGCGTGGCGAAGGACGTGGGGGCTCACCCTGGCCGGATCGAGACCGGCGGCGACGGCCGTCTCGTCGAGGAGTTGGGCGAAGCGGCGGACGGTAAGGCGCCCGCCTCGCCCGTGGGAGGGAAACAGCCAGGGGTTTGTCCCCGCGCCCCCCGCCCCTTGTTTGGGGCGGCCGCGCTTGGGAAGGAAGTCTGGGCGCACGGCCAGATAGGCCTTCACGGCGGCGCGCGCCGCGCCGTTGAGGGGGGCAAGGCGTTCCTTTCCACCCTTGCCCTTGACGATCAGATAGGCCGGGTCGATGGCGAGGGCGGCGAGGGGCAGGGCGAGAAGTTCGGAGACGCGCAGGCCCGAGGCGTAGAGAAGCTCGATCATCGCCGCCAGTCGCGGACCCGCCGCGCCGTCCCGGGCGCCGGCGGCGGCGATCAGACGCTCCACCTCCTCGCCGCTCAACACCTTGGGAAGCGGACGGCCCTGGCGCGGCGCTTCCACCCGACTCGAGGGATCGTCGGCGCGCCAGCCCTCGCCCACCACGAAACGATAGAACTGGCGCACCGCCGAGCGGCGGCGGGCGGCCGTGGCCGGCGACAGGCCCCGCGCGCCCTGGCCGGCGAACCAGGCTTCGATGTCATCGGCCGAGGCCGTTGCAAGATCGCCGCCCCGCAGGCTGAGGAATCCCGCCGCGTCGGCCAGGTCGCGGGCGTAGGCGGTCAGGGTGTTGGCCGCCGCCCCGCGTTCGGCGGCCATCATCTCGAGGAAGGCCTCGATCCAGTCCGCTCCGCTCATGACGCTGGCCGCCTCGCAACCCTGCTTGAATCTTGGCGCGCATGCGCCCCCTCGTGTAAAGGGCGCATCTGGACATGAACGCCTTTCCCCCCCTGAACCGCAAGACCATCGCCCTGATCGGACTGATGGGCGTCGGCAAGAGCAGCATCGGGCGGCGCCTGGCCAGCGCGCTGGCCATGCCGTTCAAGGACGCCGACGCCGAGATCGAGGCGGCGGCGGGGCGTTCGATCGCCGACATCTTCGAGCAGTTCGGCGAGACGGCCTTTCGCGACGGCGAGCGGCGCGTGATCGCCCGCCTGCTGGAGGAACCGCCCCATGTGCTGGCCACGGGCGGCGGCGCCTTCGACGATCCGGCCACCCAGCGTCTGCTGTCCGAAAAAACCGTCACGGTGTGGCTGAAGGCGGACCTGGATGTGCTGGCCCGCCGGGTCGGACGGCGGGACACCCGGCCCCTGATCACCGGCAAGGACCCCCTGGCGGTGCTCGAAGCCCAGGCGGCCGACCGCTACCGCCTCTTCGCCCTGGCCGACATCACCGTGGAGACCGGCGACACCGCCCATCACGTGGCGGTGGACGCCATCGTCAAGGCCCTGGCGGCGCGGGCGGCCCAGGCGCCGTCGTGACCGCCCAGGTCAGCGTCGATGTCGCGCCGCGACCCTACGAGGTTCTGATCGGGCGCGGCCTGATCGACGAGGCGGGGAGGCTGATCGCGCCCCTAGCGCGCCGGCCCGTGGCCGCGGTGGTGATGGACCAGACGGTAAGCGCCCTGCACGGCCCGCGCCTGATCGGCGCCCTCGAGGCCGCCGCCCTCGCCGCGCGGCCCGTGGTGATCGCGCCGGGGGAAGGCGCCAAGAGCTTCGCGGGTCTGGCCGATCTCACCGACCGGCTGCTCGAGCTGGGACTCGAGCGCTCCGACCTGGTCGTCGCCTTCGGCGGCGGGGTGGTCGGCGATCTGGCCGGCCTGGCGGCGGCGATCTACAAGCGCGGCATCGACTATGTGCAGATTCCCACCACCCTGCTGGCCCAGGTGGATTCCTCGGTCGGCGGCAAGACGGCCATCGACACGCCGCGCGGCAAGAACCTGATCGGCGCCTTCCATCAGCCGCGCCTGGTCCTGGCCGACCTGGCGATCCTGGACACCCTGCCGGCCCGCGAGATGATCTGCGGCTACGCCGAGGTTCTCAAATACGCCCTGATGGGCGACGGCGCCTTCTTCAACTGGCTGGAGGTTCATGGCGCCGAGGTGCTGGCGCGGGAGCCCGAGGCGCTGGCCCATGCCGTGCGCCGCTGCGTGGAGATGAAGGCGGCCGCGGTGTCGGCCGACGAGCGGGAAGGCGAGGGGGGCGCGCGCGCCCTCCTGAATCTCGGCCACACCTTCGCCCACGCTCTGGAAGCGGAGACCGGCTTCGGCGAGGGGCTGAAACACGGCGAGGCGGTGGGCCTGGGCTGCGCCATGGCGTTCCGCCTGTCGGCCGCGCTGGGCCTCTGCTCGGAGGCGGACGCGGCGCGGGCGGGAGGCGCGGTGGCGGCGGCGGGCCTGCCCACGCGGTTGGCGGACATCGTCGGCGGCCCCTTCGCGGCGGAGTCTCTGATCGATCGCATGGCCCGCGACAAGAAGGCGCGAGGCGGCGCGCCGAGCTTCATCCTGGCGCGGGGCATCGGCGAGGCCTTCGTCGAAACGGGCGTCGGCGGCGAGGCCCTGCGCGCCTTTCTGGTCGCCGAAGGCGCACGGCCATGATCGCGGCGATCTGGGCCGTCTCCCTGCTCATTCTGGCCCTGCTGGCGGTTTCCGCGGTGTTCTCGGCCGCCGAGACCGCCCTGACCCGCGCCAGCCGCGGGCGCATGCATCAGCTCGAGCGGGACGGCGACCGGGGCGCCGGAAGGGTGAATCGCCTGCTCTCCGACCAGGAGACCATGATCGGGGCGGTGCTGATCGGCTACAATGTGATCAACATCCTCAGCTCCGCCCTGGCCACCGAATTCATCACCCGGGTCCTGCCGGGCGGCTGGGGGGTGGCGCTGGCCACCGCGATCATGACCGTCCTGGTGGTGGTGTTCGTCGAGGTGCTGCCCAAGACCCTGGCCATCGTGCGCGCCGACGACGTGGCCCGCGCGCTCTCGGCCCCCATGCTGGTGATGGTGCGCGTCCTGGGGCCGGTGATCTACGCCGTCCAATGGGTGGTGCGTCACACCCTGCGCCTGTTCGGGGTCGATCTGGACATGGCGACCGACGTCCTGGCGGCGCACGAGGAAATTCGCGGCGCGGTCGAATATCACCATTCCGAAGGGTCGGTCGGCAGCCGCGACCGGCGCATGCTGGGCGGGGTGCTCGATCTTTCGGACATGGACGTCTCGGAAGTCATGGTTCACCGCAAGTCGATGTCGGTGATCGACGCGGGCCTGACGCCACGCGAGGTGGTGGCGCGGGTCCTGGCCTCCGCCCATTCCCGCCTGCCGCTTTACCGCGGCGAGCCGGAGAACATCGTCGGCGTTCTGCACGCCAAGGATCTGCTCAAGGCGGTGGCCTTGGCCCGCGGCCGCATGGACGGCATCGATCCGGCGGCCATCGCCCGCGAGCCGTGGTTCATTCCCGAGACCACCAATCTGAAGGACCAGCTCAACGCATTTTTGAAGCGCCGCCGCCATTTCGCCCTGGTGGTGGACGAGTACGGCGCCCTGCAGGGACTGGTCACCCTGGAGGACATCCTCGAGGAGATCGTCGGGGACATCGAAGACGAACACGACCACGCCGTCCAGGGCGTCCGCCGTCAGGCCGACGGCTCGGTGCACGTGGACGGCGACGTCACGGTGCGAGACCTGAACCGGGCCATGGACTGGGACCTGCCGGACGACCACGCGGTGACCGTGGCGGGCCTGGTCATCCACGAGGCGCGCGCCATTCCCGAGCCCGGCCAGAAGTTCCTTTTTCACCGCCATCGGTTCCAGATCCTCCGTCGGCAGAGAAACCAGATCACCGCCCTGCGCGTCAGCCCGCCGCTGACCCGCGAAAGCTGAAGCGCGGCGGTGGCGTCAAAGCCGCGCTTATTCTAGGGTGCGCCATGCGCGGCAGCGGGAACTCTCAATCAAGATGAGCGGAAACGAGGCCCTGAAGGGCCGCCGCGTGCTGGTGGTCGAGGACGAGACCATGATCGCCATGCTCGTGGAGGATATGTTGGCCGATCTGGGCTGCCTCGTGGTCGGCCCGGCCCACGAACTCGGCGCCGCCCTGGCCCTGGCGGGCGGCGAGATCATCGACGCGGCGCTGCTGGATGTGAACCTGGCCGGCAAGCCGGTGTTCGCCCTGGCCGACGCCCTGCGAGCCAGAGGCGTGCCGATGGTTTTCGCGACCGGCTATGGCGAAGCGAGCCTGCGCGAGATCGACGCGGGCGCGCCGGTGCTGCAAAAGCCGTTTCGCGCCGCCGATCTGGCGCTCGCTCTCACCGAGATTCTGCGCGAGGGTTAGGTCTCTCCAGGCGCCAGCACCTTGAGCGACAGGGCGTGAACCGGACCGGCCAACGCCTCGCTCAGGACGCCGTAAACCAGCCGCTGGCGCTGGACACGGCCAAGGCCGGCGAAGGCGGCGCTCTCGATGGTAATGCTGAAATGGCTCTCGCCGCCGCTCCGCGCCCCGGCATGGCCGGCGTGGAGCGCCGAATCGTCGACGATCTTCAAGGCGGTGGGAGACAGAGCGTCGATCAGCTTTTCGCGCATGGCTTCGGCGACGGCGCCCATTCCAGACCCTCCTTTTGTGCATGTCAATTCTTGAACTGTCACACCTCCATCTCATACTTCTGATCCATGGCCACCGCCTTTCACTATCGTCCGCGATTCGTGGACATCCGCGTGCGCCCTCCTGGGCCCGAGGAGGCGGCGCGCGAGGACGTCAACGCGCTGAAGGCCGGCGAGCGGGCCTGCGACCACCAGGGCTGCGGCGCGGCGGCGGCGATCCGGGCGCCGAAGTCACGCGATCTGCCGGGCGAACACTACTGGTTCTGCCAGCCGCACGCGGCGCGGTACAACCGCGAGTGGAACTTCTTCGCCGGCATGAGCGAGGGCGAGATCCGCGAGCGCGTGGCGGAGGAACTCACGACCGGCGGGCGCCCGACCTGGTCGTTCAGAGGCGGGGCGCGCAACCGGGAAGCGGCGGCCAACCGAGGCTTCTTCCGTGATCCGTTCGGCATTTTCGGAACCGGCAAGGGCCGGGACGACGACCAGGCCGCCTATGACCGGCGCCTGGGCAAGCTGGAGCGCGGCGCCCTGGCCGACCTGGATCTCGACGCCACGGCCAAGGGGCCGGCCATCCGCGTCCGCTATATCGAACTGGTCAAGCGCTGCCATCCCGACGCCAACGGCGGCGACCGCTCGGCCGAGCACAAGCTCCAGCGGGTGATCAGGGCCTACAAGACGCTGCGCAAGGCGAAGCTGGTTTAGGGGGTAATGGCGAATTCCAGGCGGCTACCTTCTTACGTCACGCCGGCATGATCGTTGGGGCGACCGGCGACATGATCTAAATGCCCCCTCGCATTTGGTTCGTGTCGCCGCTCGCGAGCCCCGGATCGGGGTGCGCAAATCGGCAACACGAACTCGACGAAGCGGCCTCGAGATCATGTCGCCAATTTGCGCCGGCAAGTGCTGGCATGAGGGCGCCGTTCACCCGCGCGGATTTTGTCGATGCGCTTTAAGGAGCGTCGCGCGACCCACCCATCGCCCCGTTTGCGTCCTCCCCCCTCCCGCGTTAGTGAACGGCGGTCATGACCATCCTCACCGACCCCGACGACGACCAGCTTCTTGGCCTGATCCCCGACCGCAAGGTCGCGGTGCGCGAAGTGTTCGGCGTCGATTCCGACATGACGGTTCCGGCCTTTTCGGTGCGCGACAGCCACGTGCCGGACTTCGACGACGCCTACTATTTCGATCCCCAGACGACCCTGGCCATCTGCGCGGGCCTCGCCTTCAACCGCCGGGTGATGATCCAGGGCTATCACGGCACCGGCAAATCGACCCACATCGAGCAGGTGGCGGCGCGGCTGAACTGGCCGATGATCCGGGTCAACCTCGACAGCCACGTCAGCCGGATCGACCTGGTGGGCAAGGACGCCATCGTCCTCAAGGACGGCAAGCAGGTCACTGAATTTCGCGAAGGGATGCTGCCCTGGTGCCTTCAACGGCCCATGGCCCTGGTGTTCGACGAATACGACGCCGGCCGGCCGGACGTGATGTTCGTGATCCAGCGGGTGCTCGAGGCGCAGGGCAAGCTCACCTTGCTGGACCAGAACCGGGTGATCCGGCCCAACCCGTATTTCCGCCTGTTCTCGACCACCAACACCATCGGACTGGGCGACACCACGGGGCTCTATCATGGCACCCAACAGATCAATCAGGGCCAGATGGACCGCTGGTCGATCGTCACCACCTTGAACTATCTGGCCCATGACGTGGAAGCCCAGATCGTCCTAGCCAAGGCGCCGGCCTACGCCGAGACGGCCGAGGGCCGCCGCCAGGTCGCGGCCATGGTCCGCGTCGCCGACATGACCCGCAACGCCTTCATGAACGGCGACATCTCCACGGTCATGAGCCCGCGCACGGTGATCACCTGGGCCCAGAACGCCGAGATCTTCGCTGGCGACCTGGCGCTGGGTTTCCGCATGACCTTCCTCAACAAGTGCGACGAGCTGGAGCGGCCGACGGTGGCAGAGTTCTACCAACGCGCCTTCGGCGGCGACCTGCCCGAGAGCGCGGCGCGGGTGAAGGTGGCCTGAGCAGCGCTTAGAAATGCTGCGCGGCGTTTGAGCCTGTCTCCCCGCGCCTTCAGCTGGCTTCATTTGGATTGCGCGTCCGCCGGGGCTAGACTTGGCCCAGGGCGAAGAGGCGAACCGAGATGAACGCGGCGATCATTCTGGCTTTGGGCGTGGCGGCGAGCGCGCTCCAGGCAGACAGGCTGCCCGCGCCCCTGCGCGCCGCCGTCGGCCAATGGCGCCTCAGCGAGGTGGGCGGCAAGGTGGGCTGCACGCTCGATCTCAGCGACCAGGCGAGCGGTCGCGGCCATGCGCTGCTCGCGCCCGCCGCCTGTCACCTCGCCTTTCCACCGCTCAAGACTCTGTCGGTCTGGAGCCTGGACACGCACGGCGCGCCGGTCTTTTCCGATCCGGGACGCCAACATGTCATCACCTTCAACGGGCCGGCCGGCGGACCCTTCCAGGCCACCGTCGCGGATGGCAAGGCCTGGCGGCTGGAGATGGCGTCCCACCCCGTCGTGGCGCCCGCGGCGCCCCCGACTCCGCCCGCTCCGCCCGCCCCGCCGAAGTGAATTCTCGGGATCCCGGCGCGCCTTGAAAATCCTCATCGTCGGCAAGCGAGCCAGCATCACGCACTGGCTGGAGGACTGCGCCGCGGCCTGGCGCGCCGACGGTCACGAGGTGCGAGTCGCCGCGACACGCGACCCGAGGCTGCACGCTTCGATCGAGGCCGTGCTGCTTGCCAAACGGCTCGGCGCGCCCCTGGCCGTGGCCATCGCGAGGCGCGCGCGCCGGTTTTCGCCGGACCTCATCGTGGCGATCGGCGCCTATCATGTTCCCGCCCAGGTGCTCGAGCATCTCGCCGCCTTGCCGCGACGGGCGCCCATTGTCGGATGGGTCGGCGATCGGTTTTCGCGGGCCGCCGAGCCGGCCGCCGCCCTGCTCGACGCCGTCGCCTACACCGACAGCGGCCTGGTGGCGCTGCACGGCGCCTTCGGGTTCGCCGCCCCGGCGCGATTCCTTCCGCATGCGGTCGATCCCCACGCCGCGCGGCCCGCCGCGGAATCGGCCGAACGCCAGGACCGCCTGGTGTTCGTCGCCAATCCGACCGATCATCGCCGCCAAGTGGTAAGCCAGATCTCGGCGCCGATCTCGCTGTATGGACCCGGATGGACGACGTTCCCGCTCGTCGAACATCGGATCGTCGCCCGCCGAGTGGCGCCAGGCGACCTGCGGCCGCTCTACGGGCGGCACCTGGCGGCCCTGAACATCCGCAACGAACACAATGTCTTGGCCGGCCTCAATCAGAGAAACTTCGACCCCTATCTGGCCTGGACCCCGGTGGTCACCGACGACCAGGAGGACCTGGGGCGTTGCTTCGAAGAAGGTCGCGAGGTTCTGGTCTATCGCGATGTCGCCGAGCTCAACGACATCCACGCGCGGCTGCGGCGCGAGCCCGCCGAGGCCACGCGCGTCGGCCACGCAGGCCGGGCGCGAGTGCTGGCCGAGCACACTTATGCGCGGCGTCTCGACGGTCTGATCAAGGCGCTCTGACAGTCCCACGGGTCCCGACTCTCGGCCTTTGCGCTTCTAAGCTCGGTGTGCGCGCGCTATGACGCTCTTCGTCATGGCTCACAGGGAAAACCCTACCGAGGTCTTCAAGCGCGCCCTGGCGCACGCGGCGCGTTCCCTCGCCGAACAGCCAGACCTGGAGGTGGTGTTCTCCGGCGACGGGCCGAGCCTGATCGGACGCCGCGCCGTGCTGCCCCATCCGCCGCGCGAGCTTTCCGGTCCCGAGACCAGCCGCATTCGCGGGCTTGCCGATCAGATGGCGCTGCGGGTCGCCCATCACGACGACGCCGTCCACGCCCGCGCCAAGCCCACGTCGCTGGACGGCGGCCAAGTCTATGACGCGCTCGAGCAGGCGCGCATCGAGGCCATCGGCGCCAACGCGCTGGTCGGCGTGCGCGACAATCTGGCCGCGGTCTGGGAACAGAGCGTCCAGCGTAAAGGCCTGAACCACCTGGCCGATCCCGCCGCCGCGCCGATGGCCGATATCGTCGCCCTGATGGTTCGCGAGCGCCTGACCGGCGAGGCGCCGCCGGCGGGCGCCCAGGCCCTGATCGACGCCTTCCGCGGCGAGATCGAGGCCAAGGCCGGCGCCGATCTCGACCGTCTGACCGGCGCGGCGCACGACCAGCAGGCGTTCGCCCGCATCGCCCGAGCCGTGGTGCGCGATCTCTCCATGGGCGACGATCTTTCCGACGCGCCGGATCGGGACAGCGAGGACCAGGACGACCAGGGCGGCGAAGCGGAGGCCGCCAGCGACGGGGAAGGCGAAGGCGATGAACAGTCGTCACAGGGCGCGTCTCTGGACGACAGTGAAAAGGCGCGCCGCGAGGCCGAGGCGGCCGAGAGCCAGCTCGCCGAGGCCGAAGAGGACGAGCACGCCGATCCCTCCGACGACGAACTCGAGACTGCCGACGGCGACCGGCCGGCCCGTCCGAACATCAAGGATCACGGCCGCCCCGAGCCCGCCTACAAGGTGTTCACCGCCGCCCACGACGAGATCGTGTCGGCCGAAGACCTGTGCGAGCCGGAGGAACTGACCCGGCTTCGCGCCTATCTGGATCAGCAGCTGGCCAATCTTTCCAACGTCGTCTCGCGCCTGGCCAACCGCCTGCAGCGCAAGCTTATGGCCCAGCAGAACCGGGCGTGGAGTTTCGATCTTGAGGAAGGGATGCTGGACGCGGCGCGCCTGACCCGCGTGATCGTCGATCCCACGGCGCCCTTGTCCTTCAAGCAGGAGCAGGAGACGGAGTTTCGCGACACCGTGGTCTCACTGCTCATCGACAACTCCGGCTCCATGCGCGGCCGGCCGATCATGGTCGCCGCGGTGTGCTCCGACATTCTCGCCCGCACCCTGGAGCGCTGCGCGGTGAAGGTCGAGATTCTGGGCTTCACGACGAGGGCCTGGAAGGGCGGAGCATCCCGCGACGATTGGCTGAAGGCCGGCAAGCCGGCCTCGCCCGGCCGGCTGAACGATCTGCGCCACATCGTCTACAAGTCGGCGGACGCGCCGTGGCGGCGGGCGCGCAAGAACCTCGGCCTGATGATGCGCGAGGGTCTTCTCAAGGAGAACATCGACGGCGAGGCGCTGATGTGGGCGCACCAGCGCCTGATCGGCCGAACCGAACAGCGGCGCATCCTGATGGTCATTTCCGACGGCGCGCCGGTGGACGATTCGACCCTGTCGGTGAATTCCGGCCATTATCTGGAGCGGCATCTGCGCGCGGTGATCGCCCAGATCGAGAGCAGGTCGCCGGTGGAGCTGATCGCCATCGGCATCGGCCACGACGTAACCCGCTACTATCGCCGGGCGGTGACCATCGTCGATGTGGAACAGCTGGGCGGGGCGATCACCGAGCAGCTGGCCGCGCTCTTCGCCGAGGAACCGCGCGCCTCCAACCGCGCCAACGCCGGTCTCCTGGCCCCGCTGCTCGGCGTGCAAGGCGGACCAGCGATCAAATCGACGACGTTTCGCCAGGTCCGCGAGGCGCTGGCCTGACGAAAGGCCTTCTCCTCTCTCCCCAAGCCAAGAGGGGCGAGGTCTTCGGACTCAGACCGCCGGCGGCTCGGCGAGCTTGATCTTGACCTGCTTCTTGATCTTGAGGGCGCGCCGCGAGAGGACGTGATCGTGAGCCTTGATCAGGAAGTCGTCCAGACCGCCGCGAAAATCCAGGGTGCGCAGCGCGGCGTTGGAAATGCGCAGACGAAACGTCTGACCCAGAGCGTCGGATTGCAGGGTGGCCGGACCGAGCGCCGGCAGGAACCGCCGCTTGGTCTTGATGTTGGAGTGGCTCACATTGTGGCCGGTCATCGGACCGACGCCAGTGAGTTCGCAGCGGCGTGACATGGCGCCAGACTTTCAAACGAGCCAATGGGGTGGCGCCGGGCTTTACCAACCCGCGCGGGAGCGGCGATATAGGCCAAGGGCGCCTCGGGCGTCAAGTTCGCGG
>Ga0208717_1000434_pt1 | contig 14317 bp, 13 predicted proteins | sample NGESurF53shallow_FD_184489 | JGI IMG/M metagenome (GOLD analysis project Ga0208717, IMG submission 184489) | Arctic peat soil microbial communities from Barrow, Alaska - NGEE Surface sample F53-3 shallow (SPAdes) | ecosystem: Environmental > Terrestrial > Soil > Wetlands > Peat ... | reverse complement strand
AAGGATTCAAACACCATATTCCCTCCAACAAACCCTGCCTTCTCAGAACTTCATGAATACCTGCAATACATCCCCGGAAAGAATTTTTTGCATCGAAAATAACAGCATTCATATCTGTAACAATTATTCCATCAGACAAAAGTGCTTCCGTGCAATCTTTACCATCCTTTACACATTGTTTTATTTTGTGAAAAAGATCAACTGCCTTTTTTGTCCATAAAGCCCAATGGCCCAACAATCCTCCAACAAATCTTTTTTCAATGATTTCCCCATCAATAAAAAACCGGTATGGAGTTAAGAGATCGGCGATAATATTATCATCATTACCGGTATATAAAGCGATTTCATTTTTTCTTGAAGAATTACAGACGGCTCTTACAACATCTAATGTTTGATACCGGTTGAAGGCTGCTACTTTTATAGCATGAACATTTGGAATATCTGCAAAATCCTTCCAAAATTCATAACTCAAAGTTCTTCCTCCCACTGCAGGTTGCAGGTAAAAGCCAAAAATAGGAATCACTCCTGCAACTCTTTCAATCCTCTTTATAAGATCTGATTCAGACCACGATGACAAACCTCCCATGCTCACAAGGCCAAGATGGTACCCATATTTTATTGCCAGTTCAGCTTCTTTCAGTGCCGCATCCGTAGGACCAACTATGCCTGCCACTTTTATAAAAGTACGCTTCAGATCAGTATGAGAAATTTCTTCGGCGGCAATTTTTAATACCGGTTCTAAAAGATCTATCCCCTCATTCCTGATTTCAAATTGTGTAGTATGAACACCCACTGCAACGCCTCCCACACCAGAAGCCAAATAATAACGGGTAAGCATACCCTGTCTTTCTTCATCCAACTTTAGATTGGCATGCAATGCCAATGGATGCGCAGGGATCACTGTTCCCTGTTGTAGTAAATTATTTATTTCCGCGGGTAGCTCGTTTGACTTCATAGCTATTAAAATTGACCTTCCCTTTCCTGGAAATGTGTTGGCTTATTCAATATTTTACCGTCCTGTTTTATCCACTCCACTATTACTTCCATCATCTTATTAAGAGAAACTTTTGGATGACCAAAAAGACGAAATGCTTCTGAAGCATTGCTTAATAATGCCGTTGGTTGTTCATCATTAATCAATAACGGTTCCGTTTTAAACATCCTCCCAAATTCGTTGGCAAGCCACCGGACTGAAATTATTTCTGGTCCTGTAACATTCAAAATTTTTGCCGGCACTTCACAATGGAGTAATGATCTTAATGCCAGTTCATTTGCATCGCCCTGCCAGATTACGTTTACATAGCCCATACTCAGATCAATGGCTTTACCGGATCTTACAGATTGAGCAATTTCCAACAATACACCATAGCTAACATCGTTAGCATAGTTCAACCGATAGATTAAAACAGGCGTATTATTTTTTTTGGCGTAATATTCAAAAAGTCTTTCCCTGCCAAGACATGATTGCGCATATTCACCAACGGGACAGGCTACACGATTTTCAGTTGCACCGCCGGAATCAACAGGTGTAAGATGGTAAACATTCCCTGTTGAAAATGCAACAATATTTGACCTTTTATATTTCTGTGCTACACGCCCGGGCAAATAACTATTCATTGTCCAGGTAAAAGATTCGTTTCCACTGGTACCAAATTTTGTACCGGCGAGATAAAGTACATTCTTTACATCGGGCAATGATTGTAACTGGTCATCCTCCAAAAGATCAGCACTGCGTGTTTCTATTCCTGCGTCATTTAACTCATCTCTTGTACCCGAATCGGTAAAACGGGAGACCGCAATTATTTTTTTCTTTATACCCGCTTTATCAATAGCCTCTTTTGCAAGCTTCGCCAATGCGGGGCCCATTTTACCGCCAGCTCCCAGGATAATAATATCACCATCCAATTTTGCTATATCAGCAATTAAATAATCCGAAGGAAGTAATAATTCACTGTATATTTCCTTGATATCTCTCATTATATTTTAATGATGTTAACATATTTGGATGCTTACAACAAAATAAAACAATTCATTTTATTTAAGGCCATTATTTGGAAAACATGGGATGAAAAATACGCGATAAAAGAATCAAAAAATTATTTTTTTGCGAATTACATAATCCTTTGTTCCGATGCAAAGAGGTTTTTTGCGCAGGTAAAGCGTCCCATTTTAGTGCAAGAATATTGAAAAGTTCGGTGGCTCAATTACAGATAGTGTATTAAAAAAACAAGCACATCTTCAAAAGCAGGAGGCATTAAATAGTTTCTTATTTGCTTAAGCAGTTTTTGTTTTCGAATTAATATATTTTAATTCGGGCTGGCTGGTTACTAATTTATTTTTTAGAGTCATAAATGTTGACATGAAAATTTGGATAGTTTTTTTGTTTTCCATTATGTCAGTAATCTCATTGCCTAATGATTGACTTTGTACCGTGCCTAATCCATTTATGATTTTAATTTTTACTTCTGCATTCCATGCGAAAAATCCATTTTTTGTGTAAGCAATCAATCCGGTTTCGTTAACATTACCTAACACCCACCCCAATTGTTTTGAGGTTTCTACGGCTAAAGTAAGAAACTGCTCTGTATTCAATTCATCTAGTGGCAAATGTTCTGTTTGTTTCTGTTTAAATTCCATTTTCATTTTCTATCCTTTTTACGGTTAACGGATTAATCTTTATTAAATATTACTTCATAAAATACCAGGTTGCATCCTTTCAGGCTCTTTCATCTCAATATGAATTGAGCTGCATTTTCCACTACATTCTATTTTAAAATTGCATGAACGGCGTTCCATTTGGTTTGCCACAGAGATCCTAATTCTGCTATCTTATCCGAATCACCATATTTAATTTTAAATAATGAGATTAATACATAAGCGCAATCGAAATGAAAATCGTTATTGCAACTGTCTATTATATTAAATACCCAGTTATAAGTTTCTTCCATAGTAGTAAGTATTAATTTTATTATTCAATATTATTACACGACGTTATGTGCCTGGTGCCATAGGGAAACTCCCGGATGGTATCATAGCGAAATATGCTGTTGCATATTGATCGGCTAAAAACATGAAATAAAGGATTGACGCTAAAATCTTATATCTGCCAGGAAGGGTTCCGGCACACAACACAAGAATGTAAGCTTAGAGATTTTCAAAAGATTATAGGAGCGTAAGGGGAGATAGATTCGTGGCATAAATGTATATAACATTTTTTTAATTTGCAAGCTATTATAGTAATTTTTAAAAATCACTCTGTATTGGTTTAATAAAAGTTATTCTGTTTAGGGCTTCTCAATCTTCAAAATTTATGCATACAACAGGCTGGAAGCTAAACCAAATTTTCTGAAGTTTACTTGCGCATAAGCATTCCTGTTAAAGACTAAATGACACGTTAGCCGGAGTTAGAAATTATTTCGGAATTAAGATGCGTAGGTAACGACAATTAAAAAAAATCTCACAGAAAATAAGTTGTCGCCTTTGTAATATAAAGCATTAAGTTGTATGTGCTTAAATAGAAAAAGTTTAAATAATAGCAGGTTCCTCCGGGGTAGAAAATTTACCACAATAAGAGGCAATCTTTTTCGTTTTAGCTGTCGAAACTGTTCTAATACTTCTAAAAGTATTATTCTTATCATTACACCCTGAGCCCTTGCGTAAATGAGAATCCGTTTACCAGGCTTATATAAGAATGAAGAACTTTTTCAGATATCAATAAACACTATTCTTTCAGTTGCAGGGATAGTTATTTTTTAAAAATTAAGATCTGATTATGAAAGCCGTACTCTCCTCAATTGTTTTAATCTTCTGTCTCATTTTTTCTGATTCCAAAGCTCAAACGTCAAACGATACATGGGCTGTTAAGTTTTCAAATGCAATTATAAGTCGCTACCAGCCTAATATTAACGCTATGACATCAAAGGGCTGGGAGTATTCTAATACAATTATTACACATGGGATGGAAAAAGTGTACAACGACGTTCCCGACTCAGCAAAATATTTAAATTACATAAAAGCTTATGTAGATGCGTATGTAAATTCAAGTGGCGTTATCAGCGCTTCTCTTACGAGCCTTGATGTAGCCCACCCCGGAATCTCATGCCTTTTTCTGTATGAAAAAACAGGATTGGCTAAATATAAAACTGCGGCTACTACTTTGCGGAATTTGTTAGTGGGTCCCACAAGTACTTATTCCAAAACATCCAATGGCATCTTTTGGCATAAATTATCCGGGTATAATAACATAGTAATGCTTGATGGGATTTATATGGCCCATCCCTTTCTTGCAAAATACGGAAGAATGTTTGGCGATAACGCGGCTATTGATACAGCCGTTAATCAAACTTTATTTGTGTATTCGCAATTGTATGATCCGACAACGCATTTAATAAAGCATGCATGGACATCAACACCCGCATCGTATCCTGCATGGGCAAATTCAACTACGGGCAATTCTGCTTCAGTATGGTCGAGGGCAATGGGATGGTATATGATGTCATTGATAGATATTTTGAAATACATTCCGGCTTCACATCCAAAACGTAGTCAATTAATAACTGCACTATCCAATCTTGCAATTGGTGTAAAAAATTACCAGGATGCTACAACGGGTTTGTGGTACCAGGTAGTTAACAGGGGAACTTCTTTAGCTGGAAACTACATAGAAACTTCGGGCAGTGCGATGTTCATTTACTCACTAAAAGTAGCTTCTGATAGTAACTGGATTAGTTCTGCAACTTACTTGCCTGTGGCACAGAAAGGTTGGACAGGATTACAAACTCAAATAGATACTTATACAGACGGCATGCCGAGGATCAATAATTTTGCACCGGCTATGAGTTATCAAAATAATGATGCCGCTTATGCCGCAATAGCTTCCGTGGATTGTCCTGTTGCATCCGGCACACAAAATCCCCATGGATATGCGGGGATATTAATGGCTGCATCCGTAATGGAATTTCCCATTTATAGCGCTTTGCCAGTTAATTTTCTAAATTTTACAGCCAACCAGGATGAAAATTATGTGAAGGTAGCCTGGGCAACGGGGAATGAAACCGGGGCCGATTATTACCTGGTGGAAAAATCAGCAAACGGAATTAATTTTTCAACAGTGAGTACAGCCATTGCCGACAAATCATCAACGTATCAATGGACGGATAGTTCCATAAACCAGGCAAATACTTACTACAGGATAAAAGAAGTATCTAAAAATGGAACCACCACTTACAGCAAAATTGTCTTGTTAAAAGTTCAGAATAATGCTGCTCTTGCAAGGGTGATAGTTGCACCAAACCCGGTAAAAAATAATATCGTAAATATCACGCTTGACAGATTAAATCCGGGAAATTATAAACTAAGTATTGTTACAGTTAATGGCAGTTTATTGGTAAAAAAAGATTTAAACATTACAGGCACATCATCAATAATTGAATCAATAAAATTACCTGGCGAAAGCAACGGTGTTTATTACCTGTTAGTTGAAGGAAAAGACTATAAAACAACGAAACAGATTTTTGTGAACTAACCCCAGATCATTTAAAAAAATGATTATTTGATAACCTTTATAACAACCGGCATTATCAAATTTATTTTATGAAACAGAATTTATTTTGTTTAAAGTATACAGTTTTATTGCTGATAGTGGCAGTCACTGCCAATGCTCAGCTTTGCCAAAGCCCTACCGATACTCTTTATGGCCTCAATTCGATTACAGGAAGCGGGTCAGGCCAAATTGCCGGTGTGCAGGTTTTTAATGGAGGTACTTCACTCATCGGCAGCCCGGCAGCAAGTTCAGCCAATGCAAATGGCCTGGGCTTCAGTTCAGCTACGCAAAAATTTTATTTCTTTAACCAGATAGGATCGGGAACTACAGAATTCGTATCATTTAATCCTCTTACAGGAACAAAAACAGCACTTGCTAAACCCTCTTCTCCGGCATTACCAACAGCATCCAGCGGTAAAATTAGATCGGGCGCCGTGAATTCCGCGGGAGATGCCTACTATACCATATTTCCCGGAGCCACTACTGCGATGGGTTATCCTGTTACAGGGCCGGCATTTTATTATTACAATATTCCGGGTAATAACTGGGTTCGCATTACTCAATCCTTTAAAGATATTTCAGGACATACGGTCTCGGAGATACAAAGCCTAAACTCCGGTGATATGGCCTTCGACGGGCTTGGCAGATTATGGATGGTTTGTTCTAACAGCTCCAGCTATGCTATGTATAGAATTGCTGCACCTTTACCAACATCTGCTGTTGCCAGTATAACGGTTGATACTATTATAGCATCAACGTCAACTCCCGCCGGTGTTAGTATTACAGGCGTGGCTTTTAATTCCGCAGGCAATCTTTATTTAACATCGGGTTCCGGCGCAGGGGCAGGTAATAACCAATTGTATCAAATGACCAGTCCGTATTCACCACTGGTAAACATTGCAACTTTGCCCAATGGGCTGGGAGATGATCTCTCATCATGTATTTATCCTTTTTCTGTTTTGCCCGTGTCTTATTTTCAGTTCAATGTAAATTTTAATGATAATGCAGTTAAACTGATTTGGAAAGCAGATGAAACTGATGATGTAGTTGGCTATGATATTGAATATAGTAACGATAGCAAAAGCTGGCACAAAATCACATCTGAATTTCGCAATAGTGAATCTCAATCAATCCCTTATTCATACACTGATTTAAAATACCAGCCGGGAGAAAACTATTATCGCATTGCACAAGTGTTAAGCACAGGGGAGAAAAAATATTCTGCAATAAGAAGTGTAAGAGTTAACAGCAACAACACTATCAATATTAAAGCTAATTTGGTAAATAATACCCTGGATATCTACGGTAAAAATCTTCCACCAAAATATGTAGCACAAATTTTTGATATGACGGGACGACTTGTTTTTGCAGGAACACCTTCTCAAACGAACCAGTCAATTGATATCAGCAATCTCCTAAAGGGTCTGTATATAATTAAATTTTCGGCATCAAATCAAAATGCTGATTTGGGAACTTATAAGTTTGTAAAGGATTAGTTTAAATGTTTACGCAAATGATCTTTCGTTAATTTTGTATTTAGTAAAATCATTATTATTTTAAAGGTTCTTAAAAAGGAGAATATGAATAAATTTCATTTTACCATTATTGCTACGTTATTACTCGTCCCGTCTTTTGCACAAAATGTAGCTCAAATAACTATAGATAACCGGGGCAAACAGGACATTATTACTTTTTTAGTGGATGAATCTGTTGTTGTTAACATGACAAAAGATGGAAAAATTATTGATTGGGGAACAGAGTATACAACGCCTACAACAGGAGTTTATCCACGCATGGAAAAATATATGGGAAGAGAGGAATACTACCCTGCCACTGATAACGAAGCATACCAGGGTAAGATAAAATATATTGGAAGAACGCTTATTACCTACTATACTTCTGCTGACAACGAGTCGCTCAAAGGGAAAGTAAAATCAGTTGGGCAAAATTTTCTTGATTACTTTACTGAATATGATGATGCAGCTTTCAAAGGATACCTGAGAAATGCCGGCCAGGTTTCTTTTACTTATTACGGTTCTTACACCGACGAATTCTATAAAGGAAAAATAAAATCTGTTGGCAGTACCCCACTTTCCTATTACGGCGCAATTGATGATAAGGCATACAGGGGGAAAGTAAAGAATATTGACAGGAATGTATTTACCTATTATTCTTCATACGACCGGCCTGAATTCAACGGTGCAATGAAATCAGGAACTCCTTCAGTATCGAGCGCTGGTGTAAAATTTTATATTAAAAATTACTAACTAACATTGAGGTAGAATAAGCGACTGGCAGGGCGAAAAGTAATGGCTGTTTTTTTGGTGGATCAAGGTTTAAAACAGATTCACTTCCACTGCCGGTATCCAATGCAGTTTCTGTATAAATCAATTCCGTTTGATGTAAGTGTTATTTTATCTTCAGCATTAAATATTACACAGGTAATTTTAAGTTTGGTAAGAATATTATGCACCGTAACCGCATCTGCAAATGGCTGCATAAGACTTTTCAGTTCATCTATATGAATACATCCTTTTTCGTGAATAAAATGAACTACCCGCCATACCGTGTGGTGTATTCCGAATGCAGACTGAATGTGCTCTATCCCTTTTATTAAAATATTATCTGCATTTTTTATGTAATACTTTAATCGTAATTTTTTATGCGTCATGTGGGGGGGTGATTTAAAGGGTTAACGAAGCAACGGTTGTAACAGAACACACAAAATCATGCCACTTTTTACAAAGGATGCAGTGGCACATTAAAGATTGTGATAGATCGTGTTTATACCTTTAAGGAATGGATTATACTAATTACATAAAATGATATTATTATTCTGGCCATTTTTGGAATAACATTCATTTGTTTATTGTATCTGTGGATAACCTTTCAATAAGTAATATGAATTTGTTTTGGGCAAACGGGCTACCCGATTATTTTACTCATGCTGTTGAATGTGAAAATTTTGAGAATCTAACGGTTGATGGCTTACACGAAAACTTAACAGGTAAGAATAATAAAGAAGCTGCCACAATTTATCTGCATAATGGCAACACTGCTGATGTGAAAGGAGTTACTTCATCCGATAAAACCAAGAAGCTGATATTAAAAGATAAAAAGGATTAAAGTGATATTAATTTAGAATTAATTCATTATTGTAAATACAATAGGTTGCAGATTTAAAATTTTTCCATCAGGCCCCATTGCCTGTATTTTTTCGAATAATACAATATCGTCTTTTTCAAGCGAAAGGACAGCATCTCTAAATTCTTGTGGTAATTTACCACTGTCGCCGACTTTATTGAAAATTAAACTATCTCCTTTAAATACTAAGACTTTATATGATTCAATCAGAAAGCGTGCATCAATATCAAAATTTTCTATTTCAGCTCTCATAAATTGTTGATATCCTAAGACTTTTCTATCGATGTAACCTCCGTTGGATGGGCCGACTTTTACTATGGGATCAGGAATTTTTTTAACTCTGAAATCTGCTTCTCCAACTTTTATTAATTTATTGTTTGTTTTTCGAAATATAAAAATTTTGGCATGGCCTATTTGAGAGGGCACATAATCATAGCGACAAGCATTACCTGTTAAAGTCCCATTGTCAGTTTTTACAAAAACTGAAGTACAAGGATATTTTTCAACGGTCACCGATAAAGGATTTGGTATTCCTAAATAAAAGATATTTTCTCTGTCGTTAGATGCAGTAAATTTTTGCGGGAATGCTAATTGTGGGATTAATATAAAAGGAACTAAATAGAATAGTCTTTTCATTGTGTGTTATTAATTTATGAATAATGAGTAGAAAGAAATAATTATTATAAACTAAATTTTAGTTTGTATAAACTGTTTACTGGAAGATATTTAGAAAAGGAAAATGAAATCAGTAAATATAGAATTTTGGTAACAAATAAGTGGTAATAAAAATTTGCTGTTCTATTTATATTTTTTTTAACATGGGCATGCATAAATTTTTATGGAATGAAAAACAATGAGAGTCTATTAATGTATAATATTTCATTTCCTGAAACGATTCCGTTATTTTATATTGTCGCTACTTGCCCTAATTACTGTTGCGCTTGCATTAGCAGCACATTATTACTACAAAGGGTTTTACCGGGCATCGCCAACTAGTATTCATTCTATAAATAAGATAAACAGCAATGAGGCTTTAAGAATTAATAACAAAGCATCTCATATAAAAAGTTTTGCGTTAAAAAGCGGATTCAATACAAAAATTATTTTCCTTGTAGATATGAGCCTCCCTTCAGGGCAAAATCGTTTCTTCGTTTATGATTTGCAAAGTGATTCAATTATCAGAAGTTCTTTAGTTGCTCACGGCTCAGCAAATACCAGGTTTAGCTTTACTCCAAAGTTTTCAAATCAAAAAGAAAGTGGTTGCACAGCTTTAGGGAAATACCGCATTGGCAAAAATTATAAAGGAAGATTTGGCGTGGCTTATAAGTTATATGGACTCGATAGCACCAATAGCAATGCCTTCAGCAGGAATATAGTTTTGCATTCTTATAGTTGTGTTCCTGACCAGGAAACGTACCCTTATCCCATCTGCAACAGTCTTGGCTGCCCCATGGTTTCGCCATTATTTTTAAAAAGTTTGCAGGTCATCATTGATAAAAGTAAGGAACCGGTTTTGTTGTGGATATTTAATTAAAAGTTTGGAGTAGCTTAAGCGTAATAGGAATAAATGTGTTTGAATTTAATTCTATTCCTGTTTACTTTATTATATCAATAACGCACCTTCTTGCAGCTTTTTGTTTATTTTTCGTGCCTATAATTTACTAAACTACTACTTATGCGAATTGCTTTGATTTCTTCATTGCTGCTTTTAAATTTTGCAGCTACATCACAGGTAAAAAAAATACAGGCAGAAACTGCCATTCAAAATGTAACTGTATTTTCTTCGGGTGCACGAATAGAAAGATCTGCGTCTGTTGCTATACTTCCCGGAAGAACTGAAATTAGTTTTGCGGGATTAAGCAATCAACTGGACCAGCAGAGTATTCAACTAAAAGCTGATGCAAATATTACTTTACTTTCGGTTCAATCAACAAAAGATTTTTTAAGCGAACGAAAAATTGAACAGGAAGAAAAAAATTTTATAGACCGCAACAATTCGTTAAAAGATAAACTCGACCTTGATTCAAAACTGCTGGATGTTTATAAAAATGAGGAAGCTATGCTTATAAAGAACCAGGCAATTGGCGGAACATCCGGCGTAAAAACAACAGAATTAAAAGATGCCTTAGACCTGCAAAGGCAAAGGCTTACAGAAGTTTATCAAAAGCAACTTGAAATTCAAAAACGTATTCTCGAAGAACAACAGGATGCAGAAAAATTTAAGTTGCAATTGCAGGAGATAAGTAAGAAAAAAGACAGCATCAATTACATTGTAACGGCTCTTGTTGACAGTAAAGAAACAAAAAATGTTAAGTTTCAATTATTGTATAATATTAAAGATGCCGGATGGTATCCAACTTATGATGTAAGAATTAATGACGTAACAGAACCCCTAAAAGTTTTAATGAATGCGAATGTTTTTCAGCGCAGCGGTGAAACATGGAAAGATATTTCTTTGATTTTAAGCACGGGCAATCCGAACGATAATGCTACTCCTTCTCCTTTACAACCCTGGATGTTAGGTTTTTTTGACCCAACGATATCTTATAATAAGCAAGGATTGGTTCCGGGTGCTGCAACCGGGCGCATTACTGATGATAAAGGGGAACCCATTGCCGACGCAACCGTTATGATAAAAGGTACCCGAACAGGTATTACCACAGATGCCAACGGATTTTTTAAGCTACAGAATTTTGCAACAAACAGCTCCATAGTTGTAAGCTCCGTAGGATACGATTCGAAGGAAGTAGCAATCAAACCTGGCTATTTTACCATTGCACTTTCGCCTGGTTCTCAGAATTTGTCTGAAGTTGTAGTAACTGGTTATGGTTTAAAAAAAGACGATTTGGTAGGAAGTGTAGCAGGATTAGAAGTTAATGATAAATCGCTGAGAGAACAAAAGCGTGAATCTCTTCAAACTGTAACTATAGCCACCCAATATCAACCAACCACTTTGGTTTATAAAATTGATGATAAATACACATTGGAAACGGATGGTAAAACAACTACTATTGGCATGAAACAATTCGAAATTCCTGCTTTATATAATTATATTTCTACACCGAAAATTGATCCTTCAGCATTCCTTACAGCAAATATTGTAAACTGGCAGGATTATGATTTGCAATCCGGTGAAGCGAGCTTATATTTTGAAGGAACTTATTTGGGTAAAATATATATTGATTTGAGTGCCGTTACAGACACGCTTTCTTTGTCACTTGGAAAAGATAATGGTATTAAAGTAACCAGGAAACTTGCAAAAGAATTTAGCGCCAAACGTTTTATCGGTAGTAATAGAACTGATACGAGACAATATGAAATAAATGTTCGCAATACAAAACAGGTACCTGTAAATATTACGATTAATGATCAGTTTCCAGTGTCTACCAATAAAGAAATAAATATAGACGATCAAAAAGCTACTGAAGCACAAATAGATAAAGATACCGGCATTGCAACCTGGACAATAACACTGCAGCCAGGCCAGGAAAAAAAATTGGGGATAAGCTATTCTGTTAAGTATCCAAAAGACAGGAAAGTCGTTTTAGAATAATAAAGTATATTGGGCAAATAACAAATTTTAGCAAGGAATTTGCGTTATAAAGACAGCCGAATCTTTCAGCGGTTTAAACCAAAAAGAATTATCAATATGAAAATCACTATTGCAACACTATCTGCCCTGTTATTATGCACTGCTTCAATGGCTCAGTTGAAAACGACACCTAAATGCCCGGCCATTGAAATTAATATACTCGATGGAATTGTAAACGGTAACATACTGCCTACTTCAACAGTTGGGTTCATTAAAAATACGCTTCCGTGTTTTACGAGTTTTGAAGAAGAAGGTACAACTGCTAAATGTGGTGGCGGCGTTTTTTATAAAGACAAAGATGTGTATTTCTATACTACTCGTCGTTATATTGAAATAGGTCCTGACTTTAAGGGTAAACTTAGTGTTCCGTTAATGGGAGTTCTACGAAATAGTTTATTTAAATTGTTAGGTTCTCCGCAAATAAAGGATGTAACCTGGGATGCGTTTCAAACTTCTTATGGTATATTAATTCTGTATTATAATAAGGAATCGAAAGTAAATAAGATACAATTCAGCACGCAGTCGGCAAGTTCCATCAAGCTTTGTGAATGATATTGTATTCTTTATGTTTATATAATTCCATTAACGTTGGAAGGACTGGTTCAGGTATTTATTTCAAAGTACAAAAGAGACTCGTAATTTTTTTTTTATGTTGCCAGGGAAAAGGAACTAACGGTTTAAGTTACACGAAAAGAAATTAGTTCATTGTAACATCAAATTCTTTTTCTTCACTCACGCTATAATCTTTTATAACATTATACAATGTATCTCTTTCAACAGGAATACGTTTTGCCTGTTTTATAAGGGTAACCAATTGTTGTGTAGTCATTGACGGAGTTTGCTCTTCACTGCCAGCCATGGAATAAATTTTTGTAGAATCATCAATAGTGCCATCGATATCGTTTACTCCAAAAGATAAAGTAAGTTGGGCATTCTGCCTGCCAAGCATAGGCCAGTAAGCTTTCAAATGCGGAAAGTTATCCATATAAATTCTGGCAACTGCATACATCTTCATGTCTTCTGTTACAGATGATTCCGGAACATAGCTCATGTCGTTATTTTTATTGCGGAACTTAAGCGGAATAAAAGTATTGAAGCCATTCGTATTATCCTGTAAATTTCTTAACCTGCTCATGTGATCAATACGATGTGCATAATTTTCAATATGGCCGTATAGCATAGTTGCATTGGTATGCATTCCTAAATTGTGAGCTGCTTCATGAATCTTTAACCATCCTTCAGCATCTACTTTATCAGCACTTATTTGTTGTCGTATGCTTTCATCAAATATTTCTGCACCTCCACCTGGCAACGATTGTAAACCTGCATCTTTTAATTGTTGCATTCCTTCTTCAACACTAAGTTTTGCCTTTCTAAACATGTAATCCAGTTCAACAGCGGTAAATCCTTTTATGTGCAGATCGGGGCGGTGTTGTTTTATTTGGGAAATTAAATCGCAGAAAAAAGTAAGGTCCATTTTAGGATGAACGCCACCAACAATATGAACTTCGGTTACAGGTTTGCCGTCATAACTTTTTACTATATCAAGCATCTGTTCCATACTTAATTGCCATCCTTGATCGCGGTGGGCATACAATCTTGAATAAGAGCAAAACTTGCAGGAAAAAACGCAAACGTTGGTCGGTTCAATATGAAAATTTCTGTTGAAATAAGTAATGTCGCCGTGTTTCTTTTCTCTTATATAATTTGCAAAAGTTGCGGCTAAGCCAAGACTTGCTTTTTCAAAAAGTAACAGACCTTCTTCATCATTTATTCTTTCGCCTTGCGTAATTTTTTTTGCTATTGTATTAAAATGTCTTCCCTCTTCAAATGAGTTTATAACTCCTAATAATTCTTCTTCTTTATTTATTGCTATCATTCTGCAAATTTACTGTAGCAGAGTATCTAAAACAAAAAGAGGTCACCTGTATGAAGCTGTTTAGAAATTAGTTTAAATATTTTGTATTCATGTGAATTACCTTAGTAGAAAAGCGGTAGATGCATAAATAGACCTTATTACCTTATTGAGTCGCATATAT
>Ga0208717_1000433_pt1 | contig 14348 bp, 11 predicted proteins | sample NGESurF53shallow_FD_184489 | JGI IMG/M metagenome (GOLD analysis project Ga0208717, IMG submission 184489) | Arctic peat soil microbial communities from Barrow, Alaska - NGEE Surface sample F53-3 shallow (SPAdes) | ecosystem: Environmental > Terrestrial > Soil > Wetlands > Peat ... | reverse complement strand
CGCCCTGAGGAGCGTCCTGGATCCGGGTCCCCTCCGGCCCGGATCCAGGATCAGGCCGGGCGCGGCTCCGGCCCGCCCGCTCACAGCTCTGCTCGGCCCGGTCCAGCTCAGCTGGCGGCGGCGGCGCGGCGGTCGGCGGACTCGCGGGCGATATCGATCCGGGACCGCACGTTGAGTTTGCCCAGGATGTGCGAGACGTGGGTGGCCACGGTCCGGTGGGACAGGAACAGCCGGGTGGCGATCTGCGGGTTGGTCATGCCCGCGGCCACCAGCGCGGCGATCTTGACCTCGGCGGGCGTCAGGCTCTCCCAGCCCCGGCGGGCCCGCTGGTGCTTCACCCGCGGGGCCCGGCGGATGCCAGCGGCCCGGAACCTGGCCTGCAGCCGGGCCACATCGCGGGTCGCGCCGAGCGACGAGTAGAGGTCGACCGCGCGGCTGAACGCGGCCCGGGCTGGATCCCGGTCGCCGGTGTCCACCAGGGCTCCAGCTGCGGCCTCCAGGGCCTTCGCGCCCAGCAGCGGCCGCCGGGCGTCGTGGTAGCGTTCCGCCGCCTTGAGAAGCCGGCCAGCATCGTGGTCGACGAGGCCTCGGCAGCAGAGCGCGTTCGCCTGCCGGTGGGGGATCTCGGAGTCCTGGGCGAGGGCCGCGGCCCGGTCCGTCAGGGTCTGCGCAGCGGCGGTGTTGCCGACCTTGGTGGCCAGCCGGACGCCGTCGGCGAGCAGATCCTCGACCTCATCAAGTTCTTCGGCGTGGTCCGCGAACCCGGTCAGCACGTTGAGTGCCTCGGCCAGCGCGCCTTCCTGCTCGAAGGCCTGGCTGCGGGCGAGCGCGAGCGTCCCGACCACCCGGTTTCCGATCCGCTCGGCGTGCGGAGCGGCGGCAGCCAGGTGCTCGCGGGCGGCGCCGGCGTCGCCCCGATGGAAGCAGATCACCGCGGCGACGCCGTGGTCACAGCACGCCACGCCAGGGTCTTTGGTAACTTCCTGGACCACGCCAACCTCGGTCAGGGCATCGTCCCAGCAGCCGGTATTGAACAGCAGTTCACCAAGAGAGCAGTGCGCCTGGGCCCGGCGAACCATGATGCCGACCCGGTCGGCGAGCTGCTGGGCCTGGCGGGCCGCGGCGAACGCCCCGTCGTACTGATCTAGGTCGCCCAGAGTAACGGCCTTGTTGATCTGGAGCAGCAGCCGCAGGTCGGTCAGCGCGGGCTCGGCCTGGGTGACCGCCAGGGCCCGGTCGTACAGGGGCAGCGCATCCGCCATGTGCCCCCGCATCGCGGCGGTGTAGGTCAGCACGTGCAGGGCCCAGCCGACGGCCCAGTCGTCGTCCGCCTCGGTCGCCTCGGCCAGGGCCGCGCTGGCCACCTGGTCAGCCATCTCGATCTGGCCGAGTTCGCGGTGCGTCCGGGCGATGGCCACCAGCAGCCGAGCCCGGTGCCGTCCGGAGATCCCGGGCAGGGCCAGGGCCTGCTTCAGTGCAGTCAGGGATTCCGGGAACCGGCCGACCATGGTCCGGCACTGGGCCAGGGTCCAGTGCAGATCGACCAGAAGATCAGGGTTATCGGTGGCCGTGAGGCCGCGCTGGGCCACCCGCTCCGCCTCGACCGCGTCGCCGACCCGGTACAGGGCCTCGGCCAGCCGGCACACCAGGCTGTCGTGCTCGGGCGAGCCTGCCGATGATCGTGTAACGGCCTGGCGGAGAAGTTCTGCGGCGGCCCGTGGTGCCTGGCCGACCAGCAGCGGCGCGGTGTGGCTCAGCCAGCGCAGGATCCAGTCGTCCATCGGCTCGGCCGTATCGGCGGCCCCGCTGACCGCGGCCAGGAGCTGCCGAGCGACCCGGTCGGCCGGCGCGCCAGCCTCGGCGAGCGCCCGGCCAGCTTCACGGTGCCAGGCGGCCCGCACCGGGGTGGGTATTTCCTCATACAGCGCCTCACGGATTAGCGGATGACGGAACCCCAGGCCGCCGCCTGACTCGGCCAGCACGCCGGCGGCCCGGGCCTCTTCCACGGCCGAGACGAGGTCCGCGACGCCCCGGCCGAGTACCGTGGCCAGGTCGGGGACGGCGAACTCCACGCCCAGCAGAGCGGCTGCACGGAGCACCTCGCGGACCGAGGCGGGCACGAAACCAAGCCGATCCGCGATCGCCGCCGACAGCGACCCGGGCGCATGGCCGCTGGTCAACTCCACGGTCCCCGCGTCGGAGAGCGTCAGTCCAGAACTGCGGACCAGCGCGTCCAGCAGCTCGGTGAGGTAGAGCGGGTTGCCCGCGGCGCCGTCCGCCAGGTGCATGAGCTCAGCGTCGGGCTTTCCGCCGGCCAGGCTCTCGACCATCTCGGTCACAGACCCTTCAGGAAGCCCGCCTAGCTGGAAGCGCGAAGCGATGTCGGCCGTGTGCCGCAAGGCCAGCAGATCCTCCCGCTGCGGCACCGGCCGCATCATGCCGACCAGCAGCAGCGGCAGGTGCCGGGCCGACCGGGACAGGCGCTCCCACAGGGTAACGCTGGCCTCGTCGGCCCATTGGAGATCATCGACGACCAGGACTGTGGGCTCCGTCGCGCACAATTCGTCGACGAGCGCCAGCAGCTGCTCGGCGAGTGCCGTCGGCACATCCTCGCCGCGGCCCGAGGCAACCTCGCCGCGCAGCAGCGCGACGATCGTTTTGTGCCGGGGATTCTCTGAGGGCTCGCGGACCCGCAGTCCGTCCAGAATGGGGAGCAGCGGCAGGGCCTGGCCAAGTTCGTCGCCGGCGCCCCAGAAAATCTGGCAGCCCAGTTCGGCCGCCTCCGCGCAGGCCGCCCGGACGAGCGTGGACTTGCCGATGCCCGGCTCACCCTCGATGAGGACGGCCCGGCCGTTCCCCGCGGTCGCCTCAGCGGCGCAGCTGATAAGCCGCGAAAGCTCGTGGTTCCGGCCGACCAGTTGGGCGGCTAAGGCGGGAGCGGGCACGAGGTGGATCGTACCTCCCCGATATGGGCAGAACAAGCGCTTTCGCCCTGGTAAACGGCGGTACAAGGAGATCTTGGACCGGCTCGGCAAGGGATCATGCGCATGACACTGTGGATTACGAATTTCACGTAATGTTAGCCATATGCAAATTGCACTGCCACTTGCACGGTCACTTGCAGTGCAATTTACTTTCTGTAGACGATCCTATCCGGTGGGTAACTAAGTTGTTTCTTACCCGCAAGTCAGGTTGCATTAATTTGCCTCGGGAATAATTGATAGTTTAAGGCTCAAAGATGCGATTAATAGATTTCCTAAAATCTTTCTTTAATTCCTAGGATCCGATAGACAGCCTGGTCAAGCGGCACTATCGTGGGGTTTGCCGGAACGCATGCACCGGGTTATCCACAGGGCCGCTCGTCACGGGTAACCAACCCTCGGGCACTATCTTATGGAGGCGTCATGCGTATCGCGCGGACACTCGCCATAAAAATTGCATTACCACTCTCCATGGCCGGCGTCACGCTTCTTACCGGGGCCGCTGTAGCCGTTCCTTCGATAACCGCCGCTGTTAACTCTGCTCCTGTCGCGTCTGCAGTGACTACAGGTGCCAGCCCGAGTATGTATCACGGGTGAGGGTCACCCACTTTCGTAACTGCCGCCGGCTCTGCTCCAGCTACTAAGTTCCTTCGCGCAAAAGGAGTAATCACTTCCATCCCCCGCAGCGTTTGCTGCGGGGGATGAGTGTGTTTTGGCGGGGATGAATTCGTTTTGAGGGATTGCAGGGTTGAAATGTGTTTCGGGGGAGAGGTGGTACGGATGACCACGGCCCTGGTCAGGCCAGGATCTGGCCGCGCAGGATGATCCGGCGGGGATGGTGCAGGACGTCGGGGTGGGCCACCGGGTCTTCGTCGAAGACGACCAGGTCAGCGGGGGCGCCGTCGGTCAGCCCGGGCAGGCCGAGCCAGGCCCGGGCCGTCCAGCTGGCCGCGCCCACCGCGGCGGCGCGGGGCAGGCCCGCGCTGATCAGCCGTTCCACTTCCTCGGCGACCGTCCCGCACGGGTGTGAATCAGTGCCGGCCAGCACGGTGGCCCCTGCCTCGTGTGCGGCCCGGGCGGTCCGCGGCATCGCCGCCCAGCCCGCCAGGTACGAATCGCGGCGGGGACCGGGATCCCCGGCCCGGACTTCGAACGCCGACGCGGCGATCGCGTTGAGGGTGGGCACCAGGGCCGTGCCCTGAGCGGCCATCTGGTCCAGGAGGCCAGGATCGAGGTGCATGCCGTGCTCCAGGCTGTCCACCCCAGCAGCCACCGCGTTGGCGCAGCCCGCAGCGGTCTGGGCGTGCACGGACACCAGGCCGCCGATCGCGTGCACCGCGCTGGTCACCTCGCGCAGAACCGCCAGCGGCACCGGCGGCTCGTCCCAGCCCCAGTCGCCGATGATCTTGCACCAGCCTGCCGCGGGGGCGGTGCCAGGTACGGCGGCGGCCTGCTGGGCGGCGGAGTGCGGGACGGCGGCGTGCTGGGCGGCGGTCGCCTCCTGCACGGCGGCGGCGGCGAGTTCTGCCTCCGTGACGTGGCGTCCCCAGCCGGGGAAGAAGCGGCCCGGGGTGGCGAGCCACGGTCCGGCGGAGCGCACCCGGGGCAGGCCTTCCGCGTCGTGAGCCCAGCCCGGGATGCGGGCGGCGGATCCGGGAGCGCGGATGAGCAGGACGCCCGCGGCGGCGTGATCCGCGAGTCCCTGCTCCAGCACGGATTCGTCGAAAGGGTCGCCGGGCCGCTCGGCCCCGGGATGGGTGTGCACGTCGACCAGCCCGGGAAGCAGCCAGCCGCCGTCGGCCACGGTATCGGCGTCCGCGGCGGCCTCCTCGCGGAGCACCCCGCCGTCGATCCACAGCGACCGCTCTTCCCGCTCCGGGAGCACCGTTCCGCGTACATGCAGCACCATGGGCCGTGTCTACCAGCCCGGGCCCGGCGGGGGCTAGGCCCTGAGGCCGCGGCCGGCGGGGGCCGGACCGCATTTTGGATACAGCCGCCGATATGCTAAATGGATGGGGAGAGCATCGTGACCGCGGACGCCCGGCCGGCCGGGCCGCCCGTGTTCATCAGCCCGGTTACGCGGCCGGTGCCGCTGCGCCAGTCCGTGTATGAGGCCCTGGTCGAGCTGGTGGTCGGCGGCCGGCTCGGCCCCGGCGAGCACCTGGTCGAGACCGAGCTGGCCCGGCAGCTGGGGGTGAGCCGCCAGCCGGTCCGTGAGGCGCTGCACCGGCTGGAGGCCGAAGGCTGGGTGGACCTGCGGCCGAACCAGGGCGCCTTCGTCCACGTCCCCACCGATCACGAGGTCGATGAGCTTCTCGACGTCCGGGAGCTTCTCGAGGTGCAGATGGCCCGGCTGGCCGCCGCGTCGGCTTCCCCGGCCGGGATAGCCCGGCTGCGGGGCATCTGGCACGAGGGGCAGAGCGCCGTCGCGTCCGGGGAGACGGAGCGCGTCGTGGCGGCAAACAACGAGTTCCACGCCGCGCTCGCCCTGGCGGCCGGCAACGCGGTACTGGCCGACCTGGCCCGCATCGTCAGCCGCCGGGTCCGCTGGTACTACCGCCAGGTCGCGCCGCTGCGCGGCCAGGAGTCGTGGGCCGAGCACCTGGATCTCATCGACGCCGTCGAGGCGGGAGACCAGGAGCGGGCGGCCGAGATCGCCCGCCAGCACACCGAGGGAACCCGGTCGGCCTACCACCAGCCGCCGCAGGCCACGCTGCGTTAGCGCGGCCGGGGCGGGCGCGCTAAGGAAGGCGGACCACGCTGACCGGGTCGGGGGCGTACGGATCGCCCGCGTTGTCGATCAGCTCGATCTCGGCCCGGTCGGACATGATGTGGTAGGTACCGTCGGCCAGATACTCCCGGATGACGGTGACCGTGCCGTCCGCGTGCGTGTAGCGCTCCTCCGCCCAGCCGTCCCCGGCGTGCTTCTCCGCGTCCACCGCGGGCTCGTCCCGCCACTCGAACCGGTATGGCGCCAGCGGAAGCCTCAGCTCGTACGGATAGCTGCCGGACATGCCGGGTCCCCTCCCAGGAGAGCGTGATCGCGACGGGCCCGTGCGGGGCCCGCCACGATCACGGTAACGGCCGGGCCAGCGCTCAGGCGATGGCCGGTTTGGCCTTCTGGGTCTCCTCATCGTCGGACGTGCGGACGGCCCGCTCCATCTGGGCCGCGCTGGGCGGCTTGCAGAAGAACGCGACCGTGAGCGCGGCCAGCGCTCCCAGCGCGGCCCCGAAGAAGAAGCCGCGCTCCCAGTGGAAGGTCGCGGTCCTGTACAGGGTGCCGGTCATGATGAGGGCCGCGATCCCGCCTGCGAAGCTGCCGCCGAGCGCCTTGAACGCGTAGATCGAGCCGTAGTTGATCGCGTTGTTGGTCTCGCCGTAGTAGTCCGCCACCATGGCCGCGGTCATCGGGAAGTTGGCCCCGGACAGGCCGCCCGAGATGACCGCGCAGATGACGAACAGCACGGTGTTGTGTTCCTCGCCCGCCCAGAGCGCGAGCAGCTGGAACACCACGTTGCCTGAGTACGCGTAGATCATGGTTTTCCGCCGGCCGATGAACTCGGAGATGTAGCCGTAGACCGGCCGGAAGAGACCATCGGCCAGGGAGAACCCGGCGAAGCCGACCGCCGCCGCGATCGACCCCAGGCCCATGGCCGTGGCGAACCCGTAGTAATAGGCCACGCCGAACAGGGAGCAGCCGATATAGAGGGCGTACTGGATGCCGATCCACTTGGCCTGCGGGGTACGCCACATCTCCCCGCCGTTGTAGTGCCGCAGCGCGGGCGGGTTGTTCCGCAGGTCACGGGGGGCGTGCTTGTGCCAGTTGAGCGGGTCGACTTCTTTCGGCCACCAGTTCTTCGGCGGGTCCTTCAGGAACAAGCCGGCCAGGGTAATGCCGGCCGTCATGATGATGGCCTGCACCCAGATGTAGGTCTTCAGCGAGCCGGCACTCATCACCGGGACACCGGCTCCGGTGCTGAACCCGCCGATGACCAGGATGAACGGCACGGCACCGTACGCCCAGCCGCCGTTGACGAAGCCGGTTCGCCAGCCCTTCTTCTCCGGATACCACTTGGCCACGATGTTGATGCAGCTGGAGTAGACCATCCCGGAGCCGATGCCGCCGAGCACCGCGTAGCCGATGTACGCCGTCCAGATCGAGGTGGACTCGGCGAGTATCCCGTAGCCGATGATCCCGCAGACGAGGCCGCCGATGATCGTCGCCCACCGGACGCTGAGGATGCCGTGGTTGCGCAGGTAGCCGGCGAAGATCTGGACGAACGACTCGAAGATGACGAAGAACGAGAACGCCCAGAACACCGGCGCGGGACCCCAGTGGTGGACCGCGGACAGTGAGGGGTTCAGCGCGCCCCACGTGTATTCGAGCAGCCCGGCCAGGCACATAGCCAGCCAGGCCGCCATGATCGGGACCCACCGGCCGTGACCGAGGAGTTCCCGAGGTGTCTCGCCGACCCGGAAAACGCGGCCGGTCGCGTTGGTTAATACGTCGTAGTTGGCTTGTCCGGTGGTTGCGCCCATGAGTCGCACCGATACCTCTCGCAGGAGACTCTGTTGGCTCGATTACCGGCCCGGCGGATGCCGGGACGGGCTGCTCGACGCGGACGCTGGGCTCCCGGAAGGCCGGTGCTCCCGGAATGGGAGTGGCGCCGCGGAGGTTGGTATCGATCTCGGCTGGTTTCGCTCCGGGTTGCGCCCCGGAGTCCAAGCCGGATAGAGGGCAGGGGCGTCGCGGGGGTGTGTAAGCGGTCCGCGCGGCGCCCTTGGTCCCGGGCCCCCGGCGGCCCGCGTGAGTCCCCGGGCTGTCCAGATCGTCGTTGATCTGCCATCGTGCCTCCCAGGTCTGGGCCGCTGCCGCGCTGTGCCGCCCGGAGGCGTGCAGCGCCGCGGTCCCTAGGTCTCCAGTCGCAGCGCCCGGAACAGGGCGCTGCGTTCGGGTCCGCCGGCCGCGGCCGCGTACAGCTCGTCCAGACCCCAGCCGGCCTCGTCGAGCAGTTCGGCGGCCTGATTGAAGAGCGGCGACCGCTGCTCCTCGGGCACCTTCTCGATCACCAGGTGGGTGACCACCTGCACGACCGCGGCACGGAGCTCCTCGCGCCGCCCGCCGGAGGGGCGGGCCACGCCGGGCATTAAGGGGATGATCTTGGCGCCCGGGCCCGGCGTCAGCTGCCCGTTGGGGCCGCTCACGACGGGGCCCCCGGCGTGCCGGGCCCGCCCGGGATGCCCCGCCCGTCCGGCCCGCCCGGCCCGCCCGGGCCGTCCAGTCCTTCCAGCTCGGCGAGCTCGGCGCGAAGCCGATCCGCCTCACCGGGGCGGCTCAGGTCGATGACATCGACCCGGGAGAACGCCCGGCCGGCCGGCCGGCCGCCGGCCCGCGGGGCCGGCTCGCGCTCAGCGAACACCTCGAACCGGGGGCTCGCCGCCCGCGGCCCGATGGACAGCACGTAGCTCAGCACCGCGCGCCGGTCGGGGAGATAACGCTGCTGGTGACCGTGGTCGAAGCTGATCTGCCAGTGATCGGCCATGAGGCCTCCTCTGTTAGCCCGGGGGAGCGTCCCCGCGGCCCCCCGGGGTCAGCACTAGGCGCCGACCCCCCGGTTCACCGGCATCGAGTAGCTCTCTTCCTTCAGCCGGGCGTGCCGGGCCGGGTCCTCGCCCTCGCGCAGCTCGGCGGGCACGTCCATGCCCATGTCCTGCCAGTTCAGGTTGGCGGCCCGCTGCGTGGCGGCCACGTGCTCGGGCAGCATGTGCCCGAAGCGGCCCTGCATGGCCAGGTAGTCAGTGACCGGGCGCTGCACCGGCGGGTGGAAGTAGTGGTAGGTCCGCTCCTCCGGGTCGTACTCCCAGACCGGGAACAGCCCCGCCTCCACCACCCGGCGGCCGAGCTCGACCGTCATCGAGGTCTGGTAGACCCAGCCTTTCTGGCAGGGCGTATAGCAGTGCATGAACGCGGCGCCCCGGCGGTTCAGCCCCTTGCGGGTCTTGTTGATCAGGTCCACCGGGTAGCCGACCGTGGTCGTGGCCACGTAGCAGTGCGGGTGCCCCTCGGCCATCATCTTGGCCAGGTTCTTGGGCGGCAGCGTCTTGCCCGCCGTGTTCGCCTTGCCGAACGGGGTGAACGTGGTCAGCCCCGCGTACGGCGTGGTCGGGGACACCTGGATGCCGGTGTTCGCGTAGCACTCGTTGTCGTAGCAGATGAACAGCGCGTCGTGGTTGCGGTACAGGGCGCCGGACATCGAGCCGAGCCCGATGTCGGCGGCGCTGCCGTCCCCGGCCATCACGATGATGTTCGGGTACGGGCCGGGGTGACGGCCCTTCCTGATCATCGCCTCGTAACCGGCCGCCATGCCCGAGGTGAACGAGCCGCCGCTGGCGATCGGGGTGTGCGCCCACGGCACCGTGTACGGGGTGCACAGGTAGGTCGAGTTGGCCACGTACATGCAGCCGGTCGGGCCGGCCAGCACGGTGTCGGCGCCGGCCGCCTTGAGCACCCAGCGGTACTCGATGGCCGGCCCGCAGCCCGCGCAGGTCCGGTGACCGGCCTGGTAGGGATCCTCGTCGGGCATATCCGGCAGGTAGTGGCGGTCGCGGCCGGCCTCGTCGTCCGTCGCCGCCCCGCGACCCTCCTCCTCGAGCAGCGGGAGGTGCTGGCGGGTGACTTCGATGGCCATCAGCGTGCTCCTCGGTTCTTGATCAGCTGCTTCGTGATCATCCTCAGTCCTCGAATCCGACCCAGTGGGCGGCCTTCTCGACGCCGCCGCGCTCGACGGCCTGGGCCAGCTTGCCGGCCATCCACTCGAACTCGGCGGTGGGCACGGTCTCGCCGCCCAGCCCGGCCATGAACGAGGTGATGTGCGGCCGGTTGGAGGCGTGGTACATGGCCGCCGTCACGTCCGGGGCCAGGATCCCGCCGTAGGTCGGGCCGCCCAGGCCGAGGTTGGTCTCGACCACCCCCACGGCCTTCACCCCGCGCAGCGCGTGCCGCAGGTCGTCGCTGGGGAACGGCCGGATCCACAGCAGCCGGGCCATCCCGATCTTCACGCCCTGCTCGCGGAGCCGGTTGATCGCGGCCCGGCAGGTCACCGAGTGACCGCCCGAGATCACGATCGCGATCTCCGCGTCGTCCAGCATGTACTCCTCGACGAAGTGCGGGTACTGGCGGCCGAAGACCCGGGCGAACTCGTCGGTCTTCTCCCGGATGATGGGGATGGCGTCCTCCATCGCCCGGGCCCGCTCCAGCTGGAGCGGCGGGCCCTGGGACGGGTGGATCTGCGGGCCGTGTGAGAGCGGCTGGCGGGGGTCGAGCGGGAACGGCAGCCGGTACGGCGGCAGGAACGAGTCCACCTGCTCGGCGCTGGGCATATCCACCTCGCCCGAGATGTGCGACACGAAGTAGCCGTCCTGCACCACCATCTGCGGCAGCAGCACCCGCGGGTCCTCGCCGATCGCGTAGGCCAGCAGGCTCTTGTCGAACTCCTCCTGCGGGGTGGCGGCCCAGCCCATCAGCCAGCCCATGTCCCGGGTGCACAGCGCGTCGGTGTGCTCCGACCCGAAGTCGCCGGGCGGGTCCAGCGTGCGGTCCGCGATCGACATCTGGATCGGGATCCGGGCCCCGGAGATGATCGAGTACATCTCGTAGGCGTAGGTGACCCCCACGCCGGACGACCCGGTGAACGCCCGCGCCCCGCAGGACCCCGCGCCGAACGCCGCCGACAGCTGGGCATGCTCGCCGTCCGCGTGGATGTACTCGGCGTCCAGGATCCCGTCCGCGATGAACTGGGCCAGGTTCATCATGATCGCCGTGTACGGCCGGATCGCGTACGCGGTGATCACGTCGACGTTCGCGTACAGCGCCGCGTAGGCTGCGGCCGCGCAGCCGTTCAGCCGCTTGCGGGTGCCGGCCAGGTCACTGAGCCGCTGCTCGCCGGCCGGGGTACGCAGGCCCGGGCCGTAGGCGGGCTTCTGGCCCGAGGCCCCCTCGACATGGACCGTGGTCATGGCCGCTCCCGGTCGTGGTCTTCGTTGCGGAGATTTTGGGGTTTGACGTTCTGGGCGTGGCCGTTCGGAGGCCGCCCGTTCGGGGGCGGGCTGTCCTGTGGCACAGGCTGGCGCCGGGCCGCGTCGTACTCGGCGATGGTGTCTTCGATCAGCTGCTTCGTGAACGCGGACTGCTCAGCGTGCGCGCCGTCGTAGGGGGCGAACGCGGTTTCCATCCGGGTCACGTCCTCAGGCGCGTCGAAGTCCATCTCGGGCACCTTCTCCAGGCAGCCGGTCGGGCATTCCTGCACGCAGACCAGGCAGCCCTTGCAGTAGGTGGTGCGGATCGAGTAGTGGCCGTTCTCCCGCGCGTCGCGCAGGACGCTGACGTCCGGGCAGACGATGTAGCAGTTGTCGCAGCCGTTGCAGACCCCGCAGCTCATGCACCGGTCGGCCTCGGCGACGGCCTGCTCCTCGCTGTAGGCCAGGGTGACCTCGACCTTCTGGCTGCGGCGCCGCTCGGCCGCGGGGGACAGCGGCGCGTCGATCCGCGGCGCGTGCCGGAAGTAGGCCGAGTTCAGGCCCTCGTAGGGCATGATCGTCACCTCCGGCTCCGGGGTGAGGGCCTGGGCCGTGAGGAGCCGGTCGATGTCCCGGGCGGCCCGCTTGCCGTCGCCGAGCGCGTCCACCACCATCGACGGGCCGCGCATGACATCCCCGCCGACCAGGATGTTGCCTTCCACCCGGCCGTGCTCGTCCGCGGTGATGATCCCGCTGCGGTCGCTGAGGTGGTCCGGCAGCCAGTCGAGCTGCTGGACCTGGCCGATGGCCACGAGGATCGTGTCGCAGATCACCTCGCGCTCCGTGCCGGGGATCAGCTCGGGGCGGACCGCGCCGTCGTCGTCGCGGGCCAGCCGGGCGTCGCAGAGCACGGCCCCTGTGACGTGCTCATCCTGGGTAACGACGCGGACCAGCGAGGTGCCCGGCGAGAACAGCACGCCTTCCTCCCGGGCCTGCTCCAGGTCCTCGGCGACGATCAGCAGCTCTTCTTCGCTCTCCAACGACACGATCGTGGCCGCGCCCTCGCCCAGCCGGATCGCCGAACGGGCCGCGTCCGAGGCGGTGTTGCCGCCGCCGATGACCAGCACCTCGCGGCCGACCTTGACCGGGCGCCCCATCCCGGCCTCGCGCAGGAATTCCAGGCCGCCGCCGACGCCGCGGGACTGGATCCCCTCGACCGGCAGCCGCCTGCCCACGTCCTGGCCGACGGCCAGGAACGCCGCGGGGTAGTCGCGGAGCTCGTCCCAGCTGATGTCCTGGCCGGCCCGGGTGCCGGTGCGGATCTCGATGCCGCCCAGGGACAGCAGCTTGGCGATCTCGGCGTCGAGGATCTCCTCGGGGAGGTGCCAGTGCGGGATCCCGGCCCGGAGCATCCCGCCCGGCTTGTCCAGCGCCTCGAAGATCACGCTGCCGTACCCCAGGCGGCGCAGGTGATACGCGGCCGCCAGGCCGGCCGGCCCGGAGCCGACGATGGCGATCGTGGTCCCGTTCAGGGGTGGGAGCGTGTCCTTGACCGGCTCCTCGGGGAGGTTCAGGCCGTAGTCGCCGAGGAAGCGCTCCACGCTGCGGATGCCGATCGGCTCGTCGTGCTCAGCCCGGTTGCAGGCCGTCTCGCACGGGTGGTAGCAGACCCGTCCGGTGACCGACGGCATCGGGTTGTCTTCCATGATCGTGAGGTAGCCGTCGAGGTAGCGCTCGTGCTTCACGAAGTCCAGGTACTTCTGGATCTGCTCGCCCGTCGGGCAGGCGTTGTTGCACGGCGGCGTCTTGTCCTTATAGACCGGCCGGAAGAACCGGAAGTTTCCGGTGGGGAAGAGCCGCTGGCCCTCTTTCTCGGTCGGGGGCGGGGTCACGCCGGCGATCGGCAGCTGCAGGTGCGGCGGGATCCGGGTGCCGCGGACGGACATGGGGCCTCCTCGCGAATGGCGCTAGCGGTGGCGGGCGTGCGGGTCAGAGATGAGTGGCCGGGGCCGGTGCGGGGCGGGCGAACTCGATCACGCGGTGGTGGGCCACGCCGCGGAACATCGCGTCCTGGTCGGCGACCTGCTCGGCGACCCCGTCCAGCGGCAGCACGCCGGTCGCGGCGGTGAGCGCGCCGATCAGCGGCGCGGCGATGCCCATCCCGATCGCGAGGCGTTCTTCCGCGCCCTCGGTGGACATCCGGTCGTAGGCCAGCTCGCCCAGGTCGCGGACGAACATCCACGGGCTGCTGCCGCGCTGGTCGGCCAGGCCGACCGCGTCCACGACCACGAACTTGGCCAGCTTGGCCTTCATCGAGTCGGGCAGGAACTTCAGCAGGTACTCGGGTTCGCGGGCGGAGTTGACCACCAGCACCCCGGTGCCGTCGGGCGTGCCGCGGAGGAAGTTGACCGCCTTGACGATCGTCTCCTCGACGAGGACAACCCAGTCGGGCCGCGGATTCTCGTACACGAAGCGGTCCACGATGGGGGAGTCACCGAACCGGGCGTACCGGCGGACCAGGCAGTTGGTGCGGTCCGGGTCGTCTACGTAGTCGCTGACATTGTCGGCGTAGAGGCCAAGGGCCCGGGCCGCGGCCGCGATGCACGAGGAGACGTCACGTGCCTCCTTGTCCATGATGATGCCGCGGGACCAGACCGTGAGCTCGTGATACACGTCGCAGCACTCCTTGCCCAATATTGTATACCGTCGGCAGGATACTGACATGGTCCGACTTGGGCGGGGGTGCGTCAAGGGGTGGCGGCCGTGCGATTTCGCTGATGTTGCCGGCGTATTACTTGGTGATGTCGGCGTGAGGGAGGAGGCCCGGGTGCCTGGCCTGGGACTCGGCCCCTTGGGGGCGCGCGGCGGGTGGATGGGCGCGCGGCGGGTGGAGGGGCGCGCGGCGGGTGGCTACGCACGCCTGCCCCGGGGCCACCGATGGAACAGCCCTGGGTCCCCGCGGCCAGTCACTCCTATCCCTCTAGTACCTCTAGCTTCTCTAGCGCTCAAAGTGCTCACCCGCGCAGGGACCCTGTTCGTGATCATGACATGGGTGTCGTTGGAACGACACCCATGTCATGATCACGAACCCCGGGGGGTCCGAGCGGGTAGTAAAGGATCTTGGGCGGCGTCGGGTAGGCGCCGCGGGGACGAGCCCGCCAGACCCGGTGGCGAGCGCCGCGGCCATGCCTCATGATGGGGTGACTCCCGGTCCGGCAAGATCGCTTCACAGGCACGGCAAGGGGACAAATGAGCGACCAGGGCCCGCAGCGACCGTCGCGCGGGCGGCGGGCGCGTGGCTCCGTCGATCCCGGCCCCGCGTACCCGGATGACCAGCTGCGACGCGAGTAT
>Ga0208717_1000430_pt1 | contig 14388 bp, 12 predicted proteins | sample NGESurF53shallow_FD_184489 | JGI IMG/M metagenome (GOLD analysis project Ga0208717, IMG submission 184489) | Arctic peat soil microbial communities from Barrow, Alaska - NGEE Surface sample F53-3 shallow (SPAdes) | ecosystem: Environmental > Terrestrial > Soil > Wetlands > Peat ... | reverse complement strand
AAAAAATGATAAAGAGGCAACAACAATTAATGCAACTGCCGCAAAACCAAATGCCGCAAAATATCGCCACAATACATCTGCCTTTTCAATTTGCAGCAATTCGAATTCTTTGGCAACCACAAGATCGTTTGTTCCAAATAAAATAATACTGACAAATAATGCCAGGAATGCCATCCATATTAATAATATCAAAGTATAAATTACACAAGCCAAAAATTTTACCAACATTAGTTTAGTGCGGCTTATAGGTTTAGTAAGTAACAATCTTAATGTGCCTGCATTGGCCTCTCCTGCAACAATATCGCCTGATACTAACGCAACAAGAATAGGTACATGAATCAATAAAAGATTTAAGATGGCAAAGCATATCCAGTAACCATTAGTAATTTTTGCATAAGGGATTATTAACGTTTCATCAACGCTGCTTAAAATAAACTGCACATACTCTTTACCGTTAATCAATAGCGCAAGCTGAATAAGAAATACAATAGCAGCAATTGCCGCAAATGCAATATAGGTCCGGGGTTTTTTAAAAGTTTTAAACAGTTCAAATTGCAGCAGATTCCACATGTGTTTCTGAGTTTGTTAAGGATAGGAAATAATCTTCTAATGAATGCCTTGGTTCAACTGAAAGAATGCCAACGTTATTTTGCACAAGATGATTTATTAAAACAGGAATGAGCGACTTATCCAATTGAAGCATTATTTTCCCGGGTACGGATGTTTTAATATGATTACGCCACTCGCTCGCTGTCAAAATTTTTGTTGCTAGAACATTGTTGGTAGTATTTATCTCAACAACAGATTTTGCAGGATCAAGTAAATCTTTTGAAGCGCCTTCTACAATTTTTTTCCCCTTATGAATGATAAGAATACGATTGGCGATTAATTCAATTTCCGAAAGAAGATGGGAAGAGACCATTACTGTTTTTCCATGTTGATAACTGAGATTTTTTATAAGTTCTCTTGTATCCGCTATTCCCTGTGGATCCAACCCGTTTGTAGGCTCATCAAGAATAATAAGCGAAGGTTCATGAACAAGGGCCACGGCAATGCCTAAACGCTGTTTCATGCCCTGTGAAAATGTTTTTACTTTACTGTGAGCCCTTTCGGCCAGCCCTACCATTTTAAGAAACCCGAGCGCAACATCTTTTGAAATATTCCTTCCTGATAGCTTTGAAAGGAAGGCTACATTTTCGTATGCAGTTAGATAATTATATAAATCAGGCTTTTCAATAATGGCACCCGTTTTTCTCAGTATATCTTCACGGCTTTTAAGTAGATCTCTGTTAAAGATGGAAATATTTCCTGAGGTCGGTTTAATAAGTGTAAGCAACATTCGCATGGTGGTTGATTTCCCTGCGCCATTTTGCCCTAAAAAACCATATACATCACCTTCATTAACGGTAAATGAAAGATCGTGAACGGCGATAATATCCTTAAATTTTTTTGTAAGATTATTTACTTCTACTATTGTGGTCATGCCTGATATAAAGATATTCAGAACAACAAAACAAGCGACATTAAGTTCTCTGCAATAGAAAGTTTTAGCCAAAATGCTTTGATTTATCAGAATCATTTCTAATTTTGCACTACCATCTCTTACGAATTACCCCCAATTCAATTAATCTCCCTGCTTCTGTAATATCCTTAGAAATTCAAATGCTTACATTTTTTTTGCATTTATAATGGTTGACTATACCATTCCCAATTCTCCTTTGTCATTATTTTTTTTATAAAATAGCTGAATAAATCTATTGCAAATTTTATTTGCCTTTCAACAGACTTTAATTAAATGGGTATAGCATTTCTAAATAAAATAAAACTTAAAAAACAAATAAGAATTTTTAGCATTCTATATTTATTTTTTGAATTGAGCTGCATTGTTGCAATCGGCCAGGCAAGACCTTATGGCCTTGTTTATTCCGACAATATTAAAGGAGGCACTGCAATATTTGGGAATACGTTGCTACAGGTTATTAATAAAGATACCGTGAACACTATAAAAATGAATGATAACAGTGTTAACGGCAACAGCATATATGGTAACGACAATGAAAACATGAAAAATATCGACATTGATGGCAATAGCGGTTATGGAAGTGCTACCGTCAATTCTTCTTCTGCTGATTTGATTCTGCCGGCAGGAAATAATGTAATTAAACTGGCACGTTTGTATTGGGGCGGACGCATAAGAAATGCAGATTTTGATTTAACTGCAGATTCAAATCAAATTATTAAAATAAGAAAAGATACCGCGGGCGCTTATTCAAATGTTATGGCGCAGGGAATTGACAGAATTACTATTGTCTCCGGCTACAGCCAATACCAGGCTTATGCTGACATTACTGATTTAGTAAAAAGCAACGGCGCAGGAACTTACGAAGTAGGTAATGCTCCGCTAAGCACCGGCGCAATTGACAACGGCGGTAATAATGGAGGATGGTGCATTACCGTTGTATATGAAAATGATTCGTCAAGCTATAACAGCATTAGAATATATGATGGATTTCAACAGGTGTACAATAATGGAAACCCACTTGCTTCAACAGTTACTTTATCAGGGTTAAACGTACCCTCAGGCGTACTCGAAGCGGGCGATGCAAAAATGGGTGTGCTGGCATGGGAAGGAGATGCAAATCTTAATGGCGATTATTTAAAAATAAATTCGAATCTTTTTTCCAACGCTACCAATCAACCTGATAATGTATGGAACGGCACTATTACTGATAATGGCATAAACGTTACTTCAAAAAATCCAAATTACACCAATCAAATGGGATTAGATATTGACCAGTTTGATGTTGGAAACGGTTATGGTATTTCGGCAAATGCAAGTTCAGTAACATTAGAATTTGGGACAACGTCTGATAAATATTTTCCGGGACTTTTTACTTTTACCATTAAAATGAAAGACCCAACTATCAGCCTTGATAATACGGTAAGCGATGCAAATAACAATCATTTGGCAGATGTAAATGAGGTACTAACCTATACGCTGACGGGTGGAAATAATGGCCCAGGTAATGCAAATTCAGTAGTAATCACTGATACCCTTCCTTCAACTGTTACCTATGTTCTTAACTCTTTACAGGTAATCAGTGCTCCCGGTGTTACGCCAGGGATTCAAACTGACGTAGCCGGAGATGACGCAGCTGAATACATTTCAAATGGCTTATACAAAACCATCCAATTTAGAATAGGAACAGGAGCTACAAGTACCAGTGGTGGCACATTAGCTCCAAACGACACTTATGAAGTTCAATTTAAAGTGACGGTTAATAACCCAGGAGTTGGAAAGCATGTTCCATCGATATTAAACATTGCAAGAATAAAGGCTCAATCAGATGCCAATGTATCTTTTGTTGATGACGGTACGGCAATAATAAGTCCGAATAATGGACCTGATAATGGGCCGTTGCCTGTGACAATGGTTTCATTTACTACTTCTCTTTTACCAGGCCAAAAAGTGAAACTTGATTGGAGCACTTCAATGGAAATCAATTGTAACAAATACATTATCGAAAGAAGTTTTGACGGAAATATTTTTAATGAAATAGGAAATGTAGCCGGAGGTGGTACTACATCTTTATTTCATTCTTATTCATTTATGGATGATGTTTCGTCTGTGTTAAATTCCATAATTTATTACAGAATTGAAGAGGTCGACTTTGATGGTAAAAGCTCTTACTCAAAAGTTTTATCTGTAAGCATCAAAAATGAAAGCAGGCAAATTATAATTTCGCCCAATCCTTTTTCTTCATATTTAAATATAAATATGGAATGGAATAAAAACGAGATTATAGTTGCCAGGCTAATTAATACACAAGGGAGTGAAGTGATTTCTAAAAAAATTCAAATGAGTAAAGGTCTAAATTATATTTCCATTGATGAGTTGTCCAAATTACCTTCAGGAAATTATTTTATACAATTTGTTTCGGGTGCGGAAACATTTACGCAAAAAATTATAAAACAATAAATTCAATCTTACAGCGTCATATAACTCTGCAAAGCTTTTACATAATTTTCGAAAGCAGTTACTCCAGCACTATTAATCTTACAAATCGTTTGCGGATAATTATTATTGAACTGTTTCACAATATCGATGTAACCTGCATCTTTTAGTTTATTGATTTGCACACTTAAATTGCCCGCTGTTGCATTTGTTTTTTCTTTTAGAAAAGTAAACTCCGCTTCCTTTACGCTTATGAGAAGCGACATAACGGCAAGGCGTAGTTGCGAATGTAATATGGGATCAAGTTCTTTAAACTCCATTTTTGCTTTTTGCGATGTTCTTATAAAAACGGGCTCTTAAAATAAAGCCTGGTATAATCCAGGCCAAGCCTGCGCCTGCCGCAACAAGCAGATACGTAAAATCGCTCTTGTATAAGAGAGCGACAATGCAAAAAATCCAGCAGGAAAGGCCACCAATAATAAATGGTGGAAATTTATTAATCAGGCCGGTAATCATTGTAGGGATACCAAACAGTAATAAAAGTAATGGCAAAACGATGTAGCCGATATTAGCAAAGGCTCCCGCAATAGTCAATATTAAAACGCTCACCCCAAATGTTATCCAAACATATTGGCAAGTCTCCTGCTTGAAAGTTATAACCTGTTTGTATTTTTTTTCTCTCCTGTCAAAATAGACCTGTAAAATAAAAGTAATGATCATTAGATAAAAAGGATTGAATGGAAGTCGAAGCCAACTGACAGTTTCTTCCAGGTAAACTAATACAAAACAGACCAGGTTGGTGAAGCCCCATAAAAGAGATCCAAGGCCACTTTCATAATAATTATTTTTTGCCTGCGTTATCATTTTCGTAATTAACTGAAGGCTCTCCTTTTCTGACAATAATTTTTCTTCCATATTAATTCTCTTTTTTAAATTTTTGTTTTAAAAGATACCCGGGTATAATCCATGCTGCAATTACGGCACACGCAATAAGTAAGAGATGAAAATCAATATTGATAAACACAGATGCAATGGCAAGCGCCCAGCAACAAATAGCGCCTATTATCAACGGCTTGAATTTTAGAATTACTCCTGATAAAAAAGTTGGCATTCCATATAATACCAATAGTAACGGATCAATTAATTCATACTTTTTAAAAGCGAGGCAAATGAAAATAACCAACATCAGGCAAATAGTAAAAACAAGCCACACAGATCCATTTATTTCGCCTGTGTAAGTTTTGGTTCTCCTGTTTTTTTTCATTTTTCGCAAATAAAAAATTTGCAAAATAACCACCAGGTACATTATAAGCCAAACAAAAGAAATATTTTGATAATGATAGAAATAAATACCAACAAAATGAGTTATGCAGCAAAATAAAATAACCCATCCCCAAATCAAATAAAGAAATCCTTTTTCGCTGAAATTATTTTTAGCTTTATTGATCATTGATGTGATCAACTCCATGCTTTCCTTTTCGGTCATAATTTTTTCATCACTCATTGTTTATTTATTTGTATTGAGAAAGAAAATATTTTACTGTGGTTTTTCCCCAGTTTGGTGAAAGCTCTGTTTCAGGTTTAAATGCATCATATAATGCAGAAGCCTTATCAAGCATTGGTTTTGCAGCATCCTGGCCTCCGCCAAATTGCTTAGGAGTATAAAATGTGTTTTCGGCTTCAACCAATACAGGCCGCGGATTGGTAGCATCAAGGCCTTTTGATTTTTCGAGGTATTGAGTTATTTGCGGTCCGTAAGTCATGTAGCGGCTTTGCGGATCGACTGTCATGTAGACGGTTGCAATCATAGCTCTTATAACATCTGTTTCTGAATTATCTTTACCAACAATTCCTTCAGCTTTATCAATTAACACTTTTGCTTTATCAGCGATCGCATCTTTTTTAGAAACATCTTTTTCAACCATGCCCTGTATAATAGTACAATATGCGGCATAATAATAAGGAAGCCATTGTGTTTTTTCGGCATCTCCAATACGTTCGAAGTTATTGGCTAATTCAGTGCCGTTGCCTTTACCTACTACTGAATCTATTTGTGAGATGTTTGCTTTCATTGCTGAGATATATTTATCACTTTGAGCGAATGATGCGCCTGCAAATAAAATGATTGCAGCAATTAATGATAGTTTTTTCATTTTGTTGTTTAATTTTTGTTTGAATAATTATTGATTGTTTTTAAGATTTTGATATTCTCTTTCTGACGAATGATTTTTTGATTTATGTATTTCAAAGTAATTAAATAACACGCCTATTCCCCAGAAAAGCGTTGGCCAAAGTGGCCATGGAAAATTTTCTGTTTTAGCAGCATTAATATTATTTGCGATGTTGATATACCAAATCGTCCATAAAAAAGTATTTACGATTATATATATCCATAGATACAATTTAAACGCAGCTCTTTTCTTTTCAATCTTCCATATTCCAGGATCTTTGCTATGAATTTCGTTGATATTTGTTTCCATGATTTTTTATTTAAAATTTTAAAAACTGTTTTATTATTTATAAATGATTATTTATTTCATCCTGCGACCTGTCTATACCAAAACTTATAAAGCACCCCAGGTACAAAAATCTTTTTGATGGCGGTGTTACGGCAACTTTGTTTTGATTATTTGCTGAGAAATTATAAGTGTACACTTTATTAAATCCTAAAACATTAGTAAGCGACAGTACAAAAACTGTAAAACTTTTAGCTTTGGTTTTTCCAATACTGGGTAAATAGTTTACACTTAAGCTTAAATCATTATAATCTTTTGTATGGCCTTCATCAAAAATTTTATAGGCATTTGTTGTATAATCATAGTTGATATTATAATAAGGCCTGCCGGTGGCATAAGTGTAGGAAGCATTAAATTGGGTTTTTAAGTTGGTAACAAATTTCTTTACAACAAGTGATGCGGTATGCTTTGTAGCAAAGGAAGGCTCTATTGCGAAAGGATAATTTAAAAAATCACGCTTGGTATCTAAATAAGAATATGAGATCCAGTAGTCAACATTTTTAATTGTCTTTTTATCTCTCCAGAAAAATTCAATGCCTTTTGCATCTCCAAAGCCATTGTTATTAATTGCGGTGAAATTGCCATTGCTGCTAAAGCCTGTTTTAAAAAGGTCTTTATATTTTTTATAAAATATTTCTGTACGAAATGTACGGTCATTTGAAATTTTCTGGTATTGCGCAATATAATGTGTTGCCTGCGCAAAATGTAACTGGTTTATAGAAGGCAGATATTGACGCTCAGGATCCTCATAAAAAATTCCGTAGGCTAAAGAAAACTGGCTGTTGTCAAGCAGTTTATATGCTAAAGAAAGCCGGGGCGCAACATTCCATTTATCTAATAGTTGTGAGTGTTCCGTCCTCACTCCAATTTCTGCAGCGAGATCATTGGTTACATAAATATTAGTTTCTGCAAATCCAGAAAATATATTTTCCCTGACAGTTTGCGGATACTTAGCTCCGTCATATTGTGTATAATCTGATTCTTCGTTGCTGTAATTATATTCTGAACCAAATTTTACTGAGCTCACATTAAATAATCTTTTTTCAAATACTACTTTAGCATTCGCGTATTGACCATTATTTACAAGACCGAAATTTTTATCAGCGTATAAAGGATTGTTTACTAAAAGTTGTTTTTGATTTTCACCATCCTGAAATTCGCCTGTGATATCATCGTGATTGGTGCTGTAAGAAGTTCCAACATTCAGTTTCCAACCCCGGCCTATTTTTTCTTTCCATGATAAGTTATGATACATGTAAAGATTTTTAAGCCCAAAGGCGTCTTTCATAATAAGAGAATCCACATCCTTATTTCTAAACCCAACATTAGTAGTACTGAAAGAACCAAAATATTTTATCATTCCTGTCTTAGATGTTTTAATTCTGAAATTGGCATCTCCTTCATTTAGAACAGGCACCCGGAAGTAATCAAGCTTTTGTTTTATAAGATTATAAACAAGAGAGAGATTCGTGTAACCATAAGTTACGCCCCAGGATGATTTTTTATTTTTTGAAAGCTTTTGAATACCTGCGTTTACACCGAGATAAGAAAAGCCAACATCAGCAGAAGTTTTGTCAGGCAGGTCTATTGATTCTAACAAAAGCACCGAAGAAAGCGCCTGACCATATAAAGCTGAATAGCCGCCGGAGCTAAAAAGTGTTCCTTTAAATAAAAAAGGATTGAATCTTCCTCTTGTTGCGAGCTCAGGTTCGCTGCTATAGAAAAATTTGTTTACAAGTGTTCCGTCAATAAAAATTTTAGTTTCGGTAGCTGTTCCTCCTCTTACAAACAATCCTTCACTTTCACCAACCTGCTGTGTACCGGGCAACGTTTTTATTGCATTGGTAATATCTCCATTTGCACTTGCTGTTGTTACGATATCAATTGGGCTTAAAGCGCTCGCTCTTTTTTGATCGCTTGCTTCAAAAGTTCCTGCACTTATAACAACCGCTTTTAATTCTGTTATTTCTTCTCTAAGAGATATATTGATATTTAATGGCGCTCCGTTAATATTAATATTTTGTTCAAACGATTTATACCCGGTTGCACTTGCTTGCAGAAGCTTCTCACCTTTTTCAGAAGTTTGAAATGAATAGCTTCCCGATGAGTCTGAAGTAGCTCCATCATAAGAATCTTTTATGCTTACGCTAATTCCTGGCAACGCTTTATTATGATTGTCTGTAATTTTTCCTGAAATTTTTACTTGAGCATTTGCCTTTGTAGTTATTAAAAACAATGCCAAAAATAAATACCTAACCATCTTTGTAAATTTATCGCAATAATAAAGTAGTTTATTTTATAAACCAAATATTTAAGCAAAAATATTTTATTTAAACTGGTTCTCAAAATATTATATCGGGCTAAACTGTTGACAATCAATTACTAAAAATAAGTACCAGGTACTTTACCAAAATGAATGGCTGGTTGGAATTTATTAACATCACCTAAAATTAATTTGTTTATGTGCCTGCAATTTGTAATTTAGCAATAGAATTTAATGGGTTAGTAAGTACAAAGAGCTGGTAGTAATACCGGCTCTTTTACTTTTCTTTATTAAAAGTTATATATTAAATTGTAATTCAATCTTCAACTTTCGCCCATCTCCATTTTATTTCCTGTCACAATGTTTGCTTAATTTCATTGCTCATTAAATTATTGAATGAGTAAAACAAAGACAGCATTTTTCTGCAGCAATTGCGGGCAGGAAAGTGCTAAGTGGTTAGGCAAATGTCCTTCATGCGAACAGTGGAATACTTTTGTTGAAGAAGTTATTGTAAGAGGCACTGATAAAAAGCAAAATGAATGGAAAGAATTTTCAGGACTAAGCAGCGGAGTTAAAACAATATCTCTTCAGGATGTTTCAAGTAGTGAAGAAAAAAGAATTCACACTGCTGACGCAGAATTAAACCGTGTTCTTGGCGGAGGAATAGTTACAGGAAGTATTGTGCTGGTTGCAGGTGAACCCGGCATCGGTAAATCAACATTATTTTTACAAGCCGCGTTACAGTTGCAAAATGTTGTTACCTTATATATAAGTGGTGAAGAGAGCGAACAGCAAATAAAAATGCGGGCTGATAGATTGAAAATTGAGAATGAAAAATTTTTCCTGCTTACGGAAACGAACACGCAAACCATTTTCCAGGAAATAAAAAAATTGAAACCACAAATTGTAATTATAGATTCTATTCAAACGTTACAATCTCCTTATGTAGAATCTGCGCCAGGTAGTGTTTCACAAATAAGAGAAAGCGCAGCAGAGTTTCAGCGTTTTGCAAAAGAAACCAATACGCCTGTTTTTTTAATAGGACACATTACTAAAGATGGAAGCATTGCAGGGCCAAAAATTCTGGAGCACATGGTAGATACTGTATTGCAGTTCGAAGGAGATCGTAATTATGCATATCGCATTTTACGTACACTTAAAAACCGGTTTGGCTCATCATCAGAATTGGGCATTTATGAAATGACTGGTGAAGGAATGAGGCAGGTAAGTAATCCATCAGAAATATTAATTACGCAAAGAGAAGAGCAATTAAGTGGTGTGGCTATAGCGGCAACTATGGAAGGTATAAGGCCGCTATTAATAGAAGTACAGGCATTGGTAACGCAAAGTGTATATGGCACACCACAAAGAACTAACACTGGTTTTGATTTAAGAAGATTGCAATTGCTATTAGCCGTTCTTGAAAAAAGAGGTGGATTTCATTTTGGAGTTAAGGACGTTTTTATAAATATTGCAGGAGGCTTAAAAGTTGAAGATCCGTCAATTGATCTTGCAGTGCTTAGTTCACTACTTTCTTCTTATGAAGATGTGGCTCTTCCGTTACATATTTGCTTTGCAGGAGAAGTTGGACTTAGCGGAGAAATAAGAGCTGTTAACCGAATTGAACAAAGAATTGCAGAGGCTGAAAAACTTGGTTTTGAAAAAATAGTAGTAAGTAAATATAATACCAAAGGTGTTGGTAAAAGTAAATTTAAGATTGAAGTAGTGGCATTAGGCAAAGTGGAAGAATTATACCAATATCTTTTTTAGCTTATTAAAAAATGAATCTTAATACAACGATATTATCTCCGTTAGTTCACTTTTTTTATCCGCACAATTGCATTGGCTGCGGGAGCGATATTATTGAAAAAGAAAATTTTTTGTGCCTTGAATGTATCAATGATTTACCGCACACTAATTTTGCCACACATGCAGGTAACCCGATTGAAAAAATCTTTTGGGGTCGCATTCCGGTTACTTCAGGCATGAGCGAATTTTATTTTTCCAAGGATTCCATTATTCAAAATTGCATTCACGAATTTAAATACCGGGGAAACAAAAAACTGGGATTATATCTTGGGAAAATGATGGGCAAAAGCATGCTTAACAGCAATCGCTTTTCAAACATTGACTATATTATTCCATTACCACTTTTTACCGCAAAAGAATTTAAAAGAGGTTTCAATCAATCATCAATTCTTTGTTCAGGTATAAACGAAATAATGAATATTCCTATGGTAACTAAAAATGTAATACGGATAATTCATACTGAAACACAAACTAAAAAAGGAAGAATTCAACGATGGGAAAATGTTGAAAAAAGTTTTTCAGTGAATGACCCATCCATGTTGAAAGGAAAACATATTTTATTGGTTGATGATGTTATTACAACAGGAGCAACCATCGAAGCATGTGGTCGTGAAATTTTAAAAATAGAAGGTGTTCAGTTAAGTGTTGCTTCTTTGGCAATTTCAAAAAGATAAACCATTATATAATTAAACATATTTTTGATAGATGACTTTTGGAAAATATGTACTCTTTGTCTGCATAATCTCTGCATTGGTTTTTTCATGCAGGAAAGATTCTTTTATTACAAGCCCGCAGGCTAACTTATCTACCAGTGCTGATACATTAAAGTACGATACCGTATTTACTTCTGCAGGTTCAGTTACACAAAGCTTTAAAATATTTAATAACAACAACCAAAAACTTCGTTTATCGCAGGTGAAATTATTCGGAGGGGCCGCTTCTGCATTCAAAATAAACGTTGATGGAACTTCCGCAACCGAGGTTGATAATATTGAAATAAATGCTAATGACAGTATTTACGTTTTCGTACAAGTGAATGTGGATCCAACTGCTGCCAATCTTCCTTTTCTAATACAGGACAGCATTTTAATAAACTATAATGGTAATCAAAAGTTTGTTCAACTGCAGGCGTATGGGCAAAATGCAATTTTTTTAAACAGTGTAACGGTGAAAGAAAACATAAGCTGGATTAAGACGCGGCCTTATGTAATTCTTGGCGGCATCTTAATTGATTCTAATGCCACACTTACAATTCAACAAGGCACCAGGGTATACCTGCATGCAAATGCTCCTTTTTTAGTTGATGGCACTTTAATTGTAAATGGCACTAAACAGGATAGTGTTGTATTTAACAGCGACAGGCTCGATCCTGATTATAAAGATTTACCGGCCGGCTGGCCAGGTATTTTTTTTAGCAGCCTTAGTAAGGATAATCGTTTAACCCATGCCGTTATTAAAAATGCCTACCAGGGAATAATTGCACAAGATCTTTCGCTGGATGCCAATCCCAAAGTCACATTATCTCAATGTGTACTTGATAATATTTATGACGCAGGTGTGCTTGGGATAAATACAAATATTTATGCAGATAATTGCCTCATCAGTAATTGCGGCAGTAATGTGTTGCTCGAACTTGGCGGCGATTACCGCTTTATAAATTGTACAGTTGCATCTTATAATAATTTTTATATCACACATCAAAACCCGGTTTTACAAGCATCAAACGCCGCTATGCAAAATGGGGTTGTATTAACAGAACCACTTAAAGCATTTTTTCAAAATTGTATTTTTTGGGGAGATGATGGAAATGTAGATGATGAGATAGCTATTAATATACAAAACGGCAATCCCTTTCCCGTGAGTTTTGATCATGTTCTTTATAAAGCTAAAAATGATATTGCGAATGGTACTTTCGATCCGCAATCAATAAGGAATATGGATCCGCAATTTGACAGTATTGATGTATCTCACAATTATTATGATTTTCATTTAATGGATAATTCACCGGCTATTGATGCCGGCGTTATAACAGCATTCCCTCGTGATCTCGATGATAAATTAAGAGATGCTAAACCTGACATTGGTTGTTATGAACATTAAATTTCATTATGCAAAACATCCAGATGTAAAATAAATAGGTTGGCCGTAACATTACACAAAACCCCGAATCCCATGCTACTAAACTGTATCTTTACAAAAAAATAAAATGAAAAAAATATTAATCGCCTGCGCATCCCTGATAATGGCGTCTTTTATCATTCCTCCTAAACATAGCCCCATTGTAAAATCATCCATTTATCAATTTAAAGTGGATGGCTTAAGTGGCGGATCGATTGACTTTGCACAATTTAAAGGTAAAAAAATCCTGATAGTGAATACAGCTTCCAAGTGTAGTAATACGCCTCAATATAAAGACCTGGAAAATTTATATAAAAAATATAGCGACAAGCTTGTAATCGTTGGTTTTCCCGCTAATAATTTCGGCAGCCAGGAGCCAGGGAGCAATGGCGATATTGCTGAATTTTGCAAAAAAAACTATGGGGTTACCTTTCCAATGGCTGAAAAAGTATCTGTGGCAGGTAGTGATATGGCACCTATATATAAATACATCATTAGCGAAGCAGGAAAAAAAGGATTTAAAAATCCAATTGAATGGAACTTTACCAAATTCTTATTTGATGAAAAGGGAAATTTTATTACAGTTTTTAATAACAAAGCCAGGTTAATTCCCGATAATCCTGACCCGCTTGGCAAAAAAGCCTATGATGATTTATTGAAATATTTAAACTAATTATCAGGCTAAAAAAAAATTAGTACTTTAAATTGTAAGTATTTCAATTTTCTAATCTTTTTCAGCAAGTTTTTTATCAAGGTGGTTTATGCAGTTTGAAAATGTAATTGGCCAACGGGCTACTAAAAAACATTTAATTGACCTCGTTCGACAAAACAGGTTAAGTCATGCATTATTATTTTTAGGAAAAGAAGGCAGCGGTAATCTTGCAATGGCGTTAGCTTTTGCACAATATATAGTTTGTACGTCTGCTAAAGATGAAAGAATTCCACAAGCCGCTTTATTTGGAGAGAATGATGATCACCAATCAAAAAATATCGAAGCGTTGGATTCATGTGGTCATTGTCCTGCTTGTATTAAGGCACAACAATTTATTCATCCCGATATTCATTTTTCATTTCCGGTAATTCCAAAAAAATCGGGTACACCACCCGTTAGTGATGACTATATTAATGAATGGCGTGAATTTATTTCAACAAATTCTTATGGAAATGTTTACGATTGGTTGCAGTTTTTGGGTGCGGAAAACAAGCAGGGAAATATAACTGCGGAAGAATGTAACCAGATAAATCATAAACTCAGCCTTAAATCTTTCGAGAGTAGTTATAAAATTCTCATAATGTGGATGCCCGAGTTTCTGGGTAACTCAGGTAATAAGCTTCTTAAACTTATAGAGGAGCCCCCACCCGACACGCTCTTTATTTTCGTGGCCCAGGATGAAAGTTCGATTTTACCCACCATTTTATCAAGAACGCAATTAATAAAAATTCCATTGCTTGATAATAGTGAAGTTGAGGAAGCATTGATAAAGAATGCCAGTTCAACTGTAGAACGTGCCTCCCAGGTTGCGGCGGTAAGTGAAGGAAACTATCGCGAAGCATTACAAATGTTGCAGAATGCTGAACAGAACTGGGAGAGCCTTTTAAGGGAATGGCTAAATGTAACGCTGAAAAATAATACAGCTGCCCAACTTAAATGGATTGACGAAATCAGCCAGATGGGCCGCGAAAAACAAAAACAGTTTATACGTTATTTTATTCATTTACTCGGGCAG
>Ga0208717_1000429_pt1 | contig 14404 bp, 15 predicted proteins | sample NGESurF53shallow_FD_184489 | JGI IMG/M metagenome (GOLD analysis project Ga0208717, IMG submission 184489) | Arctic peat soil microbial communities from Barrow, Alaska - NGEE Surface sample F53-3 shallow (SPAdes) | ecosystem: Environmental > Terrestrial > Soil > Wetlands > Peat ... | reverse complement strand
TGCCGCTCTGCAGGCGCTGACCGTCGCGCATCCTGCGATCAGGACCATCGACATCAATCCGATCACCCGCGCGGCTGACGGACGGCTGCATGTGCTCGATGCCAAGGTCTACGGCAGCGGAGCGGTGCCGGACGCACGAGGGCCGCGGTCATGAGAACCGTGCTGTGGCTCTGCCCCGAGGCGATGTCGGCCGATCCGGCGGCGGTGCGAAGCCGCTATGCCTGGCTGGCCGAGAACACGCTGGTGGCGGTGGCGAGCGGCTTCGCCGGCATCGCGGCGTCGGAACATCACTGGCGCGACGACGGCTATTGTCCCGACGCCCTGGGATTGCTGACCGGCCTCGGGGCGCTGGCCCGTCCGCGCGTCCTGATGAGCGCGGTCATCCCGCTGCCGTTCTGGGATGCCCGGATTCTCGGCGAGCGCGCGGCGGTAGCCGCGGCGGTCAGCGGCGCCGAGGTGTATCTCGGCGTCGGCACCGGCTGCGATCCGCGCGAGCTGGAGACATCCGGCTGGACGAGCGAGGAGCTGTGGACCCGCACGACTACGTCGCTCGAGCAGCTATGCAACTTTGCCTCGCGCGGGCTCGCGGGCATCCACGGGCCGGCGCGCATCCTGCTGGGAGCGATGACGGCGGCGGGCGTGCGGCGTGCCGCCCGCCTAGGACTCGGCTGGATCGCCGATCCGCGCGCGACGCTGGACGAGTTGACGCGGCTCAATCGCCTCTATCGAGACGAGGGCGGGGGCGGCCCCGTCGTGGTCATGCGGGACGCCTATGTCGGCGACGACGATGCCGCCTGGCTGGACGCCGTCATGGCGGACCACAGGCGCTTCTGGGCGACGCCGCGGCGCGGCCTGCGCGGGCGTGGCCCACCGGGCGACGATACGTTGGTGCGTGACGTCCTCGTGCATGGTGGCGGGCCGGCCGTAGCGGCGAGGTTGCAGCTTCTGCAACAGGCGTTGGCGCCCGACATGTTGTGCTTGCGGATCGAGCTGCCGAACTGGCAGGACAGCCGCCAGACGCTGCAGCAACTCGATCGCTGGCGACCGCTGCTGTCGGACATGCCGGGATAAGTGAGGCGGCGGTTCGGCAGATGCGGCGGCCTGCGTCATGGCCCTGCGCGTTGCCTGGCTGCATCTCGGAAGGCTGGCGAGCGGACCGATCAGGAGGGTGCAAATGGACTTTACGGTATCGGAGGAGCTTCGCTCCGTACAGGCCACCGTGCGCCGGTTCGTGCAGACCGAACTGGTGCCGTTGGAACGCAGCTATCCCGACGGCATGCCGTACGAGCAAGAGATGCGCTGGCGCCAGCGCGCGCGCGAGATCGGCCTGTTCATGATGCATGTGCCGTTCGAGCACGGCGGCAGCGGCATCAACACGCTGGGAATGGCCCTGGTGTTCGAGGAAACGGCCAAAACCACGTTGAGCGCGGATTTCATCCTTGGAGTCGACCAGCCCGACCCGGTCGCACTGCTGGGCGCCGGCTCTCCCGAGATCCGCGAACGTTACCTGGCTCCGGCGATCCGGGGGGAGCTGTACTGGGGTTTCGCGATGAGCGAGCCGGGGGCGGGATCGGACGCTCAGGCGATCTCGACCACCGCGGTGCGCGACGGCACGGACTGGGTGATAAACGGCACCAAGCTGTGGTCGAGCCGCATGCAGATCGCCGATTTCGCCATCGTCGTCGCCGTCACCGACAAGAAGAAGCGCGGCCGCGGCGGCATCTCGATGTTCGTCGTCGACCGCGACACGCCAGGGCTGACGATCTCGCGCATCATACCCACGATGGGCGAGCGGCCGAACGATCTGCGCGGACCGACCGAGGTGCTTCTCGACAATTGCCGGGTCCCCGGCTGGGCCTTGCTGGGTGGGGTGGGCGACGGCTTCAGGATGGCTCAGGAGAGGCTGGGCGCGCAGCGGGTCCATATCGCCGCGCGCTGCATCGGCATGGCCGAGCGGGCCTTGGAGATGGCCATCGACTACACCGGGACGCGGCATACCTGGGGTGCGCCGATCTCCAGCCGACAGGGCATCCAGTGGATGTTCGCAAATGCCGCTATCGACATCCATGCCGCCCGGTTGATGACCTATCATTGTGCCGAGCGTTGGGACGCCGGTCTCGACGTCCGAATGGAGGCTTCGATCGTCAAGCTGGCTGCCTCCGAGATGGTCACCCGGGTCATCGACATGGCCATGCAGGTCCACGGCGGAATGGGATACGCCAAGGACCTGCCGCTGGAGCAGATGTATCGCCATGCGCGGCTGTTCCGCATCGTCGAGGGCGCTTCGGAAATCCATCGCAACATCATCGGTCGCATGCTGGTCGCCGGGGTGCGCCCGAGCATCTGAGGAGCAGCAAGCCATGGACGAGACCTTGAGAGAGACCACACGGGCCATCTCGCGCCGGTTGTTCCATACGATGAAGGGCGGCTCCGGCTTCGAGACCTGGAAGCAGTTCGACACGCCGCTGGCCCGCGAACTCAGCATGTTCTTCGCCGGCCGGCTGTACGCCCGCGAGGTGATCTCGCAAGCCCAGCGCGAGTTATGCGCCGTGGCATCGCTGACGGTGCTGAACCGGCAGCGCGAGCTGCGCGCCCATGTCCACGCCGCGCTCAATGTCGGCGCCACGCGCCAGGAGGTCGCCGAGGTCATCTTCCAGCAGGTCACCTATGCCGGCATGCCCGCCATGGTCGATGGCCTGGAGGTGCTGAAGCAGGTTCTGCAGGAGCGCGGCGAGTGGGAGTCCGCCGGCCAGCCCGGCGGTTGAGGCGAGGAGGAAGCCATGGACACGAGGAGGCCGACCCGGCCGCTTCGGCCGCTGGCGGAGGGGCTGGTATTTCCGGAGGGGCCGCGCTGGCGTGGCGACCGGCTGTGGTTCAGCGACATGTACGCGGGCGAGGTGTGCACCATCGACCTGCAAGGCCGGATCGAGCGCATCGCGCGCTTTGACGATCACACCGCCGGGCTGGGATTTCTGCCGAACGGCGATCTGCTGGTCGTCCTCAAGCAGACGCAGCGGATCATGCGCGTGCGCGGCGGAGGCGTCGAGCTGCATGCCGACCTGCAGCCGCTGGGCGGCAACCACCTCAACGACATGGTCGTCGACGAGGCCGGCCGCGCCTATGTGGATGTCCGGATCAATGCGCCGAACTACAGCCAGCTTCCTCCGGAGACGGTGGAGAGCGCGGAAGACTTCATTGTCCGCGTCGCGCCGTCCGGGACCTATGACGTGGTCGCGAAGGGGCTGCTGACACCGAACGGCCTGGCGATCGACGCGAGCGGCACCCGGTTCGTCGTCGCCGAGACCCGTGGCTGCCGGCTGCGGGAGTACCGGCGTGACACCGCCAGCGGTGCGCTGGACAGCGGGCGGATCTCCGCCGATCTGGCGGGTGTCCGGCCCGACGGCATCTGTTTGGACGCCGAGGGAGCGGTATGGGCGGGCTCCCCCAATACCGCGCAGTTCGTGCGCGTCCTGCCGGACGGCACGATCGCGGAATCGATCGCGACACAAGGCAAGCTCGCGGTGGCCTGCGCCTTGGGCGGACCCGGGCGTCGGACGCTGTTTCTGCTCACGGCGATAACCACTCCCGAGGAACTTGCTCGGGACCGGGCGGAGGGTTTCGTGGAGGTGACCACGGTGGATGTCCCCGGAGCCGGCATACCCTAGCCCGCATCGTCAAGTCCCAGTGCCGCAAACCGGGAACACGGCGTGGGCGTAAAACCGCCTCCATCGCGACGCCTATGGTTGGCTGGAGGAGACGTGCCGGAGGCTTCAGTCCGATCCGGTGGCAACATAGACCGGACTGACGATCATGATGCCGCTGCGCCGTGCGGAATCATGCGGTTGATCGGTATCGGACTCGCGCGGCTTCCCCACCGCCAGACGGAGCGTCTCGGATGAAATACGTCTCCTTTGTCGCAAACGGGCTTCCCAGCTTCGGCTTGGTGGGAGATGGCGGAATCGTGGACCTCCAGGCACGCACGAAGCAGCCAACTCTGCGCGCATGGCTGGCGGCGGGCGGGCTCGCTGACGTCCGGGACCATGCGTCGGCGGCGATCGACTTCAGGTGGGACGATGTGCGGCTGCTCCCGGTGATCCCAGACCCGGAACACATCGCCTGTGTTGGGACGAATTATCGCAGCCACATCGCCGAGGTCGCGGAGGCGGGGGTCCAGCGGACGGTCCCGACGAAGCCTTCGATCTTCCTCCGCGCCGCCCAGACGCTCGCCGCTCACGGTCAGCCGCTGCTCCTGCCCCACGTCTCCACGTGTCTCGACTACGAGGGCGAACTCGCCGTCATCATCGGCACACCCGGCCGCTACATCGCGGAGCGGGACGCACTGTCGCACGTCGCCGGCTACGCCTGCTTCAACGACGCCAGCGTGCGCGACTGGCAGTTCCACACCAACAACATCACACCCGGCAAGAATTTCCCGCAGACCGGCGCCCTCGGCCCCTGGATGACAAGCGCCGGGGAAATCCCCGATCCGCATCATCTCGCGATCGTCACCCGACTAAACGGCCAGACCGTCCAAGAGGGAAACACAACTGATATGATTTTTACGGTCCCGGCGATCATCGCCTACGTGTCGTCCTTCCTCGCGCTGCGTCCTGGTGACATCATCGCCACCGGCACACCGGCCGGGGTCGGTTTCTCCCGCAACCCGCCGATCTTCTTGGCACCCGGCGATGTCTGCGAGGTAGCGATCGACACCATGGGAACGCTCGTTAACCCTATCGAAACGGAAGCGTACGGAAGCGGGGTATCTCACTGATGACACTGGAAGCCGGCAGCGAGACCCGGGTGGACGCACAGCCGATCATCGATTCCTGCGTCCAGCACGGCTGGCGCGACCAGCAAGAGATCACGGCCTATATGAGCCCCGGCTGGCGGGAGTATCTCGGCCGCCCCGGCCTGTTGCCGAACGGTGGCGGCGCCATCTCCATTGCGGTCGGGAGCGCCTACAAATTCCCCGCCCGCCCCGGCGTCGGCCGCGAGGCGATCCGCGCCATTACCGATCCGGCCGACTTGCGGACCCGGCTTTTCGATCGCGGTCTCGCCGACCACGCCGTGCTGGGCTTCGACGAGGGCGGCTTCGCGACAGCACTCATCAACCCATACCTCGCGCTGGAGATCGCCCGGGCCGCCAACGCGTGGACACTTGAAAAATGGCTCCCCGCCGATCCGCGCCTATTCGCGCTGATGCTGGTGCCGACGCAAATCCCGACGGAGGCGGCGGCGGAAATCCGCCGGGTCGGCCTCTCGCCGCGGATCGTCGGCGTGTTCCTGGGCGGCAATGGCCTCGGCAAGTCCTTCGGCCACCCGTGCTACCATCCGATCTACGAGGCGGCCGCCGAGATGGGGCTGCCGATCGTTATCAAGGCGGGCGGCGAGGCGGCGGTGATCGACTCGCCCGCTTCGGTCGGCGCGATGGGCGATCCCGCGACCTACGCGGAAGCCCGCATCATGGAATCGCATTCGCTGATGACACACGCGACCAGCCTCATCACCCAGGGCGTGTTCGAGCGGTTCCCGTCCCTGAAGGCGCTGCTGCTCGGCGGCGGCGTGCTGTGGGTGCCGCCGCTGCTGTGGCGGCTCGACGAGAAATATAAAGGATTGAGCCGGGAGATCCCGTGGGTCCGCCGCCTGCCCAGCGAGATTTTCCGCACCCACATCCGCGTCGGCACCTATCCGTTCGACAAGGCGCCCACACCGGCGCTGCTCGGCAAGGCGCTGCGCGTTTTCGACCACATCGAGGACATCCTTTGCTACGCAAGTGGCGTCCCAAGTTGGGACGCGGATGAGCCCGCCATGCTCACGCGCCAATTGCCGGAGGGGACCGTCCCAGCCATCCTGTCGGGCAACGCCACCGCCCTGTTTCCCCGCATGCAAGGTGTGTCGTGCACCGCCTTGCATTCCGTGTCACCCTGAGCGGCGTGGGAGGCGAGCGATGGCCGGTCCGGCTCTGTTTGACTGCGACATCCATCACAACTGGAAGGCGGAGGAGGACGTGCTGCATTACCTGCCGCGCCGGTGGCGGGACTCCCTGCACTCCATGTCGCCGCCGATGATGTGGCTGCAGCAGAGTTTCGGCACCAACGCCCGCCTCGATTCCTTCGGCGCGGGCGGCTCCCCACCCGGGTCGAGCTACGAGATGCTGAGGACGCAGTATCTGGATCCTTTCAATGTCAGGAAGGCCAAGCTCTCGTTCTACATCGGCCAGAACGGTGGCCTCGTGAATCCTTACCTGGCCGATGCGCTGGTCCGGGCCATGAACGACTGGAACCGCGATTACTGGCTGAGCATCGACGATGACCGGCTGATCTCGGTGATCCTCCTCGCGACGCAGGACCCGGTGCAGGCCGCTGCGGAAATCCGCCGCCTCGCCGGGCATCCGAAGCTGGTGGAGGTGCTGCTGGTTCCCAACCCGCTGGGCAAACCGTTCGGTCATCCGATCTACGACCCGATCCATGCGGCGGCGGCGGAGGTGGGGCTGCCGCTCGGCATCCATATCGGCGGGGAGGGCTTCGCGCGGCCGACGCTCAACGTCGCCGGGGGACAGGCCAATTGCAAGCTGGATTTCCTGGCGCTGCAGATCGAGCCCATGATGCACCACCTGCTCAGCTTCATCGTCCATGGCGTGTTCGAGCGGTATCCCGCGTTGAAGCTCATGCTGATCGAGATGGGCCTCGCCTGGCTCCCTGCTTTCGCCTGGAAGCTCGATGCGATGGTCGACGTACTCCGGCGGGAGACCGATTGGGTGAAGCGGCTGCCCAGCGACTACATCCGGGAGCGCGTGCGCCTCACCACGCAGCCGATGGAGGCCGGGCCGTCGCGGCGGCACATGGTCGAACTGCTGGAGACGTTCGACGGCATCGAGGACGTGCTCTGCTACGCCTCCGACTATCCGCACTGGGACGCGGACAACTCGGTGGTGATCGCCAGCCGCGTCCCGAAGGCGTGGCACGCGAAGCTCTTCTACGACAATGCGGCCGCATTCTACGGAATGCCGCCTCTTGCGGAGGCCGACGCCGGCGCACGGGTCGACGCCGATGCCTGACGTCGGCGCCGAGAGCGACTTCCAGGAAGGACGGCCGGCACTGGTAACGGTGCGGGGCAGGGAGGTCGCGGTGGTTCGCTGGCGCGGAGCGTTCTACGCGGTGGCTGCCCGCTGCCCGCACATGAACGCGCTGCTCTCCGGTGGCGTGGTCTGCCCGAAGCTGACGGGCGGTGCGGATGTCGGGATGATCGAACTCGACGAGCGCGTGCCGACACTGGCCTGCCCGTGGCACGGTTGGCTGTTCGACCTGCACACCGGCGCGCCGGCCTGGGACGGGACGTACGGCATCCGTACCTATCGGGCGAGCTGTGAGGACGGCCGTGTCCATGTCTCGCTCGATCGCGTCCGCGCCGAGCCGCCGTGAGCGACGCGCGCAGCGGGTTGAGCCTCCAGGGCATCAGCAAGCAGTTCGGCGCGATCGCCGCCCTCACGGAGCTGAGCATGGAGATTGGGCGCGGCGAAATCCACGGCCTGATTGGCCCCAATGGCGCCGGCAAGACGACCGCGGTCAACGTCGCGACCGGGATCTACCGGCCGAGCGCGGGCTCCGTCCTGCTGGACGGCGCCGATGTCACGAGCATGTGCGCCCACCGGCGGGCGACGCGGGGGCTCGGGCGCTCCTTCCAGGGCGCTCGGCTGTTCGACGGACTGGACGTGGAGACGAACATCCGCGTCTCCGTCGAGCAGCGGCGCAAGCACCAGCGCCAATCCTGCGCCAAGGGCGACGTTTTCACCGAGGTGGGCCGGCTGATGGAAGAGGCACACCTTACCCCGGTTGCGCGACGCGACGCGCGGTCCCTGCCGTACGGGATCCGCAAGCAGGTGGAAATCGTTCGCTCCTGCGCCTTCGCGTCCTGCGCATTGTTGCTGGACGAGCCGACATCCGGGCTCAGCCCCGAGGAGATCGACCGCGTCCTCGGAATCATCCGGCGCCACCACGCGCGTCTCGCCGTCCTTATTATCGAGCACGACATGGAGGTGATCATGTCGATGTGCGACCGGGTGACCGTCATCGACGCCGGACGGTGGCTGATGACCGGAACGCCTGCGGAGGTGCAGCAGGACCAGGAGGTCATCCGCGCCTATCTCGGCTCGGACGAGTAGCCGCGTGGCGTTGGTACTCGACGGCCTGTCGGCGTCCTATGGCAACGCCAACGTAATCCGGGACGTGTCCCTGCGCATCGAGGCCGGCGAGATCTGCGCGATCATCGGCCCGAACGGGGCCGGCAAGACCACGACCTTGCGGGCGATCATGGGCTACCTGCCGGTCACTTCCGGTGCGATTGTCGGGCCGGCGGGAGTGCGCCTGGAGGGGATGCGCCCGCACCGCATCGCCCGGCTCGGCATCGCCTATGTGCCGGAGGGGCGCGGCATCTTCTCCTCCCTTACCGTGCGGGAGAACCTGCTGGTCGGTGCGACGCCGCTGCGCGCGAGCAACCCCGCCGAGATCGGCCGGCAGCTGGAAAGCGTACTGCAGCGGTTCCCCATCCTGCGGGAGCGCGTCGACCAGCACGCCGGGCTGCTCAGCGGCGGCCAGCAGCAGATGTTGGCAATTGGAAGGGCGCTGATCTCGGCGCCGCAGGTGCTGCTATTGGACGAGCCCTCACTCGGGCTCGCCCCGATCGTGCGGCGGGAAATCGCGGAACTTCTCTGCGTGCTCAAGGCATCGGACGATCTGACCGTCCTGCTGGTCGAGCAGGACGTGAAGCTCGTGCAGCGATGCGCCGATTTCGCCCACGTGCTGCGCCGGGGCAGCCTGCTGCCGCGCATCGGAATGTCTGAGCTGGCGGATCGCGATTGGCTTCGCGATGCCTATCTGGGGCGACATGACGGATCGGATCCGGACGCACGCTGAGGGCAAGGAAGGACGAAAGAACAGGAATGGATTTCGGTATCCAGCAGATCGTGTCCGGCCTGGCGATCGGGGGGTCCTATTCGCTTGTCGCACTCGGCTTCGTGCTGACGTTCGGCGTTCTCAACATCCTCAACATCGCCCACGTCCAGACCATCATGATCGCGCCGATCGCGCTCGCGCTGCTGATCGCGGGGGGTCTTGCCCCCGGCCTCGCGATGCCGCTGTCGCTGGTGATCACCGTCGCTTTTGGCGGCGTTGTCTTCGTTGTTGGGCTACGCCCGTTCCTCGCGCACTTCCGGCCGACCTCCAATCTCGCCTCCTTTATCGCGAGCTTCGGCATCTCGCTTTTCGTGGAGAACCTGGTCGGCGCGCAGCTCGGCAGCGATCCGCGATCGTTTCCCATTCCGATGCCGGAGGGGCTATGGCGGATCGGCGGGATCGAGGTTGTCCCGATCGACTGCATCACGCTGGCGGTCGTGGTGATCGTGCTGGTGGCGCTGGCCCTCGTGGTCAACCGAACCAATTTTGGCCGGGCGATGCGTGCGGTCGCCGAGAACGCCGACGTCGCCGCCGCGCAGGGGATCTCCGTCGAGCGGACGATCCTGCTGACAGTACTGAGCGCCTCGCTTCTCGGCGGCATCTCCGGCCTGCTGTTCGCTGCCGAAAGCTATAGCGAATCTCCGTTCATGGGGTTTGACTACGGGCTGAAGGGGCTGGTGGCGATGATCGTGGGTGGCGTCACCAGCCCGGCCGGCGCGGTCCTCGCCGGACTGTTGCTCGGTCTCGCCGAGGCAGCGACCGAGGCCTATCTCTCCTCGACGTTTCGCGACGTCATCACCTTCGGCCTGCTGTTCGCGGTGCTGATCTTGCGACCGCAGGGCCTGTTCGTCGGCACCACGAAAGGGGTGCGTCCATAATGGACATCCTCGCCTCCGTCCTGGTGCCGGTGCTGATCGACGCGATCGCCGTCCTGGGCCTCTACGTCATCTCCGCGAGCGGACGGCTATCGGCGGGGCACGCCGTGTTCTTCGGGATCGGCGGGTATGCGAGCGGCCTCGTCTCCACCAGGCTGGGCCTGCCCCCCGTGGTGTCGTTGATCGCCGGCATCGTTCTCGCGGCCGTTGTCGCCGTCGTCTTCTCGCTCATCTCCGACCGGCTGAGCCATTGGTTCTTCGCCGTGGCGACACTGGCGTTCTTGACCATGATGATCAGCCTGGTTTCCGGCCTTGATGCGCTGGGCGGCGCCACGGGGCTTTACGGCATCCCGCTCGCGGTCGGGCTGAAGGCGACAGTCGTCGCCCTGGTGCTCGCGATCGGCGTCGTCATCGTCTTCGACCGGTCGAGGATCGGCCGCGCGGTCCGCGCGATCCGTGATTCGGAGCTGGCGGCGCAGTCGCTCGCGATCAATCCAACGGCGGTGCGCGCGTTCGCCTTCGCGCTGGGTGCCGGCTTCGCCGGGCTCGCGGGCGGGCTGTGGTCGCACTCGATCGGCCTGATCAAGCCGGCGGATATGTCGATCGAGCGATCGCTGCTGTATCTCATCTTTCTCTACATCGGTGGTGCCGACCTGTGGGTCGGGGCGTTGTTCGGTACGTTCCTGTTGTCGCTGCTGCCCGAACTGCTCCGGTTCTCCGGGGCGTACAGGCTGGTGATGTTCGGCGGGTTGCTGACGGTCGTCATGATCCTTCACCCGGCGGGGCTGATCACGCGGTTGGAACTCGACCGGCTCAAAGCCCTGATCCGCCCTGCCGCAGCGGCGCGTGCCAGGGAGGTAGGATAATGTGTTCGCGTTTACTTCTCCCCCGCCCGCCTCCCGCGAGGGGGCGGGGGGTCATCCAATATGAAACCAACAAGGAGACGATCCGTGGATAGACGTACACTGCTGGCCGTGCTTGCCTCCGCTCCCGGCATGTTGGCGACGCGGGGCGCGTTCGCGGCGCCTTTGGCGGGAGAGATCAGGATCGGAGGCCTCGCCTTCCTGACGGGCCGGTTCTCGAGTTACGGCGTGGAGGCCCAGAAGGGCCTGAAGATTGCGGTCGACACAATCAACGTGGGCGGCGGCATTCTGGGGCGCAAGCTGGTGGTCGACCTGCAGGACACGCAATCCGATTCCGCACAGGCCATCTCCCTGCTGCGCCGCTTCGCGGGCTCCGACGACGTGGTGGCCGTCGTCGGTCCGATCGGCACGCCTGACATGCTGGCGATCTTGCCCGTCGCCGCGCAGCTCGACCTGGCGATCCTCAGCGTCGGGTCTCAGAAGACGATGGCGAAATCCGACTTTCCCCCCGACCTTTTCCGCGTCTGCCTGATCGGGACGCCGCAGCTTATCAGGAGCGTGCTCGATAAGGTGGCCGCCGCGAAGAACATCAAGCGCATCGGCCTGTTCACCGACCGTTCCAACGATTCCTCCCAGGCGGAGAGCAAGGCCGTTCGCGATGCGATGGGGTTGGGAACGGGGCTGGAGCTGGTCGCACAGGAAACCTACACCAGCGGCGACAAGGATTTCTCCGTCCTGATCGGCAAGATGCTGCGCGCCAACGTCGACGCCATGTATCTGTCGGGGACGACGAATGAGGACGTCATCATCATCCCGCAGGCGCGCACGCGAGGCTTCAAGGGCGTCTTCCTAGGCGGGGCGACGCTGACGGACCCGAAGATCGTGCAACTCGTGGGCGCCGCCGCGCCACCCTACGTCATGTTCACCCCGTTCGATGCCAGGTCCGACCGCCCGGTAGTAGTCGACTTCGTCGCCGCCTACCGCAAGGCCTACGACACGCAGGTCGCGACCTACGCGGCTTACGCCTATGACGCGGTCATGCTGGTCAAGAATGCGCTGATCCGTGCGGGCGCCCCCGATCGCAAGGCGGTGCTGGCGGCGATGGGGACCACCAAGGATTTCCAAGGCGTGACCGGCGATTATTCGTTCGACGGCCGCGGCGACAACACTACGCCGGAGCCCTACATCATGGAGGTCGGACCGAGCGGAACCTTCATTCCCATGAAATAGGACGCTCCATGCTGACCTTTCGCTCCATTCGCGCCCGCGGCCTCGACGTGCCGCTCACGCAGCCCGCCGTCACCGCGGCGGGTACGTTCTCAACCTTTCCTGTCGTGCTGGTCGACCTGCAGACAGAGGAGGGCGTCATCGGCAGCGCCTACGTCTTCGCCTATGAGCGGCTCGCCATGAAGCCGCTTGCGACGCTTATCGAGGGCGTTGGTGCGTTGCTGGTCGGCCGGACACTGCATCCGCTGGCGATCGAGCGGCTGCTACAGCAACGTCTGCGGATGCTGGGCGTCGAGGGTCTTCTCATGATGGCGGTCAGCGGCGTCGACATGGCCATCTGGGACGCGACCGCACGCGCGGCCGATGTACCGCTCGCGGTGCATCTGGGCGCGGCCCCACGCCCCATCCAAGCCTATCGCACGCTGAAGAACATGACGCCGCACGGCGCCGCGGAGGACGCTGCGCGCGCCGTCGCCGAAGGATTCGCGGGCGTGAAGGTGAAGGTAGGCGGCCCCAGCGTGGCCGACGACGTCGCGATCGTCGAGGCGATCCGTCGCGAGGTTGGCGAGGGCATTCCCATCATGGTCGACTACAATCAGGTGTTGACGGTTGCGGAGTCCATCGCGCGCGGGCGGGTGCTGGACGAGTACGGGCTGGTCTGGATTGAGGAGCCGACCCTCGCGCACGACCTGGAGGGCCACGCCGCGATCGCGCGGGAGGTGCGTACGCCGATCTCGGTCGGGGAGAACTGGAACGGCCTAGTGGATGCGGCGCGGAGCATCGGCGCCGGCGCCTCGGACTACATCATGCCGGACGCGACCAAGATCGGCGGCGTCAGCGGCTGGCTGCGCACCGCCGCCTTGGCGGAGGCGCACAACATCCCGCTCTCCGGCCACGCCCTGCCGGAGATGAGCCAGCATCTTTTGGCCGCGACGCCGACCGCGCACTGGCTCGAATATACCGACATGATCGAGACCATCGTGCTGGAGCCGATGCGCCTTCGCGACGGCTGCGCCATCGTCCCCTCCCGCCCGGGTTTCGGGATCGAGTGGGACGAGCGCGCGATCGGCCGGATCATGGCCGGGTGACCCTGGTCAGGGGTCGCGCCCGTCCGGGAACGAGAACCCGATCGTCTCCAGCTTGCCGGCGACTTCCGAACCGAAGCGTTCCTTGAACCGGCGCGATTCTTCGGGCGCAAAGCCGATATCGTTATAGCTTTCGGTGCCGCTGCCGGTGATCAGTACCAGCAGATGGGCGGTGTCGTCGGAGATGTTGGTGAAGTCGCGATAGACGGCGCGCGGCACCGCGATCATGTCGAACGGCTCGAGCACGGTCTCATGCTCGCCCTGATCGCCCCAACGGATGCGGAACCGGCCCGTCAGACAGAAGAAATGCTCCGTCGTCTCGAAATGCGCGTGCAGCATCGGCTTGTTGCCGGGCGGGCACTCCGCGATGACGACCGATAGGTTGTCGTCGGCGATGATGGGCGGGGCGGCCGACATCGGCCCCGCCTTGCCGGAGGGCGCCATAAGGGTGAACAGCGCCTTGGCGGCAACCATCTCGTACGCCGCCGTCGGGATCCCCTGACGCTCGTAGATTTTGCTCTGCGGGCGGAGTGTCTTGAAGCGCGCGATGCGCTTTTCCATCTCGGCCGGCGTGACCTGGACGACCTGTCGCTTCATGTCTCTTCCCTCGCTTACGTCCGCTTACGTTGTCTTTCGGGGTCCCTCAGCTGCACGTCTTGGCGCCGGGGTTTGCCGGCCTTCGGGCCCGCCATCAATCGTAGTGCCGGCTGTGAAGCGCCCGTTCTAGCGGCCTTCAGTATACTGAGTGCTATAGCGGCTTGATGCATATAGAGGCAAAAAGGCGCCAATTCCCCGGGGGCGAGCCGGCCAAAACCCGGCACTCAACCCTTCAATGCGTCATACGACGGCGCAGACCCGATAGTTCGAAGTGCCCTATGGTGAAAGCGTCGGTATCACTGCTTCAGCCTGAGCCTGCGCGAGGCATTGTCACGGTAATCGGGGCTGGCGGCCGGGACGACGACGACCGAGGGTTGTGGCATGAAGCTGCCCCCCGAGCCTCATTACCGTCACCGCTTCATGTCGAAAACGCGGCGCCGGGGGCTCTGGTGCAATTTGCTCGGCCAATTATCCTCTCCCCCGATCAATTGGCGATGTTTGAGAGCGGCGCGATGGCCAGGTTCCTGGGTTTGGATGAGTTGTTCGAGGGCTGCCACTTCGATCGCGAGATCATCGTCTTGTGCGTGCGGTGGCCACAGCGCGTTTCATAATGCATCCTTTTCTCAGAAACCGGGGAGGCGGATCGCCTTATCGTATTGATAATGCTCATAGACTGCGGGTCTGCGATCTATGACCCGTTGCACGCCTATCCGCACCGCTTCCGACTCGAGCGCGTCGACGGGAACAAGCCAGGGTGAGCCCGGCATGACCTGTGTCGCGGGCAGGACGCCTTTCAGCGCAAG
>Ga0208717_1000428_pt1 | contig 14423 bp, 17 predicted proteins | sample NGESurF53shallow_FD_184489 | JGI IMG/M metagenome (GOLD analysis project Ga0208717, IMG submission 184489) | Arctic peat soil microbial communities from Barrow, Alaska - NGEE Surface sample F53-3 shallow (SPAdes) | ecosystem: Environmental > Terrestrial > Soil > Wetlands > Peat ... | reverse complement strand
GACATCGGTGCACACCACGGTGCAAGCCTTTGACCCTGCCACTGGTCAAACCACCGTGATCGGCAGGCTGCCCGGCCCACTAGCGGACCTGACCGCAGCGGCGGTGGGCAACCAGATGCTGCTGCTCGGCGGTTTCAACGGCGCCCGCGGCCTCGACACCATCCTGTCGACCACCGACGGCATGACCTTTCACCTCCTGGGGCACCTGGCCCAAGCGGTGCGCTATCCGGCGGTCGCGGTCGCCGGCGCCGACGTGTACCTGTTCGGTGGTCTGCTCGCCGGCGGGGAGTACACCGGCACGTTCAGCACCGCGATTCAACGCCTCGACCCAACAAGCGGCACCACCACCGTCGTCGGACACCTACCGATCCCACTCGCGCACGCCAAAGCGGTCGTACTGGGCGGGCAGCTGCTGGTCCTCGGCGGATCGACCACCGGCGGGCCTAGTGCCGCGATCTTCCGGTTCGATCCAGCGACGGCGCAGGTGTCAAAGACAGGAGCGCTGCCGGCGCCGGCCACTGATGGCGCGGTCGCCACCGTGGGCGACACTGCCTACCTACTCGGCGGAATCTCCCGCGGCCCAATCGCCACCATCATGTCGATCCGGCTCGTCCCACTTGGATCGGCAACTTCGTAAGCGACTGCAATGTGCACGCCGGCGTAGCTCGCGAAATTCCAAACGCACCAATCTACCGCGAAGACGCACGTTTGGTTGTTGCGGTGGTGCGCGCGACCGGTTTCGGGTTGACGTCGCGATGGTGGGTGTTTGAGTTGCAGGGATGTCGAGTTGGCCTTGGCAGGGTTGCGTCGAAAACCCAGATGGGTTCGGGTCCTGCTGATCTGTCAGTGCTGCGATGGGAGCGGCGCGGTGCGGTCAGGGTGAGGAGGTCGCTGATGTGCTCGCCTGTGAGGGAGAGGGCGCGACGAGGCTGAGCGTGACGGTGCTGCCCGGTGGCGCGGAGCTGCCAGCGGCCGGGCTTTCCGCGACTACGGATGCCACCGCACCAGGCTGAATTTCCACTACCTGCTGGGAGGCGGCGAAACCGGCCTGCGTCAACTCAGTCAGGGCTTGATCGATGGGTTGACCAATCACGTTCGGGATTATGGCAGTGGCGGCTGGCTGGGCTTGTTGCGTGCGGGTCGCACCGTTGGGTGCGGTCACGGTCACGGTGATCGTTGCGAGTTGCGTCGGTGTCGGCGGGCAGCTACTGCGGCTGGTCGGATCGCATCCCAGTAGCAGTTCGATGGTGCCGCTGCCGGCCGCTTTGGAGATGACCACACCTGTGTGCTGGTTGTTGAACGTACTGACCGCGGCGCTCGGATCTGCGCCTTGCAGGTTTCCGCTGGTACGAAACGTCAGCCGGTTGACGCACGGCCCGCTGGCTTGCACATACATCAAGTCGTTGCCCGGCATGGTGGTCGCGTTCGCGCTTCCCGGTGCGACGGTCAGTGTCCGCTTGTCAGCGATGTCCTGATCGGTGGCGGTGACCGTTAGACCGGCGCACGCCCCACTGGTCATCAACGGAACCGTCGCGGTAGTAGCGCTGGGTAGGCTCGCCGGGCCTGAGGGCTGGCCAGTGCCGACAGTCACGCGTCCCGGGCCTGACGTGAGATGGGCGAGACCTGCCACCGCTGCGACGATCGCGATCACAGCTGCGGTGGCGCCGGCGACGGTCAGTCGGTTGCGGCGGCGGACCCGGCCGCGAAGCGACTCCAACATGACAGGGCCGGGGTTTAGTCCAGACAGGGCCGGCCCGAGCCGGTCGTGGAAGGCGTCGCGGAGTTCGGCTTCGGTGATCATGGTGTGTGTCCCGTCTCGGCATCTACTTCTTGGTCGCTGTTCAGCACGTCGCGCAGCTTCGTCAGACCTCTGCTGGTGTTGGACTTCACGGTGCCCGGCGAGCACTCTAAGACGGCGGCGGTTTCCTCCACCGACAAGTCGTCCCAAAACCGCAACACCAAGGTCGCGCGCTGCTTGGCCGGCACCGAGCGCAGCGCGGACATCAGCTCGTCACGGTCGATCACCGTGTTCGCTGCATCGTCGCTGACAGGCTCGGTCGCATCGGTCAGAACCGATTCCACAACCCGACGCCTGGCGCGGCGATGACGATCGCGGGCAAGGTTCACCAAGGCTTTCCGCGCATACGCATCGGGATCAAGAATCCGACTCCAATGCTGGTGGGTTCGCCACAGTGCTTGCTGGAGGATGTCCTGGCCATGCTCGACATCACCCACCAAGAACACGGCGGTGCGCAGCAACGACGCAGACCGCGCCAGCACGAACGCCTCGAAATCGTGGTCCAGTCGGGTCCTCACACCCAGACAGACTCCACCTTCCGGGATTCGGTTGCGTTCCGTCTGCCAATGATTGGGGCCGGGCTTTGCTGCCTGGTGAGAGGGCGCCCGCGCGACGCGGTCCGACGCCAGCAACGCGATCATCTAATGGTTTGCAAGCCGGTTTTTTCAGGGCGGTGAGACTGGGCGGCGCGTTCGATGAAAGCCGCACTCCCCTCGGCGTTTGGTTTTGACGGCGAGATAGGCCCGGTTGGTTTGCCGGTGCCCGCAAGCGAACTTCGGCAGACGCCGACGGTAGGTCCAGCGAGCTGTGGCGTTGGACGATCAAGATCGTCTCGCAAGCGGCCCCATCACCGGACGCCTGCCCGGATGGGATCCTTATGCGGGCACGCGCGGCCAGCGGCGAGGGTCCGCTTGTCGGAGCTACGCCTGTCGTCTCTGCGGCTGTTCCACATTCGTCGACGACCGTTGTCGCGCACATGGCACGGCATGGCACGTCCGATACGCGGTCGCCGCGCCTTTGGTCGCTCCCTTACGGTGTACCGATGGCGTCGGTCAGGCAGATCCAGGTTACCTTCGACTGCGCAGAGCCCGTGCGCGTCGCGCGATTCTGGTGCGAGGTGTTGGGGTACGTCCTCGTCATACCGGAGGGCTTCGAGACTTGGGACGACTTTGATCGCTCGCAACCGCCTGACGATCAAGGTTCATGGTGTGCTGGCATTGATCCTTCGGGTGCGGCCCCACGATTGTTCTTCCAGCGCGTCCCTGAAGGCAAGGTCGTCAAGAATCGGCTGCATCTCGACGTACGAGTCGGTACAGGGCTCGTGGGCGACGAGCGCTTGGCCGCGCTCGAGGCCGAATGCAAACGGCTGCTTCCGCTAGGAGCGGTACGCGTGCGACTCCTCACTGCCGATGAGGAGAACGAGTCCTGCCTCGTGATGCAGGACGTTGAGGGCAACGAGTTCTGTCTCGATTGAGCCGAGTGGCCGCGATCTTGTCCCGCAGAATGTCGTGGATAGAGATCTGGCTTCTCACCGCCGGTCGGTTGCATCTGTGGGTACCGAATACCCGATCCGAGCTCATCGGTCCCTGACTCCGCCGCCTTGGCCATACCGGGATGATCGTGGGTTGTGGGTCTGCGCCTGATCCACCTGACCATCAGCCGGCTGTTCGGGTGTCTGCGGCTGTCGCGCCGTCCCGAGTCGTGGAGGTCGGCCGAGATCTGCTGCTACGTCACCAACGCACCGTGCTGCAGCGCCAAGTCAAGAGCCCGCCAAAGCTGAACTGGCGTCTGGTGAGCCAAGAGGGCAGGCTCAATCGCCGGATGGCCAGCCTCACCCTGTGATGACGATCTTGCCGAAGTGTCCATTGCGTTGGAGTCGCGTCAGGGCAGTCGCAATCTCACTGCGCGGGAAAGTCGAATCGATGACGGGCTTGATGTCGTATTGGTCGATGAAGCGGGTCATCTCCTCGAACATGTCGCGAGAACCAGTCTCGATGCCGTGCAGGGTGACATTCTTGGTGACGAATTCGTAGGTATTGATGCGGGCTGCAGTCCCGGCGATCAGGCCGATGAAGCTGATCGTCCCACCGATCTTGACCGCGGAAAGGGAATTGTTGAGGTTGTCGCCGCCGACGGTCTCGATGACGTGATTCACGCCATCGCCGCCGGACCACTCCAGAACCTGCTCGGCTACATCGGGGTATTCACGGTAGTTGACGGTGGCCGATGCCCCGAGCTTCCGAGCCTTGGCAAGCTTCTCGTCGCTGCTGGAGGTAATGACGACCTGCGCGCCGAGCGCGACAGCGAACTGCAACGCGAACAACGCGACGCCACCGGTGCCGTGGATCAGGACATTGTCGCCCTCGCCGATGCGGCTGCGGCGACCGACCGCGTGCCAGGCCGTGACGGCCGCGACCGGCAGAGTCGCAGCGTGCTCGTCGCTGAGACTTCTCGGACTTGACGCCGCGTCCTCCTGGTCGACGAGCACATAGTCCGCGAGCACCCCTGGGCTCGTCGGACCACCGGTCGGGGACACGTAGGTTTCACGCGTCAAGGGGCCGAGGCGCCACTTCGGCAGGAACATCGCCGATACCCGATCGCCGACGGCGAATCGGGTGACCTTCGGCCCGGTCGCGACCACCATCCCCACGCCGTCAGAGATCGGGACGACATCAGCCTGCGGGCGCCAGCCACCGACCCCCTCGATGACCAGGAGGTCTCGGTAGTTCAACGAGTACGCCACCATCTTGAGCAGGATCTGGGTGCGATGCGGGACTGGGACCGGAACGGTGTCGCAGCGAAGCTTGTCGATACCGTCGCCGCGCGTCGTCCACGCACTCATGACCGCTTCGGAACGCCGATCGTGGTCGATCGGCTGAGGGTCATCGCGATTGTTCATGCAGTCCTCCCAATCGACCAGGGTGATCGCGCGGTCTGGGGGAGCCGAGGAGTTGTACTGAGATGTCGTTCGCTTCCGCCGCCGACGCAGTCGAGAGCGGCGATGACGCTGGTCGGCGCGAGCGCGCGGGTGCGCTCAGCCAAATCCCGGTCCGTAGCTCACCGGCGTGGCGCCGAGGTCGCGCAGGTAGGCATGGTCGGTTTGTTGGCGGTGCCGATTACGCCCGCGCCACGGGTGATTGCGAGTTGGACGGCGAATGATCCGCCGCCGCCGGCTGCGGCGTGGATCAGCAGGTGGTCGCGTTGGGTGATCTTCAGGGCGTCAAGTGCGGTGTCGGCGGTTTGTCCGCTGGCGGATAGGACTCCGGCTTCAACCCATGGCATGGTCGGTCGCTTGTGCACGGTCTGTGCGGTGCGGGTGACTAGGGTGTCGGGGTAACCGACGGCGTCGACGAAGGTGATGACCTCGTCCCGGACTGCGAAGCCGGTTACCTCGGCGCCCCCGGCGTCGACTACGCCAGCGGCGTCGTTTCCCATTCGTGCGGGGAACATTGCCGGCTGATACTGCGCGAAGACGCCCCGTCGGTAGCTGGCGCCGAACGGTTGGACGCCGGCGGCCCCGACGCGCAGTTCGGTGCCTGCAGGTGTGGGGTCGTCGACGTCGACGACGTGCAGCACCTCCGGCGGTCCGTACTCGGTGAATACCACGACCTTGGCCAATGTTTTGGTCCCTCCGGCTCGCGAGAAGCTCTTGTGCTTGGTTGTGAATACCCGCTGATGCGCAGCGTCACGTCACCGTGGCGAGTCCGGCTGAGGTGAGCAGGTAAGCGGTGTGGTTGAGGCTCGGGTCGGTGGCAAGGTCGATGATCGCTTTGCCGACCTGCTCGGGGGTGAGGGCCGGGCCGAATCGTTGGAGTGCGGTTGCCAGGTCCAGGCCCTGACGCGTGGCGTAGGCAGCGACGGCGGTTGCGCCGAGGTCTGTTGCGGGCGTCATTTGCGGGAGAACGGCGGTGAACTTGATGCCGAGGTCGCCTCGTTCGGATTCGCTGGCGGCGTAGGAGGTGATGAACCGGATCGCGGCCCTAGCCCCGGCGTACCCGCCGCTAAGCGGAGAGCCGGCGATCGCGGCGCCGCTCGAAAACGCGACGACGGTGCTGCCAGGTGGCAGCGGCCGGAGCAGTGCTTCGCGGGTCCAGTTGAACACGTGCTGCACGTCGACGTGCCAATTGCGGCTGAACGTCGCCCAGGTGTGCTGGTGGATCGGACGGGCCAGCGGGCTTGCACCGGCGTTCAGGATTAAGGTTCGCGGCCGGTATGCGTCGATTAGCTGACCGGCGGCGACCGGGTCGGCCGCGTCAGCGACCACTGGGGTAAACAAATCGCCGATCTCGGACTGCACGTGCTCCAGTTGGGAACGGTCCTGCGCGACGCCGATGACCTGAACGCCGGCGTGCACGAGCGCGGCAGCCACGCCTCGCCCGAAACCTCTGCTGGCTCCGGTGACGATGGCCGTGCTTCCCGACAGATGAGACACCTAATCTCCTTGGACCTCGTTCGTTGTCCGGCACCTTTCTTCGGGGTACCGCAGGCCTTTGTGGCCCTTCGCTCATACAGATCCGCGAGCAGACCGAAACTCATCGCGGTGCTTTTCGGTGGACCGCGGATCTGCATCGATGCCGGCGGCATCCTCGGTCTCGCCTCACTGCGCGCCGAAGAGCGCTTGCCGACGCAGGTCGCAGTCCCTGCCGCTGCGATGCACGACGGCTGATCCTGGCGTTTGCAGCTGAACGTGGCGATCAGGTTCCTGTGCGCTGGTAAGGACCAGCACGTGGAACCCGACGGCGCGCTTCGCTTCCGCGCCGACCTGATCGAGCGCGATCGCCTCGCCGCGGACCGGATAGACGTGCAGCTCTACCCTGGGCTGTCCCACCTCGACGGGGCGCTCAGCGACGAACTCTGTGCCGGGGCGCCCGACTGGCTCGCCGGGCCGCGACGGCAGGATCCGTCGCGGGAAGACTTCCTGGAGCGCTAGCGCTCCAGGATCGGCCGGACCTCGACGGCGCCGCCAAAACGGGCTGCCGGGATCCGCGCGGCCAGCGCGATCGCCTCATCGAGGTTGTCGACCTCGAACATGTAGTAGGCGCCGAACACCTGCTCCTGCTCGGTGTCGGCGTACGGGCCATCAGAAAGCAGTGTCTTGCCGTCGTGCACGCGCACCGTCGTGGCGGTATCGGCGGGCTGGAGCTGCGCGCTGCCGCGAGCACGCGGATCCGCCGCCAGCGCTTGGTACTCGGCGACCATGGCCTTTTGCTCGGGCTCGGACAGCACCTCGTAGTAGCCGGGCGTGTAGTGGAGCAACATCGCGTACTTCACGGGGAACCTCCTAGGTGGCGCGTGGTGTTCTAGCACTCGCTGGTACAGATACGTACGCGAGCCGAAACTCATCGCGATGAGTTTTCGGTTCGGCGCGGATCTGTATTGGTGAGCGCAGGCACCAGGCATGCGCCACGGGCAGCCCAGGAGCCACCGATGTCGTCGTCGAGCGAGGAGCTAGCGCGGCTCACAGACGCCTTCCGCCCCGAACTGCTCGCCTATTGTTACCGCCTGCTCGGCTCGGTACACGACGCCGAGGACCAGGTCCAGGAGACCTTGGTCCGCGCCTTGTTCTCCTACGACGATTTCGAGGGCCGCTCGTCGCTGCGGACGTGGCTATACCGCATCGCCACCAACGCGTGTTTGCGCGCATTGGAAAACCGCAACCGCCGGCCGTTGCCCTCAGGCCTGGGCGCACCCACTGAGACCTTCGACGCGCGTTCGGCCTCCGCAGGGTCAGACATCGCGTGGCTGCAACCGATGCCGGACGCGCTCATCACGGCGGACACCGACGATCCCGCGGTCACCGCCGTGTCGCGCGCAAGCATGCGGCTCGCCCTCATAGCCGCCTTGCAGTACCTACCCCCACGCCAACGCGCCGTCCTGCTCCTGCGCGACGTGCTCGAGTGGCGTGCGGCCGAGGTCGCGGACCTTCTTGGTACCACCAGCGCCGCAGTCAACAGCACACTGCAACGCGCCCGCGCCCAATTGCAGCAGGTGTCACCGACCGAAGACGACATGCACGAACCAGCCGACGCCGGTCAACGCACATTGCTCGACCGGTACGCAGCCGCGTTCGAGAACGCGGACATCCCCGCGCTCATGGAACTGTTACACGCCGACGCCACGTTCGAGATGCCTCCGCAACCTATGTGGTTCGCCGGCCGCGATCGGATCATCGAGTTCCTCGCAACACGAGTGCTTCCCGAGCCAGGTCGCTTCCGGATGATGTCCACCGCGGCCAACGGTCAACCCGCACTAGTCGGCTACGGACGCGGTGACGATGGCCGCTACCGCGCGCATGCGGTGCAGGTGCTGACATTCGCCGGCTCGTCGATCGCACGAGTCGTCTCCTTCAACGATCCGCGCCTTGTCACAACATTCGGGTTTCCCCAGGTGCTGCCCGACTCCGCGCGGCAAGGATGAATAGCGCAGTCACGATGAACAACGACGTCAAGCTGCTCCAACGGGCGGGCGACTATGCGTTGAGCGCGATCGACACGGTTGATGTCGGACTCTTGTCGCTGCCAACACCATGCTCAGAGTGGGATCTGCGGATGTTGCTCGACCACGCGAGCGAATCGGTCGCTGCGCTGCACGAGGGCCTTGACAGCGGCCGCGTCGGACTGTTCTCGACCGTTCCCTATGACACCGCCGCGAATCCGGTGTTGGCTTTTCGTAGCTGCGTCACAAGATTGGTCGACGACTGGGCAGCGAGCAACGCAGTGGGCCTGGTCGCGGTCGCCGACTGCCTGATGCCTTTGTCACTCGCGGCCGGCGTCGCGGCGGTGGAGATCGCCGTGCATGGGTGGGACATCGCTCAGGCCACGGGCGTCCACCGACTGATCCCGGCAGCCCTGGCCGTGGATCTACTCGCGATCTCGGCTCTGCTGCTATCCGATGGCAACCGTCACCCGCTGTTCGCCCCACCCCTTCGCCCGCCCGCGCTAGGTGGGCCTAGCGAGAAGTTGCTCGCGTTCCTCGGCCGCCCGGCACTGGCGCATCCGGTATCCCACCGATCAGAAACGGACACATCGTGACCGGCATCGTCGCAACCGCAGAGATCGACATCACCGCACCCGCAACGCGAGTGTGGTCGGCACTCGTCGATCCCGCGCAGATCAAGACGTACATGTTCGGCTCGACAGTCGAGACCGACTGGCTTCCGGGAAGCGCCATCACCTGGTCGGGTGAGTACAACGGGCAGCCCTACGAAGATAAGGGCGAGATCATCGCGATCGACGCGCCTCGACGCCTCGAGCTAACCCACTTCTCTCCAATGTCCGGTGCCGAAGACGCGCCCGAGAACTATCACCGCCTGATCTACACACTGACGTCCGTCGAGGACGGCACCAACGTTCGACTGACCCAGGACAACAACCAGGACATGGATGCGGCCACCCATGTGAGCCAGAACTGGCAGACGATGCTGAAGGAACTCAAGCGCCACATTGAGGATCCTCGGTCGGCCGCTGCGGTTCTCACGAACACCTGAATGCAGACGTTCGTGCTGTCGATTTTCGCGGCGCCTTTTCGTCGTAGAGCTGAGTCCATTACGTAGCTGCGCGTATTCCACACCGACGTAGCAACATCATCGACCCCGGCCCGTGATTCAGGCCGACATCGGTTTGCGGGCACCCGCACTGTGACAGGAGTTGTTATGACCACGATCCATCGCTGGCGCGCTTTCGCGGTGCTGGCCGTCTCGTTCTTCATGACGATCATCGACCTGACCATCGTCAACGTCGCGTTGCCGACGATCGGCCGTAAGCTGCACTTCTCCGAGTCGAACCTGCAGTGGGTCGTCACGGCGTATGGGCTGACGTTCGGCGGGTTCTTGTTGCTGGGCGGCCGCGCCGCAGACCTGCTCGGCCGTCGCCGGGTTCTGATGATCGGTCTCGCTGTCTTCACTGCAGCGTCGCTCGCATGCGGGCTCGCGACCAGTGATGGGTTCTTGATCGCGATGCGCGGGATTCAGGGTTTGGGCGCGGCGATCGTGTTACCGGCGGCACTGTCGATCGTGATGAGCATGTTCGAGGAAGGCGCAGAGCGGAACAAGGCGCTGGGCATCTGGGGCGGCATCGGCGCTGCCGGCGCGACCGTTGGTGTCATCGCCGGTGGTCTGCTGACGCGTTACGTCGGCTGGGAGTACATCTTCTTCCTCAATGTGCCGATAGGCAGCGCGGCACTCGCGCTCGCGCCGCGGATCGTTCCGGAAAGCCGGTTGGAAACGACGCGCCGCCGCTACGACCCCTTCGGCGCGCTCACCGTCACCGGTGGCCTGTTGCTGTTGGTGTATACGATCTCGCAAGCACCGCAAGCCGGTTGGGGATCGGCGCGCACGGTGGTCTCGTTCATATTGACCGCTGCACTACTGGCCGCGTTCCTGGTCCTGGAGACCCGCGTCGAGGCGCCGCTCATGCCGTTGCGGATCTTTCGGATCAAGACGCTCGCTGGAGCCAATGCCGTGGGGTTTTTGTTGGGTGGCAGTTTCTTCGCGTTCATCTTCATCGGCACCCTTTACATGCAGCAGGTGCTTGGGTATTCCGCCCTGAAGACCGGGCTGGCGTGGCTGGCCGCTTCCTTGACGTCGGTGGCGTTCGCGGGGCTTGCCCAGCTACTTGTCACCCGCGGTTCAGCGAAGGCGGTGATGGCGTTCGGCATGGCGCTGATCGGTGGCGGCATCTTGTGGGCGACACAGGTTCCGGTGCACGGGCACTTTTGGCAGAACCTGGCCGGACCGTTCGTGATTACCGGCATCGGCACGGCGTTCGCGTTCATCCCTGTGTCGATCGCCGCACTCGCGGGCATCGACGACCATGAGGCGGGGCTGGCTGCCGGTCTGTTAAACACCTCCCAGCAACTCGGGGGAGCCCTCGCGGTGGCGATCGCTTCCAGTGTCGTTGCCAGCCGCTACAAGGTCCTGTTTCACGGTGGCAGTTCGGCACCCGCGGCGCTGACTGGTGGGTTCCAGTACGCGCTATGGGTGTGCGCCTTAATCGGGCTGGCTGCCGTTCCGGTGACGTTCCTACTGATTCGTCGTGGCGAGCTCGCGAAAGCCGTCGCTCGCACGACAGTTACAACTCCGGTGCTTGTCCCCGACTGACAAGTGGCGTAATCCTGCGCCGCTGCGAAGGAGGTCCTGGAACCCTGCGCCGGTTTTGGTACCCGCCGCCAACGTCTTGCTTGCCACTGATGCAACTCCTCTGGCGCGACCGATGGCGGTCCGAGAGGAGTACAAGCGCCGGGCTGTTCTTACGGACGATCTGCGCTTCGGCCACGCCACGGGGTCGATGGCGCGACCACAACACGCAGATCATTGGAGAAGGCAATGCGCAGACTGATCGAATCGACACTGGTCTCACTCGACGGCGTGACCGAAGGACCGGAACGGTGGGCGAACTTCGATGCCGAGGACACGTCGTTTGCTCTCGACCAGTTAGCTGACTTCGGCGCGTTCATTATGGGCCGCGTAACCTACGAAGACTTCTTCGCGAACTGGGGACAGACCAGTGGCAGCCCTTACATCGACACGATGAATGCCACTGCCCAAGTACGTCGCAGCCACGAAGCTGACGGAGACTGCCTGGAACGCCACTCTCCTCGAACCGGACACAGCAAGCGCACTCGCCCGACTGAAAGCTGAACCCGGCAAAGACTTCCTCAAGTACGGGACAAGCCGGCTCGACCAGCCCGGATTCAACGACGGCGGTCGGCCCTGTGAATCAGCCGTCCGCGCAACCGCCCGGTCGGCCGCGTAGGTTGCGAACCTCGCTCGCGCGGCGGCTTAGACGACGAGTGGTCGGCGGGTTCCGGGTGGTCGGCGCAACCGGACAAGCGGAGGCTGTAGTCGGTGTCGCGGCTGTCGTGGACGCCGCGCCCGAAGGCTGCCGCTATCCCGGTAACGACAAGCGCGCCAAGCAAAAGAGCAGGGATCCACATGGCCCGTCCAGCAGAAGTGTCAGTCCAAGAGCTGTGATCAGTGACCAGCTTTGTTGCGACGCGTGGGTGGTTCGACGGCGACGGCCTTGGAGAACGTGTAGTGGAATGTCCCGCCGGTGTCGGCGGTCCGGGCCAGGTCGGCGATGCCCTGGTCCCAGTCGGTCGGGTTGGTGAGACCGGCGGCTAGTGCCTCGTCGCGGATCGCTTCGATCATTGCAATGAAAGTGTTGCGGGTGAAGCCTTCGACCAACGCGGGCCGGGTCTGGTCGGCGTAGATCGTTCGCGGCCGAACCACGACGGCGTCGAATCCGGCGTCCGTGAGCAGCGGCTGGAGCTGTCGACCTAGCAGCGCGCTGCCGCCGGCCGCCGATTGGAGCTTGACCAGGCAATCGATGGCCGAACGCGCGTAGGGGCTGTCGGGGTGGAAGTACGCCGAGCCGTGGTCTCCCTCGATCACGGTGATGGTTCCCCCCGGCCGCAATACGCGCCGCAGGAGCTGCAGCGCGCGGTGCGGGTCCGGTAGGTGCTCCAAGACGAAGCAGACGAACAGGTGGTCAAATTCGGCGTCGGCGAATGGCAGGTCGAACAGGTCGGCACGATGCCATTCCACGTTTGCTTGCGGAGTGTGGGTCGCGACGCGGGCCTGCGCGAGCGCGAGCGAACTCTCGGAGAGGTCGACAGCGACGATGTGCGCCCCCTGGCTCGCCGTCACTAGGTGCAAGGTCTGAGCACCCACTCCGCAGCCGACTTCGAGTACCCGGCTGCCGGCAGGGTATGCGGTGTCGAAATGCAATGCCTCCGCAAGCGTGTCCGCCTGGTCGGCCAACCTGCGCGCCTCGCGCTTTGAGTACCCGTGCACGTATCCGGGGGACGTCGCCATGGCTCCACTTTGCTGGCACAATGGCTCGGTGAGTAGATCCAAAGACAGCAATGTTGACGGGTCCAAACAGGGTGCCGATTTCCTCCAGCTGAGCGTCGGCGATGCCCCTGCGGGTGGCATTTCGGAGTGGTTGGCTCGCCAGCTTCGACTTGCGATCGCCGACGGCCGACTGTCGGTGGGGAGCCGGCTGCCGGCTACCCGGGTACTGGCTGCCGAGCTGCGAGTCTCCCGGGGTGTAGTCACTGAGGCCTATCAGCGTCTGATCGAAGACGGGCACGTCGTAGGCCGCGGTCGAGCGGGCACCATCGTCGTTGCAACACCGCTGCTGGCGCCGGTTTTGGCGCGACAAGCAGTCCTGTCGAGTCCGCCGACAGCAAGTGGCGTGTTCGCCGGCGAGCCCGGCGTTGACATCTTTGACTTGTTACGAGCAGTGCCGGCGCGAATCGATTTCACGCCCGGCGTGCCCGACCTCGCTGCGTTTCCGCGACCCGGGTGGCTGCGAGCTGAACGCGCAGTCCTGAATTCGATGTCGGCGTCTGCGCTTGGATATGGCGATCCGCAGGGGGCGCGCGCGTTGCGTATTGCGGTGGCTAACTGGCTGGCGCGCAATCGCGGGATCAGGGTGGACTCGAGCGAGGTGCTCATTGTCGCTGGCGTCGCTCAAGCTCTCGTCCTGCTTTCACAGGTGTTGCGTGACGACGGGATCCTTGAGGTCGCGGTCGAGGACCCCGGCTCCCTCGGAACCCGACAGCAGTTGCGCAACGGCGACCTCGCCACGCCGCCGATCTCGGTCGACTCCGAAGGGATTCGGGTCGACGAGTTACGTGACAGCGGCGTTCGCGCGGTGCTGCTGACCCCCGCGCACCAGTTCCCGACAGGCGTCGTCCTCGATGGCGAGAGACGTCGTGAGCTGATGCGGTGGGCGAGCGATGGCGGTCTGATCATCGAGGACGACTACGACGCCGAACACCGCTACGACCGGCCTCCGGTTCCCGCTTTGCGGTCGATGCTCGCAGAGCACGTCTGCTACGCCGGTAGCGTCTCCAAGCTGCTCGCTCCGGCACTGCGAGTCGGCTGGGTCGTCGCGCCACGCAGGTACCACGACGCGCTTGTCGCGGCGAAGCGAAATGCGGATCTCGGGAACGCCCTGCTGCCGCAACTGGTCTTGGCGCAGCTGATGGAGTCGGGGGGGCTAGAACGCCAGCTCCGGTTCCTCCGCGGACGCCACCGCCGACGCCGAGACGCGATGGTCGCCGCGATCCAGGCGCACCTTCCGGAAGCCGTCGTGCACGGCGCGGCAGCTGGGCTGCATCTGATGATCACGTTCAACGCCACATTCGCGGACGCCGATCTCGCGGCCGCCTCGCTCGCGCGCGGCGTGAAAGTACAGCCATTGTCATGGCATTGCCAACGCCCGAGTCAACCCGGCCTCGTCCTCGGCTACGCCGCACGCACCCCTAGCGAAATCAGCCACGGCGTAGCAACCCTCGGCGACGTCCTAAAGCGTCTGGTGAGACGGCACTGATCACGGCGATGATCACGGCGTCGATCGGAACCGATCGGCCGGGCAGGATAAATCACCGATTGCGCCGCGTTGACGAAACATTCTCAGATCATCCGAGGCGAAATCGGCCTCGGTGATCAGGCCATCGGCAACCCGATACATGGCGACAATCGGGTAATCGACGCGTCTACCGGTCCGCGCTGCTCATCCTTCGTTGGAGGACAGCGCTTTGGCGATCTCCCAGATGTTGCCCGCGGGATCACGAAACGATGCCGTTCGCTGTCCCCAGACTCGATCCATGGGGCCGT